>Ga0209624_10003337_pt1 | contig 11401 bp, 9 predicted proteins | sample JacPinW_OM2H0_O1_FD_188565 | JGI IMG/M metagenome (GOLD analysis project Ga0209624, IMG submission 188565) | Forest soil microbial communities from Algoma, Ontario, Canada - Jack Pine, Ontario site 1_JW_OM2H0_O1 (SPAdes) (version 2) | ecosystem: Environmental > Terrestrial > Soil > Boreal... | reverse complement strand
GAACTGCATCAAGGGCGTGAGCCGATCCAATTGCAGCTTGGCGTGATCGGCGCCGCTGTCGACTGCTCTTTTCTGCAACACCTCGGAGACGATCTGCCGGATTCGCGTGGCCGTCACGCCCTCCTCGGCGGCGATTTCGTCATAGCTCAAGCCTTCCCTTAAGCCGGCGAAAATCCGCCTCCGCCGCTCCCATTTTGCCGTGGGCGCCCAACCGGCGCCGGGAAGTCAGCGCTGTCTCCTGATCCATCCTCAACTTTCCTTCCGCAAGCTTTACGCCACCCCAAAGGGAAAAACGCCATAGAATAGCATAGGTTCGGAAATTCGTAAAACAAATGTCGCCGAAGGACTTCCGCCAAGTGATAGTCGCCCCTCGCGCGGACTGCTCCAAGAGCGAGCGGATGAGGCGCAAAAGGTCGTTTCCGTCGGACCGATGTCGCGAGATTCGGGCGCTCGCGGTCCCCTGGACCGGCCGCCCGTAAACGTTACTTCCCGATAAGCAAAGGGCTTAACGTCGCGCCGCAACAAACTTCGCCCGAGGTCGTCGGCTTCGCGGCCGCTTCAAGACCGCCGGGTCCGGAAACCCGCGGAATCCGTGGCTTTTCGTGATCCTAAGCAGCGACCGAGAGACCGGTCCGCCATAGGCGAGGGGGCTGATGCAGCGAGCGCGTCGCCTGAGCTTAGTGCGCCGAATGGTCCAAAAAAGCGCAGCGCCGCTGACAGAAACTTTAGCATTCCGGCAAATCGTCCAAGACCCGTTAGTAGTACATAAACCCGCCGGTTGTTTGATGTCCCTAGTTTTCACCCGAGGCGCCCGGTCTCACGCAGACTCGCGGGCCTCGACAAAGTGGGGTCTCCCCCGTGTCGACATTCGGTTTTGATCGCCTGTTGCGTAACCGCCGCGGCAATGTCGCAATGATGTATGCGCTCGTCGCCCCGATCCTTGTGTTCGGCGGCGGAGCCGCGATCGACTATGGTCGGGCGGCGCAAATTCATACGAAACTGAACGCCGCGGCCGACGCCGCCGCGCTCGCCGCGCTAACGCCGGCGATGCTGCAGCAAAGCTCAAGTGTCGCCCAGGCCGCGGCCGTCTCCATGTTCAATGGTCTGACCGATGGCATCCCGGGCGTCACCGCCAACGCGACCCAGGTGACGGTCACCGTCACGGTGGGCGCCACCGCACTCATACGCAACGTCTCAGTCAGCTACTCGTCCTCGGTCAACACCATCTTCGCTCAAGTGCTAAAAACACCCACGTTGCCGGTTTCGGGCCTCTCGGAGGCGAGCGCGCAGGCGCCGCCGAATATCGACTTCTACGTCCTGCTCGACAATTCGCCATCGATGGCGCTGCCGGCGACGCAGGCGGGCATCACCCAGATGCAGAATCTGACGACAAAAGAGATTAGCGGAGGCTGCGCCTTCGCTTGCCATCAGGCAGGCACCAACGCGAACTCGGATACGGCAGGCAATCCCTGCACCGACGGGACGAATCCGACCTTGAACTCACCCCCGCCATCGACGACGGCAGGCAGCCTCTATTGCGCAACCAAGCACGGCACGCAGATCGACAATTACCAGCTCGCGCGCAACAATAGCATCACCCTCCGTCTAGACGAACTGAACAGCGGCATCACCACGCTGCTCCAGGCCGCCTCGGCGACCGCCTCGTCGACAGTTTTCGCGACGCCCCCGAAGTATCGCTTTTCGATCTATTCTATGGACAGCCTATGGCAGATCGGCCTCAACCAGCTCATGTCCTTGACTGCCAACTATACCTCCGGCTGGACGAGCGCATCCTCCAATTTTGGCGTGATGGAGATGTATTCGAACAACAACAACTGCGCCAACGCGGCATGCTCTTCCAGCACGAGCACGCCAGGCGGCGACGTCGCCACCAACTATGACGATTCGTTGGGCAAGCTCAGCCAGGCGAGCTATGTCCCCAATCCCGGCAACGGCACCAACCAGAGCGGAGATACGCCGCAGGAGGTACTGTTCATCGTCACCGACGGCGTCGAGGACGAACAGAGCGGCGGCCGCATACAGCAGGCGATCAACGATCTCGGCAGCGCCCCCGGCGGCAATTCCTCCAGCACGAACTGGTGCACGACGATCAAGAACCGTGGCGTCAAGATCGCCATCCTCTACACCGACTATCTCGCTGTGCCGGCCAACAGTTGGTATGAGGAATATATCGCCCCTGTCCAATCGGACATTGGCCCCGCCCTGCAAGCCTGCGCCTCGCCCGGCCTCTTCTATGACGCGGCGATCGGCTCCGACCTCGGCGCGGCGCTCTCGGCCCTCTTCGCCGCAGTGACGCAGTCTGGCCACCTGACCCAATAGCGAGAGCGCCGCGGTCTTCGAATAGCAGCCACTAAACGCCAATAAAACGCGCGTAAACGTTAGTAAAATAGCTAGCGTTTAGGGGGCATAAGGCCGGGCGCAACGCCGGAAACGAAATTACACTGTCTGCGACCGCTTCGCGCTATATCGCCCTAGCTGCCTACGTTCACACAGCTTCGCGCAGAAAAGGCGGGCGGCATGGCCGGGCATCTCCTGCCACATAATCCCAGCCAGCTTTGCGGAGAATGGGCGGGCGCAGGGTGATCGGATGGGACGGGCATGGCGGGTCCCAACAAAAAAACAAGGCCGCCTGCGGGGCAGCCTCGAGGTGGGCCACTCTCTGAGCGGCCGGGGAGTGTCCGAATTACTTCGCCAACATCGCGGCGTCAGCTTCGTTAAGGCCGCAGACGGTTGTGTATTCAGGCATGTATTCGAGGTCCACGAAGTGGGCTAGGTGGCAGCCCCAAGCGTTGGAGGCTTGGGCTTGGACCGGGGCGGGAGCCTCGGCGCGCGCCTCGGCGAGCCGCCGCGCATGCCGAAGCGGAACAAGCTTGTAATAGTGACCGTCAGCGCCTTGGACGGTCTGCGCGAAAGCTGGCGTTGTCAGCGCAAGCAAACCAGCGGCCAAAGCTCCGGTCAAAGCAACTTGCATCCTTGTCATTTCGATCTCCCGTCGTTTTTCGAAGTGATCGCTCACTTCGGGACGGATGAGGGGATACAATTCTGGCGGTATTCGGCCTAAAATGTATGGTTAAATAAGAATGTATTGAACTAGATTTTAAACAACGTGACCCGCCTCCCGGCAAAGCGTCTCCCGCGCGTCTTCTTCTTGCTACCCATCTCTCTCCCGGCGGCCGGCGACGCGCGCGTTTGAATCCGGCGAAGAGGAAACACTTGCGCATGTTTCTGCTTTTGCCAAGAAATGGCATGCGCTTCGAGCATGGCTGTTGGTGGTCGGGACGGTCGCGCGAGGCCGCGGACCGGGAAGACGACCAGCCGATTGTCTTTTGGTCGCATGCTAGTCATTCTATTTCTCGTAGTTCCCGTACACAGGCGGGCGAGAGACGGCGCGAATACGGTTCGCATCGTCTTGCTTTAACAGGCTGCTTCGGCTCCAGTGATTCCGCTCTGGATCGTTGGGAGAGCTTATGCCGACTTTGCGGGTGAACGGCTATGACATGACGTTCGTCGAGCGCGGGACGGGCGCGCCCTTGCTGCTGGTTCACGGCACGCTTTGCGACTATCGCCATTGGTGGGGCCAGATGGAGCCGTTTGGCGCGCATTACCGCACATTCGCCGTCAGCCTCCGGCATTGCTGGCCGGAAAAATGGGATGGCGAAGGCGACGATTTCACCGTCCAGCAACACACGAGGGATGTCGCAAGCTTCATTGCCGCGCTGCAGGCGGGACCGGTTCATCTGCTCGGTCACTCCCGGGGCGGGCATATCGCCTTCCGGGGGGCGCAGAATTATCCTGATCTCATCCGCTCGCTCGTCCTCGTTGAGCCCGGAGGTGTGCTGGCGGCGGATCTCGAGACCGCGGCGGCTCCGCCGACGATTGCGCTGGGCCCGCTCTACGCAAAGGCGGCCGAACGGATTCGGCGCGGCGAGATCGACGAGGGTCTCCAGCCCGCAATTGACATGATCGCCGGGCCTGGCGGCTGGGACCGGACCCCGGAACCCGCGCGTCAGATGTTTCGCGACAACGCCGCCACCTTACTTGGCCAGATCAAGGAGCAACGCGCGCCATTCGCGCGCGCCGACGCCGAGGCGATCAGAGCGCCGACGCTCCTGATTGCCGGCGAACGGTCTCCGGCGTCTTTCCACCACATCCTCGACGGCCTCGGGAGCGCGCTGAGGGATTCGCGGCGGGTCGTTATTCCCAACGCGTCGCACTCTTCCAATGTCGACAACCCCGGGGCGTTCGAACGCGAGGTTCTGGCGTTTCTCGAAGGGCGGTGAAGGCCGAGCCAGGCCGCCTCCCTCACTGCACAGTGATCGGGCTCGCGACTCTCGGGATCATCATGATCGAATCGTGGAGGTTCATCGTAGCGACCGAGAAATAGAGTCCAGTCGGCTGGAACGGATAACTCACCTCGCCGAGAACGACATAGTTGGTAGGGACGGTATTTTTAGGGATACTGCCGCAAGCGGCATTGTTATTGGTGGCTGAGGCGGAAAAGGCCGCGGCGATCGATGGATCGACCGGCACTTGAGAGCCGATCGTGCGCGCTGTTCCATTCGCGTTCGGCCAGCTGCCGCAGACGGTCCCCGTCGTGCTCCCGTTCGACGTGGTGACCAGCAATTGCGACAGCACGACCGCGGCGGTGCTGCCGTTGTAAGGATAGAGGATCAGGTTCGGATAGGAGAGAATCTGGCTGAGCTCCGCGGCGGTAATCGTTGAGGTGTTGACGTTGTTGGCTTGGGCAAAAATATTGGCGACCGTGGTTGCGGCCAGCGTTACTTTGCGCTGCACGCTATAGGCTTGGCCGCCAAAGACGACGAGGCTCATCAGCATGAGCGCGAGCGGCAGGATCAGCGCCAGCTCAACAGCCGCCAGGCCTTCGGCCTTAGCGAGGAAAGCGCGCGAACGGCGGAGGGGCCGCGAGATGAGGAGGATCCGCTTCATCACATCGGCTCGATGCGGAACACCTGGGTCGAAGTCATCAGCATTGTCCCGTTGCCCATGTTAGAAAAGTTGAGGCCGAGCGGTCCGCCGTAGACCGGCCACGGATACATGACCACGAGCAGCATGTCGGTCCCCGCGGCGCCGGCGTTGGCGCCGACATCGACTGTGGGCGTCCCGACGAGGTTTCCCTTTGAGTCGAATGTCGGCAGCAGAGCGCTTACATTTGTCGTGCCCGCGGGCATAGGCTCGAGTTCGACTGTAATCTGCCCGCAATTGAAGAGCGCTGTCAGCTGATTGCAGATTTCGGTCTGGAATTGCGACGCTGTCAGCGACGAGGTCTGATTGGTGAGAACGACCCGCGCCGCCTGCTCCGCTCCACTTTCAAAGAACGCTTTGACCAGGAAGATCGACGCCGCCTGCAGAGTGGCGAGCACGACGCCGATGAAAATGGGAGAGACCAGAGCGAATTCGACCGCCGGCGAGCCGACCTCGTCAACGGCGAGCTTTCGCGCCAAGCGGCTCACGCCAGCGAAGAATTTGCTCACTGAACCCATCCTCGCCACGCCCCCTTCTTGCCGGGGAATCCTGCGCGCGAAGGCCCTACTTCAGTCTTATCCCCGATGTGCAGTTTTGATGAAGATGCGAGCCAATCGGCGCTCGGAATCGGAGGGAATGCGGTCTTTCGATATTAACGTTGTGCGAGTGCTAAAATAAATGCTGAAAGCGCGGGCGTCGCGAGAGCGCCTCGCTCGCGCGGCTGTCCATTCGCTCCCCGTTCTCCGAGCCCAGGCGTTGTTGGTCGCGGATGACTGAGGCGGACGTGAAACGGGTTCAAGGTCTCCTCGATTTTCTGCTGCATGACTTGACCGGGCGCAGTTAGATCCCTGGAGCGAGCGATATCTCCCAGTATATACAACGCTAAATCATTGCAGCCCAGGTCAGGCCTTAGTAGTTTCCCCTGCCTAAGCCGTCGCGTTAGGGAGGCGCGGGATGATGATTCCTCACGAGCCTTGGCTCGTGGCTCTTTCCGTCGCAATCGCCATTCAGGGCAGCTTCGTCGGCCTGTCGCTCGCGCGCGGAATCGACTCTGCCGAGGGTTTCCGCCGAAGGCTCGCCATCGCTGGATCTGCGATTACGCTCGCGACCGGCGTCTGGTCGATGCACTTCGTCGCCATGCTCGCCGCAAATTTCCCGAGCGCAGTCGACTATCTCGTGCTGCCGACGCTGATCTCCTTCCTGATTTGCGTCATTGTGGTTGGGATCGGCGTTTATGCCGCGCACATGCCAGGGACGCCGGCGTTTCGGATCGGCACAGGCGCCTTGGCGATGGGCCTGGGCGTCAGCCTCATGCATTATGTTGGCATGTCGGCGGTGCATCTGGCCGGACCGACGTCGTACGTTCCTTCCTATGTCGTCGCCTCCATCGGGGTGTCGATCGCGGCCAGCGCCTTTGCTTTATGGACGATCGACCGCCGGCCGACCCGCCCGCGGTTGTTCCTCGGCGCGATCGCACTCGGTCTGGCGATTTCCGGAATGCACTATACGGCGATGGCCGGGATGCGCCTGGACCCGCTGTGCTACGACGTTTCGCGTTTCATCGGCGCGGAATCGGCGCTGTCGCGCAATACGCTGGCGCTGCTCGCCACGGTGGTTGCGTTCGGCGTGTCCGGCGCCTTTCTTCTCTCGCTCGTGCCGGATGCGAGCGCCCCCCGAGGCGTCGAGAGCGCTCCGGCGCAAGCGCGGCCGGTCGCGCCATCGCTTGCCCCAATAAGCCCGCATGATCTGGCGCCGGCGCCGTTCCAAGAGGCGCCCGCCGACCCGCCGCCCGTCGCGCCGCCTGTGGGAAGGGCCCCCTCGATCCGGGTCGAGAAGGATGGGCGCCCGCGAGACATCGCCGTCGGCGACATCTACGCAATCCGCGCCAACGCCCATTACACTTATGTCCACGACGGCGAGAAGGAATATTTCTGCACCCTTTCGATCAGCGCGCTCGAAGCGCGACTCGATCCGAAAGCGTTCTTGAGGGTCCACCGCAGCTACATTGTCTCGGTCGATCGCATCGCGCGGGTCAAACGATCAGGCGAAGCCGGCATAGCCGAGCTCGGGTTGCCTGTCCGCTGCACCATCCCGATCGCGCGCGCCCACTATCGCCAGGTCAAGCTCAGGATCGGCGCGCTGGCCGGGTGAGGCTGCCGCGGAAAGCGTGAAATACGTCATAGGTCCTGACGCATTTCGTGCGCGGGACCGGCTACCGGCGCCTTTTCCGCCGCGCCCGTTCATCCGTCGTTGATTGGGCGGCATATCTGGCCGAATCTCTTCTGGTGTACGCGTGGTGTACGCGCGCGAATCGCGCACGGGGCGCGGGCGAGAAGCACGTTTGCGCCATTCGCATTGGGAGGATGTCTTGATCCCCGGATCGTTCGAGTATCATCGGCCGGCCAATCTCTCGGAAGCGGTCGCGCTCCTGGGCCAGCTCGATTCTGACGCGCGTGTAATCGCCGGCGGCCACAGCCTCATTCCGATGATGAAACTGCGCCTCGCGACGCCGACCCATCTCGTCGACCTCGCGGGCGTCGCGGAACTGAAGGGGGTGCGTCTCGAGGGAGGCGAGATCGTCATTGGCGCAATGACCACCCAGCACGAGATCATCGGCAGCGAATTGCTGGCGCAACACGCGCCCATTCTGCGTGAGACGGCCGAAGTGATCGCCGATCCGCAGGTGCGTTACGTCGGCACCATTGGTGGCAATGTCGCCAATGGCGATCCCGGAAACGACATGCCGGCGCTGATGATGACGCTTGACGCGACTTGTGTGCTGCGAGGCGCGAACGGCGAGCGGCGTGTTGCGGCGCGCGACTATTACCTCTCTCCTTACGAAACGGCCGCTGAGCCCGGCGAGGTGCTCGCCGCCGTCCGTTTTCCCGTGCCCCCTCAGGGTCACGGCTGGGCGTACGAGAAGCTCAAGCGCAAGGTCGGCGACTACGCGACTGCCGCCGCGGCGGTGATCCTGACCGTCTCTAGCGGCAAGATCGCGAGCTGCGCGATCGGCCTCACCAATGTCGGGGGGACGGCGCTCTTCGCCGCCGATGCGGCGGCCTCGGTTATCGGCACAGCGCTCGACAAGCCGACTCTCGCACGGGCCGCAGCCGCCGCGACGACGATCGCGGAGCCCGCCGCAGACGGACGCGGCTCGGCTGAATATCGCGCCAAGATGGCCGGCGTCATGACCGCGCGGGCGCTGACCCGCGCCTTCGCGCGCGCCAAATCCTGAAGGGCCCCGCCATGTCTCTCACCAACGTTAGCATGACGATCAACGGCAAGTCGATGTCGGCCGCCGTCGAGCCGCGCACGCTCTTGATCCACTACCTGCGCGAGAACCTCGGGCTAACGGGAGCGCATATCGGTTGCGACACCTCCCATTGCGGCGCCTGCACGGTCGATGTCGACGGCCGCTCGGTGAAATCCTGCACCATGTTCGCAGTCCAGGCCGCGGGCGCAAATGTTCTCACCATCGAGGGCATGGCCGGCGCCGACGGCGCGCTCAGCGCGCTCCAGGAAGGGTTCCGCGAGATGCACGGGCTCCAGTGCGGCTATTGCACGCCGGGCATGATCATCCGCGCCCATCGGCTGTTGCAGGAGAACCCGAACCCGTCCGAGAGCGAAATCCGCATCGGCATTTCGGGCAACCTCTGCCGCTGCACCGGATACCAGAACATCGTGCGCGCCATCCAATACGCCGCCGCCAAGATGGCCGGACTCGAATTCAAGGAAGCCGCGGAATGAACGACGCCCCCTCCCCCACTTCGCTTGAGCGCGCCGAAAAACTGCAGGGCATGGGCTGCAAGCGCAAGCGCGTCGAGGACGTGCGCTTCACCCAAGGGCGCGGCAATTACGTCGACGACATCAAGCTTCCGGGCATGTTGCACGGCGACTTTCATCGCTCGAGCCATGCGCACGCCCGTATCGTCAAGATCGACACGTCGAAGGCCAAAGCTGTTCCCGGCGTCGTCGCCGTTCTCACCGCCGAGGACCTGAAGGGTGTCAATCTCGCCTGGATGCCGACGCTCGCGGGCGACGTCCAGATGGTGCTCGCCGACGGCAAGGTTCTGTTCCAGAACCAGGAGATCGCCTTCGTCGTCGCGACCGACCGCTACATCGCCGCGGACGCCGCGGACCTGATCGAGGTCGAGTATGAAGCGCTTCCCGTCGTCGTCGACCCGTTCAAGGCGATGAACCCGGACGCGCCCATCCTGCGCGAGGACATCAAGGACAAAAAAGACGGCGCCCACGGGCCGCGCAACCATCCCAATCACATTTTCAACTGGCAGGTCGGCGATAAGGAGCTGACCGACGTCGCCTTCGCGAAAGCCGAGGTCGCGACCAAGGACTTGCTCAGCTACCAGCGCGTCCACCCCTGCCCGCTCGAGACCTGTCAGTGCGTCGTCAGCTTCAATAAGATCACCGGCGACCTCACGATCTACGGCACGTTCCAGGCGCCTCATGTCATCCGCACGGTCGTCGCGCTGATCGCGAGTCTGCCCGAGCAGAAGATCCACGTCATCTCGCCTGACATCGGCGGCGGCTTCGGCAACAAGGTCGGCGCCTATCCGGGCTACATCTGCGCCGCGGTCGCCTCGATCGTGACGGGCGTTCCGGTCAAATGGGTCGAGGACCGGATCGAGAACCTGTCCACCACGTCGTTTGCGCGCGATTACCACATGACGACCGAGATCGCGGCCACGCATGATGGCCGGGTGACGGGCTTACGCGTGCACATCCTCGCCGACCACGGCGCGTTCGACGCCTGCGCCGATCCGTCGAAATGGCCCGCAGGCTTCGCCAACATCGTCACCGGCTCCTACGACTTCCCGGTCGCGCACCTTTCGGTCGATGGCGTTTACACCAACAAGGCGCCCGGCGGCGTCGCCTATCGCTGCTCGTTCCGCGTCACCGAAGTCGCCTATGCGATCGAACGCGCGATGGACATCATGGCGCAGAAGCTGGGGCTCGACCCGGTCGACTTCCGGATCAAGAATTTCATCAAGCGCGAACAGTTTCCCTACAATTCGGCGCTCGGGTGGGAATACGATTCGGGCGACTATCACACCGCCATGCAGAAGGCCCTCGACGCCACCGACTATCGCAAGCTGCGGGAGGAGCAGAAGGCGAAGCAGGAAGCGTTCAAGCGCGGCGAGACGCGCGAGCTCATGGGCATCGGCGTCGCCTTTTTCACCGAGATCGTCGGCGCGGGCCCATCGAAGAATTGCGACATCTTGGGCATTGCGATGTTCGATTCCTGCGAGATCCGCATCCATCCGACCGGCAAGGGCATCGCGCGCATGGGCACGAAGAGCCAGGGCCAGGGCCACGAGACCACCTGGGCGCAGATCATCGCCACGGAGATCGGCATTCCCGCCGACGACATCATGGTCGAGGAAGGGAATACCGATACCGCGCCTTACGGCCTCGGCACCTACGGCTCGCGCTCAACCCCGGTCGCTGGGGCCGCGATCGCGATGGCCGCGCGCAAGGTCAAGGCCAAAGCGCAGATGATCGCGGCCTACATGCTCGAAGTGCACGAGGGCGATCTCGAATGGGACGTCGACCGCTTCAGCGTCAAGGGCAATCCGGGCGCGTTCAAGACAATGAGTCAGATCGCTTGGGCCGCCTACAACAAGATCCCGCCCGGCATGGAGCCGGGCCTCGAGGCCGTCAGCTATTACGACCCGCCGAACATGACCTATCCGTTCGGCGCCTATATCTGCGTGATGGACATCGACGTCGATACCGGCGTCCATAAGGTGAGGCGCTTCTACGCTCTCGACGATTGCGGCACGCGCATCAACCCGATGATCATCGAGGGCCAGGTGCATGGCGGCTGCACCGAAGGCTACGCCATCGCCATGGGTCAGGAGATTCTCTACGACGAGGACGGCAACGTCAAAGGCGCGTCGTTCATGGACTATTTCCTGCCGACCGCCGTCGAGACGCCGCATTGGGAGACGGACTACACGGTCACGCCCTCGCCGCATCATCCGATCGGCGCCAAGGGCGTCGGCGAAAGCCCGAACGTGGGCAGCGTGCCCTGCTTCGCCAATGCGGTGAACGACGCGTTCAAGTTTGCCGGCTCGACCCACATTTCCATGCCTCACGACGCATATCGCATCTGGCAGGCGGCGGAGGATTTAGGACTGCACGCGTGACAGAGAAGGCGGCCGCCGCTCCCTTCTCCCTCGGGGAGAAGGTGGCGCGAAGCGCCGGATGAGGGCTTTTGACGTGATTCATGGCCTCGCGACAAACGCCCTCACCCCCGACCCCTCTCCCCGAGGGAGAGGGGAGGAATCTGCGCATGCCTAGCGCGCGAATTCCCCGCGAAGCCATCGCGGCGCGTCTCGCCGGGGTCGGCTACGTCGCCGACCGCGACCTTGCGACT
>Ga0209624_10003336_pt1 | contig 11404 bp, 7 predicted proteins | sample JacPinW_OM2H0_O1_FD_188565 | JGI IMG/M metagenome (GOLD analysis project Ga0209624, IMG submission 188565) | Forest soil microbial communities from Algoma, Ontario, Canada - Jack Pine, Ontario site 1_JW_OM2H0_O1 (SPAdes) (version 2) | ecosystem: Environmental > Terrestrial > Soil > Boreal... | reverse complement strand
AAAGCCAAGGAACTAATCCAAAGCGTAATGGAAGCCATGCGCGCCGAACGCGACAAAAAATCCTGACCGTAACCTTTCCCCCGTCCAGCAGTTCTATACTATGGCAGCACGAACTCCGGAGCTCTCGTTGAAGGCCGTACAAGAAACCAGCGAGCGGCGGCTGATCGAAGCGGCACAGCAGGACCCTAGCCGCTTTGCCGCGCTCTACGAAATTCACTTCGAGCGCGTGTACGCCTACGTCTCGCGGCGCCTGGCGAACCGCGAAGCGGCCGAAGACGTCACGTCCGAAGTCTTTCACCACGCCCTCGCGAACCTGCCCCGCTTCGAATGGCGTGGCGCTCCTTTCGGTGCCTGGCTCATGCGCATCGCCTCGAACGCAATCGCGGACCGCTGGCGGCGCGGCTCTCGCGAGCAAACCGACGCGCTCGCGAACGATCCCGCCAGCGCCGAGCCCAGCCCAGAAGAAACCGAAATCCGCGCACAGCTGTTCCGCCTGGTGCAGCTGCTTCCAATCGAGCAGCGGAAGGTCGTGCAGATGCGCTTCGCCGAAGAAAAAAGCATCCGTGAAATCGCGCAAGTGCTCGGACGCACCGAAGGCGCCGTAAAACAATTGCAGTTCCGCGGCATCCAGACCCTGCGCGAAGAAGCCGCAAAAGTTTCGGGCAGAAGCCTAGTCGCCAAAGCAGCACGCAAACAGTCCCAGAAGAAGAATCGGTCGGGTGCAGCCAATGCCTAAACCAAACCTGAGCGAACAACTCGATCGCGCCATCCAGTCCATGCTTGCGCCGAGCGCGCCGAGTGCAACGGCCCGCAGCCGCCGCGATGGAGCCGCACCCACAGCGCCACTCAGCAAGCTCGCCCGCGTGGCCAGTGAACTCCGCGGCCTGCCCCGCGCAGATTTCAAAGCGACACTACGAGCACAGCTCGAAGGGAGAACGCACATGGCCAGCAAAGCCTCCGCAGCACCCGAAGTGCAGCAAACCGCCACCGCATACCTCATCGTGAAAGGCGCGGCTCGCGCCATCGAATTCTACAAGCAGGCATTCGGCGCCGTGGAAACCATGCGCCTGAATGGCCCTGGTGACAGAATCGGCCACGCCGAAATCCGTATCGGCAACTCCAGCATCATGCTCGCCGATGAATTCCCCGACTACGGCGCCCTCAGCGCGGAAACGATCGGCGGCTCGCCGATAACAATGCATCTGCAGGTGGCTGACGTGGACGCGATGGCCGCCCGTGCCGTCGCCGCCGGCGCCAAAGTGCTTCGCCCGGTGCAGGATCAGTTCTACGGCGAACGCAGCGGCCAATTTGCCGATCCCTTCGGACTCAAGTGGGTCATCACAATGCACAAGGAAACTCTAACACCCGAGGAGATGCAGCGGCGCTTCGAGAACCTGACGCAGAATGCCTCTGCACCAACCGCCGAAGACAAAGAACCAAAGTGGACTCTGCCCGTGCCCTACATCCGCAAAGGATTCCGCACGCTCACGCCCTATCTCCTGGTTTCGGGCGCCGCGAATCTCATCAACTTCTACAAGGAAGCGTTCGGCGCCGAGGAAATTTTCCGCGTCGCGCGCCCCGGCTCGGATCTCATCATGCACGCCGAGGTGCGCATCGCCGGCTCGATGGTCGAGATCGCCGACGCTACTGCGGAGTTCAAACCGCGCGCCTCGTCGAATATTTTGTACGTGCCGGATGCGGATGCCGTCTTCCATCGCGCGGTGGAGGCTGGCGCCACGTCGCTCGCTGCGCCCGCTGACCGGCACCACGGTGATCGCGAAGGCGCCGTGAAAGATCCTGGCGGAAATACCTGGTACATCACCACCCATATCACTGGCGATCACGTCACTGCCGATACCCCCGCGGTCGTTCCCGTGTTTCTGGTGCAAAACGCGGAGAAATATGTGGAGTTTCTAAAGCAGGCCTTCCGCGCACGAGAACTTTTTATGACCAAGAGTCCGGACGGTAAAATCCGGTACGTCAGCCTACGCGTCGGTGATTCCGTCCTCGCTGGGGGTGAAGTCCACGGAGAATTTCAAACCGCGCCGTTCCTGCTGCACATGTACGTCGCCAATACGGACGAAGTGTACGCAAACGCGCTGCGCCACGGCGCGACCACCGTCCGCGGCCTGGAAGACGCGCCCTACGGCGATCGCACCGCTACGGTGCAAGACCCCGCCGGCAATCTGTGGTCGCTAGCCACGCACGTCAAAGACGTAAAATTTTAATTCGAAGTTGAACAGTGTTAATGCTCGCGCGGCTCAAGGTGCACTTCCAAAGTCACCCGAGTGGCCGAAGGAATGTGCACCACCTTCTCGCGTCGTCCGGTTTCCTTCGACTGCCGAAAGCCCGGAGCCTTGACGTGTACGAGGACATCTCTGTCCGGAGGCACCGGCAGACCGGTGTCTGCACCTAGTCCGAACTCGATCCTCTGGTTGTTCGGTCTGCCCTCAAGTTTCAAGACCACAGTTGCGTTCGGAACCCCCCGCCTTTATCACGATGCTGGTTAGGCGAACATCGAGCAAGCCGGGCTTAGGTGGCACATCCACGCGAAGATTAGCGTCAAGGTGTTTGGCGGTGAGTCTCACTTCGGGGATGTGACTCGTCAATCGGAGAAAAATCACATGATACGCGGCGGGATATCCAGCCTCATCGTCTCTGATGAATACCGTGAACCGACCCAGGCAAATATTCTCAAAACGGTAGCGCCCCTTCTGGTCGGTTTTCGTGCGCGGAAGAACGTAGTCGAAGTCAACTCCGAGCGGTTCTAGAGTGAGATCAAGTCCCGCCACGTGCTGACCGTTTTGCCCTACCGCTTCACCCTGAACGACTCTCTTGCATTTCGAACTCTGAAAAGCATCCTGCGCAAACGCGCTGGTCGCGATCATGAGTGACACCACGAGATAGAGAGTCTTCGTCAGCCGTATGGATGCACTAACGCAGGTAGGGGTTTTCAGCGCGCTCCGCGCCGATGGTGGTGTTCTCGCCATGGCCGGGGATCACCAGCGTTTCGTCGGGCAGCGCCAGCAACTTCTCGCGGATCGAATTCAAAATATCTTTCATCGAGCCGCCCCACAAATCAGTCCGCCCAATGCTTCCCTGAAATAAAGTGTCGCCGGCAAGCAACCGCCCATCTGCCGCCCCGCCTCCGCGCTCCGGAGCTGGCGCGCCGTCCCCTGCATGCCCGCGCAGATGCGCCCGCAAATGCGCCTCCGCCAAAGCCTTCGCCGCTTGCGGCCTCGCGTGCTCCAGATACCCGCCCGCGCCAGGCAGTCCACTCTCCAAAAGCAAGCTGATGCTACCCGGCGTGTGCCCCGGCGTATGAATCACGCGCGCTGCGTACCCGCCCCAACGCACGCTATCGCCTTCCTTCAGGAAATCTTCAATCCGCATGCTCTCCGGCGTGCGCATCCCCAAAAATTGCGCCTGCATATCGAGGCGGCGGTACAACTCCAGATCCGCCTCATGGATCAGCACCGGAGCTTTCGTCGCAGCATGGAGCAAAGCCAAGCCTCCCACATGATCAATATGCGTATGCGTGCTCACAATCGCGCGCACATTCAACTGGTGCTCCCGCAAAATCTCCAGGATGCGCTCGACCTCATCCCCCGGATCCACCACGATCGCCTCGCGCGTCTCCGCATCGCCCAATATCGAGCAATTGCACTGCAGCATCCCCACAGGAATAATTTCGTGAATCAGTTTTTCGCTCACACTAAAAGTATAGCAACTCTCTCGGCGGTCGGTCAGTCTACGATTATCCCCGCGGTCAGGAGTTACGTTTCGTCAGAAATTTCGATCCACGCCAACGCCAGAGGGTAATTTTAACCACGGATGCGATGCCATCATGAGCTTTAATCAATTCGATATAGGGGTAGGCATCTGATTACAGAACTAAACAGTGCACCGATCGCAAAAAACTGACGGCTTTTGTCCACGCTTCGGAGCGGGCACTGACCCGATAGCGGAGTAATTCATCAAGAAACAATCGAGCGCTCCGGCCTCGAAAGCACGCAGTACCGTCATTTCATCCAAGCATCGTTCCCGATAATCGGATGCGCCCATCATTTGTAGAGAGCCAAACATATCGTATCCCTCCGCATTTTTGTAACTGACCCTTAGCAAACAACTTATTTGGCGCAAAGAACGGAGACCAAGGTGCTGTACGCGTTGGCGTATGAGGTTAGCTCACCGACTAGCGGTCTCCGAAAATCTCACAGACGACTGGAGCTGAAAAATGCGACTGCGATTTGACAGGTACTGTCGACTTACCGTTTCGTTTATAGCTTCGCTGCTCTTGTTGCCAGCTCTGGTGTCGGCGCAGAGCGTGATAACAGGGGGAGTCACTGGCATTGTCACCGATCCTTCAGGTTCGGTAATTGCGGGCGCCGTGGTCAACTTGAAAAACCAGTCCACCAGCGAGATCCAGTCTGCGACTACAGGGACGACCGGTGCCTATCAATTCACGCTGCTGAAGCCGGGCATATACGTCGTATCGGTGTCGCAAACTGGCTTTAAGCAGGTGACTGAAACGGTCGAAGTTCTTCTCGGGCAAACTGCGCTGGCCAGCGTCAAGCTGGAAGTCGGCGCTACTTCGGAAACCATTACGGTCACGGAGCAAGGCGCGTTGCTGCAAACCGAGGACGCGAACATCTCCTCGAATTTCGATACCAACCAGATTCAGAATATTCCGAATCCTGGCGGCGACATTACCTACGTGGCCCAGACCGCGCCGGGCATCACCATGAACAACTCGACCGGCGGCGGCTATGGCAACTTCAGTGCGTTTGGTCTGCCAGGCACCTCAAACCTGTTCACGGTCAATGGCAATGACTACAACGATGCGTTCTTGAACTTGAACAATTCAGGTTCGAGCAATTTGCTGCTGGGCGGCAACGAAGTTCAGGAAGTTGCGGTGGTGAGCAACGGTTACACCGGACAATACGGCCGCCAGGCGGGCGCTCAAATCGATTACAGCACCAAATCCGGCAGCAACGCTTTTCACGGCGACTTGGTTTACAACTGGACGGGCCGGGCGCTCAATGCCAACGACCCGATCAACAAAGCCACCCAACTTAGCGAAGGCTTGCCTAATTCGAGGCCATTCGAAAACAACAACCAGTGGGCGGCAGCTTTCGGCGGTCCTATAAAGAAAGACAAAGCGTACTTCTTCGTGAATACGGAAGGAATTCGATACATCTTTGGTTCCATCCAGAACGTCAGCGTGCCCACGCCAGCGTTTGAAAGTTTCGTGCAGGGTAATGTTCCTGCGGATCCGGCCACGCAGGCGTTTTATGCGAATGTCTTCAAGCTATACAACGGCGCCCCCGGGATCGGCAACGCGAAACCAAATGCCAACAGCTGCCCGGGGTTCGTAATTGCGCCAGGGGCCACAGGTGGCGCCTGCACCGAGAGCTTTACGGAGTCCGTATCCAGCGGAAACAAGGAATGGTTGCTTAGCGGACGCGTGGACTACAATTTAGGGCCAAGCGACAAGATTTTCGCGCGGGTCAGATTTGATCGGGGAGTACAACCAACCTACACCGACCCGATTAACCCGGTGTTTAACGATTCGAGCATTCAGCCTCAGAACGAAGGCCAGTTGAATTACACGCACATCTTCACACCGACAGTTGTGAACAACTTCATCTTCTCCGATATATGGTACGCGGCGGTTTTCGGCAATTTGAATCCCTCATCGGCGCTGGGCCTTTTTCCGGGTAACCTTGAATTTCAAGTGGATGGTGCATTGACTCCACTTGGCACCGGATCGGGCAATCCCAACGGATTCGCCTCAGGTTTCCAGTTCCCGGAAGGCCGCCACGTAGAGCAGTGGCAGTTGGTTGACGACTTGTCGGTGACGCGCGGAAACCACAATTTCAAGATGGGTGTGAACTTCCGGAGGGATGACGTCACGGACTTTACCGCGGCCGAAAACACACTGTATCCCGAGGTCGACCTCACCTTGTTTGGTTTTGCGAATAATCAAGTTGCTCCTGCAGGCTGTAACGCCAACCCACCAACGAATAATCAGGCGGGCTGCGGCAGCGTACTTTTCAACTTTGCCTCCCAGATCAAACAACCCGTCGCCTACTATAGCGTCGGCTTCTACTTCCAAGACCAGTATCGCGTCAACTCCAAGCTGATGTTGACGATGACGCTGAGGGCCGACCGCAACTCAGGTGGCGTGTGCCAGTCCAGTTGCGCGAGCTTGCCGGTTACGCCGTTTAACGACTTGCCGCACGGAGCGACGATTCCGTACGATGAATCGTTCATCACCGGCAACAAAACGATTATTCCAGATATCGAAAAAGTTGTCTTCCAGCCAAGGTTCGGCCTCGCCTGGAGCCCAGTCGGTCAAAATACGGTCATTCGCGCGGGCCTGGGCCTGTTCACCGACCTTTACCCCGGCGGTCTTTTGAGCTTATTCGATACGAATTTCCCGCAGGTAAACTTGTTCAACGTGCCGACGGGAAGCGTGGCGTTCGACTTGGCGGCTCCGGGATCCACTGCATTTCCGGGCAGCGGTGTAAATCTGGTGACGCAGTGCAACGGCGCCTTTTTGTCGAATTTCAATAGCGGCGGAAGTTTGACGACTGGCGGTTCCAGCGGCGGTGGCTATGCTGGCGCAGCTCAATCGCTTGGAGGTTGCCTCAACGCGCAAGGCGCCCTTTCCGTTCCAAACCTGAATGACGTCAGCCGCAACTTGCAGAATCCGAAGTATGTGGAGTGGAATCTTGAAATACAGCATACGTTCGGAGCACGCACCGTCGTCTCGGCCAATTACGTTGGCAACCATGGGTATGACGGATTAGTTTTGAATCCCACCTTGAACGGCTTTGGTTTTGGCAGCCTTCCGGCAACCGCGCCAGACCCGCGTGTCGGCCGCGTGGATCAATTGTATAGCGGAGCAGTATCGAACTATAACGGCGTCACGTTCTCCATCCAGGAAAACCAGTGGCATGGATTGTCCGGCCGTCTCAACTATACGTACTCTCATGCGCTTGACGAGCTCTCGAACGTGCCAGAAGAGCCCTTCAGCCAAATTACCAGCATCCTCACGCAGGTCAATCCTTTCAATCTGCACTCGCAATATGCCTCAGGAGATAACGATGCACGGCACCAGATATCGGGCAGCTACGTCTACCAACTGCCGTTCAAGAGCGAGCAGCGCTTGCTGAATGCAGCCCTCGGTGGCTGGACGATTTCCGGCACAATGTTCTACCGGAGCGGATTCCCCTTCAGCATCATCGATGGCGGAGCGACTGCCGGCCTGGTGGGCAACAACCTGGGAGGTACAAGTTCGTTCGGTGCAACTATCCTTGCGCAGCCACTGCCGACCTTCACTCAGAGGAACTTCAGCAACGGGCGAGCCTGTGTGCTAGTTGCGTGCTTTTCGTCCGCCGACTTTGCCACCAGCACCGACTTTATGGGTGATGTCGGCCGTAACGCATTTCGTGGTCCAGGATTCCTGGGCGGCGACTTGAGCGTAAAGAAGAATTTTGCAATTACCGAGCGTATGACGTTCCAGCTTGGGTTTAGTGCCTACAACTGGTTCAACCATGCAAACTATGGGGCGCCCTTTCCGAACACTAATGCGCCCTTCTTTGGCCAGGTGGCCTTTACCCAGACAGCGCCGACGTCGCCCTACGGAGCGTTCGCGGCCGCTGCCACGGATCAGAGAATTGCCCAAATCACGGGCAAGTTCATCTTCTGACCGAACCGTCCCCACTCAAGAAAAGGCGGCTCTTCGCGAGCCGCCTTTTTTCTGAAGCCACGTTCGGACGTCTGGACCGTGAACGCGCCTCTTCGGTTGCGTCGCCTTCTTGGATAAAACCAAACTCGCGGAAGATTTGATTCGTGCGATACGGCATTTAGCGAGTGTTCTCTGTGTGCGTTCCACTTCGCCGTGACGCCGGGAATTAATAGCAGAACCCGGCCCCTGAGATAGACGGCGCGATCCTGCGTGCAACCGTCCGACACTGCGCGGCCTGGCGTGAATGTCAATCCAGGCGCGTAATCGAAAACTGGTCCACCACTACTCTCACACCCGCGTTGACTTGTCTCTCCTGCGAATCTAATATGTGCACCCAATGACAGACTCCCAGCCCCTCGTCGGGCAAATCATCTCCCAATATCGCGTTATCGAAAGGCTTGGTGGCGGCGGCATGGGCGTGGTGTACAAAGCCGAAGACACCAAACTGGGCCGCATGGTCGCGCTGAAATTTCTGCCCGACGACGTTTCGCAGGACAAGCTCGCTCTCGATCGCTTCCTCCGCGAAGCGCGGGCCGCCGCCGCCCTCAGCCATCCCAATATCTGCACCATTTTTGAAATCGGCGAATACCAGGGCCGCAGTTACATCGCCATGGAACTGCTGAAAGGCGCCACGCTGAAACATCGCATTACCGGCGGCCCGTTGGCGTTTGACACGCTCCTCGAGTCCGGCATTCAATCCGCCGACGCACTCGACGCCGCACATTCCGAAAACATCATTCATCGCGACATTAAACCCGCGAATATTTTCCTCACCGATCGCGGCCAGACCAAAATTCTCGATTTCGGCCTCGCCAAAATCATGGCCGTCGCCGGCAACGATGGCCGCACCGAATCTGGCGGCGTCACTTTGGACGGCGCCAATCTCACCAGTCCCGGCATCGCAGTTGGCACAGTCGCGTACATGTCACCGGAGCAAACCCTCGGCAAGGACCTCGATTCCCGCACCGATATCTTTTCGCTCGGCGTCGTGCTTTACGAAATGGCCACCGGCCGCCAGGCTTTTTCCGGCTCCACTTCCGCGGCTGTTTTCGACGCCATCCTGAATCGCGCGCCCGTCGCGCCCGTGCGAATCAATCCCGACGTGCCGCAGGAACTCGAACGGATAATTAATAAGTCGCTGGAAAAAGACCGCACCATGCGCTACCAGACGGCCGCGGACCTGCGCACCGATCTGAAACGCCTGCAGCGCGACTCCGGCTCCAGCAAAACGCAGGTCAGCTCAGCAGATAATTTCAGCTCCACAAACGTAGCCACCGTGGCTGCCGGCTCGTCCGGCGCGAATTCCGCCGCCACTGTGCCGCCACCCCCGCCGCCAACCCACAGCTCCGGTGCGACGAAAACCTCCGCGAGCGGCTCGAGCAGCGCTGCCATAGTCCTCGGCGAGGCTAAAAAGCACAAAGGCAAATTGATCGCCGCAGTCGTGGTTGTCGCGCTCATCTCTGCCGCCGTCGCTTTCTTCGTCTTCAAACCGCGCGGCCACCAGGGCACTTTCAACGCGCAAAACATGAGCATCGTAAAGCTCACCGAAACCGGCAAGGCTTCCGGTGTCGCCATTTCTCCCAACGGTCAATACGTCGTGTACGTGCTGCGCGACGGCGAAATGCAAGGCCTGATGGTCCGCCAGGTCGCGACCGGCAGCGACGTACAAATTCTCGCGCCCGCTGTCAGCGTCTTCTATGGCCTCACCTTTTCCCCCGACGGCAATTACATTTATTTCACCGAAGCCTCCAAGGAAAATCAGCTCTTCAGCTCGCTCTACAAAATGCCCGTGCTCGGCGGCAATCCCCAGCAGATTCTGCGCGATATAGACACTTCCGTCAGCTTCTCTCCCGATGGCAAGCAATTCGCGTTCATCCGGGGAATTCCGGACAAGGGGACCTTCAAACTGTTGGCCGCCAACGCGGACGGTTCGGGTGAAAAACTCCTGACCTCGATGAGCGCGAACATAAACGTGGCGGGTCTTCTGACTCCCGCTTGGTCGCCAGACGGCAAGACCATCGTCTTCGCGTCTTTGCTTCCGTCCGTCAGTAGCCAACTCAACGAGTTCACGGTCGCTACTGGAGCGGTGCGCACGCTCTTCGCCACCCACGGCAATCTGGGACGCCCACATTGGTTGCCAGATGGAGACGCGCTTCTGGTTCCGATGCGCGAGGAGAGCGGGGGCGCGCAAGGCCAGCTTTGGAAAATTTCCTATCCTTCCGGAGAAGCGCAACGGTTGACCAACGATCTGACGGACTACAGTTTGTCCTGGCTGGATTTGACAGCGGACGGCTCTACGGTGGTCAGCGTGGAAAGCACGGTTTCGTCGGACGTTTGGAGCGCGCCCGGTGGAGATTCGGCGCACGCCACACAAATCACCTCAGGCGGCCCGGCAATCTTGGGCGTTTCGATGCTGGGCACAGATCGCATTCTGATCACAAATCGCAACCGTGAACTCTTCACCGCGAATTACGACGGCAGCTCTCGGACCCTGGTGGCAGGCAGCGATCGCAATATCCTGTTCGCGTGGGCTTGCGGCGACGGGAAGCACATTGTGTATGCTGTGCCGCGCGGCAATGCATCGGATATCTGGCGCATGGACGCGGACGGTACGAACCCGTTGCAGTTGACCCACGGCAAGTCCGCGCTGATCCCGGTATGCTCCCCGGATGGATCCACGGTCACTTTCGACTACGAGGATCAACTGAGTACTTGGCGAATGGGAATTGATGGCTCCAATCCCACGTCGTTAGGCCTGCACAATCAAACCGCCCCCGTCGTCTTTTTATCCAAGGACAATAAGCTCGTGCTGTATCGCTTGGGGCATCCCGATGCCCCGCAGCTACGCGATCAAGCGGTTGCCGTCCCGGTGGCGGGCGGACCGCCCGCTTTTTCTTTTGACGTTCCTCTCGGCGGCACTGGCCCAAATTTGCCGCACTGGGCGCCAGACGATCACGGCGTTGACCTGGTTTTGATTCGTGGAGGCGCCGCGAATGTTTGGCGGCAGCCCGTTCCCAGCGGCACGATGAAGCAGATCACAAATTTTCCCGGCGGCCTCATCCGCTCGTTCAACTGGTCCCCCGACGGCAAGACTCTGTTCCTCGCGCGCGGCACACAGTCGAGCGACATCATCCTGCTGAAGAGCGCGAAGAACTGATCAATGCGCTCCATGGCGTGAAATTTCTCCGGCACTTGCGCTCGATGCTCGTAAGATGAAGGCTGTGCGCCCTCGACCGCTCGTGTGGATTCTGATTGCGGTCACTTTTTTGTGTACCGCAATCGCCGACGTGCATTCTCAGGGTCAGAACCCTGCTTCAGTCCCTTCTTCCGATTCCCACACCACCCTCGCGCAGTTCGTCCACGTGATCCGCGTGAGAGCCGAGACCTTCGACGCTAGCTCCGCTACGCAGCAGGATTTTCGTTCCTTCGTCTCCGCATACAATCTGCCGCCGGACAGCGTCAGTTACCACGACTACGTTGTCGTGCACTTGCTCTTTGAGGCCACCAGAGACGCAGGCTTCTGGAACATGCATTGGTCCATCACCGACCAGCCTCCTAACTCCGATAGCATCTGGCGGCAATGGCGAAGCATCACTCATCCTTCCGCTTTGCAGCCCACCGCCGCAGCGGAATGTGACGAGCTCTCCG
>Ga0209624_10003335_pt1 | contig 11404 bp, 8 predicted proteins | sample JacPinW_OM2H0_O1_FD_188565 | JGI IMG/M metagenome (GOLD analysis project Ga0209624, IMG submission 188565) | Forest soil microbial communities from Algoma, Ontario, Canada - Jack Pine, Ontario site 1_JW_OM2H0_O1 (SPAdes) (version 2) | ecosystem: Environmental > Terrestrial > Soil > Boreal... | reverse complement strand
TGCGACGGCGACCTCGCCTGGACCTGGGTCACCAGCGAAGATATGGACCGTATCGGCGCTGTGGCAGAGGACTGTGAAGGGGTCGTCAACTACCTCATCAGCATCGCCAGCGTCGAGTCTGCCGTCTTTCTGCGTGAGGTCTCCGACGCCAGCCAGTTTCGCCTCAGCATTCGCAGCAAAGGAAAGATCGATGTCGCCCGTATCGCCGAGCACTTCGGCGGCGGCGGCCATCGCAGCGCCAGCGGGTGCACCCTGGACGGCCCGTTGAGCGGAGCCATCGAGCGCATCCTCACCGAGCTCCGGGCAGGACTCTGTTAGCCTTGTCTCCGCTAAGCGAATGAATGATCTCCAACAATCCACCGGCTCCAGCGCAGAGGATGATCGCGCCCCCATCGCTTGGCTTCACCGCCTGAAGCTGCCTGCCCCGGTTGCGGTCCGCGAAGTTCTCATTTTGTTCCTGGTCTCCGGCTTCCTGCTGCTCTACGGTCTGGTTCCCATCTTCGGCGGTGACCAGCTCGGCCTCGTCGGCGCAGACGAACCACGCTACGCCCAGATCGCCCGCGAGATGCTCGCCGCCCACTCCGAGGCCTGCCACGAAGTCAACGCCAAAATGGTCCCCCGCAGCCTCAGCCTCACCGACCTGCGTAACTCCCTCCACTGCATCTCCTCCGGCACCGTCACCCCAATCCTCTACGGCAAGCCCTGGCTCGAAAAACCCGCCCTCTACTACTGGCGCGCCATGAGCTTCTTCAAGGAGTTCGGCATTTCAGACTGGTCGGCGCGCCTGCCATCCTCCTCCGGCGCCCTTGCCCTCATCGTCCTCGTCTTCCTCCACATGAGGCGATTCCGCCCCGGCGGTCACCTCGACGCAGCCCTCATCACCGCCTCCTGCCTGGGCATCGTCAGCTTCGCGCGAGGGGCCTCTACCGACATGCAGCTCGCCGCTCCCTTCTGCATCGGCATGCTCGGCTGGTACGCCTGGTACGAAACCGGCAAGAAGTTCTGGCTCTTCGACCTCTACTTCTTCGGTGCCGCCGCCACCCTCGCCAAAGGCCCGGTAGCCCCATTCCTCGCCCTCTCCATCATTCTTCTTTTCGCCGGCCTCCGTCGCGAGTGGTCGGTTCTCCGCCGCACCATCTGGCTCCCCGGAGTCCTGCTGTACCTGGTCATGGTGCTCCCCTGGTACATCGCCGTTCAAAAGCGAAACCCCACTTTCTACCGTCTCTTCTTTCTCGAGCACAATCTCGAACGCTTCGCCACCAACCGCTACCAGCACCACCAGCCGTTCTGGTTCTACCTGGCCGTCCTTCTCATCGCGCTGATGCCGTGGACCGTCCTCTCCATCCGCGCCCTCGTCGACTCCGTCGAGGTCTCCATCGCCGAATGGAAGGTTCGCCACAACCCGACGCGCTACCTCGGCCACACCCGCGCCGGCGATGCCTTCCCCGAGTTCCTCGTCCTCTGGACACTCTTCCCCATCGTCTTCTTCTCCTTCTCCGGATCGAAGCTTCCCGGCTACATCCTTCCCTCCGTTCCGCCACTCGCCATCCTCACCGCCGACTACCTCAACCGCATCCGCCCCGTCCTGCCGCGATGGCTGCTCTGGCTCCACGCTGCCTTCTGCGGTCTTCTGATCTTCGTTCTCGTCCTCGCCCCGCAGCACATGAAGTACGAGACGCTTGTGCCCTCCGCCCAGTGGCTGGTAATCGCCGCCGCAGCAGCAGTCTTCTTCGCCGGGATTGTCTTCCTCATCATCCGCCGCTGGGGCACTCCGCAGCTCTGCAACGCGACGCTGATTCCCGTCCTGGCTATCCTGGTCTTCCTGCTCGGCTTCCACGGCAAGGATCTCGATCTCAACTATTCCGCCCGTCCCCTCGCCCGCGAGATCCAGCAAAAGGCCCCCGGTGTGCCTCTGGTTGCCGTCGAGGGTGTCAAGCGAGATATGGACTATGGCCTGGCCTTCTATCGCAACCAGCCGATGATCCACTACAACACCGACGGCGTCCCCGCAGCCGAACATGTCCTCGTCGTTCCCGCCAACGACACCGCCGAACTGGACCATTGGCTGGCCGGCCGCATATACAAGCCCCTCTTCCTCTACGAATCGCAGGGTCTCGCCGTCTACCGCGTCTACGCTCAGCAGTAACTCATCCAAGTCATCCCTGTCGGCCGCCTAACTGTCGCACAACAGATTCCTATAAGCTCAACAGATACTTTAACCCGGGACATGACAGTCGCGACCCAACTCGAAATCCTCGACCTGAGGCACTTCTCCGCCCGCCAGCTTCGCCCTTTGCTTGAAACTGAGGCGCGTGAATGGCAGGAGCGTCTACGTTGGAACTATCAAAGCTCCACCGAACTCCTGCTGCAATACCTCGACTCGCGCATCCTGCCAGGTTTTGTCGCACTCGACCGCGGCCGCATCTGCGGCTTCGCCTTCTGCGTCTACGAGGGCCACAAAGCAGTCGTCGGAGACGCCTATGCGATGGCGAACGAGCCCGACCAGGTCCTCCGCATCAGCCGAACTCTCCTTCACCATCTGCTCCAGCTCCTGCAGCACTCGCCCGGTATTCATCGCGTCGAGTCGCAACTCCTCCTCTACGACGCCGGCTCCATCGACGAAACCTTCCTCGCCGCCGGCTTCACCATGTATCCCCGCCTCTTCATGGAATACGATCTCCCATCACCAGGAAGCTCGGTATCTCAAAGCTCGGCACTGTCCCCCAACGGCCGCGGCTCCCCACCCAACCTGCCGCCTCACATCGAACTGCTCCCCTGGTCCGCCACCCACTACCAGGGCGCCGCAGAGTTGATCCATGAGTCCTACCTCGAACACATCGACGCGCGCATCAACGACCAGTACTGTTCCCTGCACGGCTCCCTGCGTTTTCTTCACAACATCGTCCGCTTCCCCGGCTGTGGTGTCTTTGACCCCAACGAGTCGTGGGTGCTGCGGGATGAAATCAACGGCGCTCTGGTCGGCATGGTGCTGTGCTCCCGCGTCGCCGACGACGTTGCGCACATCACCCAGCTCTGCGTCGCACCGGACCGCCGTGGCGATGGCCTCGGCCGCTTCCTCCTCCAACACTGCATGGGCCATCTTGCCCAATCCGGCTTCGCGGCCATCACACTGACGGTAACGGAAGCCAATCATCAAGCAGTCAAGCTATACCAGGACTCCGGATTCTTCATCCGCCACCGCTTCGACGCCATGGTCCTCGACAAGGCAGAACCACCCTCACAATAGATTCGCAACTGTATTTTGACTTCGCCTTGCGCAATTGCAGCTGTAGTTCGCCGCATAGCCTCACTGATCCCGCCTATCCCGCTATCTCCCTGGCTGAACGCAAACGATGTTGCGAAATCCAGCGGAACACCCTGATAAACAAAATCGCTCCGGCCGTATCGAGGAGCACATCATAAATGCTGCTCGTCCGGCCCTCCAGAAAACGCTGATGCACCTCGTCCAGGCAAGCCACGCTAAACGTAAAGATCACCGCCAGCGCCGACGCGGAAAACGGCAGCCGGCTCCGCGGCCCCTCCCACGACCGTTGCAGGCTGACATACCATGCCCGGCGAAACAACAGGCCCAACGTACCGTACCCGCAAAAGTGGCCAAGCTTCCGCAACGACAGATTCACCATGTCCACAGAGTTCAAATCTGTCTGTCCCCACAACCAATGGAAGATATCCAGCAACCACCGGCTGGTATTTGCGCCGCTCATCGTACTGGTTGACTCGAAACTGATGATGGTGAGCCCGAACAGCACCGGAAGCCAAGCCATCGTCAGCGTCGGCCCTTGAGTATCGTTCGTCGAAGACTGCAAATAATTCATGGCAACAAATGCCCCTGAGGAAGATTCCGCCTTTTACCACTAAACCACTAAGCATTTGACGCGCCAGATCTCGCCGGGGATCCATGAGGGGATTAACACAATAACAAGCTGTTGATCTCAAGCCACATAGCCCACCACAAAGCAGTTCATGCGCCTTGTTATGCGCTCATCATTCGACGTGATAGTTCGGAGCCTCACGCGTGATGATCACATCGTGTACATGGCTCTCGCGCAGACCGGCGTTCGAGATCCGAATAAACCGGGCATTCGTCTGCAGCTCCGCAATCGTCCCGCAACCCAGGTATCCCATGCCCGAGCGCAGCCCACCCACCAGTTGATAGACCATTCCCTCCAACGGCCCGCGATGCGGAACGCGCCCCTCAATCCCCTCTGGAACAAACTTGGCCAGGCGATTCGAGCCGCTTCCCTCGCGCGCCGTCAGCGATGGCCGCTCCGTACTCGCAGCGTCGTCCATATCGTCCTTACCCTGGAAATACCGCTCGCCCGAACCCTGTGCCATCGCCGAAAGCGAACCCATCCCGCGATAAGCCTTGAACGACCGCCCCTGGTACAAAATCGTCTCCCCCGGACTCTCATCGACGCCCGCAAACAGCGAACCCATCATCACCACACTCGCCCCAGCCGCAATCGCCTTCGTCACATCGCCGGAGTACTTGATCCCGCCATCGGCAATAACCGGAATACCCAAAGGCTGCGCCGCACGAAACGCCTCAGAGATAGCCGTAATCTGCGGCATCCCCGCACCCGTCACCATCCGCGTCGTACAGATCGAACCCGGCCCGATCCCCACCTTGATCGCATCCGCGCCCGCTTCGATCAGAGCCTTTGCCCCCTCGTAGGTCGCGATATTTCCAGCCATCAAATCGATATTCGGAAACGCCTTCTTCACTGCCGCAACCGCCTCCAGCACTCTCGACGAATGCCCGTGCGCCGAATCGATGGCCAGCGCATCCACCCGCGCCGCCACCAGAGCCGCAGCCCGCTCCATAAAATCTCCCGTCGCCCCTATCGCTCCAGCCACGCGCAACCGGCCCTGGCTATCCTTCGACGCGTTCGGATACTTCAGCTTCTTCTGAATGTCCTTGACCGTAATCAAACCCTTCAGTTCATAGTCGTCATTGACGACCAGCAGCTTCTCCACCCGATGCTGATGCAGAATCTGCTCCGCCTGCTCCAGCGTGGTCCCCACCGGAACCGTAATCAGGTTCGTCTTCGTCATCACCGAATCGATCGTCAGATCGGTCCGAGAGACAAACCGCAGGTCGCGATTCGTCAGAATGCCAACCAGCTTCTTGTCCTTGGTCACCGGCACGCCCGAGATCTTGTACCGCCGCATCACCTCCAGCGCATCGGCAATCGTCTGCTCCGGCGTAATCGTCACCGGATCGACGATCATCCCGCTCTCCGATCGCTTCACCTTATCGATCTCTCCCGCCTGCTGCGCAATGCTCAAGTTGCGATGCACCACACCCAGCCCGCCTTGCTGCGCCATCGCAATCGCCAGCCGCGCCTCCGTCACCGTATCCATCGCCGCCGACATCAGCGGAGTATTCAGCGTGATATTGCGCGTAAGCTGCGTCTGCGTGCTCACCTGGGTTGGAACAACATCGCTGTAAGCAGGCACAAGGAGAACGTCATCAAAGGTAAGAGCGTCAGGTACGGGGGAGCTAATCATATTTTTTGTAGGTTCCAGTTGTGATGGTTAAAGGCGACGGGCATGCAGCAGCAAGCCTGAATTTCGCGGGATTTCATTAATTGTAGAGTCGCCAACGACCCAGAGCAAATTTGATGGTTCAATTTCCTTAAAGCTTCACACCAGGATTTTGCTCTTTCCCCTGCTCAATCAACGCTCGCAAACGGATGGCAATGGGTCAGATTGAGCTTTTGTTACCGGCAAACCCAACGTTCAGGCATACGGGATTGCCCGGATCACCTAGATCGTCTCGCTCGTCTGGATCGTCCGGCGCTCGATCACTTCTGATTATTGCTGGAGCTCAGTCGGAGGGGCTGGTGTCGTTACGGTCGGCTCGGTGATCTCTGCCTTAGCTGTTTTGACAGCGTTGTCGATCTTGCTGTTTGCAAGTACTTGCTCCTGGTCCATCACGGGAACGACCGGCACATCGTGTGTGAGATTAAAGCGCCCGCGTGCCACATAAGTGACCGCAACGCCAGCCAGAACATATGGTTGAAACACCGCCAGGAGAACTGCATATTTTTTTGTCTTCAGGAGAGCTTCCACAACCCCTCGAGGCGTGTGGCTGCGAGGAATGCTTCCTTGTATCTGCGGAATGATGATTTCGCTCAATTCGAGCTCATCGTGGTGGTGCGCGTAAGCCGTCAGTGATTTAGCAATCTGTTTCGGCGTCGTGATTGCGAAATCTGCAGTAATGCTTCTCTTCACTGCATGGGGATAGTAAAAATTGAGGAGCTCCATCGAGAAGTCAGCGCAGTTGTTCGTAAACAGATTGAAATGAGTATAGTTTTCCTTACCGTTATATTCGTCAATCAGGCGATCGTCCTGTTCGTCGGTCGTGGCAATTTCGAAGCTGTAGAGCTTTCGAATGTAGGCCACTCCCAGCAGTTGCGGCCATACCGTCTTCGCATCGTATCCCTTAGTTACAGAAGCAAGCGACATCAGGTGGGCCTCAGCATATGCGTTCCGCATCTTTTCGACGGAGGCCTTGTCGGCCCGCTCTGGCACATCCTGGGCCTGCTCGACGGCATAGAGATACGGCAGCAGCGGAATTGCGACCCAGTCCAGTTTCCGAATACGGTAGTAGCGGCTGATCACCACCCCTGTTTCACCCGGTTGGCAACGACGCAGCAAGGTCGGCGATTCAGCGCATACGTGATTAAGGTAAATCGCCGAATGACCTGTAGGGGTAAGGCTGCCAAAGAACCCGTATGGCTCCTCGACAATAAACGCGACATCGCCATAAGCCCTGCTCGTCCCAGCCATGCACACCATAAACATCAACAGGAGTAATTTCATGACCCAATCCTCGTCAAGCGTTAGAACCAGCTTTGGTGAGCACTGTTGCATCAGTTGCGAATTTACGGGATAGGATGAGATTGAGGAACTAGCAGAAATCTCAGTTGTCCGCGCGAAAAGTGATACATCGCGTCCGGATTTAAACCACGGTCCGGCGGTCTGGAAGCAAGTCAAAGACATTCGCCGCTCTATCCACCCACGTATCAGACAGAGTCTGGCCCGCCGCAGTGGTATCTTGAACCGCAATCCGCTGGCCAAAGTCAGACTCTCAAACGCTCTGATCCAACTCGGTTTAGAAATTGGTTCTGAACATCATTGTGCAATCCTCTGCACCATCGTGAGAAAGAACTGGCCTAATGTGCCATATCCCTGTCTCAGCTGCGCGCCCAGTGACCAGGCCCGGCAACTTCCCCCTCCACCAGTCCCGGACTTCTCTACCTACGCGAATCATTTGTAACCGCGGATACATCTTAAGAGTAATTGTGCGTCGTCGCTTCGGGGTGGCACGCTGACGATGAACGGGAGAACTCGCATGAAAGAACGCCGGCATTGGAAGTTCACCGCGTTCATTTTTGTATTGACCGTGATCGCTCTTGTGGCGCCGGGCATCGCATGTGGCCAGGATGTGTCCCTTCCGGAAGTGGGTTCTGCGGGGACTACTCCCACCATCCGGAACGTGATCATCATTGGGTTTGTTGGAGGCTTTGTTAGTCGGAATGACACAAAGCATCCAGAAGTGCAGTTTGCCGCATATCTTCGCGACCGTTACCCCCTCATCCATTCGGAAGTCTTCGGGAATCACCACGGTCGAAAGGCCCTCCATCAGGTCGTGCGCCTCCTCGATACCGACCACGACGGCGTCCTCTCGTCCCTCGAGAAAGAGCGAGCGACCATTATCATCTACGGGCACAGTTGGGGTGCTACGGAGACGGTTGCATTCGCCCGTGAGTTAGGGCAGATGGGCATTCCGGTCGCGCTCACCATCCAGATAGACACGATTGCTAAACCGGGTCACAAAGCCTCCGAGCTCTCCCCTAACGTAGCAAGCGCGATCAATTTCTATCAGACAGAAGGTCCGCTTCATGGAGCCCCGGAAATTTTCGCGGCTGATCCCGCACGGACAAAGATCATCGGGAACCTTCGGATGACCTATGAAAACCGTCCAATAAATTGCGACAACTACAGTTGGTATTCTCGGACCTTGAACAAACCTCATCACGAAATCGAGAATGACTTCCGCGTATGGGACGAGGTTGCGGCACTGATCAATTCGGATCTGCCGGGTGTGGCATCGATAGTTCCGGCGCCTTCTCCCTCGGGGTCGCCCTTCTTCAAATATCTTAGGCGCGGGTTCCAGGCACATGGAACTGAAACCGCTCTAATTGAAACTCCGAGCGTGGGGGACAGATCAAAGAAAGCCATCCCCGAGGTGGAACATGCAGAACCGCGAGAGAGTAAGTAATCAGTAACGATAACGCGCTTGGCGTCACTTACGAAGACAAGGCAGCCGATCCGAGATCAAACCCTGACGTTGTAGTTTCCCTTTTGTCCCGCCGGCACTCCTTTAGCAGGCCAGATCGATTTGTAGAAGGTCGGATCGATTCGTCAGAAGCTATCTGGACCCCTCCTCAAAAATAAACTTCAAAACCGTGTCCTATTGTTAGCCTTCACGAAAGTGGCGTCCCGCTGTCCACGTTTACCACACAATTCACCACGTTTTACCATGGTGAAAACCACCAGAATCGCCAAAAACCCCTGCAAAAAGCCTCTTTCACCATCCATAACTTTTTTCGCCCATTGAAATCCAAAAAATCTGGATGTATGATGGCAGTTGCGAACGATTTTGTTCCGTCGTAAGGATGAGCCGTGACCGCACCGGTGATTTGACGGAAGAGATGAGTGGGCCAAAGCCCACTTTTTATTTGCTCTAAAGAACATTCTGCAAATGCATCAAACGAATCGAAGAAGAACCTATGGCAGTCCAGATAGACGAAATTCGAGCCACCGCCCAGCGCGTCGCCGCCTCGCATCATCTGGAGCTGGTCGATCTCGAATTTCAAGGCGGAGCCAAGTTTCGCACGCTGCGGGTCTTCCTCGAAAAGGACGCAGCCGAGCGGGCAAAGTTGGCTGAGCAGGCAGCAGCAGGCAACACAGTAGAACTACCAAAGGGCGTGCCCGTAGAGAGGCTTTCTGGCGTAACCCACGAGGATTGCGCGACCTTCGCCCAGGACTTCGGAACCGTACTCGACGTGGAAGACCTTATCCCAGGGGCCGAATACACCCTCGAGGTCTCCTCCCCGGGATTGGAACGCAAGTTGTTCCGGCCAGAAGACTTCACCCGCTTTCAAGGAAGTCTGGTCAAGCTCCAGACTTTTGCTCCGGTCAACAGCAACAGGCAGTGGCAAGGCCGTTTGACCAGATTTTCAGACGGTGTACTGACGATCGACCTCTCTGCCGTCAAACAGAAGGGTAAGGCCAAAAAAGCCGCGACCGAGCAGACCGTAGAGATCGCTTTGGCGAACGTCGAAAAGGCGAATCTGGTAGCGGAGATTTAGTCGCTTCTTCGCAAAACCACAGCACGACACCGCGACAGGCAGAGAACAGGCTCGGAATCAGCTTCGAGCAAACAAATGAAGGACGAGTGAGCGATGGCAAGTGTTCTGTACCAATCGATTGAGACGTTAAGCCGGGACAAGGGAATCGAGCCAGGGATCGTCGTTGGCGCCGTTGAGGACGCCATCGCCCTGGCGACCCGCAAATACTACAAAACGCAGGAGAATATGCGCGCCGAGATGGACCGCGAGACCGGCGAAATCCGCGCCTATGTCTACAAAACCGTCGTCGAGACGACCGATCAGGTCGACGACGACGTCAATCAAATGACCCTCGAACAGGCTCGCGAACTGGCCCCTGAGGTTGAGGTCGGCGGAGAACTCCGCTTCTACAAAGACACCAGCCCGCTCGGACGCATCGCTGCCCAGATGGCCAAGCAGGTCATCTTCCAGAAGGTCCGCGAGGCCGAACGCGATACGGTGTTCAACGAGTACAACCACCGCGCTGGCGAAGTCCTCAACGCCACCGTCAAGCGCCTCGAACCCATGGACGTCATCTTCGACCTCGGCAAGGCCGAGGCCCGCATGCCCAAGCGCGAGCAGTCCCGCCTTGAGCAGTTCGCCGTTGGCGAGCGCGTCCGCGTCGTTCTTCTTCGCGTCGACCGCGCCGCCAAAGGCCCTCAGGTCATCGTCTCCCGCGCCGCGCCCGGCCTCGTCCAGAACCTCTTCCAAAGCGAGGTTCCCGAGATCTACGACGGCACCGTCACCATCCGAGCCATCGCCCGCGAGGCCGGCGAGCGCACCAAGATCGCCGTGATGAGCCGCGACAAGGACGTCGACCCAGTCGGCGCCTGCGTCGGCATGAAGGGCATGCGCGTCCAGTCCATCATCCGCGAACTACGCGGCGAAAAGATCGACATCATCGAATTCTCGGAAGAGATCACCACCTTCGCCGAGAAGGCCCTGCAGCCCGCCAAGGTCAGCCGCGTCTCCATCGTTGATCTGGCCGACAAGCAGATTGAAGTCATCGTCGACGACACTCAGCTCTCACTCGCCATCGGCAAAAAGGGCCAGAACGTTCGCCTCGCCGCCAAGCTCCTCCAGTGGAAGATCGACATCAAGAGCGAAGAGGAGAAGCGCCAGGAGGTCGAGAGCCAGATGCAGGCCATGAGCGGCGGCCCCACAACCCCCATCGAACAGGTCTCGGAACTAGGCGACGCCATTCTCGAAAAGCTCATCGCAGCCGGCATCACAACCGTCGAAGCCCTTGCCGACATGACCCCCGAGCAGCTCGAAGAGGTCCCCGGCATCGGCGAAAAGACCGTCGAGAAGATCTCCGTCGCCGTCCGCCACTACTTCGGTCAGTACGAAGAAGGCGAGGAACGTCCAGTCGCTGTCGTCACCGCAGCTACGGAGCCCGCATCAGAAGAGACAGGGGAGGCATCTATGGATAGGACACCCGAAGCAATCCTCGCGGAAGAGGCAGGTACAGGCCGCGCTGAAGAGGTTCACAACCTCTCCACCGAAGACATCGTGGACACCGAAGATGAAATTTCGTCCAGCGACGCCTTCAGCGAAGCCGACGCCCGCGAAGAACGAATTGAGCTGGATAACGACGCCGTAGACTCCCTGGTAAACGAAAGCCAGGAGATCTCCGACGAGGGCATTGACGACGATGGAAACGATCGTGGCTAGCTTCCAAAGCCACGCAGGACAAACATCGCTGAATCGCAATCACCGCGATTTCAGCGATAATACTTACAATAGAGATTCCTACCTCGATGAGGCTGATATGAACAGCTAAGGGCGCAGGGAAGCGAAAAGGGACGGATGAGCAAAGTTCGAATCAACGATCTGGCACGAGAACTGGAAGTAAAGAGCAGGCCGATTCTGGATGCCCTCGAAGCGATCGGCATCACAGGCAAGACCCACTCCAGTTCCATCGAGGCCGACCAGGCCGAGAAGGTCCGCGCCTACTTCAATGGCGGAAACCGCGGCACAAG
>Ga0209624_10003334_pt1 | contig 11406 bp, 10 predicted proteins | sample JacPinW_OM2H0_O1_FD_188565 | JGI IMG/M metagenome (GOLD analysis project Ga0209624, IMG submission 188565) | Forest soil microbial communities from Algoma, Ontario, Canada - Jack Pine, Ontario site 1_JW_OM2H0_O1 (SPAdes) (version 2) | ecosystem: Environmental > Terrestrial > Soil > Boreal... | reverse complement strand
GGACAACTTTTTGGCGCCAGCTGAGACCTGCCATACAGCCGATAACTTTGGCGCGGCGTTGACCATTGCCGAGTATGTGGGCGGCAGCGGCCGCGACCTAATGCTTGCGGTAGCGCTCTCGTACACAGTGCAGTCGCGCTTTGTCGATCACGCTAACTTTATGACGCGCGGCTTCGACCACACCGCGCAACTTGCTTTCTCGCTTAATGCCGCCGCTGGCCGACTGCTCGGCCTGAGCGAGTCGCAGATTGCAAATGCCATCGCCATGGCGGCAGCCAGTGATGCTTCCTTCGCCGTCATACGAGCGAAGCCGCTATCGCAGTGGAAAGGTCTCGCCTCGGCGCAATCGGCGCTGGGCGCGATGAACACGCTGTTTCTCGCCCGTCGCGGCGTAGAGGGACCGCTGCAAGTGATCGAGGGCGCTAACGGTATCGACAACCTACTGCACATGCAGGTCCGCATTGACTGGGAGAAGCAAGGTTACGAGGGCGTTTTGGAGAGCACCATCAAGAAGTACAACGCCATGATCCACACGCAGTCCGCGGTCCATTGTATGGTCGAACTCGTCAGACAGAACAAACTCGACCCCGGCAAGGTGGTTTCGATCGAGGCCGACGTGATCCGAATCGCCTACGATTTCGCCGGCGGCGGCCACTACGGCGTGGACAAAGTCATTCGCACCAAGGAACAGGCGGATCATAGCCTGCCATACTTGCTGGCGGTGGCGCTGCTTGACGGCGATGTGATGCCGGCGCAATTCGCGCCCGACCGCATCACGCGGGCTGATGTACAGCAACTCCTGAAGAAGGTGTCGGTCCGGCCGGACCGGGAATTCACCGAACAATATCCGGCGAAAATGCCCGCCAAGATCTCCGTCCGGCTACAGGACGGTCAAGTGATCGAGCACGAGGTTCAGGATTTTCCGGGCCTCGCTTCCCATCCGTTCACATGGGAAGACTCGGTCGAGAAGTTCGATAGGCTCGTCACCGGTCGCGTCGACGAAGGGCTGTGCCGGGAGATCAAGGATGCCGTGCATTCGCTCGAAAGCATTCAAGTTGCGGACCTGATGGCGTTGCTTGGCCGTGTGAAAGGCATTACCGCCTCGCGGCACTGAAAGAGAATTGCCAACGTCCGCTTCTCTAATCGGCCATTCGGGGTCAAGCACTTTCAGACTGCGCTGCCACGGGACCAACACCGGGGGTCGTTATCAGGCGCCGGCACACCTCATCGTCCCGCACGATGGCCAGCAAACGACGATGCAGGATGACGAACTGCTCACGAAGTACCCGCCGGACGACCAGCAGCGGTTCGACCAGCACAGCCAGGTCGGGCAAGTTCTCGACCAGCTCCTTAATGCGGGCCTCGAACTTCACCGTCCCCACCATCCCCACCTTGAGACGGAAGTTACGCAAAGTGCCGCGCAGATCGTTGTCAATGGCAATGGCCTTCGACTGCAGCAGCTTGCGATGGGTTAGCAGCATGCGCAGTTTCTGACTGCGTAGCGTCTTCACATGCACTGGACGGTAAAGCCCCACTCGCATCATCTGCGCGATGCCGCGCGCATCGTTGCGGTCCGTCTTATTGATCTGTGCCTTCAGTACCGCCTGCATGTGCCCGCGTTTCAACACAGACCACCGGCAACTCAGCTTCAGCGAGAGCGCTGGATAACCATTGCGACAACGGCCCGGCTTCCAATCCAATTCGCTTGAAGTGGTAGGCGGGGTTCTTCAGCACCGCCAACAAAACTTCAGGTTCGCTCGCAACCTTCACTTCCCGAACGATCTTGCCCGAGTCATCCACAATGCAGACGCTGGTCTCCTTGACCGATACGTCTAGTCCAGCAAAATGGTCCATGCTGCGCTTCTCCTTCTGATGCTTGAGGCCGCTCAACGCGGACCTCGTTTCACCATCAGCCTGAAGCGCAGCACCCAAAAATCTTCAGCTATCCACAAGCTGGTTGGCCGATTACCCTATCTATTGATGCTGTGGACGGCTCCTCCACTGCTCCTGAGTGCCATGGAGGTGGGTACCATTATCCTTCCGGAAATTTGTGCAGCGCATGAGTCTCTTCGTGGCCCATCTGCGACCTCGCGCCATCTCCATCTTATGGTCGCTGCTGGGTACAAAGCGGACGTCCACACACGTCCGCAAATGATCAGTTTCGGAGGCTCCAGGCGTCTTTCTAGTTTCAGATTTTGGGTCGCGGCTCATGAAAATGGCGCATCAACTTCGGCGCTCGCTGACGTCCCTAAACGCTAGTCTTTTGCTTACCTTGCATCTCTATAATGTTCTGAACCGCCGGTGATTGATTCGGGTGCGCTGTGATGAAGCTTCGCTCAAGCGCCCCGGCGCACGTTCGCTTCTGTGGCTCAGCTGGTCACCCGCGAATACAGGAAGACGTTGAAATGCAAGGTTATCGGAAAATGATCATCAAGGGCGGCGACGTCACCGTCGTTCGCGGCCATTGGAAGGCAGATGACGAGTCGGTAACTGTCTTGTCGGCGTATGACCAGCTGAAGACTATGTACCTCAAAGGATCGACGCCACGCGGGCTTGCCCGGCTGATGCTGCTTCTTATGGAAGAAGAACGCGGCCACCGGCTGCCCCCGACGCCCGAAGAAAGAAAGGAGGCAGGTCTAAACGCCCAAAGAGCTATCGCCGAGAAACAATTTAATAGAATGGCGGACTACGCCGCTCGTGGTCGTCGTTTTGAGGGTCTCTCGGACCGCCGCTCCGTCTCTAGGGAGAAGCACGATTTACTTTGGCTTAGCAGCCAGAGGGGCCACACCGGGCCTGACACCTCCGCGCGAAGCTGCTTCAAGTCTGGACTGCGGCCTATGACAAGATGGAGGACGGGCCAGCCAACGATGTGGCTCAGGAGGCCATCACGTTTGACCTCGATGGTGAGTACGAGCATCTGCACGTTGTCGAGTTGCACAACACCGGCCCAACGATCGCCATGACCCTGGCTACCTTCATCGTCCTCTGTTCGGCCCTATTGGCGAAGCCGCTTCAACAGCAGATGGTCGTTTTGGGCAGCATGAGCCTTGGGGGAAACGTTGTACCAGTCGAGAACTTGGCGGGATCGTTGCAGGTCGCCTTCGACGCCGGGGCAAAACGTCTCTTATTGCCAATGGCGAGCGTTAAGGACATCCCGAGCGTTCCCGGCGAATTGTTCGCCAAATTCCAGACGGGGTTTTATGCTGACGCGACTGATGCCGTTTTTAAGGCACTGGGAGTGGGGTAAGAATCGTCTTGATCGCTCGCACCATCGTCAGCAGCTCACTAACGCGCCCCGAAAACGTCGGCGTTCGCCGGTGGATTCGTTCCAATACACTTCACCCGGGAGCAATTGCGACGGGATTACAGAAACATACGGGTGGCCTCAAGACGCCTCCCGATCGGCGGAAGACACCGCAGCAAGGTGCTGCCACATCGGTGTTACTGGCTGCATCACCTCTTCTGGAGGGCGTCAGCGGTCTCTACTTCGAGGACTGCAACGAGGCGCAGCAACTCACAAAACGGCCCAGCTACTTCGCCGGTGGGTATGCTGGCTATGCGCTCGATCCGGAGAACGCCGAACGGCTGTGGAATTTATCCATGAAGCTAATATCGTAGAGATTTGTACCGGGGGCCTCGCGACGGCCGGCCGGAAAATCGCGGATAAACGTCGCGAGGAACCTTCGAGCGCAGACCCTGTGATCGTGGAGACTCGTGTCGGCTGTGACACGCGACGACTTGCAGGCCAGGCAGCGCCTTCTGAGAAGCGCTTACGTTATCGCAATCGCGCCAAGACCGGAGACGTTGGTTGTTTGGCTGCATCTTCGGTTTGAACGGTCGTGAGAACTATCGCGAACTACGGCCGGAGTGTTATTCTATCCTTACTATCTAGGCCGAGGTACTGCTCCGCATGAACGAGAGTATCCAAGCAGAAAGGACCGCTTCTGAGCCGCAAGATCGGGTGAACGAACTCATCGAGCAACAGACGGCCATCTCGGAATTACTGCGCACCATTGCGAGCTCGCCGCACGACTTGCAGCCCATCTTTGACGCAATCCTCGACAGCGCCACACGTCTCTGTCGCGCAGACATAGGCGCCTTACGTATCTCCGAAGAAAGCGGCCTTCGCCGCGTGGCGGTGCGAGGCGACCCCCTTTTGGTTGGTCGGGCGTGGTCATCATTCCCAGTGCTCGCTGAAAAGGGAGGCTTTCTGAGTCGATTAGCCACAAGTAGGTTACCCACGCACATCCCCGACCTGGCGGCACTTGAAGGCGATCATCGGGATGATATTTTGACTACGGCGGTGAACGCAGGTCTTCAAACAGGCCTGTTTGTGCCGTTGCTCAAAGATGATGAGATAATCGGGACAATTACTCTGGGCCGCAAAGAGCCGCAGCCGTTCACCGACAAACAGATTTCCTTATTCAGAGACTTCGCTGCGCAAGCCACCATTGCCTTGGAGAGCACCCGCCGTGAGCGGCGCTATCGCGAGATGCAGATGCAGCTGGCGCACGCGAACCGGGTCGTCACAATGGGGCAACTTACCGCCTCGATTACGCATGAGGTCAACCAACCGCTTGCGGCTGCGCACAACAATCTAACTGCTGCCCTGAACTTCTTAGACAGAACTCCGCTTGATCTGATGGAGGTCAGGGAAGCGCTTGCCTGTGCTGTGAAAGACAACGACAGAGCTAGCAACGTCGTCGGCGGAATTCGTGCCCTCATGCAGAAAGCGCCGACGCGGACTGAGAGCGTAGACTTAAACGAGGCGGTTCGTGAGGTGCTTGAGTTTATCCACGGGGAAACACTAAAGCTCGGGGCGTCAGTGCGGACGCAGCTCGCGGACGGCTTGCCTCTCATCCAAGGGGATCGGGTCCAACTACAACAGGTCGTCGTCAATCTCATTCTCAACGCCGTCCAAGCAATGGGAGCGGTTGCCGACCGCACCCGAGAGGTGCTCATCACTACCACCAGAACGGAACTGAACGTGGTGTGCCTAGGCGTGCAAGACACCGGCCCCGGCTTGAGCGCGGAAACTCTGTCTCGTCTCTTTGATCCATTCTACACGACAAAGCCCGACGGCATGGGAATGGGCCTATCAATCTGCCGGTCGATCATCGAAGATCACGGAGGGCGGCTGTGGGCTACCCCGCACGAGCCTCGCGGTGCTCTGTTTCAGTTTACGATCCCCGCCGGCTGAGCCGGTACGCGTGATCCATGTCGCCCATTGGTACTGCACCGACATGTATCGTATCGCGTGGCGCAATTGACAATCCGGTGTGGGGTATGGTGGAGCGAAATCCCAAAATCCGTTCGGCCAGATGCTCTATGTCCGTAGCTTGTCTGCGATGTGCGCGACATGCCGGCCCTGAAAGCGTGCGCCGGCGAGTTCGTTCTCCGAGGGCATGCGGCTGCCGTCGGGTCGTGTAATCGTGGAGGCGCCATAAGGCGAACAGCCAGTGATTTCATCGTGTCGCGACTGACCTTCAAATGAATAGGGCAATCCGACCACGATCATGCCGTGATGTAAAAGTGTGGGGATCATCGAGAGAATAGTCGATTCCTGGCCGCCATGCTGGGTCCCGGAACCGGTGAAAACTGATCCGATTTTACCGACCAGCGCGCCCTTGGCCCAGAGGCCGCCGGTCTGATCGAGGAAGTTGCGCATTTGCGATGTCACGACGCCGAAACGAGTACCAGAGCCAAAGATAATTGCATCATAGTTCGGCAATTCCGCCACCGCGGCGATCGGCGCGGCTTGATCAAGTTTGTATCTGGACTTCTTTGCCACTTCCTCGGAAACCAACTCCGGAACGCGCTTGATGTCGGCTTCCGCGCAAGCTTCCCTAACGCCTTCGGCAACGGCCTGTGCCATGCGTTCCGTGTGTCCGTAAGACGAATAGTAGAGGACAAGGACCTTGCTCATAGTGCGAACTCCTGGTTTTCTGGAGTGATGATCGCACGACAGCATGCTGCACCGCCGGACAGATCGACGAAATTGCCAAAGACGCCATCTCCAAGCGTGTGATGGGCGATTTTGCCGACGCGCTGGTGCTGATAGGACGGCATTCCGACGACGTGAAATACCAAGGAGCGCTCTGCCTTGGCTCCCATGACACGGTTCAGGGCCGACAACACACCGACGCCGTAGGTTGTTGTTAGCATTGCCGCGCCGCGAATGCGGGCGTAACCGTCCGCTGCATAGGACGCGTTCAACTCGTTGGCACAGCCGATCCACTGCACCTTCGGGCTCCTGTCGACCGCATCGCATATTGGAAACACATAGTCGCCGGCGACGCCAAAGCAGTGGCTGACACCCTCCGCGGCAATACGTTCGACGATATAGTCGGCGACCTTGGTGGTCCCTATCGTTGTCGATGTATTGGTTTCTCTAATTTGTTGAGTCATGGCCGCTCCCTCTCATCTCTCAGTCGTGATTACGTTTGCTGTTCGTCGCTGGGCAACGCCGCCGGCGGCAGGCGACGAAATCAGCCTCGTCGCGGGCCTATGAGTGGCAAGTGCGCGCGATGTAGAGGTCCCGCGCCCCGCCGCCTCGATAAGAGCCGACAGTGCAGGCCAGAGAAACAATGGCCACCGCAAACAGATAGTCATGGAAATAAAGGACGCCGGAAGGGAACTCCGCCCGATCGGTTGGGTCAGACCGGCGAGCGCGGCGGTGAAGGACCCGGTAACAATGTAAAGTACGACAAAGTCAGGACGCATGACGCGACCGTATCGGGATCGATAATGATAAAGATTGGCGGCCGCGAGCGCTCCATGAAGGCCCAGCACGCCTTTGCGTGCCCATTGCCAACCCATAAAAGTCGTTCGGCGAGATTTGCCACAAGGCGCAAAAGCCAGCACGCCACTCGCGCCATTCGGGAGTACCGGTGTCGAACGGACAGGCTTGAATGTGTTTGGAGCGATTTGCGGCGTTCCGGCCGTGCTCGTATGCGGAGATCATGCTGTGTCGGGTTCCCAGGCGAGTCAAAGGAAGCGGTGCGCCAAATCGGCTAACGGTTGTGTGTTCATACGATGCCGGAGCGCGGCGTCGGATCGGCAACAAGTCGCAGGAGCTTCTGATTTCGAGGCATGCTCGGATAAGACCTCTAGCGTGGCTTCACGCAACGCTGACCACTTGGACGTGACGGGATGGAAGACTACTTCAAAGACAGCCGAATTTGCCCCGCGCGAATGACGTCTCTGTAACCTGCGATACTGCATGGCCGTCTCCATCGATTGGGTTCAGCGCCGCACGACAAGCGGATTTGAACTGGCTTGCGGGCGCGGACGGTCAGTCGGCGTTGGTCGCTGTCACAATAGTCCCCGGCGCGGTGGAACGTGGAGGAACGGCGCGCCGGGGACGACGCGAGGTCCACTGACCCATCAACACCAGGACAATGGGAGCGCAGCGCCGGACAAAATAGCCGTCTGAGAGGATGGACGGCTAAACCTTGGATTACGTCGGTTGTCGTGGACAATCCAGAAAGGCGCTGAGCAAACATAAAGTGCCGAACTAGCTGTAAATCTAAGCACTGGCTTCCGTCGCGGCGGCTTCGTCCCTATTTCTCGGTGCCGCGTGGCTTGCCGGACGAATTTATGAGTTTACGGTCAAATCAAGCCGCCTGAGCAGGGATCGTAAACTGAAAGAGTGCCCCGTGCGGTTCGCAAGCGGTAGCCCAAAGGCGCCCCCTGTGGGCTTCCACGATCGAGCGGCAGATCGCCAGTCCCATTCCCATGCCGTCGGGCTTTGTCGTGTAGAATGGCTCAAAGAGATGCGAGAGAATCTCTGGGCTCAGCCCGGGGCCGGTGTCCTGAACCCCAATGCACAGATAGTTCAATTCGGCCTGACTTGTGGTGATTAGCAGCTGTCGAGCGTCTTCACTAACGGCCCCCATTGCTTGCAGGGCGTTGAGGATAAGGTTGAGGACGACTTGCTGAAGTTGGACGCGATCACCTGTAACGATAGGCAGGTCTTTCGCGAATTTGGCCTTCACTGACACCCCGTTCTTCAGTGCCTCGCCTCGGCTAAGCTCAATCATTTCACGTAAAGCCTCATTTATATCTATACGGTCTGTTCGGGTCGACGCTCTCTGCATGAGCGCACGCATTCGACCGACGACGGCGCCGGCTCGATCAGTATCATTAGCGGCCGAGGCGAGCGCTTCTCTGATCTCTTGTAAATCTGGGGGATTTCTATCCAAGAAATTCAGCGCCGCACGGACGTTGTTGCGCGCCGCCGCGATGGGTTGGTTGACCTCATGTGTAATGGAGGCAGTGAGGTGCCCCATCGTTGTGATGCGGTTCGCGTGTACCAGTTCGCGTTCCAGCGAATGTCGAAGTGTAGTGATCCCCGTTGTCAGCTGTTTGGATTTCTTAGCGTTCAAACCCGACGCGCCCAGAATGCATCCGGGAATGTGCTCTGCCTTTATACGCAACATCTTGCCGTTTTCCGTCAAACGGACGCGGATTTGGCGCTCTTCTGCCGCATCGTGGCTCCGTTCGATATAGCCCAGCGTTTCCAGGCGCTTTAGCAACGGGTTGAGCGTGTCCGACTCCAGGAACAGCCTCTCGCCCAATTCGACCTCGGTTCGGCCGTCACGCTCCCAGAGTAGGACCATGACGACGTATTGCGGATAGGTGATCTGAAGCTTTTCCAAAAGCGGCTTATAGACGCGGTTGAACGCCTCGTTCGCCGAATACACCGCAAAGCAAAGAAATTGGTCGAGCTTGAACGGCTGGGCCTTGGCCAAATTGCGCCTCGCGTCGATCGCCAATGCGTCGAACAACTGCGAAATCTCAGGAGCGCTCAGCACAGGATCACCTCTCCGCCTTGGGGGATGGCATCGACCTACTTGTCGCAAAATCCATTAGCTAGGCAGAGAATCTGCCCCGCGCGCCATCGTGCGCATGCTTGCTTGTGGTAAGCCCTTTGCGGGTTTCCTGCCTATTTGCTTTATTGCGGCCCAACAGTCATTTACGCCGTTAATCGGGGCTCGGCGCAACCATTCGCTCAATAGATATATCAACAAATAACGCCCCTCCTTCGAATGTCGACTAAGCCAAGGTTTAGCGCGATCCCACTCGCTGAGTAGCGCAGTGGGCCGCACTGCCGAGCAAACGCGACCAAGGCGCAATGGCCTCAGTTATCTCGAAGGCCTAATTTTTCGGAAGCACGCTAATCGACCACGCAAACAGGAGCACAGCCATGGCGATCTCGGCACAGGCGACCGGATCAGCGTCGGCGGCAAAGAAGCCGGCATTCCAACCATCCAAGCCGTTGCCGGTGCCGAACAGCGACTTCTATCAGCTCGCCGACGTCTTGACGCCTGAAGAGAAGGCAATTGTCAAGAAAGTGCGAACCTACATGGAGACCAAGGTCCAGCCGGTCATCAATAAGTACTGGTCGGACGATGCGTTTCCATTTGAACTGCTGCCTTCCTTCAAAGAATTGCAGCTTGGTGGCTTGGGTTATGAGGGCTACGGCTGCGCCGGCGGAAGCCAGAAACTATTCGGTTTCGTGGCAATGGAGTTGGCCCGCGTCGACGCTTCGATGTGCACCTTTTTCGGCGTGCACAGTGGTCTGGCGATGGGTTCGATCTATCTTGATGGCTCGGAGGAGCAGAAGCGGCAGTGGCTGCCTGCGATGGCGCGCTGGGAAAAGATCGGTTGCTTCGGCCTGACAGAGCCGCTTGTCGGGTCGGGAACAAGTGGAGGGATGACCACGACCGCGAAACGCGAAGGAGACACATGGATTCTCAACGGTCAAAAGCGATGGATCGGCAATGCGCCTTGGTGCGATGTTTCGATCATCTGGGCACGCGATGTGACCGACAATCAAGTTAAAGGCTTTATCGTTGAGAATAAGAGCACGCCTGGCTTCAGCGTCGAGAAGATCGAGCGCAAGATCGCGCTTAAGGTGGTCCAGAACGGCCAGATTACGCTCAAGGACGTGCGGATTTCGGAAGCCAACCGCCTGCAGGGTGGCAACTCCTTCCGTGATACGGCGCGCGTGCTGCGGATGACGCGGTACATGGTGGGCTGGGCTTCGACCGGCGTTCAGATGGGCGCGTTTGAGGCTACGTTGAAGTATGCCCAGGAGCGATTGCAATTCGGCAAGCCGATTGCCTCGTTCCAGATGGTGCAGGATCTCCTCGCCAAGATGCTTGCCAACGTGACCGCGTGCCAGTGTCTGATGGTTCGGCTTGCGCAGATGAATGATGAGGGCAAGCTTGGCGACCATCACGCGGCACTAGCAAAGGCGTTCTGTACGGCGAAATCACGCGAAACTGTTGCGTGGGGCCGCGAATTGCTGGGTGGCAACGGGATCGTCGCGGATTACAACGTCGCGCGCTTCTTCGCCGATGCCGAAGCACTCTATTCCTACGAGGGCACGTATCAGATGCAGAATCTGATCGTCGGCAAGGCCATCACCGGCATCGGTGCGTTCATCTAACGAATCCAAGTGCCAGTTCTATGGCCGCCTGGCTTGCTGGGCAGGAGATTAGCAACATGGCTTCCACGACAACACTCTCGGCGTCGCCAACGAACGTGGCTTCGCCAACGCCAGCACCGGCGCTCGCCAACGTCCTCTATGAGAAAAAGGGCGCGATCGCCTATGTGACGGTCAATCGGCCCCAGGTGCTCAACGCACTCAACACGCCGACTTGGAAAGACCTGCGCACTGCCTTCGAGGACGCGCACGACGACGCCAACGTGCGCGGCGTTATCCTGACGGGCGCGGGCAATAAGGCCTTTATCGCCGGCGCGGATATCGGCGAGCTTGCAAAAGTTACGGCGTTCGAAGCGGAGCAATCCAGCCGTTTCGGCCAGGAGGTGCTCGATCTCATCGAGAATCTGGGTAAGCCGGTGATCGCCGCAATCAACGGCTTTGCGCTCGGCGGTGGCTGCGAAACGGCGATGGCGTGCAACATCAGGATCGCTGTCGACAGCGCCAAATTCGGCCAGCCCGAAGTAACCCTCGGGCTCGTTCCGGGCGGTGGCGGAACGCAACGGCTGCCGCGGCTCGTCGGCAAGGGCCGCGCCCTGCAGCTGATCCTGTCCGGCGAGATGATCAGCGCCCAGGAGGCCTATCGGATCGGTCTCGTCAACGAGATCGTTCCAGCCGTGGATCTCATCACGCGCGCCGAGGCGATCCTAAAGAGGATCGCCGCCAATGCCCCCATCGCCGTCAAGTTCGCACTCGAGGTGGTCAACAAGGGCATCGAGACAAGCCAAAGCGAAGGTCTGTTGCTGGAAGCTTCCTACTTCGGCCTTTGCGCTGCGACCGAAGATAAGAATGAAGGCACGACCGCCTTCCTGGAAAAGCGCATGCCTCGATTCAGCGGGCGGTGAAGATACCTGTTTGGCGCAAGGCGCGTCGGGAGAGATTCAAGGCAAACGACA
>Ga0209624_10003333_pt1 | contig 11410 bp, 10 predicted proteins | sample JacPinW_OM2H0_O1_FD_188565 | JGI IMG/M metagenome (GOLD analysis project Ga0209624, IMG submission 188565) | Forest soil microbial communities from Algoma, Ontario, Canada - Jack Pine, Ontario site 1_JW_OM2H0_O1 (SPAdes) (version 2) | ecosystem: Environmental > Terrestrial > Soil > Boreal... | reverse complement strand
CTTCGTCGTGTTCACGCTGCCTTGACGCGGGGCTGCGCGGCCTCAAGGGTTGGCACGATTTTTGTCATGAACTGTTCCAGCTCCCAAATCACGTCTTCTTTCGGCTGCTGCGCATAGTGGAAGATCACCGTGATGTATTCGCAGGGGATCTGACTATAGATCTTCTGGAATTCTGCGCGGGTCTTTTCCAAGGTGCCGCCGGTAATGATTCCGGAGTCGGTCAGGTTCTTCGTCCAGTCGATGGTCTCACCACTGGGCAGTTGCGGAAAGAATGGCGCGTAGAAGTTCTTGTAGATATCGAGGTCGTATTTGATCAGCTTCTCCCGGAATTCCTCCTCGGTTTTGCCGATATGGAACCAGCGCACTGCGCATTGCCGCTCGCCCAGAGCGTAGTCATAGCCGTGCTGGCGCCCTTCCTCGACGTAAAGCTGGCTAAGTCTGAGCATTGCGTCGAGCTTAGTGAAATGAACGCAGCGGAAGCCGTTCCTGGCACAGAAGCGCACCGAGGGTTCGCTCTTGGCCACAGCGACGAATACCGGAGGATGCGGCCGCTGATAGGGCGCCGGTACCACGCTGACACGCTTCAACGCCCCGTTCTCGTCCACCTCGCCGTCGGCGCCCGCTCGCTGCGCCGTGCGCCAGGCGGGATAGCCGACCACGCCGGTATCGTAGGGATACGGCGCTTGATAGTATTTGCCGTTCAACTCGACTGTATCCTGCTGCCAGCATTTGAGCACCATGCCGACGCGTTCTTCGAATACTTCGCGGTTATGCTCGTCGTCAGCACTGCTATCCGATAAGGTCGCGGTTGTGTTGGTGAACTGGCCCAGGACGTTGGTCCAGCGCGACTGGTAGCCGCGGGCGAAGCCGACGAAGTACCGGCCGCGCGCCAAATGATCTATGATGGCGGTCTCCTCGGCGACGCGGATCGGGTCCTGCGTTGCCATCACGTAGCCCATCGCACCAATATTGATCCGCCGCACTTGGCCGGCCCACCAGGCGTTGATCACGCCAGGGTTGGGGCCCACCTCGTAGCCTTCCGAATGCAGATGATGCTCGATTGAGCTCGCACCCCATACGCCGAGCTCTTCAGCCGCGTTGACGATGTCCATCCAGTCGTGCAGCACCTTGTTGTACAGTTCGCGGTTGCGGCCCAGCGGACGCTTGCGCGCGCGGTCGAACTCATCCTCGGCCGGAAGCATAGGATAAAGCTGCAAAATGATCTTGGGTGGCGCCATGCGTCTCTCGCTCCCTTATCGTTCTTTCTCAGAGTCGTAGGGGTTGGGGCGCCGACCGGTCAAATACCGGTTGGAGATGGAAGCCATAATGGCGCGTTATAGCTTGGTGGCGCCGATCACCGCCAAATCCTGGCGCAAATATTCGACGAATTTCTGCGCTGCGAGTGGCAGCGGATGCGCCACCGGATGGATCGCGTAGATGTCCGAGGTGATGCGGGGATCGAGGATAGGGTTGATAACGAAACGGCTTTCGCCGATGTCGTTGATGACGGCGGTGAGCGGTATCATGGTCGACCAGTCAGAGCGGCGAATGAAGCTCATCGTTGCGCTCAGCCCGTCGATCTCCAGCGTCTTCACGACCGGAAAGTTAGTGGCCCGCAGGCTGTGGTCGACCAGGCGACGCAAGTTGTGCAAGCGTGACGGCAGCACCAGCTTGAGCTCCGGCACGTCGGCGAGGCGACAGGGGAGCAGCGGCTGCATCGCTTTCTCGGGGCCCGACACCAGCATCAGCCGGTCGCTCAGGAGCAGGCGAGCCTCTAGCCCTGCCGCGCTAGCCGGACGGTTGCAAACGGCGAAATCGATCGCGCCGGCCTGTACCCATTGGCACAAGGTGCCGCTATAGGCCTCCGTGATGGCTAGCTCGACGGCGGGGAAAGCGGCGGCATAGCGGGTGAGCACCAAGGCGAGCGGTCCCCGGCAAATGGATGGCATCAGCCCGATACGGAGCGAGCCGGCCACGGCGCCGCCGATATCCTGCATTTCCTGCTGCATGGCCTTGAAGCGTTGAAGGATGTCGCGGCACAACCCGTAGAAATGGGTACCGGCTGGTGTAGGATGGACGCCGCGCGCCGAGCGCTCAAACAGCTTGGCGCCGAACTCGGCCTCTAGCTGGCGCACATGCACAGTCAACGCCGGCTGCGCGATGTTCTCGCGCTCGGCTGCCTTGCTGATGCTGCCCTCCTCGTACACCGCAACGAAATGGCGGACCTTCTTCAGGTCAAGTGTCATGACGGGTCGTCCGCATACTTGGTGACAGTGTGGCACAGAAAGACATTCAGCCCCGGCATCTCGGCTAGACCGTTGTCCCTGTCAGTTGAGCTCGGAACGAAAGGGTGATCGGAATGGAGTATCGAAATGCCTGCGAATGACATCCGGGGAACGGCACAGCCAGCATCATCGGCCCCTCGCGATCTGCCAATGCAAAGTGTGCCCGTCGAGAGGAAACAGGGAGCTACCTGGTTGGCGTTGGGCGATCTCAGAGATTAGATGATTTTCACTTTTTCTCTGGCCTCGGGGAATATAGGTGCTTAGCGTCCACTCGGTGCTTTGTAGGTGATGCCGTACCTATCGAAAAGTTGGGTCAGGCTGCCATCCGATTTTAGATCGTCCAAAACTGCGTTCACCCTTTCGAGGAGTGCGACGTCGGTGTTCCGAAGCGTGATGGCGACGTTGTAATCCAGATCGGGGTCGACGACGAGCGAATCCAGCATGCGAAGTCCGCTTTCGGGATGTGACTTTCGGTACCAACCGAATACCCAATCAGCCACGATGCCGGCCGACATCTCTTTACTGGCCACCGCGGCGAGAATCTCCTCTGGACTCGGGTACAGAGTACGAACTGGAATGTGCTTCGCGTTAAAAAGATAGTGCGCGAGGCTGGCGTGGATTACGGCGATTGATCTGCCCCGCAAATCATCGAGTGTTTGAATCGGCGGGCTGTCCTCGGCTATCACGATCCGGGTCGTCACCCGCGCGTAAGGACGCGTCAACGCAGCGCGCAACACTCCCTTCGACGTTTTGTGTTCCCCTGCGTCGTCATCCTCGGCTTGCGCCAAGGAACCCATGATCGCATCACAGTTGACCCCGCGAGCGGCGCTTCGCAACGCGACCCAATGGACATCGAGCCTGACGCCGATACGGTCAGCCAGAAGCTTGGCAAGATCGATCTGAATGCCCGCGGGCGCACCCGACCGCTGCGAGAAGGGCAGTGCGTCCGGATCCGCACAGATGGAAAACGCTCCGCGTGCGAGGATGTCTTCAAGATTGCGTGCGTCAGCGCGATGTGGCCACAAAAGCAGGAGGGCCGATGCACATACGAACGCCCCTATAGTGCGACCGCAGGTCATTCAGCGTCTCGTAACGACAAGATATAAGCGGTGATTTGCCAAATCGTAGCTTCGTCGAGCTGGCCCTTCCAGGCGGGCATGACTTTCGCCGGCTCGACCTTTCCGTTCGTGATCGTGTTGTATAATTGATCGGCACTGAGGTCTTTTCGATTTCGCAGCTCGGGACCGCGACCGATGCGACCGTCCTTGCCGTGACAGTATTGTGTGCAGGTCGTATTGAATACGCGGTGTCCGGCGGCAATGTTATTCGGATCATTGAGATCGATCGGTGGGTCGGCGGCCGCAGCGACATGTATGAGACACGCGGTCAGCACGAACGCCGCAGCGGCGCACGACTTCAACAGATTCATTGTGAGAACTCTCCGCAGAATTCGCGTCAGAAAAGGGCGGTGGCTGGCGAGCGCAGCCACCGCGTAGATTCTAGTTGAGGCGGAACGCGACGAGCGCCGCGCCGACCGGATAATTGGCGACCTCCGGCCAAAGCTGGATGACGAAGCCCAACCCAAATCCGCCAATTCCACTCGGGAAAAGAACGTACTGATGGCCGTCGGCGGTATATGTGACCGGTCCGCCACGATAGCCGGAACCGGTATAGAAGCTCCAAAGCTGCTTGCCCGTCGATGCGTCGTAGGCGAGGGCGTTGCCCTTCAGATCGCCGGCAAAGAGAACGCCGCCGCCGGTCGTCAGCAGGCTGCTATACATCGGCTGGTCGAATTTGAGCTCCCATTTGACCTCGCCCGTGAGCGGATCGCGCGCATCGAGGTGGCCGTAAGCCTTTGTGCCGGGCGGATGCTCGGCCGCAGGCGAGCCACCATAGTAGAGAGCGCTCAGAGGCACCGTTTCCGGTTGCATTTTCTGTATATCGAAAGAGTTACACGCCTCGACGACGTTTCGGTACAGCAAGCCTGTGTCCGGACTGTATGAAGGCGCCTCCCAACTGCCGACGAGCCAGGGACAGGTGCGATTGGTCTCGCCCATCTTCGGCGACTTAACGCCTTTCAGCTCGCCGGTCTTGGGGTCGACATTCTCGACCCAGTCGATGAATTTGTTCATCCGCCACACGTTTTGAATCGCGCCGGTCTCGGGATCGTAGACATAGACGAAGCCGCCCTTGTTGTAGTGCACGAGACTTCGCTTGCCGTTCCGTTCGACGATCGTGAACTGGCCGGTGGCGGAGTCGTAGTCCCAAAGGTCGTGCGGGACCTCTTGAAAGCCCCACTTCAGCTTACCGGTGGCCGCATCAAGCGCGACAACCGACGAGGTCCATTTGTTGTCACCGGGACGGGCCTCGCCGGGATCGTAGTCGGGCGCGGGGTTGCCCGTACCGTAGAACACGGTCTTCGTTTTCGGATCGTACGATCCGGTCTGCCAAGCGCCGCCGCCGCCAAATTTGCGAGAATCGCCGCCCCAGCTCTTTGGATCGTCCTTCAGCGTCTCAAAGGTCCATACTTCTTTCCCAGTCGCGGGATCCAAAGCAAAGATTTTTCCTTGTTGAGCAATGTCCCCGCCGGTTTGTCCGAAAACGACAACGTTGTCGGCGTAGACGGGCGCCGAAGTGAAATTGCATCCGCCGCACTTTCGTGTCGGCACGATTTGCGCCGACCATAGTTCTTTTCCGGTCTTGGCATCCAAAGCAATGCCGCGTCCGTCCAAACTACCAACGTAGATGCGACCGTCCCCAAACGCCACGCCGCGCGAGATTCCGGTGAAAAAAATCTCGTTCACGACTTCGTCCAAGTGCGGGTAGTAGTGCCAGAGTTCTTTGCCGGTCGCCGCGTCGAGAGCTTGCACACGGTTCATCGCGCCAATCGAGTACACAACGCCATCAACGACCAGCGGCGTCTCCATTAGCCCGCCATTGATGTTACCGATCTGCGCAATCCACGCCACCTGGAGCTTGTTCACATTGTCGACGGTAATCTCCTTTAACGGGCTATAGCGCGTGCCATCGTGGGTGCGATTGTACATAGGCCAGTTGCCGGGAATATCGTCACGAAGTTCCGCGGCAATTGACGGACTGGGCGCCAGTGTCAGTCCGGTCAAAATGGCCGATCCGGACATTGCAAGTGCGAACGCCAATCTGCGTGGCATTATCTTCCTCCTCGGTGTCCCTATTTCGTCGTTTTGAGTTTTTCGATTTACACGACCACCAACCGTAGCATCCTCAGATGCACTTTTGTCATCTCGGATTTCCGAAACATGACAGCAATGCGATTTGCGAGGAAGAATTGGGACGGCGCGGGAGAAGGGCAGGGGCGGCAGAGTGTGCGCAAACACACGAGCAATCTGAATGGTTTTGCACTGCAAAATAAACCCGACGGTGCCTCGTCAGACGCAAGATCGCCGTTATGGCTACGTTCAAAATAACTGTTATGCATCGTTCGGCGCCAAGACGGCCTTGAAGAAACGCGCCATCTGTTCTCAATCGAACGTACCGCGCTAGGCGCCGAAACGCGGCTCCGGTAGCCCCCTGATCCCGAGATCGTAAATCGCAAAAAGACTACCTCTTTGGCGCCCGTCACCCGGAAAGCGCGGCAGTGGTGGTTTTGCCATCGAGGTAATGAAGAGAATATCCAAGTTCGGTCCGCCGAACATCACGCTTGTTATCTTCTTAACCGGCATGTCGATGACACGATCGATACGACCGGACGGATCGTAGCGAACCAATCGACCGTCGTAGACAAGCGCGTTCCAGAGGTAACCTTCGGCATCGACCGTGGAGCCATCGGCTACGCCGCCGCGTGACCGGTCGACGCTTACGAACGTGCGCCGGTTGGACACCGCCCCGGTCGATTGGTCGTAGTCGTAGGCCCAGATGTCGCCGGTCCAAGTGTCGGCGAAGTAGAATGTGGCGCCATCCGGGCTCCAACAAGGGCCATTCGAGACGATGATTTTTTCGTCGAGCTTGTGGAGCGAGAAGTCGGGATCAAGACGGTAGAGCGCACCGTTTGGTCCCTCCTCCATGGTATCCATGGAGCCGGCGACGAAGCGGCCGCGCTTATCGACCTTGCCATCGTTGAGACGGTTGTTCTGCTTTTGGGGTTCGGGATCGATGATGAGCTCGACGTCCCCGCTCTTGAAATCGAGCAGGTGGAAGCCGCGCGCTAGCGAAACGACTGCACCGCTGCCGTCCTTGCGCAGGGCCATGGAGCCGATCTTTTGTGGCACATCCCAGCAGCGGATTTCGCCGCCGGCCGCCGTGGCGCGGAACACACGTCCATCGAAGCTGTCGATCCAATAAAGGCGTTCCTGCTCGACGTCCCACAGCGGGCCTTCACCCAGCGTGGTCTTGACATCAACAATGACTTCGATGCGCATGATCGTCCTCGTCGATCTGTAATCGCAATTAGCCGGCAAAGCGCGGTTCGGGCAGACCGCGCACGCCGAGCCCATGAATCGCGAACAGGCAACCGGCCTCGCGCTCGCGATGGTATTGGCCGTTCATCGGTCGAGCCATCGACGTGACATAGGCCACATCGAGATTCGCGCCTCCGAATATCAGGCTCGTCGTCGATTGGACGGGAAGGCCGACAATGCGATCGATCACGCCTAGAGGATCGAAGCGGATGAGCCGGCCCGAATAGACCTCGACGCTCCAGACGTAGCCCTCTTCGTCGACAGTCGCGCCGTCGGGCAAGCCCCGCAGCGTCTCGAAGCTCGCAAACAGGCGTCGCGACAGCACTTGGCCGGTCGCCGTATCGTAGTCGTACGCGTAGATGGCGCGGCGGCCGGTGTCGGCGAAATAGAGCGTTCGTCCGTCCGGGCTCCAGCACGGCCCGTTGGAGCAAATGATCTCCCGATCGAGCGTATGGACAGAGAGATCGGGATCGAGGCGAAACAGTTTGCCCACCGGCGCGCGCTCTTCGAAATCCATCGATCCGGCGACGAAACGACCCTGCCGGTCGACCTTGCCGTCGTTGAGGCGGGGCCGCAATTCACCCGGTTGGGTCTCGCAAATGCGCTTGGTTTCGCCGGTGGTGAAATCGAACGTAAAGAAGCCGCTGCGCAGCGATAGGATGGCGCCGCCGCTTCGGCGCAACGCGAGCGAGCCGATCGGCTCCTGCAAGGTCCAGGTTTTCTTGGCTCCGTTCGGTTCCATCCGATGAATGGCCGGGCCATAAGAGTCGATCCAGTAAAGGCGTTGCTCGTCGACGTCCCACAGCGGCCCTTCGCCGAGCTGGTCGCGATCCGCAAAGGCGACTTCGATCCGGAGCATCGCCGCTCTCCCTAGAAGGCGACCTTGTCGCCGCCTTTCAGGCTGAGAATTTCGCGCGCCTCGTCGGGCGTCGCGACCGACTTACCGAGCCCTTCGATGATCTTGCGGGCGAACATTACCTGCTCGGCGTTCGATTTCGCGAGCTTGCCTCGGCCGGCCCACAAGCTGTCTTCAAGCCCGACCCGGATATTTGATCCCATGGCGGCGGCCTGTGCGGCGACCCGTAGTTGGCTTGCGCCGGCGCCCAGCACTGACCAGCGATAATTATCGCCGAACAGCCGGTCGGCTGTGCGCTTCATGTGCGCGACGTCCTCGGGATGCGTGCCAATGCCACCGAGCAGGCCGAACACGGATTGGACGAAGAACGGGGGCTTGACCAGCTTGCGGTCGGCGAAATGCGCTAGATTGTAAAGATGCGCGATGTCGTAGCATTCGAATTCGAAGCGGGTGCCATTGTCGTAACACGTCGCAAGAATGAATTCGATGTCCTTAAAGCTGTTGCGGAAGATCAGGTCGCGCGTGGCCTCGAGGTGCGTCTTCTCCCAGTCGAATTTGAATTCCTTGTATTTGGGGAGGAGATGATACAAGCCGAAATTGATCGAGCCCATGTTGAGTGAGGCGACTTCGGGCTTGAAGGTTGCCGCTGGCCGCACCCGTTCTTCCACCTTCATATAAGGGCTGCCGCCAGTCGTGATGTTGATTGCCGCATTCGTGCCTTGCTTGATCCGCGGCAGGAAGCGAGCGAACGCTTCGGGCGTCTGGTCGGGCTTGCCTGTTTCCGGATCGCGCGCATGCAGGTGCAGGATAGCCGCGCCGGCCTCCGCGGCCGCAATGGCCTCGGCCGCGATCTGATCCGGCGTGATCGGCAAATACGGCGACATGGTCGGCGTGTGGATCGCGCCGGTTATCGCGCAGGTGATGATGACTTTGTCTGTGACAGCCATGGAATCGAACTCCCAACGATCTTCAAGTGCCGATGTCGCGCGTCGCCCGCCTCTTGTGGGCGGCCAGCGCCATCAGACGCCGGTCTCGCCATTTCTGACGTTCGACAAGTTGATTGGCGGGCAGCCGTGCGCGGCGCTCGCCCTCAACTTGCGCCAGCACCGGCCCGGCCCAATCGACGCGTCGCTGCATCTGCTCAAACAGGTGCGCATAGATACCCTGATAGCGGTCGATATAGTCGCGCACACCGGAGGGGGCGTTGAGATCGATCGTCTCGAATGGCCCCATGAAGCACCAGCGCAGCGCCAGCCCTTCACGAATACCGACATCCACATCTTCGACGTCGGCAAAGCCGTCGGCTACGAGACGAAACGCTTCCTCCAACAAAGCGCCCTGCATTCTGTTCATCACGAACCCGTCAAGCTCACGCTTCATCACGATCGGAGCTTGACCGGCCGCGACCAGAAAGTCGCGTGCCCGCGCGACGGTCTCGGCCGCCGTCCACGGTGCGGGCACCACTTCGGCGGCCGGAATCAGATAAGGCGGATTGATCGGGTGAATGACCAGGCAGCGATGCCGGTGCTGCAAGTGCTCGGTGAAACGCGATGGCAGGATGGCGGAACTGGAACTGGCGAGCACTGCGCTTTCCGGCGCCGAGCGATCGAGCTCGGAGAAAATTGCCCTCTTCACGTCAAGGCGCTCGGGCACGCTTTCCTGAACGTGATCGGTGTCGGCGAGTGCGGCCCCCAGCTTCCTTTCGACGCGCAGGCGGGCCAGCAGGTCCTCCGGGCGGGAGCCATCAAGCAGATCGTTCGCGGCGAGATCAGGCGCCACCGATGCGATGAAATCGATCGCCTGCCGTGGCGCTTGCGGGTCTTCGTCCCAGAGCGCTACGTCATGTCCTGCGCGTGCGAACGTGATGGCCCATGCTCTGCCGATGAACCCGCTACCGACGACCGCGACGCGCGCCATGCCAATTCCCTCAAAGCGTCTCGACGTTGCCGTCGACGCTGATCGACTGCCCGGAAATGTTGATGCCTGCATCCGACAGCAAAAAGGCGATCATGCTGGCGACATCGTGCGGGCTGGTCATCCGCCGCAGCGAAATGCGGTCGAGGTAGGTCTTTTCCATCGCCTCGTAGCTTATGCCCAACTGTGCGGCGCGGTCGCGAATGACGCCGGTCATGCGTGGGCCTTCGATGATGCCCGGCAAAATGGCATTCACGCGGATATTGGCCGGGCCGAGCTCCTTGGCGAGACTTTGCGTGAAGCCGACGACCCCGAATTTGGCCGCGGAGTAGGGGGTGCGGAAGGCGTAGCCATGCCGGCCCGCCGCCGACGACATATTAACAATGGAGCCCCCGCCGGCCGCTTTTAGCATCGGCACCGCTCGCCGCGCGCACAGGAACTGGCCGGTCAGGTCGATGTCGATGCAGCGCCGCCATTCGGCCGGCTCGATGTCCTCGACCGCGCCGGTCGGGCCCGCGATACCGGCATTGTTGATCAGCGCATCAAGTCCGCCGAGGGTGGCTTGCACGCCGGCGAACATGCGGTCGACGTCCGCTTCGCTCGAGACGTCGGCCTTGATCGCGCCGGCTTGCGGATTGGCCTTGGTGAAGGAATGCAGCGTCGCATCGTTGACGTCGCAGACGAACACCTTCGCTTCATGGCCAAGCAGCCGTTCGACGACCGCAAGTCCGATACCGGCGGCGCCCGCCGTCACCAGCACCCGCCGACCTGCTAACCCCGTATCCAACCGCGTTGCCCGTGCCGCGCTTGTCATCGTCTCGCTCATGTGTCAGGTGCGCCGTTCACGCAAGGCGATCACCGCCCCGAGAACCACCAGTCCGTAAAGGATTGCTCGTGTCGCGTAGGGAAGATTGCTGCCAGCGAGCATCGTCTGCAGTGCGGTGAGCAGAAGCACGCCGCCAAGCATCCCGAGATATTGGCCGCGGCCGCCGGTGATGATCGTGCCGCCGACCACGACGACCGCGATCGATGGCAACAGATAGTCGTCACCCATGCCGAGGCTCGCCTGGCCGGAAAAGCCTGTCAGCAATACGCCGACGAGACAAGAACAGAGCGCCGAGAGGACGTAGACCCAGATCAGCGTTTGGCCGACCGCAATACCGGAAAGCCGCGCGGCCCGCACGCCGTTGCCGATCCCATAGACCCGTCGTCCGAACGGCGTGCGCGACAGCAGGATTACCGCGCCGACAGTGAAAATGGCGATAAAGAACACGACCGGCGTAATGCCGGCGATCTTTGCGGTCATGAACCATCGCAGCAGCGGCGATGAGAAGCCCGCCGGAGTCCCGCCGGAATAGAGCAACGCAGCGCCCTGCAATACGCCGTTAGTCGCGAGCGTCATGACGATGGGCGAAATTCCAAGCGCCACGATGCCGATGCCGTTGACCAACCCGACAATCGCGGCGATCACGAATACCGCCGGCAACGCGTAGATCAACGCCTTGTCCGAGCCCTGCACCATGCCAGCGAGCAAGATGCCGGAAAGCCCGATCATCCAAGGAATGCAAAGATCGAGCCCGCCGGTCAGAATGACGGTGCCCTGTCCCAGTGCTAGAATGGCGAGGAAGCTCGACAGCACGATGAGCGAATTCCAGTAGCTCCAATGCAGCACCGCGCTGCCGAGCCACAGCTCGGTCACGACGACGACGGCAACAAAACAAACATACGAAGGCAACGCATACCGCAGGGCGGCAGTGTGCCGAGTCCAGAAAGGCGGCGCTCCGTTGCGTTCAACCTTGGCGGCCTTCGCGAAGTGACCCCGCAGCCGCCGATCGCCGCCGCCGATTTGGCGCGGGAGCGTGCCGGCGCGCCAGGCGGAAAAGCGGGTGGCCATGAGGCGAAGCTGCCGCGCCAGTTCG
>Ga0209624_10003332_pt1 | contig 11410 bp, 9 predicted proteins | sample JacPinW_OM2H0_O1_FD_188565 | JGI IMG/M metagenome (GOLD analysis project Ga0209624, IMG submission 188565) | Forest soil microbial communities from Algoma, Ontario, Canada - Jack Pine, Ontario site 1_JW_OM2H0_O1 (SPAdes) (version 2) | ecosystem: Environmental > Terrestrial > Soil > Boreal... | reverse complement strand
GGGGAATGGCCCCTAATATACCGAAGCCGAGGGGACCCGCCGTCCCGTAGTCGAGAATGCGCAGCAGATAAAAGCAAAAGAAGATGCTAGCGGCAATCCATAGGAAGTGCGTCAACGGGTCGCCAATCAACAGCTGGACACTGATAGCTGTGTAGAGAGTGCCAAACAGAAAAATCAAGCAGGTTCGGAAGCCGGCGCGCAAGGTTGCCGTAGGATTCTCGCGGCTGAGCAAGAGAGTGAAGAATGCGCCAAGATAGCCGTTGGGAATGCGAAACGTCATCACCAGAATCATCACGATGGTGGCCGAGACGGTCATACGGGCAACTACCCAGGTTCGCCCCGGATAGGGAGAAAGCTCTGCCTTAAGGAAGTTCCAGAACCATTTGTCCCCCCGATCGATGGCGTGGGGCAATGCCTTGCCTTGGGCCGGCATGGCTATTTCGCTTTCTCGTCGCCGCGGACCACTACCACGGCAGACTCGCTGAGGCGAAAGGGCTCCGACTCAGGCGCGTTGATGCGAACGCGCACTGGGTAGCGTGTGGCCAGGTGCACCCAGTTCAATGAACGCTGAACATCAGGCAGACCGGTGGGGGCAAATGTCCCGACGAGCGTCGAATCGGGCTGCACGCCGAAGCCGACGCTGTCGACCACGCCGTCATACTTGATTGACGGTCTGGAGAGAACGTAGACATCTGCGTGCATCCCGGGATGGATGTGGTGGAGCTGGGTCTCGCGGAAGTTCGCAACGGCCCACCAGACGCGCGTATCGATGAGAGTGAAGACCTGTTGACCGGTATGGGCGTAGGCGCCCTGGGAGATATTCAGATTAGTTACCCGAGCGTCGAATGGGGAGTAGACCTTGCAATTATTGAGGTTGTATTCCGCAGTTCGGATTGCTGAAGCGCGGCCCTCACGCTGAGCGGTGAGCGGGTCTAAGGTAAGCACGCTGTGTTGTGACTGGCCGAGTTGGGCATGGCTCTGTTCGACTACCGCTTTCGCCTGCTCGTATTGTGCCTGGGCAGATATTACCTGGGCTTCCGCGAGGAGTACTTGCGCGCGTTGCTGCTCTACGGCTTGTTGCCTTGCGGTGACCGCTGTCCTCGCAAGGTCCACCTGATCTACGGTAACGAATTGCTTGGCCAGCAGCGGCTCGATACGGTGATAGTTATTGGTTGTGTAGAGTAGCTCGGCGTTAGCGCTATCGAGGGCGGCCTTGGCATTGGCGACATTTGCTTTGGCTTCGTTGACCGCAGCCGCAGCGCGGTCGACATTCGCGGCGGCACTGTCAGTATTCGCTCGCGCAGCTCCGACGGCACTTACCTGCGAAGAGATCGTCCTGCGCTGGTCGACGATCTGGCCCTCCAGCGTATCCAGGTCGGACCTGGCCTTCTGCAGCGCGTACTCGTACGGTCGGGGATCGATTTCAAAAAGCACTTCGCCTTGCTTGATGAAGGCGTTGTCCTGTACCGCAAATTGAGTGATTGGGCCGTCCACCTGAGGAGCAATTCCGATGAAGTTCGCGAATATTTCAGCGTCGTCGGTTCGTGGGTACCGATTGGTCTCCGCGATCAATAGAAGTCCGGTGATCAATGCGGCGGCAATGATGGAAATGCTCACGACTTGGCCGAGGCGTTTGGAGGGGAGAGGTGGGTTGGTTTCGGGCATCGCTTCTCCTTTTCGAATCAACTGAAGAACAGCAGCCAGAGGGTAAATGTGAAAAATGCGGCGAGGCAGGGATACACCAGAATCAGCGGCGTCAGTTGCTCTTCCAGCTTGATGCGCACAAAGAACAGTCGCACCGCAACGGCGAGTACGATGCCAATGACCCCGCACAATATCCACGCGGGAAAAAACGAGCCAAGGATATTGAAGGATGGTGCGCGGGAGCATCCTGCGACCAGCAGCGTAGCTGGACAGGAAGCTGCGACGGTGAGCAATCGGAGGAGGCGTCGACGGTTCAGCGAATTTAACTTTCTCGTCATCTTATGGACCTTTTGCATGATGGAGCAGGTCTCCCGTTTGGAAAGCTAATGCGGCAATTCCGGTCAATAGCTGGGTACGCGCGCTCACGTCGGCGGTGCGCGCCACGGCTAGAGTACGCTGTGCGGAAACGACATCGATCTGGCTGCGAACTCCGAAGTTGTACGACTGCAAGGCCGCATCGTAAGACTCGCTTGCAGCGGCCAGGAGCGCGGCTGCCGCCTTCTGCTGGCGGAGTGCCGTCCGGGCTGTGGAGTAGGCTGACCACACCTGATTTTCCACCTGATCGCGAATGGCATCGACCTCCGCCGCGGCCTGCTTCTGATCGGCTTTTGCCCTGGCCAGCCGGTTTTCGCGCGCAAACCCATCGAACAGGTTCCAGGTCAGACTGAGTCTTGCATCCCAGGTCTCCTGGGTCGGGGAGTAAACTCCCGGCGTCTGGTTTTGCTGTCCGTAGGAACGGGCTAGGCCACCGCTGCCATCGATGCTCAGAGTGGGCAGATAAGCGGTCTTTGCCGCCTTGATTTCGGCCCCGGCGGCGCGAAGTTGCTCCACTTGCTGCATGAGGTCGGGGCGCTGCGCCAACGCCCGGTCGATGGACGTCTCTACCGTATCGGTGAGGTCTTGCGGGATGGTCAGATGCTGAATGCCCTCCACCTGGAACAGGCTGGTAGGTGAAATGCCGAGAGCGGTTGCGAGGTCGCCGTGGGCGATCTCCGTGGCGCCGATCGCTGCCTGCAGATCATAGTCTGCCTGGGCGGCAGCGCTGCGGGCTTCGAGCACGTCCGGCAAGGTTGCCAGACCCTCTTGAAGGCGCGCTTCGGCGGCGGCCTGCACTGTCTGCGCGTTCTTCAGATTGGCTTCTTGCGCGTCCTCCTGGCCTTTGCTGTTGAGTACCCGGTAATAGGCTGCCATGACCTGGAAGATAATCTTGCGGTGGGTGTCGTTGAAAAGAAAATTGGCGGCCAACAAGTTGCTTCGACTGATGGCCACCACCTGCAATCGCCTGCCGAAGTCGAAAATAATGTAGTCCAGGACCAGGGTCGGAGAAAACGTCCCGACGGTTTGGCGGAAGTACTCTGGAGCGAAAAAGAGGTCAATACGGTAGGTCTGAGCAAGCGCCAGGGCAGCCAGAGTGGGGTAAAGGCTTGCCTTGGAGACCCCTAGATCGGCGGCGCGCGCCTTGGCGTTCTCCCATGCCACGCGAGTATCGGGGTTGTTCTGCTCGGCGATGTCTACCAATTCAGGCAGCGTATATATTTTCAATGGATCGGGAACAAACGTTGGGACATGTGGCGGCGGGACACTCGGCTGCATCTTAGGTGTCGCCTGCCACGGCTGCTCCGGAGCCGCCGGCGCTTGTTGGCTAAGGGCAGCCAGCGGCGCAAGCAGCATGATGAAAATGGCGATGACTCGTTCATGAATACATTTCATCTCTAAGCCGCAGCGACGCCTCAAAATGTTTCGCTTTGATTCATCAAAATCCTTGCACGACCGGAGGGCTCTTTGCAAACGTAGAACCGGGTGGAGCGACGGAAACAGTAAGGTATGACTCAGACAGATGCTCAAATCCACATCAGATGCTTAATACGGGAAATGGTGAGTCGCGAACCATGGCATACGTTAGGTCTCGCATGCGGCCATAAGCGCCGGGCCGGGGGCTTCTTCCGATCATCAGCACGTCTGCATCCGATCGCAGAGCGGCCTCAAGCAGCGCCTCTTTGACTGAACCGACTGCAACACGAACCGGAGCATCCGAACCAACAATCCGCTGAAGATCGGCTATGCGCCGACTCGCTTCCTGCCTTTCGGCAGAGTGGACTTGCCCTTCGAGGTCCAGTTCAATTGGTGCCTCTGTATCCACGGCTTGCACCGCATGAATAATCGAGAGCTTGCTGCGCGCATCTGCCGCTGCCTGGCTGGCAAAACGCAGCACCCTTTCCGAATTGTGGCTCAAGCTAATCGCGCACAGCCATTCCCGGTGCTCCAAAGGCCTTGGCGCGATTGTGGGGGCATGCCTGCTCGTCAATACCGGACAGTCCGCGTCGTTGAGTACTTTGGCTGTTGTTGAGCCGAGGAGCATCTGCCTGAAGAGGGAGCCGTGTGTGGGCATGATGATGAGATCGAATCCGCCGCTTCTTGCAACTTCAGCTATCTGTGTCGCTGCGTCCCCCGAAGCCAGGATTCTCGGGCACTGAGCAACTGGAAACTCCGCCGTGAGGAACGAATCGAGTCTCTCCCGGCCAATGTTCAGATGCTCCTCTGAAATCTCGGAAGCTGGTCTTAAGTAAAGTTCGAAGCCGCTATGGCTTGCAAGATCGACAACATAAATCATCGACACCTTGGCGCCAAACAGAGCCGCTGACCTCTTGACAAAAGCGGCCATGGCAACGCAGGAGGGCGAGAAGTCAACCGGAAAGAGAATGCTTTCTAACATAGACATGTGCGTCCCCTGGGAACACCGGCTTCGCCGTAATTGCCTCGTGGCGGAATGTCATCTTCTCAAAACGCGCTCGAAAATCTCCCCATAAGTGGGTGAATCGAAAACTAAGACCTCGATGAGGTACGAGCGTACGAGCAACGTGGCTGCTTTCAGCGGCGGAGCGGCTTGTTACGCGGAATTATACAATCGGCATCTGGCCATGTAACGGCGTGTCTGACAAGGGGCGATTGAATCATTCAAGCGATCGATGCGCGTGAGCGAACGATGTCCAGTAGGTCAAAATTTTCTCGACCTGGTCGAAACGACCGGCTGCTCGCTCTTCTTATCGTCATCGGCTAGTGGTCAATTGCATCTGGTGCACAAGATCCTCTTACAACCTTACTGAGGAACTACAGATCCGTGCGAACGTTCCTCGCATTCTCCTTCCAACTGCTCGGAGAGAAGTGGATGATGCAGGCTAGTGGGTTGTCTTTGCCGCTATGTTCTCGCGCCACTTTCTGCTCAGAAAGACAGCTACTCCTGCGCCGACGAGCAGGAGCGTCGAGCCGATGACCTTGGCAATCGCAAACCCCTTGTGGAGCTCGTCGTCGGGTGGAACGACGGCCAGGACAATCGTCAGCAGTGTTGTAATAAGGCCCACGGAAGCGACCAGAACGGCGACGGGCCTTCCTCCAGGGAGCCGTATCACTCCGGGTGGAACGGGCTCACGCTGCAGCCGGATCATCGCGAGGAACAGGAAGACAAACGGGATGAAGTACGTGATGATGGACATACTCACCAACAGATCATATGCGCTTTGCACGCTGCTGCCCGCCTGGCTGAGCAGCGCACAGAGCATTCCCGCGAAACCATAAACAATGATCGCGATCCATGGTGTGCCCCATTTTGCATGAACGCGTCCGAAGGCTCGCGGCAGGTAGTGATCAATCCCGGCGACGAACGGCAGCCGCGAAGTGGAGGCGAGAAAGGATGCGGCTCCGCCTATGGTGTTCAGCGCGATAAGGAGCGCGATGACCACAACTATCCAGGAAAGGCCAAGCCGGGCGCACATCACCTGGACTGCGCTTGCGAAACCGCCGAGTCCGCTGATGGCCGAGCTTGGAAGAGCTATGAGTAACGCGATCGTCCCAGCGATGTAACTGAGCGCAAGAACTACACCCGAGACGATAAGCGCGCGAGGAATGGTGCGACGAGCATTCTTGATCTCTTCGCTCATGAACGACCCCGTCTCGCACCCGCCGAATGCGAAGAAAATTGTCGACCAGAAGACGGCATTTTTTAAATCGGTGTGCGGAGTCATGGTCGCCGCCGTAAACCTGGTGGCGGAGCCATAACGCAAGATGCTCACGCCCGCCAGCACCAGCAGAATCATGATCGGAAGCCAGCTTCCAAATGCGCCAAGAATGCTGAGCCATTTTCCGAACTTCAGTCCGCGGACATTGAGCATCGTGATGAGTGCGAGGCACGCTAGTGAGAACAGCAGATAATAGTTGCGACTACTCGATAGCCCTTGCCCGTGCGGGAAAGCGAATAGCAGGCTGCCCGCTCCGAAGTAGAGCACCGCAGGGAAATACGGAAGGTTGCTCATCCAGTAGGTCCACGCGGCGAGGAAACCGGAGAAGTCTCCGAAGGCACGCTGCGTCCAGACATAAAGGCCGCCTTCCTGCGGGTAGCGCGCGGAAAGCTCAAGCACGCTCGCCGCGAGGGGCACGAAGAAGCAGAGACAAGCGAAGATCCAGATGAGAATCGTGCTGGGACCAGCTGCAGCCCCAGTTGCTATCCAACGCAGGCTCAACCCGCCGGCGATATAGAAGAGGGTCAGATCGAAGAATCCCAGCTCGCGTTTCAGCAGCTGCTTTTCGCTCGTCACCGGGGCGGTCATCGACGGCTATCCAAATCGCGCAGTACTGCCATGGCGGCGTTGCGTCCGTTGATGCCGATGACGCTGCCCCCAGGATGCGTGCATGCACCGCACAGGTACACGCCGCTCATCGGAGTTCTCGCCGCCAGCCGGTTGCTCCACATGTAAGCAGGAAGGCACTCTCCCTGGAATATATGCCCGCCGGTGAGCCCCACCTTTTGCTCGATGTCCGGAGGACCCAGCACCTGCACATCGACTACTGCGTCTTCCAGATTGCTGCAGAAGCGGCCAATCGAACGCAGCGCCAGATCCTGCGCATCGCTGCGGCGGTCATCCCAACTACCCGAGGCAAAGGCATACGGCACATACTGCGCGAAGACGCTCATGGTGTGCTGCCCGGCCGGAACGACGCTCGCATCATGCACGCTCTGGAAGTAAAGTTCGCACCAGAGTTGCTCCGGCAGGCGTCCGGCGCGGGCCGCAGCATAGCTGGCTTTCCACTCGCTCCTGGTCAACGGTGCGTTGATCTGGCCGTAGTGATGCGGCTCCTGAGTCCCTGGCCTGGCGGAAAAGTTCGGCAACTCGCGTAGCAGAACGTTCAGCTTTACCGTGCAGCCCTCAATTGGAACCGAGCGCACTTTGTCCGCCCACGTTGCATCTGCCGACGCATCCAGCATGCGAAGGGTGCGAACGGGGTCGGCGTTCGAGACGACAACAGGAGCAGTGATGCGCTCTCCACTCTCGAGCAGTACGCCCTCTCCGGGAAGGATGCGCGCCACGGTTACGCCCGCGGCCACGGTGGCTCCAGCTTCGCGGGCGGCGTCGCAAAAGTAGAAAGAGACCATGCCCATTCCTCCTTTTACATAACCCCACATCCCCGGCATACCACCTAGCCGGCCCGAGGAGTGATGAAAGCGAATGGAAGCGGTCCCAGCGTCAAAGGGACTTGCGTTGGTGCCGATTACACCCTGGCCGAGATAGGCAGACTGTAATCGTTCATCGATGAGATAGCGCTCGACGAACTCCGCCATCGACCAATGGAAGAGAAGACTGTGCGCTTCGGAATCGCCTGCGAGCAGATCGTCGAGCCGCTCCTGCGTCGGCGCATCGCCGATCCACAAATCCTGTGGGCCACCGAGTTGATTGGCGTTGCGCATACCGGCGGCTGGACGCAGCGCATCTCGCAATCGTCGGAGCACATCGTTCATTGCACGCCAGCCATCAACATCCTTGGGTGAGAATCGGCGCACCTCCTCTTCGCATTGGGCGTCATCATCCCAGAGTTGAATGCTGCTGCCATCGAGGAAGGGCACAAAGAGGCCATTGACCGCGGGTGTCCAATCAAAGCCGCGGGCTGGCAAACCGAGTTCCTCGACCACCAGTGGATGCAGCAGGCCGGCAAGATAGGCGCAGGGCGACATCCGAACGCCAGGGAATGGCTCTTCGACGGTGCATGCGCCGCCGACTCGTTCGCGACTCTCAAGCACAAGGATCCGTTGACCTGCCCGTGCCAGGTAGGTGGCACACGCCAACCCGTTATGACCCGCCCCGATCACGATCACATCCCAAGAGCGCGCTGCGATCTCTTTGAGTGGCGCCGGGATGCCGACCTTCCCCAATATCGCTGCCGTTGCGGACATATTGGCAGTATCTACGTCAGGCTTCCGATTGCAAAGTAGAAACTATTTGCGCCCGAGCCAAGAGCCCCAATGCCTCCCGCGCTCTCATGATCATGTACCGCACGAAAGATCCGTCCGCTTTTCAGTCTGCGCCAACAGGGAATCATGATGGTCCCAGGAGTTTCGAGGGAAGGTTGAAGGTTCCATCAACCAGTTCCACGAAGTTTCTTTCATCACGGAGGATAAGGTGCTTCGTCTGTACCATCGCGGCATACTCACGCGCTTCCGGATCTGTTTTCAAGCGTGCCCGGTAAGCGCATTTCTGGCGTTGATGCCGGCGACCACGGAGGTGGGTTTCGTCTGGGACGAAGTGTGCGAGCGGGCTCAATTCCAGCGCTTGGCTTGTGGCCAGATCGTTTGCAGGTTCCACTTGAAGCCGCGGCAGTGATAGATGGGGAGCCACTCGTCGGGGCGGGAGAGCGGGTCTTTCGTATTGCCGATGATGGAGTAGCTGGTGCACTTCGTCTGCATGTTGCGCTCGTCGCCGTCGCCGAGGACGATGAGGCTCTCACCGGTGTAGTCGCGCGGCCCCCAGATCCAATAGTTCTGATGGTTCCCGATGGATTTTGGGAGACCGTACTTCGGGCCGAAGAAGTCGATGGCGCCGCCATCACCGTAGTTATTCGCGAAGATGGCGGTCTTTTGCTGCTCTTCGGGCGACAGCGTGTGATAGTACGCCGCTACGCGCTGCGCGATTTCCTCCCAGCCAAACATGTCGGCGTATAGCTGCGGAAGTACTCCGGGCTGCATGTGCTCGAACTTTTGTTGCTCGATACCCATCTTGTGTTCGTAGGCGAGGAAGTTGGGGACGCTAAGAACCGGCAGGATGGTGGGAGCGTAGATGCCGCCGACGGCGAAGATCGCGAGGGCCAGGGTGGGCTTCGCCCAGATCCAAAGCTTGCTTTCGGTTACGGCTTCGATCCACACCGCCCCTGCGGCAAACAGGATGGGGTATACGGGCGCGACGTAGTACATCTTGCCGTGAAGGATCATCATTTCGGCGAGAAAGACGAGATAGGCCCATCCGAGAGCGCGAAACAACCTTCCTCGTTTTGAAAAGAAGAACAGGAGCGCGAAAGGCACAAGAAGGGCGGCGACGAAGCCGAGCATTTGGGCCTGGGCCTGGAGATAGGGCAGCGGAGGAAGCACAATATCGCGGCCACTCTGTCGGACGTTGCGCATCAACTGAAGGAATGGAAACTGGTGCTGCCATTGCCAGATGAAGTTGGGAACCGCGATAACCGTTGCGAGGGCGCAACCGAACCAGAACCATTGATGACGCAAGCTTTGACGAAGCGGTGTCAGGCAGATGCCGATGATTAGTCCGGAGAGCCAGAAGATGATGGCGTACTTGTTCAGGATGGTGATTCCGGCTAATCCGCCGATGGCAAGCCACAGGCGCTCGTCACCGCTGCGGGCGATGCGTACGACGAGATTGGCGATTGCCGCCCAGAGCAGCGGGTCGAAGGCGTTCATGGTGAAGAGGTGCGACAGGGCAAGCGAGACGGGCGCCATCAGAACGGCCAGCGAGGCGAGGAACATGGCCCAACGGCGGCCTCCTAACTCGCGCGCGAGCAGACCGCCAAGCAGGATGGTTGCGGCGCCGGCGACGGCGGGCAGCCGCCGCAGGGCCCAGAGGGATGTGCCGATCGTGTGCTGCAGGAGCCATGCTGTCCATGCGATCAGCGGTGGCTGATCGACATATCCCCAGGCCGGATGTTCTCCGCAGGCGAGGTAATAGAGCTCGTCGCGAAAGTATCCGTAGTTCGGCCCGGCGAAGCAGTAAAGGACGATTCTCGCTAAGGCAACATACGCGACGATAGCGGTTCCTGATGTGAAAGGAGATTGCTGCCGGTTGTCGGTTACGGCGACAGTCGCTGATGGGCTTGCACTCATGCGAAGAAGTATACGAATTAGCATGGAGGGGTGAGCCATCGGTTTTCGGCGCGGACGGGTTGGGATGTGGGGGAGAGTGCGTTCGCGGCTGCGATCCGGGAGGCTCGGGCGGCGGGGCGTGGGTTGGTGGATTTGACGGTGTCGAATCCAACGGTGTGTGGGTTTGATTATGATGTTGCGGCGATTCTCGGGGCTTTGGGCGATGAGGCTGCGCTGACTTATGATCCTGATCCTCGGGGAATGCGGTCGGCTCGGGAGGCTGTGGCGGGGTACTACACGGGGCATTGGGCTGATGTTGATCCAGATGCAGTGGTGCTGACGACCAGTACGAGTGAAGGGTACGGGTATTTGTTCCGGCTGCTGTGCGATGCGGGGGATGAGGTGCTGGTGGCGCAGCCTAGCTATCCCTTGTTCGAATTTCTGGCGGATTTGGAGGATGTTCGTTTGCGGGCTTATCCGCTGTTTTATGACTATGGATGGTGGATTGATTTTGCGGAGCTGGAGCGGAGGATCGGACCGAGGACGCGGGCGATTGTGGTGGTGCATCCGAATAATCCGACGGGGCATGCGACCGGGGCGGTAGAGCGAGGGAAGCTGGAGGAGATATGCGTGCGGCATGGGCTGGCTTTAATCGTGGATGAGGTGTTTTTGGACTATCCGCTCGGCGAGACCCGGCTGGAGAGCTTTGCGGTGGGGCCGCATCCGGTGTTGACCTTCGTGTTGAGCGGGATGAGCAAGATTGCGGGGTTGCCGCAGATGAAGGTGGGTTGGATTGTTGGGCTGGGGCCGGAGGAGGTGCGGCGGCAGGCAATGGGGCGGTTGGAGGTGATCGCGGACACGTTTCTTTCGATGAATGCTCCGGCGCAACTGGCTCTGCCGGTTTGGCTGGCGGGACGCGGGGAGATTCAGAGGCAGATTCTGGAGAGGGTACGGGGGAATTTGAAACTAGCGAAGGGGTGTGTGGAGGTGTTGCAGGTGGAGGCGGGGTGGAGTGCAATTCTGCGGCTGCCGCAGAGGGCTGGGGGCGGTGAGGTTGCGGAGGAGTTACTGCGGGAGGTGGGGGTCGTGGTGCATCCGGGGTCGTTCTATGGGATCGCTGAGGCGGGTCGGGTGGTGGTGAGTTTGATCGGTCCGGCGGAGGAGTTTTCGGTGGGGATGGGGCGGATTGCCGGGTGGGCCAAGGGGAATCAAGTTTGATACTGGTTCATGTGGTGCTTCTAAAGTGTTGGGTTCTGTTATTTGTCTATTCCATTGATTCTTTTACGCTTGAAGGAATGGATTTGATACGCGCTCTGCGCCGATGAAAGTCTTCGGGCCGTGGCCTGGGATGACGGTAACCTCGTCGGGCAAGGTTAGCAGCCGCTCGTGGATGGAAGCGATGAGTTGTTGAGTGTTGCCGCCGGGGAGATCGGTGCGGCCCACTGAGCCGGCAAATAAGGTGTCTCCTGCAAGGAGGAGAGACTGGTCGGGTAGATAGAGGCAGACGCTGCCCTGGGTGTGGCCGGGGGTGTGGAGGATGGAACCGGCGAGGCCGATGATGGCGATGCGTTT
>Ga0209624_10003331_pt1 | contig 11411 bp, 10 predicted proteins | sample JacPinW_OM2H0_O1_FD_188565 | JGI IMG/M metagenome (GOLD analysis project Ga0209624, IMG submission 188565) | Forest soil microbial communities from Algoma, Ontario, Canada - Jack Pine, Ontario site 1_JW_OM2H0_O1 (SPAdes) (version 2) | ecosystem: Environmental > Terrestrial > Soil > Boreal... | reverse complement strand
TGACGTACGGCTAACGGAGCGTTGGTTTTGGACGGACGAAAACCTCTCCGGGCGACCGTGCTAGCAATCTCGTTGCTCTTCAATCCGGGGTTGGTCCGGATTGACGTGCTGCGCGACGCTGCGCTGTCGTGGCATATACCCCCGCCGGTCGGCGTTATGCGAGGCTTGCGGCTGTGCATGGACGCCGGGCGCACGGCGCCCCCTGCGATGAAAGTCGCTCGCGAGGTGATGCGAACGAACCCCCGCATCGGCGCCGTCGACGCGCTGCTGCTCGGCACGGACGTGCTGGACGCCGCGCGCGACAACGGCCTGGTGCCGCAATTCCTCGCCGCGACGCTGCTGCAGGAATCGGCGTTCGACCCGGCGGCCGTCTCGTCCGCAGGCGCGGTCGGCATCGCGCAGTTCACCGTGCCGACGGCGCTCGAGTACGGCGTCGATCCGTGGGAGCCGCGTTCCGCGATCGGCGGCGCGGCGCACGTGCTTGCCGCCTATCTCGCCGATTACCGCGAGCGCAAGGACGACGATCCGTACGCGCTCGCGCTCGCCGCGTACAACGCGGGCCCCGCCGCGGTGGCGCACTACCACGGCGTCCCGCCGTACGCGGAAACGCGCGAGTACATCACCGACGTGCGCGACCGCTGGTCCCGCATGGTGGGCCGCTGATCGGCTACGCGAACGAGCGGCGCAGGAACGACACCACGCGGTCCCAGGCGTCCGCGATCTCGCGCGATGCGATCGTGCCCAAGTCCTGGCGGAAGAACGAGTGCCCCACGGTCGGATAGATCTGCACGTCGGCCGTTTTTCCCGCGGCGTTGAGCCGGGTGCGGATGCGTTCGATCTCCGCTTGCGTGATCTGCGTGTCGGTGCCGCCGTACACGAGCAGCAGCGGCGTGCGAATCTTGTCGGCGTCCTTGATCGGCGCGTCGCCGCCGTCGGGCAATCCTTTGGTGATGCTCTGACCGTAGAACGCGATCGCCGCGCTCATCCCGGGCAGCATCGCGCCGATGAACGCGACGGCGCCGCCGACGCCGAAACCCCACGCCGCGATCTTTCCGTGCGCGACGTAGCTGCGCTCGTTGAGCCAGTCGCGCGTCATCGCGAGGTCGTCGGCGATCGTCGAGGTGTGGAACCCTTTCGCGACGTCCTCGCCCCGCAGGTAGTCGATCGCGCAGCCGACGTAGCCCGCGCCGGCCACGAGGTCGGTGATCCGCTGCAGCTCGGGCTCGAAGCCGTAGATCCCTTCGAGCACGATGACCGCCGGGCGCGGCTTCTCGTCGAGCCGTGCGATGTACGCCGGCATGGGGCCGCGCGGCCCGTTGATCGTCGTGGTCTCGGTGATCATTCGAATCGCTCCCGAAGGGCGCTCGTGGCCTTGCGCCCGGGCGTCAGATTCCCCAGTCCCGGGTATAGCCCTCGACGTCTGTGCGGTCCCGTGTTGACAGCGGGCACGTCTTCCCGCAAGATGACGGCCGGTGGAGTCGTCCCTCGAAGGAGAACGATTGAAACAGCCCACGGCCACCCCCACGGCGCTGCCCGGATTCTCCGACCGCTTCGTGCTCCACCGCGACCCGCATCCGGTGAGGGTCGCGACGTTCGCCGAGGACGTCCGCGCGGGCCTCGGGACGCGCCCGATGAGCCTGTCGCCGAAGTACTTCTACGACGACCTGGGCTCGGCGATCTTCGAGGCCATCACCCGGCTGCCGGAATACTACCTCACCCGCGTCGAGCGCGATCTGCTCGCGACGTACGGGCGTGAGATCGCGGGGGCGCTCGACGGGCCGCTCGAGCTCATCGAGCTCGGCAGCGGCAGCGCGCTCAAGACCCGGCTGCTGATCGACGCCATTCTCGAGCGCCAGCCGGGGCTCACGTACCATCCCATCGACATCTCCGCCGATGCCGTCACGGAGTCGTCGCTCGCGCTCGTCGCGGCCTATGACCGTTTGCGCGTCATCGCGTACGCCGGCGACTATTTCCCGCTGCTGCGCGCGAAGCGGCTGGTGACGCAAGGCCGCGTGCTCGTATTGTTCCTGGGCTCGAACATCGGCAACTTCGAGCCGCCCGACGCGCGCGAATTGCTCGAGCTGCTCGCCGCGGCGCGGCATCCCGGTGACGGGCTGCTGATCGGCTACGATCTCAAGAAAGATCCGTCGATCCTCGAGCTCGCGTACGACGATCCCACCGGCGTGACGGCGGCGTTCAACAAGAACCTGCTCGGCCGCATGAACCGCGAGCTCGGCGCCGACTTCGATCTGGACGCGTTCCGCTTCCGCGCGAGCTGGCACGAGATCCACGGTGCGGTCGAATCGTTCCTCGTCAGCGAGCGCGAGCAGCTCGTGCGCGTTCCGGCGGCCGGCATCGACGCCGAGTTCGCCGCCGGCGACGCGATCCACACCGAGTCCTCGTACAAGTTCAGCCGCGAGGAAATCGTCGCGCTCGCGAAGCGCTGCGGCTTCGTCGAGAAGACGACGTACACCGACGCCGGCGGCCGGTACGCACTGAGCCTGCTGACCGTCGTCTAGCGCCGGCCCGATCGGAGCGCGTCGCGCGTTGCTTTGAACGCGCGTATCGAGCGCTCGACGTCGCGCGCGGAGATCGCGGCGAGCAACGCTTCGTCTTCGACGATGCGTGCGTCCTCGTGGTTGCCGCTGAACGCGTAGGCCGCTGCGCCCACGAGCCCGTCGGAGGTGCGCGCTGAAACGTCGATGCGGTGGTATCTGGGGACTTCTTCCCATGCGTCCGCGACGCGCCAGCCGACGTCGTCGAGCTCGACCAGCACGCCTTCGACGATCTCGAACGGGCTCTCGCGGATGCTCAGGTAGCCGTACTCGGGCAGCGTCACGCGCTGCCAGCCTGCGAGCGTCGCGAGCTGCCACGGGTAGTCGGCGCCGAGGATCTCGCAGCGCCACGCCGTGTCGCGAAACGTGCCGTATCCGAAGAGCGGAAAGCCGCCGGTCGCCACGACGGTAGGGTTCACGTGCGCACCGCGCGCTCGGCGGCGCGCAGGATGAGATCGGCGGCGATCGCGAGCGCCGCCGCGGCGAGCGCGCCCGCGACGATCTTCTGGGGATTGTTCGTGCTGATGCCCTCGAACAACAGCACGCCCAGCCCGCCCGCGTTGATCCACGCGGCGACGGTTGCGAGCGCGACGAGCGAGACGGTGGCGACGCGCACGCCGCCGAGCACGACGGGCAGCGCGACGGGGAACTCGACGCGCAGCAGGGTTTGGCGCGCCGTGAAACCCAGGCCCCGCGCGGAGTCGATCAGGGCGGGATCGACGCCGCGCAAGCCCGCGACGACGCCGCGGATCAGGATCATCTGGGCGTATACGACGAGCGCGACGATCGCGGTGGGCTGGCCGAGCCCGATCGCTGCGACCAGCAGCGCCAGCAGCGCGAGGCTCGGGATCGTGTAGAGCGCGCCGGTGACGGCGAGCACGACGGCGCCGGCGCGCGGGCTGCGCGCGGCGAGCACGCCGAGCGGAACCGCGATGACGAGCGCGACGGCGAGCGACACGAGCACCAGCACGACGTGCTGGCCGAGCAGCGCGGCAACGCGTGCGGCATGCGTTGCGAGGTACGTCATCGCTCGATGAGCGGCCGCTCGAGCGCGAGGCGGCGCGTCTGGGCGTCGACGCCGACGAGCTCGCGCACGAACTCGTCCGCCGGATGCTCGAGGAGCTCCGCGGGCGGGCTGGTCTGCACGACGTGCCCGGCGTTCATCACCACGATGCGGTCGGCCAGGCGCAGCGCTTCGTCGACGTCGTGCGTGACGAACACGATCGTCGTGCCGAGCTCGCGGTGCACGCGCGCGATCTCGTCCTGCAGCGACGCGCGCACGATCGCGTCCACCGCGGCGAACGGTTCGTCCATCAGCAGCACGCGCGGCTGCGCGGCGAGCGCGCGCGCGACGCCGACGCGCTGCGCCTCACCGCCGGAGAGCTCGCGCGGCTTGCGGTCGCGGTAGCGGGCGGGCTCGAGCCGGATCAGCCGCAGCAGCTCGTCGACGCGCGCGGCGGTGCGCGCGTCGTCCCAGCCGAGCAGCTTGGGAACGACGCCGACGTTCTGCGCGACGGTATAGTGCGGAAACAGCCCCACGGCTTGAATCACGTAGCCGATCCCGCGGCGCAGCTCGGTCGCATCGCGCGCGCGCACGTCGCCGCCGTCGATGAGCACCGTCCCGGAGGTGGGCTCGACGAGGCGGTTGATCGTGCGCAGCAGCGTGCTCTTGCCGCAGCCCGACGGGCCCAGCAGCACCGCGAACTGCCCGGCTTCGATCACGAGGTCGACGTCGTGCACCGCGGGCGCCGCCGCGCCGGGATAGCGCACGCCGGCGGCGCGCAGCTCGACCCGCGCGCCGCCGCCGCCGCGGTCAGGCGATTCCGTGCTGCTTGAGGAAGTCACGCGCCACGTCGGCCGGCTCGCGTTTCTGCGGGCCGTCGACCTGCAGGTTGAGGTTCTGCATCACGTCGTTGTCGAGCAGCGGCGAGAGCTTGTTCAGCGACGTCGCGATCGCAGGCTTGGCATCGAGCGCCGCTTTGCGCACGACGGGCGCGACGGCGTACGACGGGAACAAGTGCTTGTCGTCCTCGAGCACCACGAGGCTGTCGGCTTTGAGCTGGCCCTCCGTCGAGAACGCGATGATGACGTCGACGTCGCCGTGCTCGAGCGCCTGGTACTTCAGGCCGTTGTCAACGGTCTTGATCTGCTTGAACGTGAATCCCCCGTAGCGCTTGCGCAATCCGGGCAGCCCGTCGGCGCGGGTGAGAAACTCGGGGACCGCGCCGAGCCGCAGCTCGTTCGCCTTCGCCGCGAGATCGCTCAGCTTTCCGAGTGCGTACCGGCCGGCGACGTCGCGCGTCGTGGCGAGCGCCTGCGTGTCGTTCATCGGGGCCGGATCGAGCCAGACGAGGCTGAACTTTTGCGCGTACGCGTTCTTCACCGCCGCGTATGCGCGCTTGGGATCGCTCTCCGGCGGCAGGTGCAGCACGTTGAGCAACGCGGTTCCCGTGTACTCGGGATAGAGGTCGATCTCGCCGCGTCCCAGCGCTGCCATGGCGATGTCGGTGGTGCCCAGGTTCAGCTTGCGCGTGACGTGCAGGCCGTCGTGCTCGAGACTCTGCGCGTAGAGCTCGCCCAGGATCAGCTCCTCGGTGAAGTTCTTCGAGCCGACTTTGACGGCGTCGCCGCCTCCGCCGCACGAAACGGCGAGCGGAGCGGCAGCGAAGAGCGCGAGCGCGCGGGCGCGTGTGAGTTGCATAGACTCCATGTTCAGACGGCGAGACGGCGCTGCGCGTAACCCAGCAGCGCGTCGGCGAGAAGTGCGAGCACGGCGACGGACACGGCGCCCAGGACGAGCTCGGGAAGATTGGCGGTCTGCAGCCCGCCGACGATGTAGTCGCCCAGGCCGCCCCCGCCGATGAACGCGGCGAGCGTCGCCGACGCGATCACCTCGACCGCCGCCGTTCGTACGCCGACCGCGACCACGGGCAGCGCGAGCGGCCAGCGCACGCGCGTTCCGATCTGCCGCTCCGACATGCCCGTGCCGCGCGCGGCCTCGAGCGTCGCGCGCGGCACGGACCGCAGGCCGACGTCCGTATTCACGAGGATCGGCGGAAGCGCCAGCACCACGAGCGCGAGGAGCGCCGGCCGGAAACCCAGGCCGAGCAGCGGCAGCGCGAGGGTGAGGACGGCGAGCGACGGGACGACCCGAAAGCCGCCGGCGAGCGCCAGCAGCAGCCCGCGCGGAAGCGGGCGGTCGGCCGCCATTCCGGCGAGCGGGATCCCGATCGCGAGCGCGAGGACGAGCGCGGATCCCGCCAGCGCGACGTGGGCGCCGAGGTGGGCGATGAAGTCCGCGCTCACGCGCCGAACCGCTCGGGGATCATGCTGTCCGGTTCGCAGGTCGGCACCGAGCTCCGCCCGCCTGCCGTCGTCCCGCCGATCCCGCTCGACGACCCGTCGCTCTACATCAACCGCGAGACCTCGTGGCTGGAGTTCAACGACCGCGTCCTGGAAGAGGCGCTCGACGTGCGCAACCCGCTGCTCGAGCGGCTCAAGTTCATCGCGATCTACGGCACGAACCTCGACGAGTTCTTCATGATCCGCATCGCGGGCCTCATGCAGCAGCTCGCCGCGGAAGTGCACAAGAAATCGGACGACGGCCACACGCCCGAGGAGCAGCTCGAGATGGTCAGCCGACGGCTGCGCCGATCGCTGGGGCGCATGACGGACTGCCTGCAGAACGAGCTTTTCCCTGCGCTCGAGCAGCACGGCATCCGCATCCTGGGCTTCGACGAGCTCGACGCCGACACGGCGCGCGCGATGCGGCGCTACTTCGAGGAGCGCGTGTTCCCGGTGCTCACGCCGCTCGCGATCGACAAGGGACATCCGTTCCCGTACATCTCCAACCTGTCGATCTCGCTGGCGGTGGAGCTCGAGGAGACGACGCCCGACGGTCCGATCCGGTACGTGGCGCGCGTCAAGGTGCCGGGTTCGCTGCCGCGTTTCGTCCCCGTCGACTCCGCACCGCGCGGTCAGCACTGGTTCGTGATGATCGAGGACATCATCGCGCACAACATGGAGGCGTTGTTCCCCGGCCTGCGCGTGAAAGCGTCGTACCTGTTCCGCGTCACGCGCGATGCGGACCTCGACCTGCAGGAAGACGAAGCCGACGACCTGTTGCGCGCGATCGAGTCCGAGCTGCGCAAACGGCGTTTCGGCGAACCGGTGCGGCTCGAGGTCGAGCCCGCCATGCCCGAGCCGCTGCGCAAGATGGTGCTCGAGGCGCTCGAGCTCGACGAGCACGATTGCTACGACATCGGCGGGATGATGGGCACGGCCGACCTGTGGACGCTGGTGAACATCGACGAGCCCGAGCTGCACGACCCGCCCTTCACGCCGACGATCCCCAAGCGCCTGATCGGACAGACCGATCTGTTCGCGCTGATGCGCGAGGGCGATCTGCTGCTGCACCACCCGTACGAGTCGTTCGACCCCGTCGTGCAGTTCGTGCAGCAGGCGGCGAACGACCCGAACGTGCTCGCGATCAAGCAGACGCTGTACCGCACGTCCGGCAACTCGCCGGTGGTCCAAGCGCTCGTCGATGCGGCCGAGAACGGCACGCAGGTCGCGGCGCTCATCGAGCTCAAGGCGCGGTTCGACGAAGAGAACAACATCCACTGGGCGCGCATGCTCGAGCGCGTCGGCGTGCACGTGGTATACGGCTTGGCCGGGCTCAAGACGCACGCGAAGGTGACGCTCGTCGTGCGCAACGAGCCCGACGGCATACGCCGCTACATGCATTTCGGCACCGGCAACTACAACGACAAGACGGCGCGCACGTACACCGACCTCTCGCTGTTCACGTGCCGCGCCGATCTCGGCAGCGACGCCACGCAGCTCTTCAACGCGCTGACCGGCTTCTCGAAAGCGGACAGCTACGAGCAGCTCATGGTCGCGCCGATCGGCTTGCGGTCGGGCTTCGAGGAGCTCATCGACCGGGAGACCGCGCACGCCGAAGCGGGCCGGCCGTGCGGCATCGTCGCCAAGCTCAACGCGATCAGCGACGCGGGGATCGTGCAGCGGCTCTACCGCGCATCGCGCGCGGGCGTCCCGATCGACCTGATCGTGCGCGGCATGTGCGTGCTGCGCCCGGGGATCCCCGGCGTGAGCGAGACGATCAACGTGACGAGCATCGTCGGCCGGTTCCTCGAGCACTCGCGCATGTTCGTGTTCTCGAACGGCGGCGAGCGCGAGGTGTACATCGGCAGCGCCGACTTGATGGGCCGCAACCTCGACCGCCGCGTCGAGACCGTCGTCCCGGTGCTCGACCCGCTGCTCGGCGACGTCATCTGCGACGACATCCTCGACGTGCTGCTCGCCGACAACGTCAAAGCGCGCGTGCTGCGCCCCGACGGAAGCTACGAGCGCCGCACGGTCCTGCCGGGCGAGCCGCGCGTCGACTCGCAGCAGATCTTCCTGGAGCGCTATCAGACAGTCTGAGCACCGCGTCGCTGCGTTCTCCGCAGGAACCGTGTTCGGCAGCGGCACGCCGACGACGTACATGGACGCCACCTACAGCGGCTCGTACACGTGGCCGGGCACGCTCCGCTACCCGCTCGGAAGCGCTCCGCGACCTGATCGGCACGGCGCGCGGTCAGCGAGCGAGCCGCTCGACCGCGCGCCACTCCTGGGGTGACACCGGCTGCACCGACAAGCGCTGGCCTTTGCGCAGCAGCGGCATGAACGCGAGCGCCGGGATCGCGCGCAGCTCTTCTAGCGTGATGAGGCGCGGGAACGTGCGCACGTAACCGACGTCCACGCACCACCACTTGGGGTCCTCGCGCTTGGAGGTGCCGTCGTAGTACTCGCTCTTGCGGTCGAACTGCGTCGAGTCGGGGTGCGCGGCGGCGACGACCTCGCACACGCCGGCGATCCCCGGCGGCTGGACGCTGGAGTGGTAGAAGAAGCCCAGGTCGCCGGGCTTCATCTCGCGCATGAGGTTGCGCGCCTGGTAGTTGCGCACGCCGGACCACTCTTCGCGCCCGACGCGCTGCAGGTCGGCGATGGAGAAGCTGTCGGGCTCGGACTTGAACAGCCAGTATCGGGGCACGCGGCGCAATTCGCGGGCGAACGAAAGAAGCCCACCGCACGCGGTGGGCTTCCCGTTCGTCCTGGTCGCGCCGGCCGCTAGAGGGCGAGGTTGAGCGTCATGCGGATGATGCGCGGCGGGAGCGCGTTGAGATTCGAGTTCGCGCCCGTCGGTAGCAGCACACCGTTGCTCAGGTAGACCGCCGGCTGCGTGTTGCCTTGGTTGACGAGGCTCCGGCCGAGCAGCGTGCCGGTGTTGAGGTTGAACAGGTTCTGGGCCGAGACTTGCAGCTTCAAGCGCTTCGCGACCGGGATGCGCGTGGACGCATCCCAGATGACGAACTGCGGGCCGAACGTCGAGTTGTCCGGTCCTTCGTAGTCCGCGCCGAGCTCGAACAGGAATCCGCTCGGGTGCGCGTACAGAACCTGGCCGTACGTCTTGAAGAACGGGTTGCCGAACAGCTGGGCGCCGTTGATGTTGAAGTTGCCGTTGCCGGGCGTCGTGTTGCCCGCGTAGATGCTCAGCGGCAGCTGGTCCAGATACGTCCGCGCCAGCGTCGAGGAGATGTAATACCCCCAGCCGTTGATCGGGTTCTTGGTGAGCGCGAGCTCCGCGCCGTACGTGCGCTGGATCGGGCCGTTGATCTGGTTGGTCTGCAGGCACAGCGAGTTCGGGAACGGTCCGCCGTTGCCCGGTCCGCACGTGTTCGCGATCGTGCCGAGGTTGGTCGTGTTCGAGACGAACACGTCGTGGATCGTGATGTCGTAGAGATCCATCGACAGGATCCCGCCGTCGTGCAGCCGCTGGTCGAAGCCGAGATCGTACGAGACCGTCGTTTCGGGCTTGAGGCTGAAGTTCGGGATGCTGTTCGTGTAGTTGCCGCCGTTGGCGGCGTTGGGAATCGTGATCGAACCGAAGCCGGACACGATGCCCGGCCACGGCTGCGTGATCGACGATCCGGCGTTCGCACGCAGGCTGAGATCGCGGTTGACGCGGTACTCCGCACCGATGTGCGGATCGTAGTGGGCGTAGTTCTGCGTTCGCGTCACGAGCGCAACCGGCGCGGCGCCGGAGTTTCCGAGCCGGGCGTACGTGTCGAGCACGGCCGGGTCTTCGATCTGTGCGTTGAGCTTGTAGAGCTCGAGGTAGTTGCCGAGCGTGACGTTCAGCTTGTCATTGATGTGGAACGAGCCGGTCAGCGCGAAGTCCGTGTACTGCGAGACGGTCGGCGGGGTGCCGATCGCCGAGCGCGGCAGCAGATCGTAGCGCAGGTACGGCGACGGGACGGCCGGATTCGGGCCCGACGCCGGAACGGCGAGCGGGAACTGCGCCGTCGAGCAACCCGGCTGGAACGGCACGCCGTTGTGGTAGACGTTCGCGCCCGACACCGACCCGATGACGTACTGGCAACCCGCCGCGGCGGCGCTCTGGTCGCTGCTCTGAGACTGCGCGAAGTCCTTGCGGTAGTCGACGCTGAAGTTGAAGATGTTGTTGCCGGCGGGATGGATGATGCTCAGCGTGTAGCCGTTGAGACGATCGACCTCGGGCTGGCTGAACGGGGTTCCGTAGCCGAAGGTGCCGTCGTTCTGGACGCCCGTGACCGTCGTGAAGCACGTGAAGGGCGGCACGGGCGAGCACGTCGGCGCGTTCGGCGTGGTCAAGAACTGGTGTCCGGTCGGATCGGCGCCGATGTAGGAGGCGCCGTTGGGTCCGGTGGTCACCGGGAAGCACGGGCCGGCCGCGCCGGTCGCCGGTCCGCCCGCCGTACCCGGGGCGATGTACTTCACTTGGCAATTGGCGACGTTCGTCACGGCGTTCCAAGCGCCGCCGTTGCCGGGATAGTCGTTCTCCCGCACGCCGCTGATGTAGCGGTTGATGATGTGCGTGTAGGGGCGGAACAGCACGGTGTCGTTCTTGATCGCCGTGCGGAACTCGGCCGAGAACTGCGGCTCGTTGTTCTGGATGAACGAGTTCGGGAACCACGTGTAGGCGTTGACGGTCCCGCCGATGTTGTTGAACGTATACGGCGCCGTGAAGGTCGAGGACGCGGTGCACGTGGACAGCGAGGCCTGGAACGCGCTTCCGTTCTGGCAGGCTTGAAGGGTCATCGAGCCCAGATACGAGCCGTACGCTCCCCCTTGCGGCTGGTACTGTCCCTGCATGCCCAGGTATTGCATGGTCACCGACGTCGTCTCGCTGAAGCGGTAGCGCAGCTTGACGAGCTCGGCCTCGAGGCCGTAGCGGTTGGAGAAGTCGCCCTGCCACTGGTCGAGGCCGATGAAGCTCTGCGGCTGGTTGAGGGCGACGGGCTGCGCGGCGAGCGTCGTGTTGCCGGCGCGATCGTTGAACGCGAGATCCCACGGCCCGTTGAAGCCGGTGAACGCTTTCGCGACGATGATGCTGGCCTTGTTCTTGAGGAAGTTCATGTCGGCGTAGAAGTTGTAGATGCCGCCGTTGTAGTTGTCGTATCCGAACTGCAAGCCGTAGCTGTTCTTGGCGGTGAAGTCGCGCGTGCGCAGGTTGACGGTTCCGACCGCGGACTCACCGGCGATGGAACCGTTGAGGCCGGCGCCCTTGACGACTTCGACGTCGCTGAAGATACCGGCCGCCGCGTAGTTGGTGTTCCACTGGCCGAAGATCCCCGAGCTGATCGGGTGGCCGTCGATCGTGACGCGCGTTTGCGGGCCGGCGCCGCGCACGACGAAGTTCGTATTCGGCGTCACGGAAAAGGTGCGCTGCACGACGACGCCCGGCAGCGTCGCGACCGTGTCGGTGAGCGTGTTGTTCTGCCGCAGCGCGATCTCGAGCGGCGGCAGGGGCGA
>Ga0209624_10003330_pt1 | contig 11413 bp, 9 predicted proteins | sample JacPinW_OM2H0_O1_FD_188565 | JGI IMG/M metagenome (GOLD analysis project Ga0209624, IMG submission 188565) | Forest soil microbial communities from Algoma, Ontario, Canada - Jack Pine, Ontario site 1_JW_OM2H0_O1 (SPAdes) (version 2) | ecosystem: Environmental > Terrestrial > Soil > Boreal... | reverse complement strand
GCTGGGCGGGAACCCTTCATCCCCAACGACCTGCGCTTTGATGATTCCCGCCGCATGCTCATCATCACGGGACCGAACATGGGCGGTAAGAGCACTTACATGCGCCAGACCGCGCTCATCGTGATCCTCGCCCATATCGGTTGTTTCGTCCCGGCACGGCGCGCGGTGTTGGGGCCCATGGATCGCATCTTCACGCGCATCGGTGCATCCGATGATCTGGCCGGCGGCCGTTCGACGTTCATGCTCGAAATGACGGAGACGGCCAACATCCTTAACAACGCCACCGATAAAAGCTTGGTGCTGATGGACGAGGTGGGTCGCGGCACGAGCACCTTCGACGGACTCTCGCTGGCTTGGGCTTGTGCGGCCTTCATTGCCGCGAAAATCCGTGCTTTTACGTTGTTCGCCACGCATTACTTCGAGCTCACCAGTTTGGCCACTGAGGCGCCCGGCGTGGCGAATGTCCACGTCGAGGCAGTCGAACATGGCGATCGACTGGTATTCCTGCACAGCGTCAAGGAAGGGCCGGCCAACCAGAGTTACGGCTTGCAAGTCGCGGCGCTCGCCGGGATTCCGAAATCCGTGACGGCCCAGGCACGCCGCTATTTGACCGAACTGGAGCGCGAGCGGGACGCACTGCGAAGCCATAGGTCACCGCAAGGCGAGTTGGCCCTTTTCGCGCCGGCGCCGGCGCCGGTTCAGGAATCAGCCGCTTTGGAAGCGCTGCGCGCGGCAGACCCCAACACCTTGAGTCCGCGCGATGCACTCGATCTGTTATTCCGTTTGAAAAGCCTGGATCGCGACAAGCCAAACTAACGCATAAAGCTTCCGTCGCTCAAGAACGCAGCGGTCTGCCGTGCGACCGTCGAAGAAAACGGCAGAGCCGTGTGACTGACCCGCAGGACCAAGTGCTCCAATATGCCCGGCAATCGTGTTTCTTCCACGAAAATCGTGCCATCGCTGGGTGCGCCGCGCACGCCCACCAGCCTTCCCAAGCCGATTCCCACGCTGCCCGCGATCACGCCCAATTCGCGCTGGCCCCTCCAGCGGCGTTGACGCTCTGTGAGCAATTCCTCGTGTACACCTCTTCCTAAGATTTTCCTGCCGAATGGCAGGCGCGCCAGATTTTGCGCCGCGCGGCTGCCGTTCAGCGGTGAGCCCAGGAGTACGATTCGTCCCGGCGGCAGCTGCGCGCCTTCCCCGTTCTCGAACAGCTTCAATATCACCAAACCGCCCAGGCTATGGCCCACCAAGTGCAGAGTATCCGCGCGCTGCTCTCTTAAGAATAATGCCAGTTCCTGTGCACTTTCGCTGATGCTCGAGGTCATCGATGGGTAGGAAAATGCGCGCGTCTTCGCGTTCAACTGCCTGGCCAGCCGTCTGAGCAGGATGCCGGCCTCGTTGCCGCTCAGCCAAAGCCCATGCACATACACAACAACCGTTCTCACCGCCTGATTCCTACAGCCGCAGTTCGGCAATCACCGCGCGATTCGTGCTGGAAGATGCCGTCTCCATGGTGTCGGCGGCCGCAACCCAACGGAACTGCACATGTTCCGCATCGCTCAAAGTGACCGGCACGCGATTCTGCAGCCGCAATGAGAAAGCATGTTCGAGATTCTGCGTGACGCCCGGCGCGTACACCTTGCCGAAGACCGGCAGGATTTCGTACACCTGTGTCCACTGCAAATTGACCAGCACGCCTTGCCTGATACCGGTTTCCTCGATCACTTCACGCCGAGCCGCGGCATCGGCGGACTCCCCCCACTCCATGCTGCCCGTAACCGACTGCCAAAAACCGGGTGGCCGGCGCCGCTCCAGCAGCAGAAATTCACCGCCCTCCGTGTAGATCACGATCAAGACGGATTCGGGTCGGCGAAACTGCTGCAAGGGTCAAGCGATCTTCGGTGGAGGAGTTCGCACGCGAATATGCAGCTCTCTGAGTTGGGCCTCGCTGACCTCCGTAGGAGCATCCATCAAAAGATCCGCCGCCGTCTGCGTCTTCGGGAACGCGATCACGTCGCGAATGCTGTCGGCGCCCGCCATCAGCATCGCCAGCCGATCGAGTCCAAAGGCAATGCCGCCGTGCGGCGGCGCGCCGTACTTGAGCGCGTCGAGCAAGAATCCGAACTTCGAGCGCGCCTCTTCCGCCGTGATGCCCAACAAGTCGAACACCACCGACTGCAGTTCCTGGTTGTGGATGCGCACCGAGCCGCCGCCGATTTCCGAACCGTTCAAGACCATGTCGTAGGCTTTGGCGGTCGCTTCTCCGGGGCTCGCCGCGAGCGCGGCATAGTCTAAGTTGGCCGGACTGGTAAAGGGGTGATGCATGGCCTGCCAGCGCTTGGCATCGGCGTCCCACTCGAACATCGGGAAATCCACGACCCACAGCGGGCGCCAGCCGGGCGCCACCATCTTTAAATCCTGACCCACCTTGAGGCGCAGCGCGCCCAAGGCATCGCTCACCACCTTAGCTGTGTCCGCGCCGAAGAAAATCAGGTCTCCATCCTTGGCAGCGACGCGTTGCGTGATGCCGTTGATCGCGGCATCGCTCAAGAATTTCAAAATCGGCGACTGCAAACCCTCGCGGCCCTTGGCAAGCTCATTGACTTTGACATAGGCGAGGCCCTTCGCGCCGTAGCGCGCGACGTACGCCGCGTAATCATCGATCTCCTTGCGGGTCAGCTTGCCGCCCTGCGGCACGCACAAGGCGGTGACCCTGCCAAGCGGATCGGCAGCGGGGCCTGCGAACACCTTGAAATCGCAGCCCTTGACCAGATCCGCCACGTCGACCAACTCGAGTGGCACGCGCAGATCAGGCTTGTCCGACCCGTAGCGGCGCATCGCCTCCTCGTAGCTCATGCGCGGCATGGGACTTGGCAATTCGACGCCCAGAACCACGCGGAAGAGCTGGTGCACTAGACCCTCCATCAAATGCTGAATCTCCGCTTGATCCAGGAAGGAGGTCTCGATATCGAGCTGGGTGAATTCCGGCTGACGATCGGCGCGCAAATCTTCGTCGCGGAAGCAACGCACGATTTGATAGTAGCGATCGAATCCAGAGATCATCAGCAGCTGCTTGTAAATCTGCGGCGACTGCGGCAAGGCAAAGAATTTCCCGGCATGCGTGCGGCTGGGCACCAAGTAATCGCGCGCCCCTTCCGGCGTCGCTTTCGACAGCATGGGCGTCTCGATGTCGACGAACCCCGCGTCATCCAAGTACTGACGCATGGCGCGCGTGATGCGGTGGCGCAGCAGCAAGCGTTCGCGCATCTCTTCGCGGCGCAGATCCAAGTAACGAAAGCGCAGCCGCACTTCCTCGCTCACCGTCTCGTCGAGTTGAAAGGGCAGCGGCTCTGAGCGGTTTAAGATCTCCAAATCCTGGCACAGCACTTCGATCTGCCCGGATTTCAGGTTGGCGTTCGCCGTCCCCGGTGGCCGCGCCCGCACCACCCCCGTCACCTTGAGCACGAATTCATTGCGCACGCGTTCGGCCAAGGCAAACATGTCAGCCTTGTCAGGATCGAAAACGATTTGCAGCAGACCCTCGCGATCACGCAAATCCACGAAAATGACGCCGCCGTGATCGCGTCGACGATGGGCCCAGCCGGCCACGGTGACCACCTTGCCGATCAGCGACTCCTCGACCCGGCCGCAATAATGAGTGCGCATAAGCAAAAAACAACCAAAAAAGGGGAAGCGCGCGATGCTAAGGCTTAAGGTCAGCCCGGGCAAGCCCTCTACATGGAAAGGCAGCGCCTAAATCTAGCGGCGCCGCTTGACCTTGATCGACTTTTTCTTGAGACGCCCGCCTCGCGAGGATCGGTTTGCGGCTTTTGGTTTTTGAGCGGCATCTCTGCCTGAAGATTTATCCGTCGATTTATCGGTCGATTTCTCTTTTGCGGCGGGCTCCTTTGCAGCGGGCGCCTCGGAAGCCTTGGTTTCCGCAGTTTTGGCATCCTTGCCCTCTTTGCCTTTCTCGTCCTTCGCGGTCGAGCCAGCCTCCTTGGTGTCCTTCGGCGCGTCCGCCTCGGGCCGATCGGCCAGATTGCGCTGATTATCCTTATCGCCCTTGAAGTCGGTCTCGTACCAGCCGCCGCCTTTCAACCGAAACACGGGCGCCGACATCAGCCGCTGCAGCTGTGACTTGCCGCAATCCGGACACTTTTTCAGCGGCGGATCGCTGACCTTTTGCATGGCCTCCAACTCGTGGCCGCAGCTCTTGCACTGATACTCGTAAAAAGGCATGTATTTTCTCTTGAGAGGAAGCGCCACTGCGAAGTATAGCGAAACGCCTTACGTCGCTGCGCCAACGTCTAGTGGAGGCGTTCCTTCTCGAACACCAACTCGCCGCGTTTCAACTTCGCGATCACGCGATCGCCGGCAACGAAGTCGCCTTTCAGGATCCGCTGCGCCAACGGGTTTTCAATTTGCGATTGTATAGCGCGCTTCAACGGCCTGGCACCGTACACCGTGTCGAAGCCCGCCTCGCCGATCTTGTCGCGCGCATCATCGTCCAGGCGCATCGTGATGTCGCGCTCCGCCAGTCGCTGTCGTAAGCGTCCCAACTGGATATCGACGATGGACCGAATCTGCTCGCGCCCCAGCGAATGAAACACCACGATCTCATCGACTCGATTGATGAACTCCGGCCGGAAATGCTGGGTGACCACCTGCATGACCGCCTCTTTCATCTTCACGTAATTCGCCTCGCCCGAGAGCTCCTGAATGACCTGCGAGCCTAAGTTCGACGTCATGATCACCACGCAGTTGCGAAAATCAACTGTGCGTCCCTGGCCATCGGTGAGGCGCCCATCGTCCAGCACTTGCAACAACACGTTGAACACATCGGGATGCGCCTTCTCGATCTCATCGAGCAGGATGACGCAGTACGGGCGGCGGCGAACCGCTTCGGTCAAATATCCGCCCTCCTCGTATCCCACGTAACCCGGGGGCGCGCCAATGAGGCGAGCAACCGAGTGCTTCTCCATGAACTCCGACATGTCGATGCGTATCAAGGCCTCTTCGGTATCGAACATGAATTCGGCCAATGCCTTGCACAGCTCGGTTTTACCGACGCCGGTGGGGCCTAGGAACATGAACGAGCCACTGGGCCGGTTAGGATCCGACAGCCCTGCGCGCGTGCGCCGAATGGCATCGGCTACCGCTTTCACGGCTTCGGGCTGGCCCACCACCCGTTTGCTTAAGACCTCTTCCATACGCAGCAACTTGTCGCGTTCCCCTTCGAGCATGCGCGATACCGGAATGCCGGTCCACTTCGACACGATTTCTGCGATTTCCGTTTCGGTTACCGAATTGCGCACCAATTGATTGGGTTTCTGTTCGACCTCCAATGCCTTCGCCAATTTCTGCTCCAGCGCGGGGATGCGGCCATACTGCAGCTCCGACATGCGCGCCAAATCCTGTGCGCGCCGCGCCGTGTCGAGATCTTGCCGCGCTCGCTCCAATTCCTCCTTGATATGCGCCGCCCCCTGGACCGTGGCCTTCTCCGCCTTCCATATTTCTTCCAGGTCGGCGTATTCCTTCTCCAAGCCCTTCAGTGTGTCGTTGAGCAAATTTAAGCGCTTGCGGGACGCCTCGTCGGTCTCCTTCTTCAGCGCCTCACGCTCGATCTTGAGTTGAATGATGCGCCGGTCCAGCTTGTCGAGCGCCTCAGGCTTGGAATCGATTTCCATGCGAATCAGCGATCCCGCCTCATCGATCAGGTCGATCGCCTTGTCGGGCAGCTGCCGGTCGGCGATGTAGCGATGCGACAAGGTCGCGGCCGCCACGATGGCGGGATCGGTGATTTCGACCCCGTGATGCACTTCGTAACGCTCTTTGAGACCGCGCAGGATGGCGATGGTGTCTTCCACCGACGGCTCATCCACCAATACTTTTTGAAAGCGGCGCTCGAGCGCTGCATCCTTCTCGATGTACTTGCGATATTCATCGAGCGTAGTCGCGCCCACGCAATGCAGTTCGCCGCGCGCCAACGCGGGCTTGAGCATATTGCCCGCGTCCATCGCGCCCTCGGCTTTGCCGGCACCCACCATGGTGTGCAATTCGTCGATGAACAAAATGACCTGGCCTTCTTGTTTCGCCAGGTCGTTGAGAACGGCTTTCAGCCGCTCCTCGAATTCCCCGCGGAATTTCGCACCGGCGATGAGCGCGCCTAAGTCGAGTGACAGAATGCGCTTGTTGCGCAATCCTTCCGGCACCTCATTGTTGATAATGCGCTGCGCCAAGCCCTCGACGATCGCGGTCTTGCCGACGCCCGGCTCGCCGATCAGCACCGGATTGTTCTTGGTGCGTCGCTGTAAGACTTGAATGGTGCGGCGAATCTCATCATCACGTCCGATCACCGGGTCGAGCTTGCCCTGGGTCGCGCGCTCGGTGAGATCGATACTGTACTTTTCCAACGCCTGGCGATTCTCCTCGGCGCCCGCATCTTCCACCTTGGCGCCGCCGCGCACTTCGTCGATGGCCTTTTCGAGGGCCGCACGTGTTGCGCCGTTCGCCTTCAACAGACGGCCAAGCTCGCCCCGATCGTCGCAAGCCGCCAACACGAACAGCTCGCTGGAAATGAATTGATCGCCGCGCTGCTGCGCCAGCTTGTCCGTCACATTCAACAGTTTGTTCAGATCGTTGCCGAGCAGCACCTCGCCGGCCGCCCCCTCGACTTTGGCAATCCGGTCCAACGCGCCGGCCAGATCCGAGCGCAGTTTGGGCACCTGAACGCCGGCCTTCTCCAGCAAGGGTCGCGCCGTGCCGCCTTGGCTATCGAGCAGCGCCGCCATGAGGTGCACCGGCTCGATGTACTGATTGTCGCGACCCACCGCCAGGGACTGGGCATCGGCCAGTGCCTGCTGGAATTTGGTCGTCAGCTTGTCCATTCGCATAGGTATCCCTTGAGAAAAACGCCCGGAATGCTCACGAAATGGGGATGGAAAGGCCTCAATTCAACCGTGTTTTCCCTACTCTTCTCGCCAAATGAGCGTGGCTTGCCGGCCCGTGACCCCATCGCGTCGATACGAGAAGTACCGATCAGCGCGCGCATAGGTGCATTCGCCGCCCCCGTAAATGCGCTCTACACCTAGATCCTTGAGTTGCCTGCGCGCCAGCATCGCCAGATCCGCCATGAACTTGCCCGTGAGCGTAGCCTTAAAGGCAACGCCCGCTCCCGGATCAGCGCTCAAAAACGCCCCGCGTACCTCCCCACCGACTTCGAAATGCGATGGGCCGATAGCCGGCCCCAGCCACGCGATCAGGCGCTCGGGCTGAGCTGCCGTGGCACGCACCGTTGCGCCGATCACGCCGGCTGCCATACCACGCCAACCCGCGTGCGCGGCGGCCACCGTGTCGCCTATATCCGTGGCAAAAACGATGGGTAGGCAGTCCGCCGTGAGAATGGCGCATATCTTCCCAGGGCGGCGAGTCATCGCCGCATCCGCAGCGGCAAGAGGACCCCCCTCATCGAGATCCGCGACCGTGACCCCATGCACCTGTGCCAGCCAGGAGGGTTCCGCCGGCAACCGCGCCTCGAGCCTTAGAATTCGCCGGTTCTCGGCAACAGCAAGCGGGTCATCGCCGACGTTGCGCCCAAGATTGAAGCAGGCATATGGCGCCTTGCTGGCACCGCCCTCGCCCGCCTCGCCGCGAAAAGTCGACACCACGCGCACGCCGCTCGGCGCCGGCCATTTAGCCTCGAAACACAAGGAACTCATCGCACACGCTCGAGATCCGCAGCGGCGCTGCGGGCATCGTCGCGCAGCGCGTGGAGCAATTGCCTGAAATCCTCCGGCACGGGACTGTTCAAGACCAGTCGTTTACCGGTTCGCGGATGATCCAGCCCTAAGCTCGCTGCATGCAAAGCCTGACGCTTAAAAGCTCGCAGCGTATCGACCAGTTCCGGCGCCGCGCCGCGCGGCTGCGCAAATCGGCCGCCGTAGACCGGATCGCCGACGACGGGGTACTTTTGATGCGACAAATGCAGGCGAATCTGATGAGTTCGGCCCGTCTCGAGCTGCACCGACAGGTAGGTGTGTGCGCGAAAGCGCTCGAGCACACGATAATGCGTCACCGCCGGCCGCCCGCTCTCGCGCACGGCCATCCGCAGCCGATCGCTTCGATTGCGTCCGATGGGCGCATCGATGGTGCCGCCGCCGGTCATGACGCCCACGCACACCGTGAGATACTCGCGCGACATGGTGCGCGCCATGAGCTGGCGAGACAGCGAGGTCTGCGCCTCAGCACTGCGCGCCACCACGAGTAGGCCGCTGGTGTCCTTGTCCAGCCGATGAATGAGGCCGGCGCGCGGCAGCCGCGACAGCGAGGGATCGAATCCCAGCAGGGCATTTTGCAGGGTATGGCGCGGATTCCCCGCCCCTGGGTGCACAACCAATCCCGCCGGCTTGTCAATGACTAGCAGCTCCGCATCTTCGTGCACCAGACGTAGTGCAATCGCCTCGGGCTGCACTTGCGGTTGCGGCATATCCCCCGTCATTTGCACACGGATATGGGCGCCCGCCGCCACAATGTCGCGAGGCCTCAAGCGCCGCCGCCCGACCAGCACCGCGCCTTCCTCGATCCAGCCCTTGATTCGAGTGCGCGAATGCTGAGGCATCAGGCGGGCCAGAGCACTGTCCAGGCGAAAACCGGCCAACTCCGGTGGAATTTGAAGATCGATCACTTGGAACTCTGCTGTCATAGGGGACTCGAAGCTACCGTCGGGCCATCGGGTATACTGCCGCGCTTTCGGGGCCGCCCATCGGACCCCCCATTGTAAGGAATCGCCTGTGAGACTGCGTGATCTTGTCCAGCCGAGCCGGGTACTGCTCGTGGCCTTAAGTGTAGTTATGCTGGCCACAGGCTGCCGCAGCCACCGCGGCGACGACGCCAAATCAGGACCTGAACAGATCTACGCCAAGGCGCAAAAGGCCATTCGCAATGCCAGTTACGCGGAAGCCGTCAAGCAGCTCGAGGCGCTGCAGTCGCGCTTTCCATTCAGTGAACCGGCTCGCCAGGCACAGCTGGATTTAATTTACGCCTACTACAAGAATCATGAGGTGGAGCCGGCAGTCGATGCGGCCGATACCTTCATACGCGAGAACCCGACCAATCCCAGAGTCGATTACGCCTACTACATGAAAGGCCTGGTGTACTTTGAGCGCCAATCCAATTGGTTGGAGCGGCGCTTCAACGTCGATCTATCGCAGCGCCCGCCGATTAATGCCAAGAAATCGTTTGACTCCTTCCAACAGCTGATCGAAAAATTCCCGCATAGCCAGTACGTCGGCGATGCTCAGCAGCGCATGATTTACTTGCGCAATCGCCTGGCCGACTTCGAATTGCACGTGGCTCTGTACTACATGCGCCGCGGCGCCTATGTCGGCGCTCTTAATCGGGCCAAATACTGCGTGGAAAACTACGACGGCGCGCCGGCGGTGAAGGATTCGTTGAAAGTCATCGTCAATGCCTACTACGACCTCAATATGACCGATCTTGCGAAAGATGCCGAGCGCGTCTACACCGCCAACTATCCGGGCTCGACCAAAGACATCGAGCGCAAGAAGGCTTGGTACCGGCGCATTTTTTAGCCGATCGGTTAGTGCGACTTGTAGCCGCTGGTAATCGGGTAACGCCAATCACGGCCGAAGGCGCGGCCGCTCACGCGCACGCCGGGCGGTGCCTGACGGCGCTTGTACTCGTTGCGCTTCACCAAGTCCAAGATCCGCCCCACCGTGGCGCGATCAAAGCCGCGCGCGGCGATTTGATCCACCGATAGGTCTTCTTCGATAAAGGCCTCAAGGATCGGGTCGAGAATTTCATACGGCGGTAGGCTGTCGGTGTCTTTCTGATCGAAGCGCAGCTCCGCGGAGGGCGGCCGATCAATCACCCGCTCTGGGATCACCTCCGACTGCGCATTTCGCCAACGGGCCAGCCGGTATACCAACAATTTGCTGCAATCCTTGATGGGCGCGAATCCGCCCGCCATGTCACCGTACAGCGTGGCATAGCCCACCGCCATTTCGCTCTTGTTGCCGGTGGTGAGCAGCATCCTGCCGGTCTTGTTGGAAATGCCCATGAGCAGCACACCCCGGCAGCGCGATTGAATGTTCTCCTCCGCCGTGTCCGGCGCGCGGCCGGCAAATTCGCCTTTCAAGGCGGCCAGCGTCGCCTCGAACATCCCTTCGATGGAAATCTCACTGTGTTGAACGTGCAGATTCTTCGCCTGCAACGCCGCGTCGAACTTACTCATTTGCGAGGTGTAGCGCGAGGGCATGGCCACCGAATGCACATGGTCTGCGCCCAGCGCATCGACCGCTAAAACCAAGGTGAGCGCGGAATCGATGCCGCCCGATAAGCCCATCACCACGCCGGGAAAGCGATGCTTGGTCACGTAGTCGCGGGTGCCCTGCACCAGCGCGCCGTACACGCTTTCCTCCTGGCCCTGCAGAGGCACGATGTCCGCAGGGATGGGATGAATCACGCCCGAGGCATCTAATCCTAGGTCCACCACATACATGCCCTCGGTGAAGGCGGGCGCGCGTTGGGTCACGGTGCCGTGAACGTCCATGACGAAGGAATTGCCGTCGAACACCAACTCATCCTGGCCACCGATCAAATTGACGAATACCACCGGCACCCCGGCTTCTCGCACCCGCTCCCGCACCACATGCTGCTCGCGCTGCGTCTGTTTATCGACTTCGTAGGGCGAGGCATTGATCACCAGCAGCACTTGCGCTCCCGCTTCTCGTGCCTGACGCGCTGGGCCCGAGTCCCAGGCGTCCTCGCATACCATCACGCCCGCCTTCACCCCGTGAACTTCGATGATGGTCGGCTCGGTACCCGGCGTGAAGTAGCGCTTCTCATCGAACACCCGATAGTTCGGCAGACAGGCCTTGCGATGATTCGCGAGCACTTTTCCATCGCGAATGACGATCGCCGCATTGAAAATCTTGGTGCCAACGTATTCCGGATAGCCTGTGATCAAGGTGATGCCGCGCACTTCTTGTTTGAGCCGCTCCAGCGAGCGCGCCACCTGCAACCGCATCCCGGAATGAAACAACAGATCCTCCGGCGGGTAACCCGACACCGCGAGTTCCGGCAGCATGACAATGTCGGCCCGGTAGCGGTCCCGTGCTTCGTTGGCGGCGGCCACGATGCGCGAGGTGTTGCCGTCGACGTCGCCTACAACTAAGTTAAGCTGCGCCATGACACAGCGCAGTTGCGTAGGGCGGCTCAATTGGACTGGTACTCGAGCAAATTCATGAATTGTCCCTGCAGTGCCGATCGGGTCACGTAAGGCGCGCTATTCTGAATTAAGCTCACGGACAGCGCAAAGCTGCTAGGAATAAATACCGTTGAATCAACAATTCCAGAAAAATACCGGTTCGGAAGCTGCGCTTGAGTG
>Ga0209624_10003329_pt1 | contig 11418 bp, 14 predicted proteins | sample JacPinW_OM2H0_O1_FD_188565 | JGI IMG/M metagenome (GOLD analysis project Ga0209624, IMG submission 188565) | Forest soil microbial communities from Algoma, Ontario, Canada - Jack Pine, Ontario site 1_JW_OM2H0_O1 (SPAdes) (version 2) | ecosystem: Environmental > Terrestrial > Soil > Boreal... | reverse complement strand
TCCGATCTCCCTGCCCGGCCTCGGCCTCGCCGACCTCGAGACCGTGCGCGAGCCCGGTCCCCGTTTGATCGGCAACGTCGCGATCGAGGTCGACCTCGGCCCCGGCCCGCGGCTGCTGGCCGGCTTCGAGAACCACGGCGGCCGCACCTACCTCGGCCCCGGGGTGCAACCGCTCGGCCGCGTCGTCAAGGGGCATGGCAACAACGCCAAGGACGGCCTCGAGGGGGTACGGCGCCACAACATGTTCGGGACCTACCTGCACGGCCCGCTGCTGCCGAAGAACGCCTGGCTCGCCGACCACCTGATCGCGCTGGCGCTGGAGCGCCGCTACGGGGCGCGACCGGTGCTGGAGCCGCTGGACGACGCCTTCGAGGCCGCCGCCCACGCGAGCGCCCGCGCTGCCGCCGGCGCTTAGGGCGCCGCGGGAACGACGGCGAGCGGGCCTTTGGCTCGCGGCAGGTCGCCGGTCTCGAAGCTGGGCGACTCGAGACGCTCGACGTGGGAGAAGGCGGCGACGAACTCCTCCTCGGTCTCGAGGAAGTCGATGCGAGGCGTGCGGTAGTGCATCGGCACCACCCAGGCTGGCCCCAGCGAGAGGGCGATCTCGGCGGCGGCGGTGCCGCCCAGCGTCGGGCCGCCGCCGACCGGGACGAAGAGCAGGTCGACCTCGCCGATCGCCTGCGCCTGCTCCGGCCGCAGGGCCGCCTGGCCGAAGTCGCCGAAGTGGGCGACGCGGAGACCGCCGAGCTCGAAGACGAAGATCGTGTTGGGGCCCCGCTTGGTACCGGCGACATCGTCGTGCTCGGAGGCGATCGCGACCACCTCTCCCAGCGGCGAGTCGAGCCGGCCGGCGGTCGCCCGCAGCAGCGCCGGCTCGCCGGCGACCGCCTCGACGCCGTTGTGGTCGAGGTGCTCGTGGGTGACCAGCAGCAGGTCCACCCCACCGGCCTCGATCGCGGGGTAGTCGAATTGCAGACCGCGCCCAGCCAGCGCCGACGTGTCGGCGAAGGGATCGACGAACACCTTCGCATCGCCGTCGTCGAAGGCGAAGGCCGACTGTCCGAACCACTCAACGCGCATGTTGCTCCTCCAGTTTCGGGATCTGACCGCGCGGCTCCGCCTCCTGGGCGGGCTCGTCGGCATGGTGGTACTGGCCGCCGCGCAGGAACGACGCCGCGGCGGCGACGAGGCAGGCGACGATCGCGAAGGCGAATGCCGTGTGGAGACCGTCTCGGAAGGGGACGGAGATCAGGTGCGGGAAGAAGCCCGCCCCGGTCAGCAGGGCGTGAGCATGGGCCGGCAGCGCCTGCAGGGCGTGGACGCCGACCAGGTGCTGGATCGGGTTGTAGCCGAGGAAGGCGGCGAAGAGGATCGAGATCGGCGGCGTCTGCCCGACCCGGTGGGCGACGCCGGCCGAGATACCGTGGGCATGCAGGCCGCTGCTCATCGCCGCCGGCAGGCTCGAGGCGAGCCCGACGATCAGCAGCGTGAAGAAGATCCCGATCGAGAGCACCTGGGCGGAGTTCTGGAAGGTCTGGTTCATGCCGCCGCCGGCGCCGCGGTCGGCCGCCGGCAGGCTGTTCATCACCGCCGCCCGGTTGGGTGAGGCGAACAGCCCCATCGAGGCCCCGTTGAGGAAGAGGATCAGGGCGAAGACCCAGTAGTCGAAGTCGGTCGGCAGCAGCATCAGCAGGGCGAAGCTGAGCGCCGCCCCGAGCATGCCGCCGGTGGCGAACGGGCGCGCCCCGAAGCGGTCGGAGAGCAGGCCGGAGAGCGGCCCGACGATCAGCAGCCCCAGGGTCAGCGGCAGCATGTAGATACCGGCCCAAAGCGGCGTCTCGGTGAAGCTGTAGCCGTGCTCGGGCAGCCAGATGCCCTGCAGCCAGATGATCAGCATGAACATCAGGCCGCCGCGGGCGATGGCGGCGAGGAAGGTCGAGAGGCTGCCGAAGGTGAAGGCGCGGATCTTGAACAGCGCCAGCCGGAACATCGGCTCGGCGACCCGCAGCTCGATTGTCGCGAAGGCCACCAGCGAGGTCACCGAGGCGGCGAGGAGGACGAGCACGCGCGGGCTCCCCCAGCCGGTCGGCGCGCCGCCGTAGGGGCGGATCCCATAGGTGACGGCGACCATCAGCAGGACCAGTCCGACGGCGAAGGTGACGTTTCCCCACCAGTCGATCGAAGCGCGCCGCGGCACGCTGCGCTCCTCCAGTTTGAGGTAGGCCCAGACGGTGCCGAAGAGGCCGACCGGGACCGAGATCAGGAAGACCAGCCGCCAGTCGATCGGGGCCAACAGCCCGCCGAGGATGAGCCCGACGAAGAGGCCGCTGACGCCGACGATGTTGTTGATCCCGAGCGCCATCCCTCGCTGGTTGACCGGGAAGGCGTCGGTGAGGATCGCCGCCGCGTTGGCGAGCAGGCAGGCCCCTCCCACTCCCTGGACGATGCGGAAGACGATCAGGTAGGTGGCGCCGGCGCGCCCGGTCATCCAGTCGAGGGCCAGCAGCAGCGAGGCGACCGTGTAGATGACGAAGCCGAGGTTGTAGATCTTGACCCGGCCGAACATGTCGCCGAGCCGCCCGAGGCTGACGATCAGCACGCTGGAGACGACCAGGTAGCCGAGGATCATCCAGAGCAGGTAGAAGCTGTTGGCGGGGATCAGCGGGTCGAGCTCGATGCCGCGGAAGATGTCCGGCATCGCGATCAGCGTGATCGAGGCGTCGAGGGTCGCCAGCAGCACCGCCAGGGTCGTGTTGGAGAGGGCGATCCACTTGTAGCGGTCTGACATCGCGACCCACTATACCCAGGCAAACTGCGTAGTTAACCTGTCTATCTCACGCTATAGTGCGGCGATGGCGACCAGGACCGAGGCGGCGCCGCTGGCCAGCGATCTGCGGGTGGTGCTCGGCCAGCTGATCCGCCGGCTGCGGGGCGAGCACCGCTTCTCCCTCTCCCAGGGCTCCGTACTCGGCCGCCTCGACCGCGAGGGGCCACAGAGCGTCAGCGACCTGGCGACGGCCGAGCGGGTACGGCCGCAGTCGATGGCGCAGACCGTCGGCGACCTCGAAGGCGACGGCTTGGTCGAGCGGCACCCCGACCCCGGCGACGGCCGTCGTGCTCTGGTCAGCCTCACCGAAGCCGGGCTGACGGAGCTGCGCGAAGACCGCCTCCGCCGCGAGGGTTGGCTGGTCAAGGCGATCGAAGAGCTGCCCGCCGAGGACCAGGCGACGGTCGAGCGGGCGATCGTGCTGCTGCGTCAGCTCGCCGACGCCGAGGTCTAGCGGCCCGGCGACTCAGCGACCGCTGGAGCCGAAGCCACCCTCGCCGCGGGCGGACTCGGCGAGAACCGCCGCCTCGACTGGCTCGGCGAGGGCGATCGGCACGATCACGAGCTGGGCGATGCGGTCGCCGGCGCTGACCCGGAAGGTCTCGGCGGGATCGTTGTTGAGCAGCAGAACCCGGACTTCGCCGCGGTAGCCGGAGTCGATCAGGCCGGGACTGTTGACCAGCGAGATCCCGTGTTCGCGAGCCAGGCCCGAACGCGGCAAGACCAGCCCGGCGTACCCGTCGGGGATCTCGACCGCGACCCCCGTCCCGATCCCCCAGCGCTCACCGGGACCGATGTGCGCCGCCTCGCAGGCGTAGAGGTCGAGGCCGGCATCGCCCGCGTGAGCTCGCGTGGGCAGCACCGCGCCCTCGATCAGCCTTGAGACTCGAAGCTCCACGGGCGGCAGCCTAGACGACGGCGAGATCGTCGAAGCGGTGCAGCTCGCTGACCGGCACCCTGGCGCGGACGAGGACGCCATCCTCGCGCTCGGTCCGCACGAGATCGCCGGCGACCTCGTGCAACTCGTGCAGGCGCCCGCCCTCGGCGTAGGGCACGAGCAGCTCGACCTCGGCCAGGGTTTCCTCGAACGCCGCCTCGATCCCCTCGCGGAGCCCGTCCAGGCCCTCGCCGCCGAGCGCCGAGACGAGCACCGCGTCCGGGTGCGCGAGCACGACCTCGTGGCGCTCGTCCCCGCTCAGCAGGTCGGCCTTGTTGAGCACCAGCAGGCGCGGCTTCTCGCCGGTGCCGATCTCCTCCAGCACCTCGTCGACCGCCTTCATGTCGACGATCCGACGCTCCTCGCTCTCGGAGGCATCGACGACGTGGACGATCAGGTCGGCGAGAACGGTCTCCTCCAGGGTCGCCTTGAAGGCCTCGACCAGCTGGTGGGGCAGCTTCTCGATGAAGCCGACGGTGTCGGTCAGCAGGTAGTCCCGGCCGCAGAGCTCGAGGCTGCGGGTGGTCGGGTCGAGGGTGTGGAAGAGCCGGTCCCCGACGCCGACCTCGGCCCCGGTGAGGGCGTTGAGCAGGGTCGACTTGCCGGCGTTGGTGTAGCCGGCGAGGGCGACTCGCGGCAGTGAGGAGCTCTCGCGCTGGGCGCGCATCACGCCGCGGTTCCGTTCGAGCCGCCCGAGCCGTCGGCGCAGCGCGGCGATGCGGTTGCGGGCGAGGCGGCGGTCGGTCTCGATCTGGGTCTCGCCCGGGCCCCTGGTGCCGATGCCGCCGTCCATGCGGCCGGCGCCGAGGCGCTCGAGGTGGGTCCAGAGGCCCCGCATACGGGCCATGTTGTATTCGAGCTGGGCCAGCTCGACCTGGAGCTTGCCCTCGGCCGAGTGGGCGTGGTCGGCGAAGATGTCGAGGATCACCGCGGTGCGGTCGATCACCGGCACGCCCAGCGCCGCCTCGAGGTTGCGCTCCTGGCGCGGCGCCAGCTCGTCGTCGCAGGCGACCAGGTTGGCGTCGCAGGCGACGATCTGCGCTTTCAGCTCATCGAGCCGGCCGCGGCCGAAGTAGCGGTCGGGATCTGGTTTGGGGCGCTGCTGAGTCGCCTCGCCGGCGGTGGCGACCCCGGCGGTGCGCAGCAGCTCCCTCAGCTCTGCCAGCGGCTCGCCCGGATCACATGCGCAAAGTACGTCCCCAGAATTCCCAGCAAGAAAAGCGGATAGCTCGCCTGCCCCCAGGAATGCGCCAGCACATCCCAGCGGAATCCTTCTAACGTGATGGAATTTCTAAACTTGTAGAGCAGGAAGGCAATCGCCGCGACCGCCACCACCGTGAAGATGAGCTTCCGCAGCGACCGTTGCATTCGGCCCGCAACCTAACAGCTAGGTTCTCTCACTGTCAAGTTTTACGCTTTCTCGAGGACCGAGCACGTTTCAAGCGCTTCATTCCGTTAGGTCGGACCGTCTACGATTTACGCGTGATGTCAAAAACTGCTTATGGGTTAGGCCTCTCCTAAATCTCAATAGATACGTGGCTCACTCTCGTATTTCGAAAAGTAAAGGTCACCTTAGGCCCCTTCCGCACATTCAACACCAGCGGAGGACGAAAACAAGCAATACAGATACCGCGTTTATCTCGCACGCTCGGGTAGACGATGCCTGCCGACCCCTCTCTCAGCAGGGTAAGCCCTAGGGCCTGCGAAGCCACGTAAGTATCCGGCGATAAACAGTCCTCGAAATCTGCATCTCCCCGAATATCGTGAAATTCGTGTCGAAAATCCGCCAAATAGTCGACATACGGAGAGACTTCCTCCGCGTTCCACCCAACCTCTTTAAGCTCGACTCCTCTATGGAAAGAAACTTCGGCTTGCGCCGTTCGCATTTCTACCCCGGCGTACCAAGCGCCGCGCGTTGGGTCGTTGAAGCGTCCACCCAGCGGCCGTGCGTGGGTGAAGGACGCGTTAACGATATGCGCCAGCGGGAAGCCAGAAACTAATTCAATCGTCGTTATTCCCGGTAACCGGCCGCTCTCACCGAGCAATCTTTCATTCGTCGCACCCTCCAACTCCGTGAGGTCCCTGAGTAAATCCTCGTCGTCTCCAGCAAGCAGACAAAGAACTGGTCGGCCACCGCCGCTGTATCGATACGGAATAAGACGATGTGTTTCATCGAATGCTACGTTCCTCTTTTTTGGAAGCTTCATCTGCCGCCGCGGCGTGCGTCCAGCAGTTGTCGAACCCTCATCAACGCAGGTATTCCGCCCGTCTTCGCATAATTGAGCGGCGAATTCCCACCAAACATTGCATTGCTGTTCGGCAATGACATCCAGGCATCGGCGAGCTTCTCGCTGTAAAGAATATTCAATGCCTTATAGATCCCGACCAAAAGCGAGATTCGCGTGATTTGATCTTCATCCAACACTTTGGCAGCCCGTGACTTCAAGCCGTAAAAACCGCCATTCGACATTCCGCCCAACAGACTTCGAGTGTCTTCATCCCGCAGTTTCCAGCGAGCGGCAATTCTCAGAAGGCCTTTGATCGCAGCAGGGCTAAGGCTCACCCGGTTCTCCTTTGTCGACAGCGACACCGCTGTGTCCCACGAAAAGCCGGCTACCGGTTGGTCGATCACCGCCATTCAGTTGCTCCATTATTGATTAAATATTACTCCAAATATGAGGGCAGGTCAACAAAGCATGTACAGGGCACAGCCTAAGTTGACGTGATGGTTTTCCCTCTCGCCCGATGTACCATTCGCCCTGCCAATGCTCCTCCGCATCTTCCTCGTCGTCCTCGCCCTCATCGCCTGCGTCCTCCTCTTCGCGGCCACCAAGCCCAGCACCTTCCACATTGGGCGCTCCATTACCATCAGCGCCCCGCCCGCCAAAGTATTCGCACTAATCGACGACTTCCACAATTGGCCCCAATGGGCCCCGCAAGATCGCGACGATCCAGCCATGCGCCGGACCTACGGTGGCGCGAACGCAGGAACAGGCGCGGTCTGCGACTGGACCGGCAAAAAGGGCAGCACAGGCGCCGGCCGAATGACCATTACCCAAGACGCCGCCAATTCTAAAGTCACCGTCGAAGCTGATTGGCGTAAACCGTTCCCCGTGCGTAATACGAACGAATTCACCCTGGCGCCCGCCGGCCAGGCGACCCAGCTCACCTGGAGCATCACCGGTACCAATCTCTACATGATGAAAGTCATGGAAGTCTTTGTGGGGGTGAATGGCTTGATGGGTTCCCACCTAGATACAGGCTTAGACAATCTGAAGAAAGTTGCCGAGCAGTAACTTACCCACCGCATTGTTACCTTCCGAGGCACCAGACGGTACCGGGTAGCTCTTTGGTGATTACTTAATCGGAGCTCCAGCGCTCCACTTGCCCCGCCGCTCCCCGCGCACCCGCTGCTATCCTCAACCTCGATGCCCTCTCAAAACTCCACCGACAATCGCAGCATCCTGCTCAAAAACGAGGTCAACTCCCGGCGCAGCCAGCGCGTCATCGCACGCATCCGCGTCAGCGTCCGCCAACCCGAAAAGGACCCCCAAGCCCCCGAAATCGGCTACACGCTCGTGGTCAACGCCCATGGCGCACTAATCAGCGTCAGCATGAAGGTCCGCCCCAACGAATTCCTAGCCATCAAAAACGTGCATACCGGCGAAGAAAAGCGCAGCCGGGTCATCCGTGTCAGCGACGACCAGCAAAGCGCCAATCAGATCGCCATCGAATTCACCGACCCCTCCCCTCACTTTTGGCGTATCGACTTTCCACCCGCCGATTGGAAAATGGTCCGCGACGACGGCGACGACTGATCGCATCCAACTCGGCTTTTTAACCGCCTCCCAGTACGCACAGCCGGCTCAATCGCGCGGATTTTAACCGCCCTGCCACAACAAGTGACCGAACGCGGGTTAACATGAACGGGCTGCATACTGCCCGACAGCGCCTCTCGAATGCGACTCTTCTCCGATTCCAAATCTCCACCGCCAAGCCCTCGCTCGCCGCGTCTGGCACGCCCCATCGCACGCCGGACTCGCCAAACCCTTAGTCAAATTGCCCTTGGTTGCGGCCTAGCCCTGGCCTGCGCCTTCTCCCTCAAGATGTTTGGCGTCGAGATAGCCGCCGTTGACATCCTCATCTCCTGCGTCCTGGGCATTTCCCTCGTCCTCGCCTCCAGAGCGCCGTGGAACTCCAGACGTATCCGGCGGGTCAATTAGCCACCGTCCGTTAGCCCCTGCCCCCTCGCCCTTCCACCCATTCTTCTGTATTTTCAGCCCCTCCGCGGTTAACATGCCGCTCGGTGCCCCTGGGGAACTTTTCGGACCTGTTTTGCGTTCAGTAAGATAGGACCGAGGGCAATGGGAACTCGTGAGGCTGACGCGGTTTGGAGCCCGATGCGCAACTGGTCGAGCAGTGCCTCGAAGGCAATGGGCCGGCGTGGGAGGAATTGGTCCGCCGGCACACCCGTCGCGTCTTTAACCTTTGCTATCGCTTCACCGGCAATGCCAGCGAGGCCGAGGATCTCTCGCAGGAGGTTTTCTTGAAAGTGTACCGGTCGATCTCAACCTACCGCGCTGACTCAGGAGGCTTCGCCGCCTGGCTCACTAGCGTCTCGCGCAATCTGTTGATCGATCACTATCGCCGCACCAAGCGCGACCGGCTCACCGACTCCCTCGAAGATCAAATGACCCAGGTTGAAGAAAAGCACACCGTGGGCCGCTCGCCCGATAAAATTCTGGCCGAGGCCGAGCTTTCCGCGCAGGTCCACCAGGCGCTCCAGCAGCTCTCACCCGACCTTCGCGAAGCGGTCATCCTGCGCGACCTCCAGGGCCTGGAGTACAACGAAATACAAGTAGTCTTGTCCGTTCCCGAAGGCACGGTAAAATCAAGAATCAACCGCGGCCGTATCGAACTGGCCAGAGTCTTGGGCAAAATGGGAGTGCGTCCTTCTTAATGAATGCGCATGCGGAAATTTTTCTGATTTCGTGATAAGAAGCGAGTTTTGGCGGGCCATTCGAAGTAAGTAGAATTAAGAAAGACAGAAAGAGAAGAGAGAAACAGAAATGAGCTGGGGCTGCCCACAAGTTGAAGAGAGGTTGAGCGACTTCCTCGATAACCTGCTCTCTCCGAACGAAGTTTCGGAGCTGAATAGGCATCTCGATAGCTGCTCGAGCTGCGCCACCCTGGTGGCTCAGGTGGGTAGCACTCTGCACCGCCTCCGCTCCGTACAGCCTGTCGAGCCTCCTGCGCGCCTGATCCACTCGATCATCGAGCAAACTTCCGGCATCCAGCCTGCCGCGAAAGGCTGGCGCCGCTGGTTCCCCTGGGAACTTTCCTGGCAGCCTCGTTTTGCTATGGGCGCACTCAGCGTCGCCGCCAGCATCACCATTCTCTTCTTCGCTGTGGGCCTAAGCCCCGCGAAGATCAAGCGCGGCGAACTCAGTCCCGCGAACATCTATCGGGCCGCCAATCGCCAGGGTCACCTGGTCTATGCCCGCGGCGTGAAATACGTCAACGACCTCCGCGTAGTCTACGAAATTCAGTCGCGCCTGCGCCCCGAAGATCAGCCCGCGCGTGAGGAGCGTCAAAACAATCCGCCCCAAACCCCTCAGGAGAAATCCCAGGGTGACCCTCACCCAGGCCGTAGTGCGACCCGTACCACCACTCTCTACGCCACGAATCTTTGGATTGGCCTCTTCAACACTTCCATCGCGAGGCCCAGGCCATGAAGTGCGCCGTTCATCCGGAGGTGGACGCCACAGGCTTTTGCCGCAATTGCGGCAAGGCCCTCTGCGCGACTTGCACGCGTGAAGTGAAGGGCGCGCTCTATTGTGAAGATTGCCTGGCCGCCGCGCTGGCTGGCAGCGCCGCCGGGCAAGTTGCGCAGCCCAGCGTGAGTCCCGCGACTGCCGCCGCGCTTGGCCTCGTGCCCGGCTTGGGCGCCGTATACAACGGCGAATACACCAAAGCCGTCATTCAGCTCGCCATTTGGGGCGGCCTCTTCGCCGCAGGCATGAGCAATATTGGCGACGTTACCGTACTCGCCTGGATCGCCTTCGGCCTCTTCCCGGTCTATCTCTCGGTGGAAGCCTACCGCGTCGCTCTCGCTCGCCGCCGCGGCACCTATGACAAAGTCGTCGCCGACGCCGAAAAAGATTCAACCCGTAAGCCCATCGGCGCTCTCATTTTGATCAGCCTCGGCCTCATCGCCTTGCTCGGCAATTTCGGCATGATTCGCGGCGATCTGATCGACAAAGGTTGGCCTTTAATACTGATCGTCATCGGCGCATGGCTGTTGAGCCGCCGGGCGCGAGTCGTCTAACGCTGCCGCGCCGCGCTGCAAAAGTTTCGAGGAGATAAATCGTGGCGGATGGAGTTCACTGCCAATGTGCGCGTTGCCGCTTGTCAGGGCTGACCGGCCCGGTGATCCTGATCACCTTGGGCGTTCTCTTTCTCATCGGTCAGTACAGCCACCGCTACGCCTTCACCGACCTGTGGCCTATTCTCCTCATCGTCATCGGCGCTTTGAAACTCTTGCAAGCCACAGCTTCCACCGAAGGCCACATCGAGCGCCCCAAGCAATCTTGGGAGAATCAGCCAAAGAGTTGACTAACGAAAAGCTGGCCTCTCTCACTTACGGAACTCACTAACAGCGAACTCAAGAAATGGCTACTCCTCCAGTCCCGCCCGTTCCCCCAACGCCACCATCTCCTCCGCCTCAGCAACCTCCCTTGCGTCCGCAATCTTTCATACCTCCGCCCACGCCTCCACCCGTAATCCACGTAACGCCCGCGCGCCGCTCCATCGTCGGCCCGCTCATTCTGATTCTCATCGGTCTCGCTTTCCTGCTTCACCACTTCGTCCCGTACTTGGCCATCGGCCACTTGTTCGTCAGCTACTGGCCTTTGCTTCTGATCATCTGGGGCCTGGTTAAACTCGTCGAAAACGTTTCCGCGCGCCGCGGCGGTGATGGCCGTCATCCCTTTATGACTGGAGGCGAAATCGGCCTCCTGGTCATCTTCCTTCTCTTCGTTGCCCTCATCTCTGTCTTCGACAAAATTCATCAGCGCTTCCCCGACATGGATTTCGGCGACGTCTGGGCCGATCGTGGCTCGCCCGTCACCGACGAACTGCCCGCGCGCCAAATCGCTGCCAAGGCGCCCGTCACCATCGATACGCCACGCGGCGACGTCACCATCTTCGCCGACGAGGACAATCAAATCCGCGTCGTCGTCACCAAGACCGTTCGCTCCACCAACGAAGATGAGTCCCGACGCCGCGCACGTCAGGTCACCATTTCCTTCGATCCCGATAACGGCGGCTACCACATCTCGCCCGTCTCCCCCCACACCTCGCGCACCCGCGTCGATTTCGAAGTTCATCTGCCCAAGACCGTCAATCTCACCATTCAAACCGGCCACGGCGACATCGTCGCCTCCGGCATCGAGGGCCAGATCAACGCCACCTCCGAGGAAGGCTCTATCGAAATTCACGACGCCAAAGGCAACATCACCGGCACACTTAAAAAGGGTGACGTCCGCATGACCAATATCCAGGGCGACGTTCATCTGCTCGGCCGCGGCAATGACATCGAATTGAGTGGGATTCAAGGAAACGCCGCCATCGATGGCGACTTTCTCGGTTCCAT
>Ga0209624_10003328_pt1 | contig 11419 bp, 9 predicted proteins | sample JacPinW_OM2H0_O1_FD_188565 | JGI IMG/M metagenome (GOLD analysis project Ga0209624, IMG submission 188565) | Forest soil microbial communities from Algoma, Ontario, Canada - Jack Pine, Ontario site 1_JW_OM2H0_O1 (SPAdes) (version 2) | ecosystem: Environmental > Terrestrial > Soil > Boreal... | reverse complement strand
CGCCGCAGCCTCGAGCACTGCGGTGGCGAGTGCCGGTGCGGCTGCGGCCACGGCGGTCAAGAAAGAAAGCGAATCGAACGGGATCTGGAGTCTCGCGGCGAACGCGTTCGCGCTCGCGGAGAAAATTAGCTCGCTCAACTCGCTCGCCGCACAGACGGACGCGCTCGCTGGCAAAGCGAACGAGTTACGCGCGCCGTACGTGGCGCAACTGAAAGCGCTCTCGAGCCGCGGCGATGCGCTCGGCCAGCAGGCCAACACGGCCAACAGCGCCGCGCTTCAAGATGATCGTGCCCAGCTCGATGAGCTTGCCGAGCAGTTCCGCAGCCTCGCGGCCGCCGTCGTGCCGCTGAGCAAGGAGACGCTGTTGCTCGAGCTCTACCGCAAGAGCCTCGACAATTGGAAGGATGCAGTAAACGTTGAGCTGCGCAGCGACCTGAAGAGCTTTGCGCTGCGGCTGGGATCCATGATCCTGCTGGTTATCATCGTCGTGGGTGCATCGGAGCTTTGGCGGCGCGCGGTTTACCGTTACGTCAGCGACCCGCGCCGCCGCTACCAGTTTCTGCTGATGCGCCGCTTCGTGTTCTGGTTCGTGATGGCCATCATCATCGCTTTTGCGTTCGCCAGCAGCGTCGGCTCCCTCGTCACGTTTGCCGGGCTCATCACGGCGGGTGTTGCCGTTGCCATGCAAGGCGTCATCGTTGCCATCGTGGGATACTTCTTCCTCATCGGTAAATTCGGGATTCGCGTGGGCGATCGGGTACAGATCGGCGGTGTCACCGGTGAGGTGATCGACGTCGGCCTCGCGCGTTTTCATCTCATGGAGCTCAGCGGCCCCGGCGGCGCCGAGGGACCCACCGGGCGCGTCGTGGCGTTCTCCAATTCCATCGTCTTTCAGGTGGGCGCGGGACTGTTCAAGCAGATCCACGGCACGAATTTCGTCTGGCACGAAATCACGCTCACGCTGTCCGCACAAAGCGACTTCGCCGAGGCCAAGAAAAGGCTGCTCGCCGCGGTGTGTGGCGTGCTCGCGGATTATCGCGAGGAGATCGAGCGGCAAACTCAGGAGATCGCCCGCACCGTCGTCTCACGGCCCGTCGGCAGCTTAGAGCCCAAGATTCAGGTGCGCTTGGTCGCGGCCGGCCTCGAGGTCATCGTCCGTTACCCGGTTGACCTCAAGAACGCGGGTGAGATTGATGAGCGTGTCGCGCACGAGATGCTGAAAAGCCTCGGGCAGGATCCAAAACTGCATCTCGCGGCCGACGGCGGCCTGCATCTTTCGGCCGAACCGGGCGCCGAGATCAAGAGCTGATGACGCAGCGCTCAAGTCTGCAGGACACCCGATGAGAGTGTTGTTGACAGGCGCCAGCGGTCAGGTCGGCCGAGCGTTCGGCGCGCTTTGCGCGCGGCGGGATGCGCTCGCGGCCCTCGGCCATGCGGAACTTGATATTACGGACGCCGCGCAGGTGCGGCGCGCGGTTCAAGCGCACGAGCCGCAGTGGATCGTCAATGCCGCCGCCTATACCGCCGTCGATGCCGCGGAAAGTGCGCGCGAGGCCGCTCACAATCTCAACGCCACGGCCGTCGCTCATTTGGCGGCCGCCGCGCGCGATGCCGGCGCACGCCTGATGCATATATCAACTGACTTCGTATTTGACGGTGAGGCCTGCCGACCGTACGGTCCCGACGCCGCTACCGCACCGCTCGGTGTCTACGGCGCGACGAAGCTTGCCGGCGAGCATGCGGCGCTCGGCGGCGACTGCGCGGCGATCATCGTGCGCACATCGTGGGTGTACGCTGCATACGGGCAGAATTTCGTGCGCACCATGCTGCGCCTGATGGCCTCCAAGCCCGAGATTCGCGTCGTGACCGACCAGCTCGGATCACCGACCTGGGCCACGAGCCTCGCGCGGCTGCTGTGGCGCATGATTGAGCTCAACGCGCCCGCCGGGATCTACCACTGGAGCGATGCGGGCGTTGCCAGCTGGTACGACTTCGCGGTCGCGATTCAGGAGGAGGCGCTGCAACGCGGCCTTCTCGGCCAGACGAGCGCGGTGCTGCCGATCGCCTCGAGCGAGTACCCGACCCCGGCGCGACGCCCGCACTACAGCGTTCTCGACACGGCGCGCACCCGCGCGCTCACCGGCATCGCCGCCGTGCACTGGCGAGTGCAACTGCGCAGCATGCTCGATGAGCTCGCCGTCTCAAGGTAAGCGGCGCAAATCCTCAGGTGCAGGCGCTCAACCAGCGGTCGAGGACGAGCAAATACCACGCGCGCCGAAAATCGCTCGATACCGGCCCGCGCAGCACTCCGCGCTCGATGAGACGCCGGATCGCCGCCTTCCACAATTGCGGATGGCGCCGTATCCAGCCGCGCGCCGGCAGACCAAAGCCGCTCTTGGGACGGTCAGCGTGTCCGGCCGGCAGGCGCTCTTGCATGAGCTCACGCACCAGCAGCTTGCCCCGCCGCGCCCGCTCGTCAACGAGCAGATGCGGATCGACACGGAGCATGAACTCCACGAGCCGGTGATCGAGCAATGGTGGACGCACCTCGAGCGAGTGCGCCATGCTGCTGCGATCCACCTTCACGAGGAGGCCCTCGGGAAGATCGGTATTGACGTCGAGCCAGCGCAGCTGCACGAGCGGGTCGAGCCCTTCGCGCCAGAACTGACGGTAGAACCAGTCGTAGTCGTAGCCACTCTCGAGCCACTCGGGATTGAGCAGCGCATCAATCTGCACGGCCGTCAAGCCGCCCAACGCGGCGGAGAAGGCTCGCAAACCGGTGAGCGAATGGCGCTGCATTGACTGTCCGAAACGAGACAGGGGCGGCAGAACCGTGGCGAGAGTGCGGTTTAGCCGCGTGGAACGAGCGCCAATGGCCGACCAGTAGCGCGGGTAGCCCGCGAAGATCTCATCGCCGCCCTCGCCCGAGAGCGCCACCTTCACCTCGCGCCGCGCGCATCCGGCAATCAGGTAATTCGACCACGCGGCGGAATCGCCAAAGGGTTCATCGAAAAGACGCGGCACGGTATCGAGCGCCGCATTCAGATCCGAGCTGCTCGTCGTCATGTCCGTGTGCTGCGTGCCGAGGTGCGCGGCGAGCGCACGGGCCGCGTCCGTTTCCGTGCGCGTCGCGGCATCAAATCCCAGTGTGAAGGTGCGCGCTCTGCCGAGGTAATAGGCGGTGAGCGCCGAATCCATGCCGCCGCTCAGGAATACGCCCACCGGAACGTCGCTCAAGGTGTGCTCGGGCACCACGACGTGCAGCAAAGCATCAAGTTCGGCGAGAATGGCCGCGCGATCGCGCTGCCGGATCTCAATCGACGGCGCCCAATAGCGCTCGATCGCAAGCGCACCGTCGCGGAAGGTCAGACTATGGCCCGCGGGCAGCTTGGCGATGCCCTGATAGATGGTCTTGGGCGCCGGCACATAGCCGTGAAAGAGAAAGTCGCGCAGGGCGCTCTTGTCGATGGGCGGTGTGCCCAGAACCAGCAGTGCCTTCAGCTCCGAGGCAAATGCAATGCCATCCGATAGCAGCCGGTAATAGAAGGGCTTGATGCCGAGGCGGTCGCGCGCGGCGAAAAGTTCGCGCCGCTCGCTATCCCACACCGCAAAGGCAAACATGCCGATGAGCTCGGGCAGGCAGCGCGCGCCGTCGCGGGACAAAAGCTGCAGCAGCACTTCGGTATCACAATTGGAGCGCAGCGGCGCGGCAACGCGCGCGCGCAGCGCGTGAAAGTTGTAGAGCTCGCCGTTGTAGGTGAGCACATGAGCGCCAAGCTGCATCGGTTGAGCGCCGGCCGGCGTCGGATCCAGGATGGCGAGGCGGCGATGGGCGATCGCCACCCCCGGCGCAAGCCAAGTGCCGTCGCCATCGGGGCCGCGGTGTCTGAGGCGAGCCGACATCGCCTCCGCATTTTCCGCAGTCGCGTCGCGTCCGATGATTCCGGCGATCCCGCACATGCGGACAGCCTACCGGATCCGGGCTATATTCTCTGCCGGGGAACACGGCTTCCATTCATGCGCACCTTCCTGTGGTTCTTGGGGCTGCTCGCCGCGGCCTTCGCCGCCATGGCACTTTTCTCCTACCCAGCGTGGCTTCTCCTGCATCCGTATTTTGGTTTTCCGTTCCATCGCATCGCAGCGCGCATCGGCATGCTGGCGCTCGCGATTGGCTTTGTGAGCATCGCGCGGCGGCTCGGGCTCGCCGATCGGGCAAGCCTCGGTTACGGCGTGACACGGCCCGTCTTTCTGCGCGAGTTCGCGCTGGCGTTTGGCCTGGGCGTGGCACTCATGCTCGCGGTGGTCGCCATCATGCTGGCGATGGGACTGCGCATCTGGCAGCCCGGCGTGGACCTGCACGCGGCGGCCGTAACGCGCCTTGCTGTGCAGGCTTTGCTGAGCGCGCTCACCGTCGCCGCGATCGAAGAGACGTTCTTACGCGGCGCCATGTTCAGCGGCATCGCACGCGAAGGGGGCACGACCCTCGCAATCGTGCTGAGCGCGCTCATCTATGCGGCAACGCACTTTATCGCGCGCTACCACATTGCCCCCGAACAAGTGGTTTTCTCAAGCGGCCTTGCGATGGTGACAGGATCGCTGCACGCGTTTGCCGATCCGCTCGCGATCGGCGATGCATTTGCCGCGCTCTTCGCGGTGGGCGTGCTGCTCGCTTGCATTCGCGCGGCGACCGGCAACATCGCCGCGTGCATGGGGCTTCACGCCGGCTGGGTGTGGATCATGCTCGTCGTGCGCGACGTCTCGGCGCCTGATAGCACGGGTGCGCTCGGGTTCCTGCTCAGCAATTTCGACGGGTTCGTCGGCTGGCTCGTGTTCCTGTGGATCGTTCTGGTCGGCCGGCCGCTCTACCGCTACTACCAGCGGCGCACCCGGCTCTATTCGGCGGCGCGCTGAATGAGCGGGCTTAAGTGCTGCAGGCGCGCGAGCGGATCATCGAGCTCCAGGCAGTACTGCTTGTCCGGCAGACTGAGTGGCAAGATCTCCGCGAGGCGATAGCCGACCCACGCACTATCATCGAAGTGTTTGCTGACACCTGCATAAAAATTGCCGAGTTCCGGCAGGACCTTGCGCAGCAATTGCCCCAGGTGTTGAAACTCGCCGGGCAGCTCGATTTCGCTTTCGGGTGCGAGCCAGTCAATCTCGGCGAAGTTGAGCCCATCGCTCTGCGCGCGGCGAGCGCGCACGTGAAACTTGCGCAAGCCATGGCACGTGACGCCGAGGAGCCCATCCGGGAGCGAGTAGAAGTCCGCGATCCGTGCGCTCGTGCCGATGGACGACGTCGCGGCGGGCGCACCCGGCGCGACATCGCCCTGCAGGAGCACGACGCCGAACGCCGTCTGGGTGCGCAGCGTGCGCCGCACCATGTCAAGGTAGCGCGGCTCGAAGATGCGCAGTGGCAGCGGCCCGCCGGGGAATAGCACGGTGTGCAGCGGAAAGAGCGCGATCTCTTCGACGTCGGCCACGCGCTAGCCCCGCGCCGCGGGCGCATAGCGCTCCCGCAGCCCCGCAAGGAGCCGGCCGTGCAAACCGCCGAAGCTGCCATTGCTCATCACGAGCACGTGATCTCCCGGACGCAATGCTCCCACAAGGGCGGCACTGAGCGCATCGAGATCGCGATGCAGGTGGCCGCGCGTGCCGAGCGCGGCCACGACCGACGCGGCATCCCAGCCCAGGTCGGGCGGCGCGTACAGCCATACGTCGTCGGCCGCTGCGAACGCCGGCGCGAGCGTGTCACGATGCACGCCGGCGCGCATGGTGGCCGAACGTGGCTCCAGTACCGCGACGATGCGCGCGTTTTTGACGCGCGCACGCAATCCCTCGAGCGTCGTCTGAATTGCGGTCGGGTGATGCGCGAAGTCGTCATAGATCACGATGTCGCTCACCTCACCGCGTATCTGCATGCGCCGCGCGATCCCTTTGAAGGAGCGCAGCGCCTCGATGCCCTGCGCGACCGGCACACCCGCGTGACGCGCGGCAGCGAGAGCGGCCAGCGCATTATCAACGTTGTGCGCGCCGATCAGCGACCACTGCACATGGCCGTGCACTTTCCCACCCTCCAGCACCTCAAATGAGGAGCCATCGCTCACGCCCGGGGCGGGCCGGCTCGTCCACAGCGCCTCCGCGCCGCTGCCAAAGCCTTCGCGCGGCGTCCAGCAGCCCATGGCGAGCGTGCGCGCCAGATGTGCATCCGCCGCATTCCAGATAATGCGTCCCTTGCCGGGGATTGTGCGCACGAGGTGGTGAAACTGCCGCTCGATGGCGCCGACGTTGTCGTAGATATCGGCATGGTCGAACTCGAGGTTGTTGAGCACCGCCGTGCGTGGACGGTAGTGAATGAATTTCGCGCGCTTGTCAAAAAAGGCGGTGTCGTATTCGTCCGCCTCAATGACGAAGAAGGGTGCACGCCCCAAGCGCGCGCTGTCGCCAAAATTGGCCGGCACGCCGCCAATCAGAAATCCGGGCGCGTGCCCGGCGTGCTCGAGGATCCACGTGAGGAGCGCTGTGGTGGTGGTCTTGCCATGCGTGCCTGCGACCGCGAGCACCCAGCGCTCGCGCAGGATCTCGCGCGCGAGCCATTCCGGGCCCGAGGTGAGCGGGATGTCACTCTCGAGCAGCGCCTCGATCACCGCCACCCCGCGCGTCATGACGTTGCCGACGACGACCACATCGGGCCGCGGAGAGAGCTGCGAGGCCTCGAAGCCTTCGACAAACTCGATGCCGAGGCTCTGCAATTGCGTGCTCATCGGCGGATAGACGTTTTGATCCGAGCCGGTGACGCGATGGCCTGCGGCCTTTGCCAGGGCGGCGATTCCTGCCATGAAGGTGCCGGCGATGCCAAGAATATGGACGTGCATAGCGTTGCTCATACGACGCGGGAGAAGAGATAAAGAAGCAGCGCCTGCTCGGTAATGTTCTGCAATATGACGAGCGCGACGCTCGCCGCTATTCCCCATTCGAGGGCTGCCTTCACCACCCGCACGTTGGCGGCGACGTTCCACACGAGAACGGCGAGCGCCAGCAGCAAGGTGGGCGTGCTCCAAGTGTCATCATCGGCGAATTGCCGCCAGAGCCAAACGGTGGCGACCCACAGCGGCGCGAGCACCGCCTGGTAGCCAAATATCGCCGTCGTGGTCTGCAGGAAGCGCTCCGGACGATTCACGACCCGCAGCAGCAGCGCATACCAAGCGAAGGTAAATATGACATCGAGCACGAGCTGAAAGAGCCACGGCCCCGGAATCGGCGGCAGCACGGCGCTCACCGCGAAATTAATGACGAAGAAGGCTGCCGCGGTAATGGCGAGCAGCGTCGCCGAGACCGGCAGATCCTGCGGACCCTTGCGCAGCAGCGCGATTTGTACAAACAAACGGACCAGCTCCTGCATTTCGGTGAGGTCCGCGGTGTCTAATCCGGATAAGCTTACGGAAGGGCCGATTGTACAGATCATCGTTGAACGCGTTGCAGACCATCATCACAACCCACGAAGAGCTCACAGCGGCCGCCGCGCAGCTCTGCACGGCACAGGCTTTTGCAGTCGACACTGAATTTCTGCGCGAGCGCACTTACCGTGCGGAATTGTGTCTGATTCAGGTCGCTACCCCTGCGCAGGCGGCGTGCATCGATCCACTGTGCCTTACCGATCTGTCCGCGCTCGCGCAGCCCCTGTGCCTTGCGTCCACGGTCAAGGTGATGCACGCGTGCCGGCAGGATCTTGAAGTGCTGCATCCCGCCGCCGGTGCGGTGACGCCAGTGTTCGACACCCAGGTGGCTGCCGCGCTTGCAGGGGCTCCGGCGCAAGTCGGCTACGCCGATCTGGTGCGCCGCACTCTTCAGTGCGACCTTGCGAAGGCTCACACGCGCACCGACTGGTCATCACGGCCACTGTCGCCGGAGCAGATCGAATACGCGCTCGATGATGTGCGCTATCTGCTGCCGCTCAAGGCGCATTTGGAGGATGAGATTTCGCGGCTCAATCGCACTTCCTGGCTCGCGGAGGAACTTGCCGGGCTTGGGAGTGCGGACGACTTCGCCGTGGATCCCGAGCGGGCCTGGTTGCGCATCAAGGGCATGCAGCGACTTGATCCCGCGCGTACTCACCTGCTGCAACATCTTGCGGCATGGCGCGAGCGGCGCGCCATCAGCCGCAACCGACCGCGCGGCTGGATACTGCACGACACGGCGCTGCGCGAGATCGTGCTACGCGTGCCGCGCACGCCTGCTCAGCTTGCCGTCATCGAGGAGCTGCCACCGAGTGTTCTCAAGCATTGCGGCGCGGAGCTACTCGAGTGCGTGCGGGCCGCGGGGATCAGCGATCCCCCACCGCCGCCGATGGCGCGCACGCGACCCGATCCGGCACGCGCCGCGCTCACCCGCAAGCTCGTCACCCTCAATCAATCGATCGCACAGGAACTCAACATGAGCCCCGAGGTGCTCACGACACGACGTGAGCTCGAACAGCTCGCCGATGGCGGCCGCGACCTTGCGGTGCTGCGCGGCTGGCGGCGCGCGGTCGTCGGCGAGCGCCTGCTCGAGGCTTCGTCGTGACTGAAAATACGTGCGCGCGACCCGTTGAGTGTTTTAGAGTAGGGGGTTGTGAACGATAGCAGATGTGACCCGGACGATCTTCTCGCGAACGAACGCGCCGCGCGCATCGCCGCCGAACGCGCCAGTCATTTGAAGGACGAGTTCCTCGCCACGCTCGGGCACGAGCTGCGCAATCCCCTGAACGCCATTCTCGGCTGGGCTCGCCTGCTCGAACTCGGACGCCTCTCGCCGGAGGAGGCGCACAGCGGCGCACAGACGATCGTGCGCAATGTGCGGGCACTTTCGCAGATGGTCAGCGATGTGCTCGATGTGAGCGGCATCGTCAGCGGCAAGATGCGTATCGATGCGGAAGAGACCGATGTGTGCGAGGTCATCGAGGCGGCGCTCGAGAGCCTGAAGCCCACGCTGCAGGCGAAGGGCATCGAGCTTCACAAGCGCTTAGGCTCTGCCACCTGTCTGGTATTTGGCGATCCGCGGCGCCTGCAGCAGATCATGTGGAATCTCCTGAGCAACGCGGTCAAATTCACGCCGCGCCGGGGCGAGGTGACGGTGCAGCTGGAATGCGCGGGCGCCAGTTGCCGCATCGAGGTCAGCGACACCGGCGATGGCATTGCGGTCGAGCGGCTGCCGAACGTATTCGATCACTTCAAGCACGCACAGGTCGAAAAGACTTCCAACCGCGGCCTTGGCCTCGGGCTCGCCATCGTCAAACAGCTCGTAGAGCTGCACGGCGGCAGCGTCGCAGTCGCGAGTGGTGGCGCGGGTCAGGGCACCACGTTCAGCGTGGTGCTGCCGCGCCTTGCCTCACTGGAAGAGCACTCTTCGGCCGCAAACGGAGCACTCGCGGCCGATTCTCGCTAGGCGCACGCTCTTTTAGCGTGAGCGTTTGGCCGGGCTGCGCTTGCGTTGTCGCGGCACGGTGAGCGCCCCGGCCGCCGGCCGGTGACGTCGTGCAACCGTTGAGCGCTTGGAGAAGCCGAGCGCCGCGTCGAGCCGCTTCGCGACCTCGCGCACGCTGCCCTCGGCATTGATCTCGCGCAACAACCCGCGCCCGCGGTAGAACTCGACGAGCGGCCGCGTCTTCTCCTCGTAAACCTTGAGCCGTGCGGCAACGGTCTCCTCATTGTCATCGGGGCGCTGGTAGAGCCGATGCGGTTTCGCGCCGTGCATCATCTTCGGACAGTTCTCGTTTGCTGCGTCACTGTCGCCCGCCGTAGTGACGTTGAAGACACGCCCGCACACCTGACAGGTGCGCCGCCCCGAGATGCGCCGCACGAGCTCCGCGCGGTCCACGTCCATGAGCACCACCGCCTCAAGCGGCTGGCCGAGTTTGGCGAGCATCGCTTCGAGCTCGCGCGCTTGCTCAAGATTGCGCGGAAAGCCATCCAATACGAAGCCGCGCGCTACATCGGACGCACCGAGACGTTCGGCGATAATGCCGAGAACGATCGCATCGTCCACGAGGCCCCCGGCATCCATGGCCGCCCGCGCCTTCTCACCAAGCGGCGTGCCGGCCGCGACCGCCGCGCGCAGCAGATCGCCGGTGGAGACTTGCGGCATACCTCTTTCTTTGGAGAGCCGCTGCGCCTGAGTGCCCTTGCCAGAGCCCGGCGCACCCAGGAGGACGATTCTCATGATCGAAGAGAGGGCCCGAGTGGCGTAAGACGGGAAGCCACGTTACCGGCGCCATTCGGCAAGGTCAAACGCGCCGCGCTCATGTGCCGGTGAACGCCGGGCTGCGCTATCCTTTGTCATTATGAAAAAGCCCAGCCCGAAGAATGCCTTCTACGCCCAATCAGGCGGTGTATCGGCCGTCATCAACGCTTCCGCCTGCGGAGTGATCGAAACCGCGCGACGCTATCCAAGACACATCCGCAGAGTCTTTGCGGGACGCGACGGCATCGTCGGCGCGCTGACTGAAAATCTCATCGATTTGAATCGCGAAAAGCCCGCGACCATCCGCGCCCTCAAACATACGCCGGCCGGCGCGTTCGGCTCGGCGCGCTTCAAGTTGAAGAGCCTGGAGCAAAACCGTGCCGAATATGAGCGGCTGATCGAGGTGTTCCGCGCGCACGACATCGGCTTTTTCTTCTATAACGGCGGCAACGACTCCATGGACACCGCGCTCAAGGTGTCGCAGATCGGCGCATCGCTGGGCTATCCCATGATGTGTCTCGGCGTGCCAAAGACCGTCGACAACGATCTGCCGCACACCGACTGCTGCCCCGGATTCGGCTCGGTCGCCAAATACATCGCGGTGTCGACGCTCGAGGCGGGACTTGATGTCGCTTCCATGGCGCGCACCTCGACCAAGGTGTTTGTGCTCGAGGTGATGGGGCGGCATGCGGGCTGGATCGCCGCAGCAGGCGGCCTTGCCGGCAAGACCCCCGCTCAACCGCCGCACATCATCCTGTTTCCCGAGATTCCGTTCGTCCCCGAGCAGTTTCTGCAGCGCGTTAAGCAGTGCGTGAGCCAATACGGATACTGCGTGGCCGTCGTCTCCGAAGGCGCCGCCTATGCCGATGGCCGCTTCGTTGCTGACGCGGGCACCAAGGATGCGTTCGGGCACACCCAGCTCGGTGGCGTCGCGCCGGTCATCGCCAACATGGTCCGCGAAGCCCACGGCTATAAGTATCACTGGGCCGTGGCGGACTATCTGCAAAGAGCCGCGCGCCACATTGCCTCGCGCGTGGATGTCGAGCAGGCGTACGCCGTGGGCAAGGCCGCCGTAGAGCTCGCGGTAAAGGGCGTCAATGCAGTGATGCCCACGATCGTACGCCGCTCATCGCGCCCGTATAAATGGACCATCGGCCACGTGCCGCTGGATGCGGTGGCGAATAAGGAAAAGAAAGTGCCGCGC
>Ga0209624_10003327_pt1 | contig 11419 bp, 13 predicted proteins | sample JacPinW_OM2H0_O1_FD_188565 | JGI IMG/M metagenome (GOLD analysis project Ga0209624, IMG submission 188565) | Forest soil microbial communities from Algoma, Ontario, Canada - Jack Pine, Ontario site 1_JW_OM2H0_O1 (SPAdes) (version 2) | ecosystem: Environmental > Terrestrial > Soil > Boreal... | reverse complement strand
CGGCCGACCAGCTCCTGCAGGCCCAAGCGCCGAGCGACGCGCTGCGCAGCTGGGTCGGACACCTGGCTCGCTACGCCGTGACCAAGCACGGCCTCGCCGACGCCCTGCGCAAGGCGTCCACTCCAGGGAACGACCTGTCCTCCACCGATACCTACGATGCGATCGTCGGAGCGCTCGACCGCCTGTTGCAGGCGAACATCTCCGCCGGGACGCTGCGGCCCGGCCTCGAGGCCGACGATGTGATCCTTGCCCTAGCCGGACTCTGGCAACTCGACCCGGCGAGCGACTGGGAAGCCCAAGCGCAGCGGATCTACGACATCGTTCTTTGCGGTCTGCGGCGATCCACCTGAGGTCCACGACCCAGCCCAGTTCGGTCGGATCGAGACTCCTCGGGGCGCCGGGGTCTCCGCGTTGGCTCACTCAGCGTCGCGTTAGCGCGGTGGCGGTTACACGCTGGGAGGAGGCTGACCGTGCGATCCAGCAGATGAGTGTGAGCGTCTCGCACGCGACTGCAGCCAGACCGAGTGGGTTGGCCCAGTCGCCGATGTCGTCGGACATCGAGGGAAGCCCGATGGAGCGCGAGAGGAAATAGGCAACGAGCGCACCGAGTGAGATGGCAGCCGCGCCCACCCAGACGAACTCGTGATCGGTGGCCGACAGCAAGATTGCGGCTGCGAGCGCAGCGACGCTGAGGGCGATGAACAGCGCGCCTGCGTACGGCGCCTCGCGCAGGTGTTCCGGCACGAGAGTCATGTGGATGGCGGCGGTCGCGGACAGCGCCGCGGCGGCCGGCCAGCGCCAGATCGAGCTCGGGCATGAGAGATGCATGAGTTCGCTCCCCGGTTGAGGTGATGAGGGAGATGCGGGCCGCGCAGCTTCAGCAGGCGCGGCCCGCTTGATTGCCCCCCTGGTGACGCGACCCGTTACTTGATGACCCGAATCAGGCGCATCATCCCGAGCTGGGTGTGCTCGCGGCCGTCTTGCGTGTCCATGAAGCACGCTTCGACGTAGTAGCCGGGCTTGGCGTTGAGGACCGCCTGCTGGATACCCCCCGGCGAGATCGGTCCCGCCAGGCTCAGGAAATGCCGGCTGGCCAGCTTCATGGCCTTGCCGTCCTTACCCGCGCGGAGCAGCGCCATGACTGCTCGCCCGGTGGCGGCGTTCTTGACGCCGATTCCGATGACCATGTGCACGAGATAGCCGCCATTCTGTGCCCGCACAATCGTCCCGTCGTGCAGAATCGTCGGTCCGCGGAAGTTGAACTCGATCGCCGTCTCAGTGGCAGCCGCGTTGGGAAGCGCGGCCGGCGACGAGGACTGGGTGACGGTGAACGGCGCCAATCCAGGGTTTCCGTTCCCGGTGATGTTGAGGGCGACGTAGTTGCCGGGCGTCAGGACGGTTTGCGTCGGGACCCCCGCAGAGTTGTCGGCGAAGAGCGACCCGTAGGGGGTGAGCGCGTTGATGTCGCCGTGGGCGCTCTGGACCGCGCCGACGGCCTGCAGGATCGACGCGCCCGGGTTCAGCCGAACGAGTCCCCACGTTGGTCCGTTGCTGTTGGGACCACTCGGGGCCTTGCCGCTGAATGTGGAGACAACGTTGACCGCGCCCGATACCTCACTGCCGGACACGGACACGCCGGTCGTGCCGGTGAGCGCGATGTTCAGCGTGGGCAACGAGTTGGAGCTGGCGGCGGCACCGCTGGCGCCGCTGGCGAGGACGAGCGCACCCGTGACGGCGAGCGCGCCCGCTGTGGCGATTAGCGATGAAAATCGCTGTGACATGTGGTTGAAACCTCCGCGGTTTGAATGGTGGTCAGAGAAGTCGGCTCGATCGCGATTCCCGGGCTGATGCGCGCGAACGCGAGCTGGGCCCGGTGGTTGACCTCGGTCACTGCCTCGGCCCGGTCCGAGTCGAAGCGGCAGAAGCACGCCTCCTCGAGGGCAAGGAAGATCGAGCCGCGGTAGCGGATCTCGGTACCGGCAGCGCGCAGCTCGGCGCACGCCGCCTCGGCTCGGCTCAGCGCGGCGCGGACATCGGCCTCGGACAGTCCCGGCAGGTAGCGCTCGACGAGGTACGCGTGCATCGCGGCGCAAGCTACGGTCGCCTCCGGGGGCGATCAACCAGGGAAATCCGCGGATTTAGCTTGGCGTCATGGTGCCCACGTCCGGTGGTTCCCCGAGCCCACTGCGCGAGCCAGCTCGGTGCGAGAGCGCACCCCGAGCTTGCGATACAGCTTGGAGAGGTTCCACTCCACCGTACGCGCGCTCACATGAAGCGCCGCGGCGACCTCACGATTGGTGCGGCCCGCCGCGACCAGCCTCGCGATCTCGGATTCGGTTGCGCTGAGCGCCCCCGCCGGCGCGGCCCGGCGACCTCCGATCCGCCCCAGCTCCACGCGCGTGCGCTCCGCCCACTGCGCGGCTTCAGCCGCGGCGAACAGCTCGAGCGCCGACTCGAGGAGTTCGCGCGCGCGCGACTTACGGCGCCGTCTGCGGTGCAGCGTCCCATAAGCCAGCAGCGTTCGGGCGAGGTCGAGTGGGCGGTCCTGCAGGTCGTGCTCGCGCCGCGCGCGCTCGAAGGCTGCCACCGCCATCGCCTCCTGGCCGTTGGCGTCGGCCACCACCGCCTCGCAGCGCGCCGCCAGGGCTCGGGCCCACGGGCGGTTGAGCCTGTGTGCGATTCGACGATGCTCGCGAGCAACCGTGGCCGCGTGATCGGGCTCGCCGACCGCGACCAGCGCTTCGACCAGATCGGGGAGCAGCGGGAAACGGCCCGGTGACTCGACTCCGCCCGCGGACATGAGCTCCCACGCGCGCTGCAACGCCGTCGCCGCCGCAACGGGGTTGTCGAGTGACAGCTCGACCGCCCCCACTGCTGTCAGGTTCCCGATCACGTACAGGTAGTGGCCGGTGCGCTCCGCCAGCTCCAGCCCCTGCCGCGCGGCATCGCGCGCTTCATTGATGTGCCCGAGCCAGCCGGCGGCGCTAGCCAGCGGCCACAGTGCCCCCGCTCGCTGGGCGTCCTGATCCGCGCTGCCCGCGAGCTCCAAGTAGCGGAGTGCGAGCTCTCGTCCTCGTGTGGGGTGCCCAAGATTCGTCTCCAGTGCGCTCAAGTAGGCCAGCGCGTGAATTTCCCTCCAGGGATCCGCAGATTCACCGGCGTCGCGCAGCATCGCCTCGAGCGGAGAGCGCGCTTGCTCCAACTCGCCCGCCCACAGCAGCACCACACCTTCGAGCGCCGCCGGACCGATCTCAGACCAAGCCCACGGCCGCTCGCTCGCTCCGGCACTGCTTCGCACCTGGTTCGGAAAACCGGTCAGAACGGGTCGAGCGCGAGCGGCGAGCACCAGGGACAGGGTCGCTGCGGCGGCTGCCTCGGCCGCCGGATCGATCGCGTCGACAAGCCGCAGCATCGCTCGCGCGTGCCGCTCGGCGCCCTTCGCGTCCGCCCCCAGGAGCCGGAGCCACGTCAGCTTCTGGTGCAGGTCCGCGCGCAACTCACGGGATATGTCGGGCTCGCGCAAGGCACGTCGATACAGGGCGGTTGCGGATTCGATGCCTTCCTCGTCGCCCATCACCGTCCCGAGTACGGCGAGCGCGCGTGCGCGCACGCTTGGCTCGGTGGCGACGGCGAGCGCTTCTCGCGCCCGATCGGTCGCCAGCCCCGGACTGCCGGCGCGATGGTGGTATTCCGCGCTGGCCAGCACCCGCTGGGCCCGCGGGGGCGACGTGGTCGACAGCCTGGCCGCCAGGTCGCAGAGCTCCGCCGCCGCCCGCGGGCCGCCTCGGGCGGCCGCCGCGCCAGCGGCGAGGTCGAGCTGCGATGCGACCCGCTCATCCACCCCCGGGGTCGCGAGCGCCAGGTGGCGGGCCTTCTGCTCCAGATCTTCCACGAGCACGCTCAGACGCGCATGAATGCGCCGACGCTCGACCAGCGGCGCCTGTTCGTAGTGCACCGAGGCAAACAGCGGATGTGCGAACCGAACCCGTTCTCCTTCTGTCAGCCCGATCAGGCCCTCGGCAAGCGCCTCGTCGAGCCCAGCGTCCGCGTGTTCCTCTAGCTGAGAAATGATCGTGCGGGTCGGCCGCGCGAGAGCGGCGGCGGCGAGCAACACCGTTCGCGCCGCCGGCGACAGCCGCGCCAACCGCGTCTGGACGAGACCACTCACGCTCCCGGGCACAGGTAACGCCTCATCGGGAGCCGGCTCGCCGCCGCGAGCGATCAACTCTCGACCGATCTCAAGCGAGTAGAACGGGTTGCCGCCGGCAAGCTCCTGCAGGCGCACGAGCGTCGAGCGCGAAATGTCGAAGCCGAGCCTGGCCACCAGTAGCTCGTGCACCCCACCCACGCTGAGCGGGCCGACGTGGAGCCGCTGCACCCGATCGTCGCCGAGCATCCGCTCGAGCTCCAGCGGCGCGCTCCCTCCGGTTTCGAGTCGACTCGTGGCCAAGACGAGAACAGGCTCGTCCCGGAGCCGACGCAGGGCGAACCGCAGCGCCGCGGCGGACGAGGCGTCAACCCACTGCAAGTCATCAATGGCCAAAAGAAGCGGAGCCCGGGCCGAAATCAGCCGGAGCGCCGACAGCGTCGCCACGCCGATCGTCCGCTCGTCGATCGGGTTCTGTGTCGAGTCGTCGTCGCCGCGCAGCAGCGCGACCTCCAGCCCGCGCCGCTGCGGCGCCGGGAGCGCCGGCAACGCATCGTCGATAACGAGATCGAGCAGGTCACCGAGCGCGGCGAAAGCGAGTCGGGCTTCCGAGCCCGTTGGCACGCTCGCCAGGATCCGCCACCCTCTTCCGGCCGCGGCGTCGAGAGCGCGGCGCCACAGCGCGGTCTTCCCGACTCCCGCGTCCCCCTCAAGCACGATCGCCCGAGGCCCGTCGTCCGGCGCCTCGATCGCATCCAGCAGCGCCTCGAGTTCGCGATCGCGCGCGATCAGCTGGTCAGACGTTCCTCACCCCCCGAAGTTGTCCCCCCTCGCGCGTGAGCTCGCCCGAGAAGGATACCGAGTCTTCCTATTCCTTCCCAAATCTCGCGGAGCCCACGCGTAGGCTCCGGGGCTTTTCATCGCGGGCGTGCGTGCGGTCCGAGCGCAGCGGCGATTTGCGTCGACCAGCTCGCAATTTCGGCTTGGTAGTGGGCCTCGAAGGTCTCGAGCCAACCCTCGCCGGCGCTGCTGAGGGCCGTCAGGTCGTATGTGACGCGTACCTGCGTGGTGTCCTCGCGTGAGGCGAGCAGCTCGACGGCGATGATGCCCGCCGTCATGCCGTGCGCAATGCGCGCGTAGCGGACGCGATCCGGGAGTTGGTCGACCATGACCCAGGTCGTCTGGTGCAGTCCGTGGCTTGTGGTGAAGACGGTCCCGGGGCCTTCGCGACGGCCGGGCTGCGGATAGTGGGGATCCCATTCGTCGGCCCAGCGGCGCTCGCCCTCAGGGGTAAAGAGCGCCATGGCTTGGTCGGCGGGAAGGCCGACGGCGAACTCGGCGGTCCGGTGCACAGTCGTGGCCATGACGAGAATGATCGTGCATGGTCATCCGTAGATGGCGCGCTTTTCAGCTATAGATGACCTATATCACCGTAGAATTCTCGGCTATGAACGCCGTGGACCGCGCAATCCTCGCAGTGGTGGCCGGCAGCGGTCGCGTGACTCTGCAGGAGCTCGCCGAGCAAGTGCATCTGGGCCCGAGCGCGACTCGTGAGCGGCTGCGGCGGCTCGAGGAGCGTGGTGTCATCACCGGGTACGGCGCGACCCTCGACGATGCCGCGCTTGGCTACCCGCTCGAGGCGCTGGTGGACGTCGACCTCGCGCCCGGCGCGGATACGGAGAAATTCGAGCAGGGGCTCCGCGCCCAGCCGGCCGTAGTCGAGGCGCTGCATGCTACCGGCGAGCATGACTATCTCGTGCGTTTGCGGTGTACCGGTACCGACGAGCTACATCGCAGCGTACGCGGCCTCAAGGCCAAACTCGGCGCGGTGCGCACGGTCACTCATATCGTCCTTGACCGCACCGTGTCCGCCCGGCCCCGACTGCCCTGAGACAGCCTGCACCCCGCCGCGACTCACAGGGACCTGGACAACCCACCGTCGACCGGAATCAGGACGCCGTTCAGATAGGAGGCTTGACGCGAGGCGAGAAAGCAGACGACGTCGCCCACCTCCCTGGGCGCCCCAAGGCGTCCTACCGGTATCGCGGCGAGGTCGGCCTGCGGAGGCTCGCCTCCGTACAACTCGGTCATCCGGTCGGTGGCGATCCTTCCCGGCCCGACGGCGTTGACCGTGATCCCTCCCGCAGCAAGCTCGCCGGCGAGCGTCTTCAGGTAACCCCACACGCCTGGGCGGACCGCGTTCGAGAGCGCGAGGTTGCGGATCGGCTCACGGACCGAGGTCGAGGAGATCGAGATGATCCGACCCTGGCCGCTCTCCCGCAGATGCGGCACCGCCGCGTTGACCACCGTCACGACCGGGCGAAGGAGCAGGTCGATCGCACCCTGGATGGACTCGTCGGAGACCTCGGAGGCTAGGCCGGGCGGGGGGCCACCGCCGTTGAGGACCAGGACATCGAGACCGCCGTACGTCCGCACCGCTGTGTCGACGGCATGCTCGAGTTCATCGCGTTGGCGGACGTCCCCGGCGACGGCGCTCGCGCCGAGCCGTGCCGCCTCCCGACGCAGCAGCTCCTCCCGGCGGGCGAACATGACGACGTTCGCCCCTTCTTCACTCAGCGCTTCGGCACTGGCGAGCCCCAGCCCCGATGAGGCGCCGAGGACGAGCGCCGTCCGTCCTTCGAGTCCAAGGTTCATGCCTGCACCATTGTCGAGTGGACGGACACGGCTCGGGTCACGCTTGCGCGATCCGGAAGCGACCCTCGGCCACGATCAGCGCGACCCCGCCGACCTCGACGGAGTCGATCCGATCGCCCTCCCCGGTGGCGGTCGCGTAAAGCAGCGACGGCCGGCCGATCTCAGCGCCTTGCCGAATGGTGATCTCATCACCGAAGGCGATCTCACCGTGCCGCGCGAGATGGACGGCGAGCGGGCCGGCTGCCGAGCCGGTCGCGGGATCCTCTGCAATGCCGGCGCCTGGGTAGAACATCCGCGACTTCCAGGCGCGGCCAGCGCCGGCGAAGCAGTTCGCGGCTACGTCGAGACGCTTCAGGGCGGCTAGATCAGGATCCAGGGCAGCCACCGCCTCCTCGCTCTCGAGCCCGACGAAGACATGGGAAGGACCGTTCCGGTAGAGCTCGACCGGCAGGCGGGAGGAACTCACACGCAGGGCATCGAAAAGCTCGCGCTCGGCCGCGTACGGCTCCCAGGGGGGAACCCGCTGTTGCATCCGCCCGAAGACGATGCGATCGCCGTCGCGGTCCAAGCTGACCGGCACCGGGCCCGAGGTCGTTTCCAAAGTCACGGCATCTGTGCCAAGCGCCGCTCCAACCACGAACGCGGTTCCCAAAACGGGGTGACCCGCAAACGGCAACTCAGCGTTAGGGGTGAAGATCCGCATCGAGACATCGCTACCACTCTTCGGCGGGAGCAGGAAGACGGTTTCGGCGAAGTTCATCTCGCGCGCGAGGCGCTGCATTTCCTCAGACGTGAGCGGCCGGCCGTCCACGAACACGCCGAGCTGGTTTCCCTGCAGGGGCTCGGAGGTGAAGACATCACACACGAAGTAGGGGTGAAGACGCGATGCGCCATGCCAGGCCGGCAGGCTGGGGATGACATTCGCTTCAGCTACCATCAACATCCCTTCGTTTAGCTATATAGCTAAAAGCCTATATATTTTGCGCGCCGAGCGCAAGCCCGCTGAGCGCCTGACCCTCCTCTACGATGATCGCCATGGCCACGTCCGCTGCCACGCTCGACATGATCCAGATCTTCCGGGCTCTTGACAGCCCCAAGCGGCTGCAGATCCTCGACTGGCTCCGCGACCCGGTTGCGCATTTTCCGCCTCAGCGTGATGGCGACCTCGTCAAGGACGGCGTGTGTGTCGTCTTCATAGCGGAGAAGCTGGGCGTCGCCCAACCCACCGCGACCGCCCACCTGCAAGCGCTGGCCCGCGCGGGGCTCGTCAGGGCGAAGCGCATCGGGCAGTGGACGTTCTACAAGCGCGACGAGGCGGCGATCCGCGCCTTCAAGCGCCAATTGCGCGAGGGCCTGTAGCTAGCTAGATACATAGCTAGATGCCTATATGCTTTCTCGGCGAACTGCGACCGCGACCGGTTTCCACAGGAGGCATCCCCGATGAAGGCGTTGATCAGCTCCGATAAAGCACCGACTCCGACCGCGCCATACTCCCCTGGTCTGTCGGTCGGAGGGTGGGTCTTCCTCTCGGGGCAGGGTGGGATCGATCCCGAGTCCGGTCAGGTCGTCAGCGACGATTTCGCCGAGCAGACGGAACAGACGTTCCGCAACATCGAAGCACTTCTCGCCGCGGCCGGGGCATCGCTCGACGATGTCGTGTCATGCCTCGTGCACATCACCGATTTGGCTCAGTTCCCGGCGCTCAATGCCATCTACGAGCAGAAGTTCCCCGGCATCAAGCCGGTGCGGACCACCGTTCGGGCCGATCTCGTCGGCGGGATGCTCGTCGAGGTGACAGTGATCGCCAGCCTCGGCTGACCGCCGGCACGCGGGCGGGTCTATCGCGCTGAATTACTGTCGTGGTTCAGAAAGCTGCGGATCTGGGCGACCGCGCGCGGATCTGAGAGCACGGTGATGTGCCCTCGCCGAGGATGCATCTCGAGCACGCACCCGGGGATGAGAGCGGCGGTCTCGGCAAACAGGTCGCAGTCATAGAAGCGGTCACGACCGCCGCCCACCAGCAGCGTCGGTGCTCGCACTGTCGGCAGGCGGCTGAGGTCAAAGTCGTCTTCGGCTTCGATGGTGACGGCCAGGTCACCCACCCCGCTGGCTGAGAGCAACCGCGGCGCAAGAAGCCAGCCGAGAACCGCCGCCGGCAGTCGACCTGCGGGCGGGGCGGCTGAGCCGGCCATGACTGCGAGCGCCTGACGCGTTGCGCCCCCGCGGAGCCTGGCCGCGACCTGGCGCTGAAGCCGCTGCGCGTACGGGCCGAGTCGACAACCGGTGCTGACCAGCGCTAACCGACGCACCACGTCAGGGTGCTCGGCAGCCAGTTGCTGAGCGATGCTCCCGCCCGTCGAGATGCCAAGCAGATCAATCGGGTCGCTGAACGTCTCCCGGAGCGCCTGAGCGTGTTCGGCGGCCAGCGCTGCCATCGTCATCCCGGCCGGCAAGCCTGGGCGCCGGTTCATGTAGAAGACCTTCCTCTCGCGCGCCCAGGGCAGCATCGACCACTCGTGCGTGCGGCGGATCGGACCTGGAGGCACACCCGCCTCGGGCGCAAGCCCGGCTAACACCGCCAGCGGCGCGCCTGACCCCGCCACCAAGCAGGGAAAGAGTCCCAACGAGCTCTCACGCACGTTCATCGCTGGGCATCCTGGCAGGCGACCATGAGGCTGAGATGACACAGATTTGTGGCATCTGCGCGATATGTGCTATAACTGGCGCATGCCACGCGATGAGGAGATCACCTTCGCCGACCACCTCGGCCGCTTCTATGCCCGCCGTTACGCGTTCCCGCCGATGGTCGGACGCGTGCTCGGCTATCTGCTCGTCTGCGAGCCCCGCGGCCAGTCGATCGCCGAGCTGAGCGAGGCGCTGCTGGCCAGTCGCAGCGCGATCACGGGCGCACTAGATGTGCTGGAGCGCCTGCATGCCATCCGGCGCTCGCGAGCAGCGGGCGAGCGGATGGACCGCGTCCGGATTGACTTCTCCTCGGCGGAAGCGCGGGGGTTTGACATCAGCGAGTACCAGGAGCTCGGTGATCTCGCCCGGGAGGGCCTCGAGGTGCTGAGCGATGCGCCGTCGGAACGTCGGGCGGACCTACTCGAGCTGGCGGCGTTCGCGGATTTCCTGGTCGAAGGCACCGAGGCGCTTCGCCAACAGTGGGAGGCGCGTCGTGACGCCCTCCGGGCCTCGGGAGAGTTGCCCTCATGAACTTCCTGTCGCGCAACCACGTCATTCGAGAATTTCGATCGGAAAGAAAGCAATGACAGATCCATCCTCAATGGCCATCGCAGCCGTCGATGTGCGCAAGTCCTTTGGCGACAACGTCGTGCTCGACGGACTCGACCTCGCCGTCGAGCAGGGCAGCGTGTTCGCGCTGTTAGGACCTAACGGCGCGGGCAAGACGACGATGGTGCGGATCCTCGCCACGCTGCTCGAGGCGGATCACGGCGCGATCCGGGTCGCCGGACATGACGTCGTGCGCGAGGCCGACGCGGTGCGCGCTGCGATCGGTGTGACCGGTCAGTTCTCGGCTATCGATGACCTCCTCACCGGGCGCGAGAACCTGGGGCTCATGGCCGACCTGCACCACCTTCCCCGCACGCGCGGCCGAGAACGCGTTGACCAGCTGCTCGAGCGCTTCGAGCTCGCTGACGCCGCCGACCGGATGGCGATGACCTACTCGGGTGGGATGCGTCGGCGTCTCGACCTGGCGATGACCTTGATCGGCGCGCCGCAGGTCATCTTTCTCGACGAACCGACCACCGGCCTTGATCCGCGCAGCCGCCGCACGGTGTGGGAGATCGTCGAGAGCCTGGCCGTCGAGGGCACGACGGTGTTCCTCACCACGCAGTACCTCGAGGAGGCCGACCGTCTCGCCGACCGGGTCGCCATCCTCGACCGCGGACGCCTGGTCGCCCAGGGCAGTGCGCAGGAGCTCAAGCAGCGAATCCCCGGCGGTCGCATCGACGTCCAGTTCGCCGACACCGAGGCGAAACTCGTGGCCGCCGACGCGTTGGGAATTCCGGTCCCCGAGCGGGACGCGCCGAGCTTGCAGATCGCTACCGACGGCAACGTCGCGACCCTGCGTCGCGTCCTCCGCGACCTCGATGAGGCCGGGGTCGACGTCGTCGATCTCGCGATTCACACGCCCGATCTCGACGACGTGTTCTTCGAGCTCACAGGCCGAGGTCCTGACGCGGCGGAATCGAGAACAGATGAGGAGATCTACCGATGAGCACCGCCTACGCCCTGCGCGATTCGACCACGATGCTGCGGCGCGACCTGCGCCACCTCCAGCGTTATCCGGGACTGTCGATGTTTCCGATCCTCATGCCGGTCGTGCTGCTGCTGCTGTTCGTGTACGTCTTCGGGGGCACCCTCGGCGACGGCATCAAGGTCGGTGGCGGCCGCGGCGCCTACATCAACTTCCTCACGCCGGGAATGCTCCTATTCACCGTCGTCGGCGCCGCTCAGATCACCGCGATCTCCGTAGCCAAGGACATGACCGAGGGCATCATCGCCCGCTTCAAGACGATGCGAATCTGGCGACCCGCCGTGCTCGCCGGCCACGTCTTCAGCAGCCTGATCCTGACTCTGATCAGCCTCGCC
>Ga0209624_10003326_pt1 | contig 11419 bp, 7 predicted proteins | sample JacPinW_OM2H0_O1_FD_188565 | JGI IMG/M metagenome (GOLD analysis project Ga0209624, IMG submission 188565) | Forest soil microbial communities from Algoma, Ontario, Canada - Jack Pine, Ontario site 1_JW_OM2H0_O1 (SPAdes) (version 2) | ecosystem: Environmental > Terrestrial > Soil > Boreal... | reverse complement strand
TTTCTTCGATCTTTCGATCCGCCATTAGTGCCACAAATCTCCGTTCATAATCCTGCCAAGTTCCCTCCCGCTTTTTGTAATCGTCCAGCATCTCCTGCGTTGGGGCGAGTAGCGACTCGTGTACGTAGTCGGCGCCGCAAATTTCTCGCAAGAAGTAGCGAAGGTCTTCGCGCTTCGTAAACCCGGCCAACTGTGAAACGTTGTTTAGGCGAACGTCAACCAGGCGGCGAATCCCCTGACTTTTCAGGATGCCGAAAAACTGCTCGCCCGTTTTCTTCGTAAAACCGATGGAATAGACTTCCATTCAGAGCTCACAGGTTCCTTGAAAAGATTCATTTGTGGTTGGCTTGCGTTGAATTGTTGAGAGAGTTCCGTCTCCGATTGTAGGCAGCCAGCACCGCGAATATGCTCAATTATCGTTCCATGCCTCAGTAAAACTCGTCCGATGAGCAAGCGCCGATGACAGCTGGTTGGGTTTTCTTCAGCGCACATTAATGCCACTCGATATTTGCGGATTCCTTCTTCGAGTCGCGCGATTCCTGCCTTGAAGCCGTTCGAATCGGCGACCTTTCCGTAAAGGACGTGGCCCTCCGAATCGTAATATTCGTCACCTTCGGGTCTACCTCCAAGCTCCCGTCCCAGGTCCACATATTGGAAGCCCGCATTGCGCAGAGATTGTCGCAATGATTCTTGATTATATTGAGGCGCAAACTTGGAGTAGGGGTACGAGCGAGTATCAACAATGACTTCGACGAGGTGAAGCTTCAAGAGCTCCAGAAAGTGATGAAGAGAGTGGTCAGAATGTCCTACCGTCAAGACCCGAAAACTATGCGTATCGGCCGTTTCAATCCCCATAAGGCTTGCTAGCGGGCAAGTTTATCATAGCGGGGACGGCCCACCGTTCATTGCTTACTCGATTTCTCGGCGGGTGGCGCACCCTTCCGTCCGGGCTGAAGTAGGGTCTTAGCCTCTATGGGTGCCGCACTCTTCCAAAGTAAATAAACTATAATGCTAAGTATCTTTAGTGTTACGATCAGCGGAAGGATGCGTCACCCACCTCCAATAAGCCGAAAACCTGAGGAGCCTCAACATTGGTTCAAATGCCCGAGGCCTTAAACAAGCACTACTTTGAGATTTTCGAACGAACTCTTAGGTCGGAGATTCAGGAATACGATCGGTCCGAAAAGCGGTTCATTACGCCTCTTGGCACCGTAGAAGCGGTCTCCATTCTCGATCCCACAGCAAAATATGTTACCGGCGCGGTAGTAGGGCGGTGGAGTGACTGCCTCTATTTCAGGGGCCGGCTATCCTTAAAGGAAGTGATGCCCGCGATCGAGGGGGCAGTTCAACTGTTGGCGGGTAGGTTGGCTGCCAGCGTCGAGACAGTCACGCATGAGAGCGCCGCTTACGGCACACCGATATGCTACGATCTGTTCAAATTATCGGATGACTCTCCCAACTTGCGAACCCTCTACTGCGTTAAGGGCAACGAAGCCACCCTTGAGGATCCCACAGGGTCGATCACCGGCTGGTTCGCATACACGGTCCAATTTACTGTGTCGACTAAAAGTTGAAGCTGGGAAAACACGCGGACAGACGGCAAGTTTCCATTGCTGGGTATTCAAGCGCCCCAAGGTTCTTCCCCCGGATATGTTGTTCCAGTTTAATGAACTCTATAGGCCCCCGCGGTCACCAAGGGGTGACTCCTCATCCTTCCAATGGCCCTATGTCCAGTACGGGCATTTCGTAAAGCCTTTAACAATAGGTAGTTACGGGAATCCGATTTGGGATACCGGTTTGGTCCATCGGGTGCTAAACCCTTACCACACAGCATTATCTTTCAATCCAAACCATTTCATTTACAAAAGGGAGATCCGGCTATGAAGAACCTTGCAAAACGCTTGTGGAAAGAAGAAGAAGGGCAGGACCTGACTGAATACGCTCTGTTAGTCGTTCTAATCGCCTTAGTTGCCATCGCATCGATGCAGACTCTGGGTCACGCGATTAGCGATGCATTTGCAAGCGCATCGACGAACCTCACCACCACCTAAGACGTTGTGAAGCCGGTTTAGCTTTAGGGCGCGGCTGAAGCGGATGTGCGCCTAGCGGTGTTCTCCCTCTGGGGTTCGGTTTGTAGGTTTCGGCCGAGCCCCGTTCTTTCTACTCTTGAACATTCAGCACGGGCGCGCCTCGCGCCCTTCCTTACGCGCTACCTTCTGGCGCGTGTAGTGCAATTGAATCCTCTTATCCGTCTGAACCTACCGGTTTATCTGCGCCCTAAAACAAATGCGCGCCGCATTTCTGCGGCGCGCAATAAACGATTCGAAATGACACCCGCTACAACCTAGCTAGAAGTCGAAGCGGACGCCGACTTGGCCTTCGCGACCGGGCAAGTACTGCAAGGGAACTCCTGGAGCAGGAGTTGTCCCTTCGAGTCCCTCCACCGCGGCCGGATTGGCGTTGTTGAACAAATTGAAAAATTCGAAAAGCACTTCAGCGGTAAAGCGTTCGCCAATAACGAAACGCTTGGCGATGCGCAGGTCCATATTGACGAAGGGCGGCGCGGTTTGTGAATTCCGCGCATAGTTTTTATGCCCGAAGCCGTCCCAGGAGATACCCTCGCCATCGAAGAGACCGTCTCCGTCGAAGTCGGATCCATTTTCGGGGCCTACGGTCCAGTGGAATCCACTCTGTGCCCGGAAGATTGGAGAGAGCTCGAACTTCCAGGGCAGTTGGATCGTGCCGTCGATGAGAAAGGTGTGATTCAACGAAAGATCGGACGGGCCGTAGTCTTGTATTGCGCCGTTGTAGTGCGTGCCCGCCTTGGGAACCGGGTTTCCAATGCTATTGATGAAGGCGGCATTCTTGTTGGTCTGGCCGGTATTGGCGTCTGTAACCAGCGGAACTGTGCCCACAAAGCTGTCCGATAGGCCGCTGATGGCCAGGAAATTGACGCCTTCGCCAGTCTGAATTTCAGAGGCGAGGGTCGAGTTGAGAACGTCGTCGTAGGCATGCGCAAAGGTGTAGCTCGCCTGAACGTTGAAATGGCGGCTCAGGCGTTTCTGAAAGCCGATGGTCAGCCCGTTGTAAGTTCCATCTCCCCAAGGTCCGAAGCTTTCAATGCGCTTTGGCCCGGTGCCGGGGACGAGAGTGTTGGCAAAGCCGGGCATGCGCGCTTGAAACTCAAGATTGGTCGCGCGCACCGTGGTGATGTCCTCGATATCTTTGTGGTAGTAGTCGGCGTTGATGACCATATCAGACCCGAATTGGCGCTGAACGCCGACGTGATAGTTGAGCGTGTACGGAACTCTGAAGTGCGGATCCACCGTGACCGGCACTTCGCCGGCCGTCCCCAGGATGCCGCCAATCGTGGTGAGATTGCCGAATGGATCCCAAGTCCAGTAATTGGGCGGGACGCCGAGCGTCGTATCGGTGCCGTCAAGGTTGGACACTGCGGCGTCCGCGGCGGCGAGGTATTGGTCGGGCGTGAAGCCGCTGAGCGACTGGATGTTCGACATATTCACCTGGGTGTTTGCCGGGATCGGCGCATGGCCAGGTGCCACGACATTATTAAGGTAGTCGATACCGTATAGCGTGGTGCCTAGCCCGTTGGGACAGCTGGCCCCCGCCGCCGTAACTTGCGCTTCGGTCATAGCATTCGAGACGCACACGGTCGGCCGGCCCAGGGTCTGGAACAGGCTGGTCAGCGTAGTTGGGTTGCCATAAAAGAGCCGCGGAAACGACAATAGCCTTTCCCTCAGGATATTCGCCCCGCCAAAATCCGGTATATCCCGCGCCACCCCATCCCTAAACTGATCATAAAAAACCCCAAAACTCGCATTAATTACAGTTTTCGAGTCCGGCGTCCACGCCACCCCAATCCGCGGCGAAAAATCAGTCTTTCTGGAAAAACGAGAATCATAATCCCAGCGCAAGCCGGCGTTTATGGTGATGGTTGGCTTGATCCTCCAGTCGTCCTGTACAAAGAGCCCGTTGTAGTTGTTCTTTATGTTCACCAAATTATCCTGCGGTGTGGCGCCAGATTGCAGGGTGATCAGGTTAAGGCCGGAATTTGTAGGGCCGAAGGTGTTGAAGTCACTCACCGTAGCGAAGAGCTGAGTGAAGAAGTTGTTCGGCTCGGCGCCGGTGACGGCGGTGTTCTGATATTCCCAACCGAACTTGATAATGTGCCGGCCAAATTGTTTGCTGAGGACGGTTCCGGCTGAGTAGTAGGTTTGATCGAAGGTGAAGGAGTTGTAGCCGGGGCCGAAGGAAGTTTGCCCGAGATCACCGAATTCGTCGCCGCTGGTTAAGGTGGAGAAAAGGTTGAACAAGACGTTCGGGATTCCAGCCTGGGGATGCGAAGGGCTCTGCCGCAGAGGATTGTCGCGATACTGGAAGTAAGGATTTACAACCCAGGAATTGGAAACATCGCCGACGGTCCAGAGATCGGAAATTCCGACCATGAGCGTGCGGCCGTCTAGATTGTAGCGAGTGTCTGGAAGATTGAGTGACGCGGTGAGGGGGAGGTAGTCGGTGATGTGGTTGTTGGTGTAATTGAACTGTTCGCTGAGGCGGTGGCGGCCCATGATTTCGTCGAGCTTGAAGCGGCCACGAGTCTCGTAGGTCAAGGAATGCTTGTTAAACGGAATTTCGAAGTCGATGAGGGTGGGGGGCAAATTGGGATTGAAAATGAAATTTAGGTCGCGGCTCTCCTGGATTCTCTCGGCGGAGCCGAAGAAGAAGACTTTATCTTTCAGAATTGGGCCACCCAGGTAGACGGTGGGATCCCACCGATTCAGGAATGGGGCTCCCTCGCTGCTGTGAGGAATGTCGTTCGAGTCGAAGACGCTGTTGCGGGCAAAGACCGAAACTCCACCATGCCAATTGTTGGTTCCACTGCGGGTCACGACGTTGATGATGCCGCCGGAAGCGTGACCAAATTCGGCCTTATATCCTGCGGTTATGACCTGAAATTCGAGAATGGAGTCCTGATTGAACTGTGCGGAGGGGCCGCCGTTGAAGTCATCCTTATTGGGCATACCGTCGATAAGGTACAGGGCGTTCCCACCGCGCTCGCCAAGGATCGGCGTGGAGTTGTCTCCCGCGGGGTCGTTCTGGCGATTGAGGGAGACGCCCGGGACCAACTGCAAGAGGTCCAAATAATTCCTGCCGTTGATGGGCATGTCTTCGATTTGCTGGGTGGTAATGGTGCTGCCGGTGGAAGAGGTGGTGGTCTCAAGGAGAGGCGTAGCGGAGGTGACCTCAACAGTCTGGGTTACAGAACCGACTTTGAGGGTGATGTCGTAGACGACGGTTGTATTGAGCGTAACTTCGAGCTTTTCGACGGCCTCGGTCTCGAAGCCTTCCTTTGACGCTTTAATCTCGTAAAAGCCCGGCAGGAGGGCGGGGAGGCGATAGGTGCCGTCGGCTTCGGTGGTGGTGCTGCGATCGATAGCCAGCGCGGCGCTGGTCACATGGACCTCGGCGCCGGCGACCGCTAAACCTTGGGAGTCACGGACCGTCCCGGAAATCGAGGAGGTGGTTTGGGCCAAGAGGCCAGGTGCGAGAAGGAGAAAGAAGCAGAAAACAAACAGGAAAAGATAACTTTGCGAGTTCAGAGTGAATAGTCCACGAGTCCGTGCATCGCACTGCTGCATGATGCCTCCCTAACTGCGCTTCGAATGGTGACTTACAGAAGGAAACAACCCCAGTTGCGCAATCGTTTGCGCTGCAACATATGTTGCTGCAGACCCGATTGCAAATCCGATGCGCGAAAGTCTAGGTGCCAGCAGGAGGAATGTCAATACGAGTCGTGAGAAACATCCACAGGGCTGTGTGGTACGCAACAAGTGTTGCGGGAGGAAATGCATGTGTGGAAGAAGACGAAGGCAAAAACGAAGACAACTGACACGCAAGGGGATTGGCGCAGGGTGAGAAGTGAATTTCGATATAGGCTGCTCGATACAAGGTCATTTCGCATCGAAAAAGTGGATTTTGCCGGGGTGTTGGAAGGAGCGAGGGATGAAGGGCGTCCTGAATTTGGTACGGCGATTCTTGTGCGAAAGACTACTCGTATCTTAAAGCCACCATGGGGTCGACGCGCATGGCGCGATGTGCGGGAACGTAGCAGGCGGCGAGCGCGACGGTCGTAAGCAGAATGGACACGCCAGCGAATGTTAGAGGATCGCCCGCGCTGACCCCGTAGAGTAGCGAAGTCATTACGCGCGTCAAAGCGAATGCAGCTAGTAATCCGAGGACCACGCCACTGAGCGCCAGGCGCACCCCCTGGCCGACGACGAGGCGCAGAACGTCTCTGCGCTGCGCGCCGAGGGCCATGCGAATCCCGATTTCATGAGTGCGCTGCGAAACGGTGTAGGTCATTACCCCGTAAATTCCGATGCAGGCGAGGATCATGGCAAGACCCGCAAAGGCCGAGAACAATAGCATCGTGAAGCGAGAATCGGAAAACGACTTCGCGACCAGCTGCTCCATACTGTTGACTTCGGCGATGGGCTGATTTTTGTCGAGCGAACGGACCGCTTCGCGAATGGAAGGAACGAGAGCAAGCGGCTCGCCCGTGGTCCGGGCGACGAAAACCATGCTGGAGTAGGGCAATTCGGGAAAAGGCCAATAGGCGATAGGCTCGGTATTCTCGTCGAGACTCGATGTGTGAACATCGCCGACAACGCCGACGATTTCGGCGGGAACGTTCACGTCTTTCATGTCGATAATCACGCGCTGTTCGAGGGGATCCTTGTTTTGAAAATATTTGTCGGCGAAATGCTGATTGATGATGACGACATGGGATTCCTGGATGCATTCGCGTTCATTGAAGAAACGGCCGCGGAGAAGGGGAATTTCCATGACGGAGAAATAATCGGGCTCAACGACGCGCACGTCGGTGGCGGGCTGCTCGGCGATCGGCAAGGCAAGCTCGCCGACGATTTGAAAGTCTGTGCCTGCGCCAGGTCCACTGAAAGGGGGGGCGCTATCGGCGCTAACGGCAGTAATGCCGGGGAGCTTGCGGATTCTGTCGAGTGCAGCGGAGAAAAATTCGCCGCGGGAAGTGTCAGTTGGATATTTCGAATCGGGAAGCGCAATCCGAAACGTGAGCAGGTGCTCGACGCGAAAGCCGGGATCGACGGCAATGAGGCGATAGAAGCTCTGAATGAGTAAAGCGGAGCCAGTGAGTAGCACGAGCGCCATGCCGATTTCCGCGACAACGAGGGTGCTACGCGCGGCGTGGCCTCTGCGGCCCGAGGTGGAGGTCCGTCCGCCCTCAGGCAACACAGCGCCGACGGAGTCGTGAGAGAAAAGCAGCGATGGCAGGCATCCAGCCGCAAGCCCTGCGAGCATGGTGATTCCCACGGCAAAGGCGAGAATCCGCCAATCGACGCCGATGGCTGAAGCGTCAGGTAGATTGGCCGCGCCCATACTAACCAGCGCGCGCGCGGCCCCCAGAGCCGAAATTGTACCGAGTGCGCCGCCGATGAATCCGAGCAGCAGGCTTTCACTCAGGAGTTGGTGGCCAATCCGCCAGCGCCCAGCGCCGAGAGCAACGCGGATGGCGATCTCGCGCCTGCGACCAGCGGCGCGTGCAAGCAGCAAACTAGTAAGGTTCGCGCAGGCAATCAGCAAAACGAGACCAACAGCGCCGAGAAGAACGAGCAGCGCAGGCCGAATGGCCCCGGAAAGCTCATCGCGGAGCGAAACGAGATTCACGCCCCAGCCCTTATTGTAGTCCGGATAACGCAGAGCGAGGCCCGATGCGAGGGCGCTCATTTGCGACTGGGCTTGCTGGAGAGTGAGGCCAGGATTCAATCGTGCGACCACGCGGAGGAAGCGGCCGGTTTTGCTGCGGTCATGCAAAGCAGGTACCGGCACGAGAGGTCTCCATAGCTGCGGAGCGCGATGCGTAACAGAGAATCGCCTGATGTACCAGTCAAAATCCGGGCCAGTTACCCCGATGACCGTATAGGCTTGGCCGTCGAGCTCAATTTTCTTGCCGATGATTTCGGGATCGCCGCCGAAAGCGCTTTTCCAGAGTCCGTAACTGAGCACGACGATACTACTCTTGCCGGATTGTCCGGCATCATCCGCAAATCCACGCCCGAGAATCGGATTCACACCCAAAACCGAAAAGAAATTCGGCGAGGTGATTTCGACTGAAACCTGTTCGGGCTCGCCCGCTCCGGTGAGATTCGCTGGCTGATCCAGAAAGGCGGCCATTCCGCTGAAGGCATGGCTCTGCGCCTGCCAATCGAAGAAGTCTGGAGGTGAGACGACGTTGCGCCACAAATTCTGCGAGGGCCGCTGCTCCCAAACGAGGACGAGCGCGGAAGGATTGGCATAGTGCAAAGGCTTCAGCATCACGGTGTCCATCACAGAGAAGATGGCGGTGTTCGCGCCGATGCCCAGGGCCAGCGTGAGTACGGCTACAGCGGCGAAGCCGGGAGATTTGCGCAGCATGCGCAGGGCGAAACGAATGTCCTGAGAGATACCAACGAAGGAACTGGCGCTGCCCTCTCCCAACGCGATGGGCTCGCGATACAAATCCCTCTCGACAAGACGAAGGCTGCTGGCGAGGAAGTCTTCTCCTTTTAGTTCGTCGATGACGCCCAGGTATGCGGCGTCTTCGAATTGACCTGTCGCAAGAAGCTCCTGATAGCGATCTTCAAGATGCTGTGCCAGTTCGTCGGCAATTTCCGCTTCACGCATCGGGGAGAGCTTTAGCGGAGCAAGGCGGCGGAGAATTTCTGGCTTCCATTCAGGCATTTTCTGCCTCCGTGATGCGATTGATGCCAGCGACGAATTGGCGCCAGCCGCGAAGCTGCGAAGCGAGGACTCGGCGCCCCTGGCGAGTCACACGATAATAACGGCGCCGACGTTGTCCACTCTTTTCAACCCAGCGGCCTTGTAGCCAGCCGCGTCGCTCTAAGCGGTAGAGCATCGGGTAAAGCGAGGCCACGTGGAAACGAACGGTACCGCCAGAGCGGCGTTCGATGAGTTTGCTGATTTCGTAGCCGTGGCGGGGACGAGCTTCGACGAGCGAAAGAATGAGGAATTCGGCGCTACCTTTCTTCCATTCCGTTTGTAACACTGTTTCCCCCATATATGGTTATGCAACATATTAAGTGTCCGCACGACCTGGGAGTCAAGCGAATTTTCACGAGCTGGCTGTCCTGGGTTACTTACTGCTGAAAGGCATTTAATCAGGTTTAGTGGCCCCGCGGAGTCTCGGGGTTCGCAGGGGCTTCAGTTTCAAACCCCTCGCTTCACTTCCTCATCCGTGGCAGGCCCGCCTTCACGGAGTCAACCCTAATCTCCCCGTCGTCTTTGAATAGCTCAAAATGATGCGTCGTCGTCTTGTCGTGGGAAAATCCCATAACATGATCGCCACGCTGCATCATGCCGTCGTGGCTCTGTGAATCCGATTGAGTTTGTGCACCAGCCTGCGGCACAGGTACCAGCATGGACATCAGCGCATTCGACATGGTCTATTGCGCAGGCAGCTGCCCTTCAGAGAAATTATCGAGCCGGGGTTTTACCGACCGAAGACCATCCCGACCAAGCCGAACAACGTCACTTTGGTGCTGGACGGGAAAGTTCCGCTGCAACCGCCGGAGAAAGATGCGCCGAGGAAGAAGCGGCAGAGGAAGAAGCGCCGCATTCGACTTTCGCGTGAGCAGGCGATGAAGAATTTTGTAAAGGTCTGGGCGAATTATAAACCGCCGAGGCCGTGGCGAAGCCCGGCGGAGAGCCGGGTGACGCGGCTGTTTGTGTGGCAGTGGCTTTTGGGGCAGGGGCCGCAACTCTCGCAGCGGGGGTTGGCACGCTGGCTGGGGCTCAGCACGGGCTGGGTGAGGGACTTAAAAAGAGAACTGCCATTGGATGAAGGGGCGTTTATGGCGCAGGTGGCACGCCACGGCGTGCCTACGCTGGAGGCGCTGGCGCGAGCGCGGGAGGAGTCGCGATGGATGAGGGATGAGGGTTTGCTGCGCACGCAGCGGCCGTTGAAGAAAGTGAAGTGCGAGTGGAATGGGATGGTGCACTACGAAATGATTCGCGCGAAGCCGCTCAACGTTACTTTAGCGTTGGATGGGGAGACGCCGCTGGAGCCTCCGGCGAAGCTGGGGCCGGGGCGAACCGCGCCGGACGAATTTTCGGCGCGGATGTGGCAGATGAGGATGCGCGATGAGCGGGCCAAAAAAGTGAAGCCGGTGATGCCGCGAAGGTGGGGGCGAAGGTAGACGCGGTAACAATCAACGAAAATCCGTTGACCCGGAACGAGTTGCAATTCTCCAGCGATTCATTAAAGTGACAGAAGTGCGCCTGTGATCGGGGCAGCTAGCGGGCCGCAAATCCACAGCCAAATCCTCCTTGTAATACTTTCAGTTCTACAAATAGGGCGTGCGGTAAATATAATGACGGGGCGAGAGCGCGTTTGAGTGAGGCTGCGGTTGGGGGAGGGCATTGCGATGGGGAATTTGATGCGTAACGGGGTTCGGGATGCGATGCGAAATGCGATGCGGAATGCCGGGCTAGATGCGCTGCGAAATAAAACTGTTCTGTGTGGTGTTGTCGCGCTGGCGATGGTGTGTCTCGGTGGTTTGTGGGCGACGGGGCATGGTCGGCTCAATGCAGTGGTGGAAGCTGCGGCCCAGGCCTGTGCGAATGATAGCGGACTGCAGTTACCCGCCGGATTCTGTGCGACGGTTTTCGCCGACAATCTTGGGCACGTTCGCCATATGGCGGTCGCGTCGAGTGGAGTTCTCTACGCCAATACTTGGTCGGGCGACTATTACGGCACCGAAAAGGCGCGCGCGGGCGGGTTCCTGCTCGCGCTGCAGGATAAGAGCGGGTCGGGGAAGGCTGATGTAATCAAGCGCTTTGGCGAGACCGCCGAAAGCGGCGGAGCAGGCGGCACTGGAATCGGCATATATAAAGGATCGGTCTATGCGGAGATTAACGACCGGATTGTGCGGTATTCGCTGGCCGGACTCGCGGGGGATTCGATTGTGCCGAGTGGCGCGCCCGAGACGGTCGTTTCGGGATTGCCTCTCGGCGGCGATCATCCGATGCATCCCTTCATCATCAGCGCAGAAGGGGCGATGTACGTTGACGTGGCCACCGCGACCAATTCCTGCCAGCCAAAAAATCGGGAGCCTAAGGTGCCCGGCGCGAATCCTTGCACGGAACTTGAAACGCGCGGCGGCGTTTGGCGCTACGACGCGAACAAAACGAATCAAACTTTTTCACCGGCGGAATGTTACGCGACGGGAATTCGCAACGCGGAAGGTTTTGCGATCGACGCAAGCGGGCGAGTATTTGTGACCCAGCACGGACGCGATCAATTGCGCGCGAATTGGCCCGAGTTCTATAAGCCGGAGCAGGAAGCCACGCTGCCGGCGGAAGA
>Ga0209624_10003325_pt1 | contig 11421 bp, 9 predicted proteins | sample JacPinW_OM2H0_O1_FD_188565 | JGI IMG/M metagenome (GOLD analysis project Ga0209624, IMG submission 188565) | Forest soil microbial communities from Algoma, Ontario, Canada - Jack Pine, Ontario site 1_JW_OM2H0_O1 (SPAdes) (version 2) | ecosystem: Environmental > Terrestrial > Soil > Boreal... | reverse complement strand
GATCTTGGCCGCCGCGCGGCTGCTCGGCGTCGACGAGGTATGGGCCGTCGGCGGGGCCCAGGCGGTGGCGCTGATGGCTTACGGCGGCGCCGACACCGACGGCACCGAACTGTCTCCCGTCGACATGATCACCGGCCCCGGCAACATCTACGTCACTGCGGCCAAACGACTCTGCCGCTCGCGGGTGGGCATCGACGCCGAAGCCGGGCCGACCGAGATCGCGATCCTGGCCGACGACACCGCCGACCCGGCGCACGTCGCCGCCGATCTGATCAGCCAGGCCGAGCACGACGAAATGGCCGCCAGCGTCCTGGTGACGCCCAGCACCGAGCTCGCCGACGCCACCGACACCGAGCTGGCCGCCCAACTGCAAACCACCGTGCACCGCCAACGCGTGACGACCGCGCTTGCCGGTCGGCAGTCGGCCATCATCCTGGTCGACGACATCGAGGCGGGTATCCGCACCGTCAACGCCTACGCCGCAGAGCATTTGGAGATCCAGACGGCAAACTCAGACAAGGTTGCTGCTCAGATCCGTTCCGCCGGCGCCATCTTCGTCGGGCCGTACTCGCCGGTCAGCCTCGGCGACTACTGCGCCGGCTCCAACCACGTGCTGCCCACCGCGGGTAGCGCCGCCCACTCCAGCGGCCTGTCGGTGCAGACCTTTTTGCGGGGCATCCACGTCGTCGACTACACCGAGGCAGCGCTGAAAGATGTATCGGGACATGTGATCACGCTCGCCGACGCGGAAGACCTGCCCGCGCACGGTGAGGCAATACGGCGGAGGTTCGAGCGATGACCAACCGGCCGTCACTCGACGACCTCCCGCTGCGCCAAGATCTGCGCGGCAAGTCGCCGTACGGCGCACCGCAGCTAGCGGTTCCGGTGCGGCTGAACACCAACGAGAACCCGCACCCACCCAGCACGGCGCTGGTCGAGGACGTCATCGCCTCGGTGGGCGAGGTGGCGGTCGACCTGCACCGCTATCCCGACCGCGACGCTGTGGCCCTGCGCACCGACCTGGCCGCCTACCTCAGCGTGCAGACCGGGGTCCGGCTCGGTGTCGAAAACCTCTGGGCGGCCAATGGATCCAACGAGATCCTGCAGCAGCTGCTGCAGGCCTTCGGCGGTCCCGGACGCAGCGCGATCGGCTTCGTGCCGTCGTATTCGATGCACCCGATCATCTCAGACAGCACCCGCACCGAGTGGATCCAGACGTCTCGCGCCGCGGACTTCAGCCTCGACGCCGATGCCGCGGTCGTGGCGATCGTCGAGCGCCGGCCTGACGTGGTTTTCGTCACCAGCCCCAATAATCCGACGGGACAGAGTGTTTCGCTGGCCGATCTGCGACGGCTGCTCGACGCGACGCCCGGTATCCTGATCGTTGATGAAGCCTACGGCGAGTTCTCTGCGCAGCCCAGCGCGGTCGCGCTGGTTGAGGAGTACCCGACCAAGCTCGTCGTGAGCCGCACCATGAGCAAGGCGTTCGCCTTCGCCGGCGGGCGGCTGGGTTATCTGGTGGCCACGCCGGCGGTGATCGAGGCGATGCTGCTGGTTCGGCTGCCGTATCACCTATCCGCGCCCACCCAGGCCGCGGCCCGGGCGGCGCTGCGGCACGCCGATGACACCCTCGGCAGTGTTGCGACCCTGATCGCCGAACGTGAACGGGTGACAACGGCGTTGAGTGGCATGGGTTTTCAGGTCGTTCCCAGCGACGCCAACTTTGTGCTGTTCGGCCGGTTCGCCGACGCGCCGGCCACCTGGCAGCGCTACCTCGACGCCGGCGTCCTGATCCGCGACGTGGGCATTCCCGAATACCTGCGCACGACGATCGGGCTGGCCGACGAGAACGACGCATTCCTGGCGGCCAGCGCAGATCTGGCTGTCACCGAGTTGGCCCAGCCCTTAGGAGCGTCATGACCGCCGGTCGCCGCGCACGCGTTGAGCGCACCACCAAAGAATCCGAGATCGTGGTCGAGCTCGACCTCGATGGCACCGGAGTCGTTGATGTCGACACGGGTGTCCCGTTCTACGACCACATGCTGACCGCGCTGGGTAGCCACGCCAGCTTCGATCTGGCTGTGCGCGCCAAGGGCGATGTCGAGATCGAGGCGCACCACACCATTGAAGACACCGCGATCGTGCTCGGTCAGGCGCTGGGCCAGGCGCTCGGCGACAAAAAGGGCATTCGCCGGTTCGGCGACGCGTTCATCCCCATGGACGAGACGTTGGCGCACGCCATCGTCGACGTCTCGGGCCGGCCCTACTGCGTACACACCGGCGAGCCGGATCACCTGCGGCACACCACGATTGCCGGCAGCTCGGTGCCGTATCACACCGTGATCAACCGGCACGTGTTCGAGACGCTGGCGAACAACGCCCGCATCGCGCTGCACGTGCGTGTCCTCTACGGCCGCGACCCACACCACATCACCGAGGCCCAGTACAAGGCCGTGGCCCGGGCATTACGGCAAGCGGTCGAGACCGATCCGCGGGTGTCCGGTGTGCCGTCCACCAAAGGCACTCTGTGAGAAGTAAATCCGTTGTGGTGCTGGACTACGGCTCGGGCAACCTGCGTTCGGCTCAACGTGCGCTGCAGCGCGTCGGTGCCGAGGTCGAGGTGACGGCCGACCTTGGGGCAGCCGCGGCCGCCGACGGGCTGGTGGTGCCCGGCGTCGGCGCCTTCGAGGCGTGCATGACCGGGCTGCGCGGGATCAACGGCGAGCAGGTGATCGCCGAGCGGATTACCGCCGGGCGCCCGGTGCTGGGTGTCTGCGTCGGCATGCAGATCTTGTTCGCCCGCGGCGTCGAGTTCGGCGTCGAGAGCAACGGCTGCGGCCAGTGGCCGGGCGCGGTGACCCGGTTGGATGCACCTGTGATCCCGCACATGGGGTGGAACGTGGCCGCCGCCGCGCCGGGCAGTGCGCTGTTCAAAGGCCTGGACGCCGACGCGCGGTTCTATTTCGTGCACTCCTACGCCGCGCAGCGGTGGGAAGGCGGATCCGAGGCGCTGCTGACATGGGCCACGCACGGGGTGCCGTTTCTGGCTGCCGTCGAGGATGGTCCGCTGGCCGCCACCCAGTTTCATCCCGAGAAGAGCGGGGATGCTGGCGCGGCTGTATTGAGCAATTGGGTTGAGGGGTTATGACGTGCCGTTGATTTTGTTGCCTGCCGTCGACGTCGTCGAGGGCCGGGCTGTGCGCTTGGTGCAGGGCCGGGCCGGCAGCGAAACCGAGTACGGCTCAGCGCTGGACGCTGCGCTGAACTGGCAACGCGACGGCGCCGAATGGGTGCACCTGGTCGACTTGGACGCGGCGTTCGGTCGTGGCTCCAATCGCGAGCTGTTGGCCGAGGTGGTCGGCAAGCTCGATGTCAATGTCGAACTGTCCGGCGGCATTCGCGACGACGCGTCGCTGTCGGCCGCGCTCGCGACCGGCTGTGCCCGAGTCAATCTCGGGACGGCCGCACTGGAAAACCCGACATGGTGTGCCCAGGCGATCGCCGACCACGGCGACAAAGTCGCGGTCGGCCTCGATGTGCAGATCGTCGACGGCGATCACCGGCTGCGCGGCCGCGGCTGGGAGACCGACGGCGGAGACTTGTGGGAAGTGCTGGAACGCCTTGATGCCGAAGGCTGTTCGCGGTTTGTCGTCACCGACGTCACCAAAGACGGCACCTTGACCGGACCCAATCTCGACTTGTTGCGTACCCTCGCCGAGCGCACCGATGTTCCGGTGATCGCCTCCGGTGGCGTGTCGAGCCTCGACGATCTGCGTGCCATCGCGACGCTGACCGGCAGCGGCGTGGAAGGTGCAATCGTCGGCAAGGCGCTATACGCCGGACGATTCACTTTGCCGCAGGCGCTGGCAGCGGTGGCGGGCTAGGGCCGCAATGGATCTCGACGCGCTGCTGGCCGAGGCATCGGCGATCCTCGACGTCGCGGCGAAGCCTTTCGTCGCCGGCCACCGAGCGGATTCCGCGGTCAGCAAACGAGGCGACGATTTCGCCACCAAGGTCGATCTGGCCATCGAACGCCAAGTGGCCGACGCGCTGGTGTCGGCGACCGGAATCCCGGTGCACGGTGAGGAGTTCGGTGGCGCAGATCTGGACTTGCCGTGGGTCTGGATCCTCGACCCGGTCGATGGAACGTTCAACTACGCCGCCGGGTCGCCGATGGCAGCGATACTGCTGGGCCTGCTGCACGACGGCGATCCGGTGGCGGGATTGACCTGGCTGCCGTTCATGAACGAGCGCTACGCCGCGGTGTCGGGTGGTCCGGTAATGAAAAATGGTGTGCCGCAACCGCCGCTGGCCCGCGGTGAGCTCACCGAATCGATCATTGGGGTTGGAACTTTCAACGCCGATTCGCGTGGCCGGTTCCCCGGTCGGTACCGGATGGCGGTGCTCGAGGAGCTCAGTCGGGTGTCGTCGCGGATGCGGATGCACGGGGCCACCGGCATCGATCTCGCCTACGTCGCCGACGGGGTTCTCGGCGGCTCCATCAGTTTTGGTGACCACGTCTGGGATCACGCCGCCGGTGTCGCCCTGGTCCGGGCCGCCGGTGGTGTCGTCACCAGCCTCGCCGGCGACGAGTGGACACCCGATTCGCGTTCGGCGTTGGCCGCCGCCCCCGGTGTGCACGCCCAGTTACTCGAGATGCTGCAAACGGTAGGACGACCAGATGAGTACTGAATCGGCCTGCGGCACCAGCCTTGCCGTGCGTGTCATCCCTTGCCTGGACGTCGATGCCGGCCGGGTGGTGAAGGGTGTCAACTTCGAGAACCTGCGTGACGCCGGCGATCCGGTGGAACTTGCCGCCGCCTATGACGCTGAAGGGGCCGACGAGCTGACCTTTCTGGACGTGACGGCGTCGTCGTCAGGACGGGTCACCATGCTGGAGGTGGTCCGCCGCACCGCCGAGCAGGTGTTCATCCCACTGACCGTCGGCGGTGGTGTACGAACGGTCGCCGACGTCGATGTATTGCTGCGGGCGGGAGCCGACAAGGTGTCGATCAACACCGCCGCCATCGCGCGTCCGGACCTGCTGGCCGAGATGGCGGCCCAATTCGGCTCGCAGTGCATCGTGTTGTCGGTCGACGCCCGTACCGTGCCGGACGGCTCGGCCCCGACGCCGTCGGGCTGGGAGGTCACTACCCACGGTGGACGGCGCGGCACCGGCATCGACGCGGTGCAATGGGCGGCCCGCGGTGCCGAGTTGGGTGTGGGGGAGATCCTGCTCAACTCCATGGATGCCGACGGCACCCGGGCCGGGTTTGACCTGCCGATGCTGCGGGCGGTCCGGTCGGCGGTGACGGTGCCGGTAATTGCGAGTGGCGGCGCCGGTTCGGCCGACCACTTCGCGCCGGCGGTGCTGGCCGGTGCCGATGCGGTGTTGGCCGCCAGCGTGTTCCACTTCCGGCAGTTGACCATCGGCGAGGTGAAACAGGCCATGGCCGCAGAAGGGATCACCGTGCGATGACACTCGATCCCGATATTGCGGCGCGCCTCAAACGCAACGCTGACGGCCTGTTCACTGCCATCGTGCAGGAGCGCAGCAGTGGCGACGTGCTGATGGTCGCCTGGATGGACGACGAGGCGCTGGCCCGCACGCTGGAGACCCGCGAGGGCACCTATTTTTCGCGGTCCCGCGGCGAACAGTGGGTCAAAGGCGCCACCTCCGGCCACACCCAGCGGGTGCATTCGGTACGGCTGGATTGCGACGGCGATGCCGTGCTGCTGGTGGTGGACCAGGTCGGCGGTGCCTGTCACACCGGCGACCACAGCTGCTTCGACGCCGACGTGTTGCTCAAGCCCGACGACCAGTGACAGGTTGGGGAACCGCGCCGCGTTGCCTAATTCCTTTTCCTAACAATGTTTGCTGAGCGCACGCGGTAACCGGCCAATCTACCGCCTAATCCAGCTTGTTGGCTGCCGCGACCCTTAGATCGGAATTTCGGCTCCAATCGGCAGCGATGTTGCTAGCGTGTCAACCACGGCGTCGGCTGGCGCACAGTGAAACCCGGAGACAGGCCATGGGGGCGGGGGCACAATCACCGACGGCGCTCGCGCGCATTTTTCGTATCGCGGCGGTCCCGACCGCCGCGTTCCTTGCATTCGCCATCTGGTGGCTCGCAGGATGGGGCGGGCAATCAACGATGCGCGTGCTGATAGTCGTGGGAGGGCTCGGATTCCCATCGTTCGCGGCAGTGTGCACGGGAGTGGCCGCCCACCGAGCCCGCGGCCGGCAACGACGCGCGTGGGGGTACATGACCGTCGGATTGGCTGCCTGGACGTTCAGTGAGCTAGTGACGGTTTATCACCGAGTTTGGCTCGGTAGTGTCCATCCCTCGTACCCGTCGGCGGCGAACGCCGGGTTTTTGCTATTTCCGGTGGCCGCCTGCGTAGCGATGCTGGTCCTGCCGACCGGTTATCCGGGTGGCAATTGGGTTCGGATCGTCTTGGACGGCGCAATCGTCGCCGCAGCGATCTTCGTCGTGTCCTGGGTGCTGGTCCTGCGCCACGCGTACGCCGCGACCGGGGTGAAAAACTCCGCCGCCATCGTGTCGCTGGCCTATCCGGTGTCGGAAGTCTTGACCGTCACCGTGGCGGTTTTGGTGCTCGCCCGAGCGCACGCCCGTTGGCGTGTGACGGTGACTCTGCTGACGGTGGGCCTAACCCTGATCGCCGCGTCCGGCGCCGCTTACGAGTACCTGTTTGCGCATAACAAATATGCCTTTGACAACCCCGTGGGTCTTGGCTGGTCAGCAGGGGTGGTGATGGTGGGAATCGCTGCGCTCACCTCTGCGCCGGAGTCGCCCTACGCGCCGCCCGAGCCGCCAGCGTCGCTGACCGCGACGCAATGGCTGTGGCTGCCCTACCTCCCGTTGGCCATTGCCGGTGGCCTCGAACTGGCCGATTTTCGTAGCACCGCTAATTCCGATCCCGCGTTCGTCGTGGTGCCGTGTCTGGTTATCGCCGTGCTGGCCCGCCAATTGATGGTGGTCGCCGAAAACCGGCGGCTTGCGCACAGCGTGTCCTACCGTGCTCTGCGCGACCCCCTGACCCATCTGGCTAACCGGGTTTTGTTCCACGACCGGCTCGAGCATGCGATCCAGCTCTTCCATCGTGACCAGCGTTCGGTCGCGGTGCTGTCGATGGATCTCGACGACTTCAAGCTCATCAACGACAACTTGGGCCATGCTGCCGGCGACGCGCTACTGGTACAAGCCGCGGAACGACTGTTGGGCTGCGTGCGGACCGGTGACACCGTCGCCCGACTCGGCGGTGACGAATTCGCCGTGCTCGTCGAAGACGCCGGGGAGAACGCTCATCTGATCGTCTATCAGATCATGGAGGCGTTCGAGCGACCGTTCAGCACGGACGGCGAAGGAATCTTCATGCGGCCGAGCGCAGGCTTGGCGGTTGCCGGCGGGGGGGATCCCGTCCTGCGCGCCCCCGAGTTGCTCAAACATGCTGACGTGGCGATGTATTCGGCCAAACGGCTCGGCGGCGGCCTGCAAACTTTCAGTCCCGACATGCATGGCGCGGACCACGGCGGTCCCAGCTTCCCGTTGTCCGATGTTGCGCCGTCTCGTGGTGGATTGGTCGAAGTGCGACTACTCAGCGATCTCCGCCAGGCCATCAGCAATCGTGCCCTGAGCGTGTTGTACCAGCCGAAGATCGATCTGCAGACCACCCGCGTGGTGGGCGCCGAGGCGCTGGTCCGGTGGCCGCACCCGATATTCGGACTGGTTGGGCCCCAACAGTTTTTGTCGCTGGTGCGCCAGCACGGCCTGATGCGCGCCTTCACCGACTTGGTGCTGGATCAAGCACTCGGCGACGCGGCCCAGTGGCAGCGTAGAGGGATTGATATCCCGGTCGCCGTCAATGTTTTTCCGCCACTGCTCGGAGATGCCAACCTGCCCCGCCGCATCTTCGATGCGTTGGCACGGCGCGAATTGCCGGGCGACTCGTTGATTATCGAGATCACCGAAGACCTACTTCTGGACAACATCGACCGAACCCGCGATGTACTGGAAGCCCTGCGGGAATGCAGCATTCACATTGCCCTAGACGATTTCGGCAGCGGCTACTCGGCTTTGACGTATCTGCGCAAGCTGCCCATCGATGAAGTCAAACTCGACCAGGACCTGATCATGCACGTATTGACAGATCCGCGCGCCGAGGCCATCGTCCGGGCCGTCATCGAGCTGGCTCACTCGCTTAGCGTGACAACTGTCGCCGAGGGCGTGGAGACCGCCGACATCGCATCGTGGCTGCATCGCTGCGGATGCGAAGTGGCGCAAGGCATCTACTACAGTCCGCCCATCACTGCTGCGGCAATGATGGATTTGATCACATCGCCGGCGGCGCACGGCTAAAGGCCCACCGCCGGGTTCGAACACGCACTATCCGGCGGATTCCAATCCGTTGGCGGTGCCCGGCCGGTTAGTGTCGACAACTGCGCCGTTGGCCGGTTCATTCGCTCTGTGGCGCACTACTTCTCGGTGGAGACAACTCCGGACTGCGAGCAGCAACAGGATCGCCACCGTTGCCGAGGCCCAGCTGTCTGGTCGCGCGCAAGTGGGAAACGCGCGACGATTTGCGTGGAGTCGCGGCGAATTGCCTGCAGTTTTGCTAGCTTTCAGACACCGAAAGTACGGGGGGATAGACCATAGGAGCAGTGGCAGGATCGTCGAAGGCGTTCCAGCGCCTCGTCCGCATCGCTGCGGTGCCCACCGCAGCGTTCTTGGTGTTCGCCGCCGTTTGGTCGCTAGACAGGTGGGGCGGCCTGTCGGCGACGACGGGTTTGCAGATCGCGGGCGGTCTGGGATTTCCGGGATTTGCGGCCGTAAGTGCCGCTATTGCCGCGCGACGCGGGCGTGGCAGGCAGCGGCAGGCATGGCTGGTGATGACTTTCGGTCTGGTCGCGTTGGTGTTCGGCGCGATGACAGTGCTGTTGTACCACCGGTTATCCCGCGGCACTGTCCAACCTCTGTACCCGCCGACAGCGATGATCGCGTTCTTGTTCTTCCCGACGGTCGCTTGCGTTGCATTGCTGATATTCCCGTCCGGGTATTCGGGCGTCGCCCGTTTCCGGATGCTGTTGGACGGCGCGATTGTCGGCGCATCACTGTTCGTGGTCGCCTGGATGACGCTGCTCCGCGATGCGTACCCCACGGCAGGTGTGAGTCGCCTCGACGAGTTTCTGTCGATCGCCTGTCCGGTCGGCGGCGTCGTGACCGTCACGGTGGCGGTGCTGAGTCTTGCCCGGGCAAACGCCTATTGGCGCCAGACGTTCACGCTGCTGACGCTCGGTCTGACCGTGATGGCCGCCGCAGGCGGTGCCTACGTATTCCTGCTCGCGCGCCACATCTACCTCTTCGACACCTCCCTGGGTCTGGGCTGGCCGGCGGGACTGGTGCTGCTGGGTGTCGCGGCTCTCGACTGTCCGACGGGTGCGCCGGAGACGTCGCCCCAGCAACCAGGATCCAGCGCGCCGGTCTCGTTATGGCTGCCTTACATTCCGCTGGCTGTCGCGGGCGGCCTCGAGGTCGTCAAATTACGCGAAAGTCTGGAGTCCGACCCGGCACTCGCTGCGGTCCCCTGGCTCATCATCGCGGTGCTGGCCCGCCAATTCCTGGTGGTCTCCGAAAACCAACGGCTTGCGCGCAGAGTGTCCGCTCATTCGCTACGCGACCCACTGACCGACCTGGGCAACCGGGTCTTGTTCCGTGATCGGCTTGATCACGCGATCCAGCTCTATCATCGCGACCAGCGTTCAGTCGCAGTCCTGTCAATGGATATCGACGACTTCAAAGTGATCAACGACAACTTGGGCCACGCCGCCGGTGACGCTCTGCTGGTGCAAGCAGCGCAACGACTGCTCAGCTGCGTGCGTAGCGGTGACACCGTGGCGCGAGTCGGCGGCGACGAATTCGCGGTTCTCATCGAGGATGCCGGGGAGAATGCGCATCTGATCGTCTACCAGATCATGGAGGCATTCGAGCGACCGTTCAGCGCCGACGGCGAAGTCATCTTCATGCGACTTAGCGCCGGCCTGGCTTTAGCGGGCGCCGATGACTCCGACCTCTCGGCATCCCAGTTGCTCAAACACGCTGACAGCGCGCTGGCCTCCGCCAAACAACTTGGCGGTGGCCTGCAAACCTTCAGCATCGACAACCATTCCAGGGACAACGCACTGGGACTTTCCGCGTCCGATATTCATCTGTCGCGCGGCGGGTTGGTCGAGGTGCGGCTGCTGAGCGACCTGCGCCAGGCCATCAGTCATCGTGCCCTGACCGTGCTGTACCAGCCGAAGGTCGACCTGCAAACCACACACGTGGTGGGTGCCGAGGCACTGGTTCGGTGGCCCCACCCGGTATTCGGGACGGTGCTGCCGGACCAGTTTCTGCCGCTGGTGCGCCAGCACGGCCTGATGCGCACCTTCACCGATGTTGTCTTGGAACAAGCACTCTGCGATGCCGCTCAATGGCGACGGCGGGGGATAGCCGTACCAGTCGCCGTTAACCTGTTTCCCCCGTTGGTCGGAGACGTCAATTTGCCGAGCCATATCTTTGATGCGTTGGAGCGACACGAGTTACCGGGTGACTCGTTGATCGTCGAAATCACCGAAGATCTGCTTCTGGATAACCTCGACCGGACACGGGAAGTGCTGGAAGCGTTGCGGGAACGCAGTATTCAGGTCGCGCTCGACGATTTCGGCAGTGGGTATTCGGCCTTGACCTACCTGTACAAGCTGCCTATCGATGAAGTCAAGGTCGACTACGACCTCATCAGGCACGTCCTGACCGATCCGCGCGCCGAGGCGATTGTGCGGGCTGTCATCGACTTGTCGCACGCACTGAACGTGACAACCGTTGCCGAGGGCGTGGAGCACGCGGAAATCGCGACGTGGTTGCGGGACCGGGGATGCGAAGTCGGGCAGGGCATTCTCTACAGCCCGCCCATCACCACCCAGGCGGTGATGGAGTTGCTCTCATCGCCGGCAGCGCGATGATCTAGCCGGCGGCCTCCAGTCCGTTGGCCGCAGCTACCGCCGCGCGCGCCCATTCGTTGTGGTGCACGGCGGGCGCGATCCGCTCTTTCCGAATCAGTTCGGCGTTGACGCGAGTTCCACCTGTGCCGTTGGTCATGATCGCCGGCGGCCGAAAAGCGAAGGTGTGGTTGGCGGTATCGACCGCCAACAGGCCATCGGTATCGGTGAACCCGTTGGCGCGCATGGCGTCTTGAGCCCAGCGAGCAGGCGTGAGACCGGAGAAATCGTCGACGTAGACGACCCAGAGGTGGACGTTGTGTCGGGTGTACAGCTTCGACAGGGCGCCCTCCACGGCGGTACGCCCCATGGCGGTCAGCTTTCCGGAGGGATCGGTGACGTACCGGGTCAGCTGAGCGGGCGCC
>Ga0209624_10003324_pt1 | contig 11425 bp, 6 predicted proteins | sample JacPinW_OM2H0_O1_FD_188565 | JGI IMG/M metagenome (GOLD analysis project Ga0209624, IMG submission 188565) | Forest soil microbial communities from Algoma, Ontario, Canada - Jack Pine, Ontario site 1_JW_OM2H0_O1 (SPAdes) (version 2) | ecosystem: Environmental > Terrestrial > Soil > Boreal... | reverse complement strand
CGGATCGTCTGACGGCAGAGAGTTGGCTGGGGCGGTTGGACTCGAACCAACACCGTCCTCATTAACAGTGAGGTGCCCTACCGATTGGACCACGCCCCAACTCGGTTGATTGTTTCCGTCCAAATTTACACGAAACTCGCGCTGGCGTGAATGCGCTTTGGGAAGAATTCCTGCAGGGGATTGCCGGCAAGGAGCAGGCAGTGGCCGCACCCCGCCGTCATGTGGAAGGGGAAGGCAGAATCAAAGGACGGCGGTAGTGGCCGGGGGAAGGAAGCCGGCCCAGCCCTCAATCCCCGAAGGGATCCTCGGCTTTCCTCCCCCTGACGCCCTCGTATAAGGCACGCCACAAACCAAAGCTAAGCTGCTGAAACCAAACGTCGTGCTTACCGAGTCCCTGGTAAAAAGTCCTTGCAGCCAGCAAAAACTTCCGCAGTACTATCGGTGACTGGCCCGCCCGGGACTGTCGCTAGCACGGGGTTCCGGCCGGCCAGTTTGCTCCCCGTTTGTCGTCCGCTTTGGGTCACTTCCTGCGATTAGGGGAATAAAAGATCCGCTCTACCGGTCCGCTTGGTTGTCAAAGCCGATTTGCCCTGCTCAAGCGACGCGCGGGAAAACAAGAATACCGGTTGACGAATTGGGCAGACAGGTTAGAGTGGCACGCAGGTTCGCAGGCCTCGCGTCCAAGACATCTAAAAATTAGCCGGAGGAAAAGAAAAATGAAGAAACTCCTAATTACACTTGTGCCAGCTCTTGCTTTTGCCGGGCTCGCCTTTGCTCAGACGCCGCCCGCCGCAACGGCCGGTAAAGCCCCGAGCGTATCGCAAACAGTGAAGCAACTCGAACATGACTGGGTCGATGCGTCAAAGGCCGGTGATGCCGATAAACTCGGTCAGATCCTGGCCGACGATTGGGTCGCGATCAACCCGGACGGCACCAAGGAAACCAAGGCAAGCAATTTGGCAAACGTGAAGTCAGGAGCGTCAAAACTTGAATCTTTCGAGTTTGGACCCATGGAAGTGAAGGTGCTTGGAAACGTCGCCGTGGTTCAGGGCAGCGACACCGAAAAAGGCACCTCCAAGGGTAAAGACTCCAGCGGAAAATACGTGTGGATGGATGTTTTTGCCAAAATCGACGGCAAGTGGCAGGCTGTCCGCTCGGAAACCGCCGCGGTGAAGTAAGTGGCTGCGACAGTTTTCCGGGAGCCTCAGTAGCACGCTGTTCGGTCTCCGGGCGTGCTCATTCCGCCCGGAGTCCTGGGTCGTGTTTCTTGCAGAATCCATCCTGTGTGAATCGTTGTCCTGCCATCGCCAGATTCCAGCAGAACGCTTGCCGACAGACTGTCTAGAGACACTGCCTTGACCGCGTCCCGCAGCTCTTGCTATGTTGATGAATTACACTGGGCGCATTCTACCCAGTGACGAGCCGGCCCCGCTGTGCGGGGCACTTCATCCATGGGTCTGAAGAAAATCGTCATCCGGGGCGCCCGGCAGCACAATCTCAAAAACATCAGCCTGGAAATCCCGCGCAACACCCTGACAGTCATCACCGGGCTGTCCGGCTCCGGCAAATCCTCGCTCGCATTCGACACGCTCTATGCCGAGGGGCAGCGGCGCTATGTCGAATCGCTTTCGGCCTATGCGCGGCAATTTCTGGACCAGATGGAGCGCCCTGACGTCGATTCGGTCGAGGGGCTCTCACCGTCGATTGCCATCGAGCAAAAGACCACCACTCGTTCGCCCCGATCGACGGTCGGCACGATCACGGAAATCTACGACTATCTGCGCGTCGTTTTCAGCGCGATCGGCACGCCGCACTGCCCCAAATGCGGCAAGTCCATCGCGCGGCAATCCACCGAACAGATCGTGCAGGCCGTGACGGCGCTTAAACCCGAGGATCGCATCATGGTGCTTGCGCCGGTAGTCCGCGGACGCAAGGGCGAGTACCGGAAGGAGCTTGAAAAGTACGCGAAGCAAGGTTATGTCCGCGCGCGCGTGGACGGTGATCTGGTGAATATCGACGAGCCCGTCGCACTTGACCGCCGCAAGAACCACACGATCGAAATCGTCGTGGACCGACTGCTGCTGAAAAACGGAATCGCGCAGCGTCTTGAGCAATCGATTGAAACCGCGCTGAAACTCACCGGCGGGTTGGTCACGATCGCCGTGGTCGGCGGCGAGGAGCACGTGTATTCGGACAAGCTGGCTTGCCCGGACTGCGGCATCTCCGTCCCGCAGCTCGAGCCGCGCTCCTTCAGCTTCAATTCACCCTATGGCGCCTGCACGGAATGCAACGGCCTCGGCTCGAAATACGATTTCGATCCTGCGAAGGTGATCGTCGATTGGACCAAGCCGCTGTTTGAGGGCGGGCTTGGTCCAGGCTCAGGTTCCGCTTATCTGCAGCGCACTCTGCGAATTGCTGCTGCCGCTTACGGCTTTGATCTGGACGCGCCGTTTGAAAAACTGCCGCGCAAGGTGCAGAACCTGATTCTGCAGGGAAATCCGTCAAATGGCGCCTCGGGCAAGGGTTTGAATTTTCAAGGAGTGCTGGGGCACCTGGAGAGCAGCCTCGGAGAATCGAATTCCGATAATTACCGGGAATGGCTGACGCAATACATGTCGCCAGCACCCTGCACCGCTTGTGGCGAGCAGCGTTTGAGGCCGGAAAGCCTTGCGGTGAAGATCGCCGGGCTTTCGATTGCGGATTTTACCTCGCTTGCGCTCACCGAAGCCCGCCCGGCGGTGGACAAGATTCGCAGCCGGCTTACACTGCGACAGCGGAAAATTGCCGGACGCCCGCTCACCGAAATCGCCGAGCGCATCGACTTCTTGCTCAACGTAGGCCTGGGCTATCTGACGCTTGCGCGTTCCGCCGCTACGCTTTCCGGCGGCGAAGCCCAGCGCATCAGGCTCGCCACACAGATCGGCTCGCGCCTCCGCGGCGTGCTCTATGTGCTTGACGAGCCTTCGATCGGCCTGCACGCCCGCGACAACGGCCGCTTGCTGTCGACGCTGGAAACTCTGCGCGATCTTGGCAACACGGTTCTGGTCGTCGAGCACGACGAGGAGACCATTCGACGCGCGAACTTCGTCGTGGACCTGGGCCCCGGAGCGGGAAAAACCGGCGGGTACCTGGTCGCCTCGGGCGCGCCCCAGGAAATCGCGGCGAACCCGGCGTCGCTCACCGGGCAATACCTTTCCGGACTGCTGAAAATTCCCGTGCCCGCTGAGCGCCGCAGCCCGAACGGTAAATCGCTCGCGATTCTGGGGGCGCACGGCAACAACCTGAAGAATATCGATGTGACGATTCCGCTGGGACTGTTGTCGGTTGTCACCGGCGTTTCCGGCTCGGGAAAATCCACACTGGTAAATGACATCCTCTACCGCGCGCTCGCTGCGAAACTGTATCGCTCGATGGAAAAGCCCGCCGCTCATCGCGCGCTTGCCGGCGCCGAACACGTCGACAAGGTGGTCCAGATCGACCAGGCCCCGATCGGGCGGACGCCGCGTTCAAATCCCGCCACCTACACGGGCGTCTTCGCGCCGATCCGCGAGCTCTACGCCATGCTTCCCGAGTCGCGCGAGCGCGGCTACAAGCCCGGCCGCTTCAGCTTCAATGTGAAGGGCGGCCGCTGCGAAGCGTGCCAGGGCGACGGCCAGCGCCGCATTGAAATGAATTTCCTGCCCGACGTGTATGTCACTTGCGAGGTATGCCGGGGCAGGCGCTACAACGCCGAGACCCTCGCGGTGCGCTACAAGGGCTGTTCGATTTCCGATCTGCTCGACTTGCCGATCGAAGAGGCTCTGAAGATCCTTGAAAATATCCCCGCTATTCAGCAGAAGTTGCAAACATTGGTCGACGTCGGCCTGGGCTACGTGCAGCTGGGGCAGTCGGCGACAACGCTATCGGGCGGCGAGGCGCAACGCACGAAACTCGCACGCGAGCTTTCCCGCCGCCAGACCGGCCGCACCCTCTATATCCTGGACGAGCCAACCACCGGCCTGCACTTTGACGACGTGAAAAAGCTTCTCGATGTCTTGAATCGCCTGGTGTCGCTTGGCAATACCGTGCTGATCATCGAGCACAATCTCGACGTCATCAAGCAGGCGGACTGGATCATTGACCTTGGCCCGGAAGGCGGCGAGGCCGGCGGGCGGGTCGTAGCACAGGGCACGCCCGAGCAGGTCGCGCGCGTCAAGAAGTCCTACACGGGCCAGATTCTGGCCCGCGCGCTCCAGAGTTGAACCCGGCCACAACGATGAGCTTCGACGAAGATAATCCGCCTCTGCCCGAAACGCCCGAGGCGGCCCAAACCGCACCGGGAGCGCGGGAGCTCGCGGGCGCCCATCAAGCGCTGCCTGCTGATCTTCGCGCACCGTGGGGCTGGCTAGATCTGTTCGTACTCGCCGTTCTTGCGACGGCCGGCAGCTTTCTGATCGGCCTTTCTCTCGCCGCGGTATTTGCTGCGTTCGGAATCAAGCCCGCCCAGCTTCGTGCGTCTCCCGGTGATACGGGGCTGTTCACCATCGTGCATCAGGCGCTGCTGTCGGTTGTTCTGCTGCTGTTTCTGGCAGCGCACATTCGCGTGAGCTTTGGCGCGCCGTTCTGGCGCACGATCGGCTGGCGCGCGCTGCAGCCCGGCCAGCTGCCTCGCGCCCTGCGGTACCTGGGCTTCCTGCTGGGCGGATTCCTGCTCGCTGTGGCGGTTCAGGTTGCCTCCATTGCGTTCGGTAGCAATGCGAAGGTGCCGATGCAGGAGCTGTTCCAGGATCGCCGCACGGCGATTCTTCTGTTGCTGATGGCTGTGTTTGTCGCGCCGGTGATCGAGGAGACCATTTTTCGCGGCTACATCTACCCGATCGTTGCACGCAGCTGGGGTGTGGCGCCCGGCATCCTCGCCACCGGAGTTCTTTTCGGTCTGCTTCACGCGCCGCAGTTGTGGGGAGGGTGGGTGCAGATTGCGCTGCTGGTGATCGTCGGCATCGTCTTCACCTGCGCGCGCGCGATTACGCAGACTGTTCTTGCGAGCTATCTCCTGCATGTCAGCTACAATTTTTCCGTGTCTTTCGCGTTTCTTCTTGGCTCTCACTGGCTTCGCCTGGTCTCACCCGGGCGTTAGCGCCTGGCGGTTGGCGGAATCAGTTAGAATGAATGACCGATCTCGGGCGCAACGCAGTCGGCAGTTGCGCGTGGTGACGAGGAAAATGGAGAAAGGTATTGCGCAGCGTTGAACCAATCCAATGGACGCCCCGAGGCGTGGTGCTGCTCGATCAGCGCCGACTGCCCGGTGAGGTGATCTACCACACCTACACGGATTACCGCGAGCTTGCGAAAGCCATCAAGGACATGGTCATCCGCGGCGCGCCTGCGATCGGCGTCGCGGCGGCCATGGGTGTCGCGATCGGTGTTGAGCGCTCCAGGGCGAAGACGCTTGAAGAACTGCGCTCCGAATTTGCGATCATCTGCGATACGCTCGCACGGACGCGCCCCACGGCCGTCGATCTGTTCTGGGCGATCGACCGATTTAAGAAACGCTTTGAAGTGCTGGCGCTGGCAGCAGCAAACCAGGGCGACGCGGGTCTTGCGCGCATTAAAACCTCGCTCATCGAGGAAGCCCAGAAGCTTCACCAGGAACGTCGCGACGCTGATGAATCGATTGGCCGCTTCGGCGCAAGCCTTCTGCCGAAAAGCGGTCGCGTGATGACCCAGTGCAATGCCGGCGCGCTTGCGACCGGAGGGATCGGCACGGCGCTCGGTGTGATTCGCATGGCTGTGGAAGGTGGTTCCGATATCGAAGTGCTGGTGCCCGAGACGCGTCCCTACCTACAGGGCGCGCGCTTGACCGCCTGGGAGCTCCACGAGGACCATATTCCGCTGACGCTCATCACCGACAACATGGTCGGACATTTCCTGAAGACCGGGGCAGTCTCGGCCGTCGTGGTTGGAGCCGACCGCATCGCGGGCAATGGAGACACGGCGAACAAGATCGGGACGTACGGAATCGCCGTTCTCGCGCTCGAGAACAAGGTCCCGTTTTACGTGGCCGCGCCGATCTCCACGCTGGATCTTTCGATTTCTTCAGGGAACGAGATTCCCATTGAAGAACGCCCGGAAGAAGAAGTCACGCATCTGGCCGGTGTGCGCATCGCACCCGACGTTCACGCTGCCCATCCCGCCTTCGACGTCACGCCCGCGCGGTTCATTGCCGCAATCATTACCGAGCGAGGCATCGCCCGCGCGCCGTTTGAAACCTCACTGCGGGATCTGGTGGGTAATAAAGATTAGGCTTCAGGATTTGGGCGACTCAACACAGAGAAGCTGTTGACGGCGTCAGGGAACCAGGAACCCATGCGGGCGCAACCGAGGCACCTTCGGCTGAGGGCGAAAGCTTTCACTCGTACCTGAGCGCCTCGACCGGATTCAACCGCGCAGCCTTCCATGCAGGATAGACGCCGAAGAACACGCCGATCAGGCTCGCAACCGTCACGCCGATAGCGACCAGCGCGAAGGAAACCGAGGCGGGAAACGATGAGAAGGCCACGCGGATCGCAAGTACAACCGCCGAGCCAAGAAGCACGCCGATCGTGCCGCCAAGACCTGCGAGCGTCACGGCTTCCAGCAGAAACTGGGTGAGGATATTGGATTGCCGCGCGCCGATCGCCTTGCGCACGCCGATCTCGCGCGTGCGCTCGGTCACGCTGACCAGCATGATGTTCATCACCCCGATCCCGCCCACCAGCAGTGCGACCGATCCCACCGCAAGCATCACAATGAAAATTCCGCTCGAAATCTCGTTCCAGGTTTGGACAAATGTGTCCGTGGTCATGATCTCAAAATCATCTTTTTTGTCCGACGGGAGTCTGCGCATCCGGCGCAAATACCCGCGCACCTCATCGACCGCCACAGGAAGGTCGTCGGTGCTGTCGGCCTTGGCCATAATAATGACGTCCTTGAATTCCGGGTGCAGCTTCATGATCACTGAAAACGGAACACAGGCGATGTTGTCCTGCGGATTGTCACCGGTTCCCAGGGCCTGCTTCTGTTCCTCCAAAACGCCGATGACCGTAAATACGTGCCCCTCAAGGAGCACCTCCTGCCCCACGGGATTCTCGCCGTTCGGGAACAGCGTCTTGGCGGTGGTATGGCCCAGAACTGTGACCGCAGAGTGATACTCGTTGTCGGTTTCGTTGAAGAACCGGCCGCTGGTCATGTTGAAATCGTTGATCTGCGCAACCGAGGGTCCGTCTCCTTCCAAAATGACGTTCTTTGCCCGAAGATTGCCTCGCCGCACTTCGCTTGACCCCGCGCCTACCTCGTAGTTTGCGATCTGCCCCAGTGGAGTGGCGGCCACGATGTGCGGCAATTGCGCCACCCCGTCAACCCATTCCGCCTTGATGTCCTTGCGCTGCAGCACTTCCATGGGCTGACGTCCGAACGTAGCCCAGGACATCTTGGAAACGATGATCGTGCTCGAACCAAGCGATTGGATGTTGCCAAGCACGTTCGCATTGAGCCCGTTGATGACCGCGCCGATCACGATGATCGTGGATACGCCAATGACGATGCCCAGGACAGTCAGAAACGAGCGAAGCGGATTGCGCCACAACACGTCGAGCGCAAGCGTGATCGCCTCTTTGAATTCGCCGAGTCTGCCTGACTTGCGCATCGCTTCTGCTCTCCTGCCTAGTCGGCACGCAACGCAACAACCGGATCAAGCCTTGCCGCCTTCGCCGCCGGATACACGCCGAAGAATAATCCCACGCTTGTGGCTACGATCAACCCCATAAGCACCGACCAAATCTGTACCGAACTTGGCAATGACGTCGTCAGACTCACAATCTTCGCAAGCAGGATGCCCAGGGTTACTCCGCAGACTCCTCCGACGAGCGCGATGGTTGAGGATTCGATCAGGAACTGCATGCGAATGTCGCTCTGCCGCGCGCCGAGCGACTTGCGCAGGCCAATCTCGCGGGTCCGCTCGGTCACCGAGACCAGCATGATATTCATGATCACGATTCCGCCCACGATGAGTGAAATCGATGCGATCCCGATGGTCACGCCGAAAAATGTCCCGCTGATGCTGCTCCAAATCGAAAGGAACGAAGCGTTGGTCTCCATCGCGAAATCGTCCGGGTCCGAGTACTTCAGGTGACGGCGCCCGCGCACAATCATGCGCACCTCATCCATCGTTGGATCCAGTCGCTTGGTGCCGGCGGCTTTCACCCACAGCCGCACCGAATCGTCCCGGGCGTACATTGCCTGGTAGGTGGTCAGCGGCATGATCACCCAGTTGTCCTGCGACTGGCCCATCACCGATCCGCGTTTTTTCGCTACGCCGATGATTTCGCACGTGCCGGTGTCCACGCGAATTTGCTTGCCAATGGGGTTTGAACCCGGCAGCAGCTTGTCCACGATGTCGAATCCCACCAGGCATACCGGTGCCGAGCGCTCGACGTCCAGGCGCGTAAAATACCGTCCCTGCGCGAGTTCGCGGCTTAAGACCTCCGGCATCTCGTGCGTGAATCCTACGATGTTTGAATCGGAAAGATAGTTGGTGCCGTATTTTACCTGTCCGACTTTTTGCATGTTTGCCGCGACGGCTTCGCAGCTGACGCACGCGTCGCGAACGGCCTCGTAGTCGTCGTAGTGGAACTTCCGGCGCTTCTGCGCGTCTGCCCATTGATCAATGCTGGTGATGATCGAAGGCGAGCGATTGATCATGAAGACGTCTGCGCCCAGGCCGACGACCTTTTCAGCCACGTAGCGGTTCAGCCCGCTCACCAGGCTGACCACGGCAATCACCGAGGTCACCCCGATCACGACGCCCAGCAGCGTAAGCACGCTGCGCATCTTATGCGACCAGAGGCTTGCTGTGGCGATCCTTACGGCTTCGCCCATAGACATAGAGGTCTTACCGGCCATGATCTCCCGTGCGCCCTGTCATGATAATGATACGCCTGAAGCCCGCCGAAGTTGCATGCCCAAGGGCCCTGAATCCTGTTTTGTGCACCATTTGCCGGTCCATTTGACGGATTGCCACAAAATCACCCCCAGGCTTGGGGCTCGGTGCGACCGTCAGGACCGCAACTCGTCAAAGGTATTCGTAAAACTATAGTAACCACAGAAATATATTAGAAACGGTATGACGCTGGTTCCTTGATTCGTATAAGTCCTTAAAATTCAGTTGAATACTGAGCTCGGGCTATGGCAAGTCGCTTGCAACCCATCAGTAGGGCAAACCCGGATACCATCCTATTTTTCGCTAAGTTTTAAGTCACCGAGGGGGACACTGAAATGCGATTGAATCACCTTTTGCTGCGCGGGCTTCTCTCTGTTGTTGTCGGTCTGCTACTGGCGTCTGTGGCTGTCGGCCAGTCGATCGTCACCGGAGCCATCACGGGTGCGGTAACCGATCCTTCCGGAGCCATTGTCTCGGAAGCGACCGTCACCTTGAAGGACCCCGCGACGGGGCAAGTTACCACTCTCACCACCAACACCAGCGGAATATTTCAGTTCTCGCTTTTGAAGCCTGGCGTCTATGTAATCACAGTTTCGCACGCCGGCTTCAAACAGACGACCGAGTCCGTCGAGGCAAAAGTCGGAAATACTACCACAGCAGATATCAAGCTTGAACTTGGTGAGGCAAGCTCCACTATCGAAGTCACCGGCGCTGCGCCCATCCTGCAGACCGAAGACGCCAACATCTCCACGACGTTTGATGAGAAGCAGATTCAGAACATTCCGAACCCCGGAAACGACATTACCTACGTGGCGCAGACGGCCCCGGGCGTAACCATGAACAATTCGACGCTGGGCGGTTACGGCAACTTCAGCGCCTTCGGCCTGCCCGCCACCGCGAACCTGTTCACGATTAACGGGAACGACTACAACGATCCGTTCCTGAACTTGAACAACACCGGCGCAAGCAACCTGCTGCTCGGTAACAATGACCTCCAGGAATTTGTCGTTGTTGAGAATGCCTACACCGTTCAATACGGTCGTCAGGCCGGGGCGCAGATCGACTACACCACGAAGTCCGGCTCGAACACTTTTCACGGCAATGCCACGTACGACTGGACTGGCCGCGCCTTGAATGCCAACGATCCGGTGAACAAGCTGGAAGGGGGCACGCGGCCATTTGAGAACAACAACCAGTGGGCCGCTCAGGTGGGTGGACCGATCATCAAGAACAAAGCGTTTTTCTCGGTCGACTACGAAGGCATTCGTTACATCTTCGGATCAACCGCGAACGCCACGGTACCCACGCCCGCATTTGAAACCTATGTGCTGGGCAATATCCCGCAGGATCCGGCTACACTCGCCTTCTACAACAACGTGTTTAGTCTCTATAACGCTGCGAAGGGTATCAGCGGGGCAACTCCAAATGACGGCTCATGCGGTGATATCACCGCTACCATCGGAGCCGCTCAGGACTGCACTGAATCATGGGTGAATACCCTGTCCGATGGGAACAAGGAATGGCTGCTGATTGGCCGGGTGGATTACATCTTCGATGAAAATAACAAGATATTCGGTCGCGTCAAGTTTGATCGTGGCCTCCAGCCCACCTACACCGATCCGATCAATCCGACCTTCAACAACAACAGCAATCAGCCCCAGGACGAGGGCCAACTCAATTACACCCACGTGTTCAGCCCGACCGTGGTCAACAACTTCATCGGTTCGGTCCTGTACTACTCAGCAATCTTCGGGAACCTGAACCCGACCAAGGCGTTGAGCTTGTTCCCGGGTAACCTGTTGTTTCTGGACGGAAGCACCGACACTGCGAGCTCGATCGTTCCCTTGGGAACCGGTTCGGGAAATACCAACGGGTTCGGCGGCGGTTTCCTTTTCCCGCAAGGGCGCAACGTCACTCAGTGGGGCGTGGTCGATGACCTCTCGATCGCGCGAGGCAACAACACCTTCAAGATGGGCGTTAACTTCCGGCGCGACGACGTGAGCGACTTCACGGCAGCTGAGGTAACCAAGTACCCCGTGATTGAAACCTCGATGCTCGGTTTCGCCAACGACGAGATTACACCTGCGGCGGAAATAGGTGTCACGCCTGGATCAACGGTCTTCAATTTTTCGCAGAACCTTGACCAGCCCATCGCCATCTACAGCTTTGGCGTGTACTTCCAGGATGAAATGCGCGTGACGTCCAAACTCAAGCTGACAATGGGGCTTCGCGCGGAGCGCAATTCGGGAGGGGTTTGCCAGGGGGGCTGCGCGACGGAGGCAACCAGCGGCTCGTTTGAAACGGTTTCGCACGGCGCTGCGATCCCTTACAACCAATCGTTCGGAACCGGTCAGAGCAACATCCTGAACGTTGAGAAAGTCGTGTTTGAACCGCGCATTGGAATTGCCTGGAGCCCGGTTGGCCAGAACACGGTCATCCGGACCGGCGTCGGAATGTTCTCAGACCTGT
>Ga0209624_10003323_pt1 | contig 11425 bp, 8 predicted proteins | sample JacPinW_OM2H0_O1_FD_188565 | JGI IMG/M metagenome (GOLD analysis project Ga0209624, IMG submission 188565) | Forest soil microbial communities from Algoma, Ontario, Canada - Jack Pine, Ontario site 1_JW_OM2H0_O1 (SPAdes) (version 2) | ecosystem: Environmental > Terrestrial > Soil > Boreal... | reverse complement strand
CACGTAGGTCAGCATACGGCCATCGCGTGACACTTCCACGTCGCCGGCGGAAATTCCCGATAGAAATGGAACAAATTGGCGAGACGAAGAATCGTAGCGCACAAGTTCCGCGCGCGGATCAGCGGCAGTGACAAACAGTTTCTTTCCGTCTTCGCTCAACTTCCCCATGTAGAAATTAGGCGGAACCGTGGTGAGCGCAACGGGCGCAGCGCTCCTGCTCCACAACGAGTGGCGCTCCGGCCGAGCCCAAATCCTGTTCTGCCCATTCCGCCGGGTTTCGAAAAAGTAGTAGCGGCCGTCGGGCGACCATTCGCCGCAACATCGATCCGGGAAATCCGTCATTTCCGTCAGAATCTGATGAACACCTGCGCCGCTCGCTTGTGCTTCCCAAAGTGTGATCTGGTCGATCTTCCTGTCGCCGACAGAGAAACGCAAGCGCGCGCCATCCGGAGAGAAAACCATGTGCGAGACGGGACCCGCAGCGGAAAAAAGTTTGCGCTGATTGGACCCGTCTGCATCGGACAGGAAAACATCTTGATCCTTGGAAAAAAGGATTTTTCCGCCGGGCGCCCAGGCGACGTCATCACACTCAATCCCATCCACACTTTGCAGCGACCCTGATGCCAAATCCATAATCCGGAGCGGAAAAGGTCCCTTTTTTCCGTTCGCCGGAACAACCAGAAGTTTCGAGCCATCAGAAGAGACGCCGCGAATAAACAGCCCAGGGTAGGACGAGTCCAACACAACGGGTGTGCCGCCGGCGTAAGGAATTTCCAATAGCGTGACGCGGTCGGAAGCTTCCTCATTAAAGTAGATTTTCCCGTCGCGCAGATAAAGATTGCCCTTGCCCCTTTCGTCAAATGTAATCTGTGTCGCGTCCAGCACGCGTGGCACCGCCACGGGTGAACGAACGAAAAGCAGCAGGCCGGCGGCAACGAGGGCGACAAGTAGAAACGCAACAATGAATCCCACCCGGCTGGGTGTAAAGGTGTGTGTGAAGTGACGTGCAAAGGCGCGTGCAGAGGGAGTCGCCGAAGCCTCAGTAGCGTACTGCACGGGCGCCAGGCCGCCATTCCCAATCACTTGAACCGGCGCCAGAAAACGGTATCCGCGGCGGGGAACCGTCTCAATGAAAACCGGAGTCTCCGCCGAGTCCCCAAGTACCTCCCGCAGTCGCTTGATAGCCGAGTTCAGGCTCGTATCGAAATCCACAAAGGTGTCTGCCGGCCAAAGTGCAGCGTGCAGATCTTCGCGCGCCACAACTCCGCCGGCGCTCTCCAGCAACTTTCGCAGAACAAGGAAGGGCTGATCCTGAAGCCGCAACTTCGCCCCGTTTCGTCTGAGCTCACCTGAACGGGCATCCAGCTCAAAGGTGCCAAATCGATAGCGCGGCAAAGCAGGCGGCGAGGCAATTTGTGAATTGAGTAACACGGTTTTTCGGTCGCTATTATAGACGAATCAACCGGTAGAAAGATTTATTCGGCGTATGAAAGCCATGTCAGAACTCATTGTAAATGTAAGTCAGCCCGTGCTTTGTTATGTCAGACGGGTTCCAGATACAAATCATTGGGGGACTATGGAGCTGCTACTCCGCTCAATCCAATTTAGACGCTCTCGACACCGTGGTTCGAGGTCGGAGCCGTCATGGATCGGACAAGCATCGTCGCGCTGCTGGGAACATTGCTGCTATCGGCTGTGTGCTGCGCAGCCGTCGGCAATGCCAGGGCGCAACTGGCTGGCAACGAAATGGCCATCGAAATCTATGGCGGCTACTTGGTCGTGGCCCAGGGCAGCGTAAACAATGCCGAGAATCTGCGGTTTCTGCTGGATACCGGAGCGACAAACACCGCAATCGACCGCCTCGTGGCCGAGCGACTTGGTCTCCACGGCCAACCAGCAAAAGTAATCAACTTCGACAAAACCGTCGCGCTGGAATCGGCGGAAGTTGAGGAAATAACCTTCGGGCCAGAGCGCATTCGCAATGCTCGGGTCCTGATCGAAGACCTCGGCTACTTTCGCTCCGCCGGATTACACATAGACGGCGTGATCGGCCTCGACCAATTACGCAAGCAAAGTTTCCTCGTAGATTACGCCAGAGAACGCGTAGTCTTCGATCCCACATCGATTTCCGATCCCGCATCGATGTCCGGTCCCGCATCGATTTCCGGTCCCACATCAATGTTCGGTCCCACCGCGACGCGCGGGATGCACAGTGTTCCCATGCGTGCCGATGCCCGCTCGATCAGCGTGGAAGTAGCCCTCGACGATCGTCCAATCTGGATGGTCGCCGACACCGGCACCCGCGGAATCCTTCTCTACGAAGACACGCTAAAAGACCTGCCGGCAAATTATCGTCTGCAAGGCCGAACCACCGCCGCAAGCCTGGGCGGACCTTTCGAAAATCGCATAGCCATCGTGCCGCGCCTCCGCCTCGGCGGCCAGGATCTCGACAGGGAAGTGGTCCTAATCAGCGCGCCCGGAGCAAGAAAGCTCAGCGGCGTTTCGGGTTACCTGGGGCTAGCATCGCTCGACGCAAAGCAGGTCGCCTTCAGCTTCGAAACAAATCAACTGCTGTGGAGAAAGTAGCCGAGCCGTATCGTGCAGATTTCAGTGCCTGGTAAGTTGGGGGCCAGTTAGCCGCCCCGGTTCTTCCTCGGGAAATAATCGTCGAGCGGAATGTTCACCGACCCGATGTTCCCCGTGTCCGCGTCGCGAACAACGATCCGAAGGGACACCGCTTTAGCGTCCAGCGTAATTTCCTTCGAATAGTTTCCGCCTTGGCCCAGCAGTCTCCGGTAAACGTCCGGCTGTAAGTTGAACGCTAACGTTTCACTGCTCACATTCACGATTGCGTTCCGATCATCCACCTGTGCCAGCGCGGTATCTATCTTGGCGCTCCATTTCCCGTCCACGGATTGAAAAAGGATTTGATGGAGGTCCACCACCGTCGTCACCGCCAGTTTGCGCGTAGCCGCGTCGATCGCCATCACCCGCGTGGTGAGCTCGATTTCAGTTGCTTCCAGCGGGTTCATGGCCGTGCCGCCAATAATCGCGTTGCGCGTGCCCTCGTTCGGATCAGGTAGCGGAGTCGCAAAATATCCTTCCCGCGATCTCACCTTCGCCCCGGGAACATTTACCTCCACCTTGATCCTGTGCCACTTGCCGTTCCATGTAATTCCCTGGGGCGAATAGGCGAGCTTGTATGTCACGCTCGAATCGTCCATCGCTTCCTGGATGCAGCCCTTTATGTCGTTGTTGTTGTAATAGGCCTTCCCGCCCGTCATCGAAGCCAACTGGCTCATGGTCAACAAGCTCACCGCTCCATGTGCGGGCGAACCCACAAATGCTCTGCCGGCGCCGCTGAGGTCCACTCCCACAATTCCGCGCGCGTCCACCGGGTAAACAGCGATGTTCGCGTTATTCAGCACTTTGGTTACTTGCTCGATTTCGTCCGCAAAAGAAACCGGCCCTTCATCAAACCGCTTGCCCGGCTCCATGTTAATCAGCAGCGGAAACGCCGCCGAAACCCAGATTAGATTTTTGCGGCCCGGCGCCCACGCCAGGTGGTTCGCGATTTCTTGAAAGGCGCCGGCTGTGATTTGTACGCGCTCGCCTAAGGCCGTTCCGGCCGATCTGATGGACTCATTGCCCAACAAGAACGTGCGAAACGGGCTGTCGTTCCACTCTTTGGAAGCTTGCAGTTCCGACGTCGTCCGCCCTTTATATTTTTGCAGCATCCGCGCCAGGCTCGACGAATCCGTCGTGAAATCGTGCATCATCCGCAAATCCCGGCCCAGCGTGTAAATGGCAATGCGATCGTCGGGCTGGATCTGTTGCAGGAATTTAATCACTTGTTCGCGGGCATACGCCTGGTCCATCAGCGGCGTGTTCAACGCATCGAGCAGAATCACGGTGACGTTCTTCATCGTTCCGCTCGTAACCCGCACTTTGTTTGTGAAGGTGTTGGGAGGCAACGGCGAGTCCATCTTCGCCTCTACCGTCTTCCCGTTTGCTGAATTCTCTTCGCCCGAAAAAAATTCAATCTCCTGACGCTGCTTTTCGTCCAGCACGGTGAAATCGCTCTTCTTCAGTCCCGTAATCGCTTTTCCGTGTTTGTCCCGCACCACCAAGCTGACTTGTACCAACTGAGTCGCCACCGTTAGCGCGTGGCCCGAGCCTTGCGTGGGGTTCGTCCCTGCTTGTGTGTTTTTATTTCCAGGTTGGCTCTGCGATGAAGACGCTGAGTCCTTCGCTTTCGGCGCTGGCTCTTGCGTTTGAATCTCCACGCCTTGCCAAGCCGCACCCGCTGCTTTTGCGAGCCTTGGGAAAGCCGGAAGCCCGAGCGCAATACTCGATACGAGAAGGGCAAACAATAGGGAACGACGAATGGTCCGCATCGCGCCCCATCCTAGCATTGTGTGCCGTATATCGAGAGTGAATAACTTTACTGTTGTGACATCACGGCCTGCATTCTTCGGCACGCCCCAGTGCAGAATCCGCTTAGTGCGCGCGGTCCCGCCCCGGCAGCATGCGGCTAAGTAGCCCGTCACGCAAAACCAGCGTGTGAAACGCAACCGCTCCAAAGTGGCCGACAAACGCGAGGAAGAGAAGATAGGCGAGAAATGTATGTGCCTTCCGTAAAAACGCGTACAACATCACGTCGTGCGGAAGAATTGGAAAAAGATGTACTGACCCGAACATGACGATCGGATACCGCGCCGCCGACAACATCGCCCAACCAACCAGCGGCTGAAGAAACAGCAAGCTGTACAACAAAATCTCCGACGCATGTGCAACAAAGCGCTCCTGAGGCGACATCGTTGCGGGCAACGGCGGCACGCGGTGCAAGCGCCGGTTCACGAACCGTATCACCACAGTAATAAGGATCAGAATCCCCAACGGCCGATGGATGGATACCAGCCGGTGGTAGTCGCCGAGCGAAACGACCATCGCAACGCCGATGCCGAGCATGGTCAGCACCATCGCAGCCATCAGCCAGTGGAAAAACCGCATGGAACCTGCGAATTTCTGCGGGTCGGGCGTCACCCTGTCGCTCATTTTTGCACCTCCGCAGGCGTGATCGCGCTTGGCGTTTTCTTCTCGCCCGCTCGCCGCGTAAATGATTGCGAGTAAATCGCCGAGCGCGCGCTCAGAAAGGGATCGTCGGAAGGTCCGATTCCCGCAGGCAAAACCAACGGGTCGAAATTGATGTCGCGCGCTGCGCTGGTCTCCTCGCTCTCCACCGTATCGATCGTCAGCGTTCCCGCGTCCACTTGCTCTCGCCCTTCAGGCCACATGATGTTGGGGTCGTCCGTGCGATCGCCAGGTTGTCCGATGACGAGCATCAGGTGCCATTGCAATGGATGCTGATGGACGCTCGCGATCAATCCATCGAAGAGGTAGTTTTTATCCGGTTCGTTTCCTGCGCCCATGTCGGCAGCCACAAACGGCCGCGACGGGTTGAACCACCATCTCACCGCCGTTATTTTGCCGCTCGCGTCCGTCAGAAGGTACGTGTTGAGCCCGAAATAAGGGCTGTTGTCGAAAGCCGACGGAGGCGCGTGGCTCTTGACGATTTTGATCGCCTCTAGAAATTCGGGATGGCTCCCAATGAACGCCGCCATTTTCTGCGGATCCGGCTTATGCGTCTGTGGGTCGGGCGCAGACGCGGCCAGGTTCTCGAAGAAAGCTTGCGGAGTAGGGAACGGGAATACAGGCAGGTCGATCATTGCCGTCCGCCATTCTTCACCGTTGGCCATTGTGAACTGTAGGCCGAGGGCATGGACAGTAGTCGCAGAGTCCACGGCAAACGGGTTGCCGCCCGGGATGGAAAATCGGCCGATCACAGGCACACGCCCCGTCTGGAATACCAGGGCCTTCGAAAACCGCGCCCCATTCCCGTTGCTTTCAAAAAAACCGCGAACACCAACGCCTTTCGCGTGGTTGCGACGGAAACCGGAGTGGATACCGTCCACCTGTTGAAATTCATCGACGAATTTCGCGGGCGTCAATTGATGCGGGCTGAACCACCCTCCCAAATAGAGAAATGCTCCCACCACACCTAGAATCAGAACGCCAACACCCGCCAATCGCGCGAACTTATCTGCTGGGGTCAGTGGCGCTGGATGGTTGTCCATCGCTCCTGTTTCGCTCCTCGATTGTTCGCTACCGCTTGCAGTTTTGGAGTCGTCGGGATCTAAGAGTGCCATTGCGCCCTCCCTTCCGTTCGGTGCGAAGATAAGTGAGCATTGGCTGGTGTGCAAGGTCTTTTTAGATCTGAAATATTACGGCGTAGAACCCAGCTCTTTCAGCTTCTGTTCGGCATTTGACCTGATCGCAGCGCGGATCTGCTCGTCGATGGTCGTGTCGGTGGACAAAAGTTCCAGCGCTTTCTTCGCGTTCTGGCGCGCCGGGTCCTTCTGCCCATTCACAAGATAAGCGTCGGAAAGACTGTCGTAAACATTTGGAGAATTCGGATAAGCCGCAAGGTTGAGTTTCATAATTTCAACTGCGCCTTTGTTATCGCCGGCTTGTATGTGCTCGTATCCTACGAAGTTCACGGTAGCCTCGGAAAACAGAATGGCTTTGGGATCGTGTTGCCGCGCTTCTTCCAGAAGCTGTCCAACTTTGGCGGGGCCCCCGGGTTGATCGATCTGGTCCAGGACGTGTACTTCCGGAGGGATTACAGCAGCATCCTCACCAACGGGCGCTCGTCCTGGAGTCTTAATCAACGTAGTCACATACCAGTCCACAATAATTCCCGGCAACTCCGGATGCGCCGCAAACATATCCGCTCCGTGGCCGCCTTTAGCGTAATGAGCAAACTTTTTCCCTGGGTTTGACGCGAGGCTATAGAGCCACTCCATCGCCAGCGGTATGGTAGTGAATTCATCGTCATCAGCGACGGAGAAAAATACTGGCAGTTTTGCCGAGTTACGCAAGAAATTCCGCCCATTCAGGTCTGTAATCCCCGAGAGCAACACCAAAGATCTCACCTCAGCATGGCGACGCGCCAACTGTACGGCATTATTGACCCCGCAACTCGCGCCACCCACGCCGATCATGCCCGGCATGACGCCCGACTGGGTCGCCAGATACTCAAAGGCGGTGTCGAAGTCACTCGGCCACTTTTCTTTTTGAATCTGCGACATTTCCTGCGGCGACAGTTTGTCCCATGGGTCGCCACCGCTCTCTCCAATCCCGCGGTAATCCAGCGTGAGCACACTGATTCCCGCTGCCGCGAGCTGCCGCGCCAACTCGTCCCAAACCTTGCGCTGGCGGTTGCACTGATGCAGCAGCAGCACTCCGGGTCCCGGCTTGGCGGCGGCAAAATAACTCGCTTTCAGTTTGGTACCGTCCGTAGCCGTTAAGTCAACGATACGCTGCGCGCGCACCACCGGCGCCACACAGCTAAGAACGAAAAGGAGCGCTGCGAAAATACGGAGTGGGAGTCGTCGAGCGAGCATCGGGACCTCCTCAAGCTCCAACATCATACCGAACGGTACGTCAGCGCGAAGGAAAAAATAGAGTCACCCACCGGCAACTCGGCTCCACTGAGCAGTGTGGACCCGACCATTCTGGAAGATTGATCGGCTATAAACTGGCTTTGGCCGGGTTCCATTTGTACGGTTTGCGCGTCAATCAGGAGTTACGCTTTGTAGCGACAGCTCACCTAATGATAATTTAAACGGTATGAGTGCTTGGGGCACGGCAGTCTTCTCCGACGACACAGCGTGCGACGTGCGCGATAGTTATATCGATCTCCTCGATGATGGCTTGAGCGGACCCGAAGCGACAAAGAAGCTCGTTGGCGTGTGGTCGAAATTGCTCGAAGATTCCGACGAAGGTCCGGTTTTTTGGCTGGCGTTGGCTGCTACTCAATGGAAGTACGGACGCCTTGAACCTCACGTTCTAGAGAAAGCTCTATGCGCAATCGACGATGGGTCAGACCTAGCCCGTTGGGATGTCGGCTCAAAAGACTTCAGAAAGCGTCGTGTCGTGCTTGACCGGCTTCGGGTACAGCTAATGTCATCGCAGCCGCCCGAGAGACGAATTCCCAAACGGTTTCGCGAGTCGAACGAATGGAAAACGGGAGAACTCATTGCCTATCGCCTGCTCTCCGACAGGTTCGTTGTCCTGAAGGTAATTGGACACCACACGGACAAAGGTGGGGCTTCACCGATTTGCGTACTGCTGAATTGGGTTGGCGACCGCCTGCCAAACGAATCACAATTGAAAAGTGCTGGTATCCGAAAATCCAACGAAGCGCCGCCCATGACGCAATTTATGTTGGGGAGAACCAAGGCTACCGAAAGGCCGGACAACCGCCTGCAACCGCTTGGAATTAGCGCGAAATCCTCCCCAGCACCCGGTCCATTCACTGTGTTGTTGTGGAGGTGGTTCGACCGCGTGCTGAAGGAACGCTTTGACATTGAGTGACTTGTCCCGCTTGGGCGTTCATCTTGGCGATTACACTTGACAAAACGCCGCTGCCGCCGTTTATAAGTGAGTCGCGCAGGCCAAAACGATTCGCATGGTAAAAGGGAGACGACCCAATGCTGCGTCCACTCATCTTGGCTTTGGTTCTTGCGTATGTGAATTTGCCGCCTGCCTGGGCTCAAACCACGGACGCCGGCTATCCCGTTGAGTTGTCGCCCTCGCTAGCGAACAGCACCAAGGCCATGCACGCGATGATTGGTCGAAATCTAGCGGAAGCCGCAGAGAACATGCCTGCGAATGAGTACGCTTTTCGACCGACGCCCGAGGTCCGCACCTTCGGTCAGATTATCGGTCACGTGGTTGACGCGAATTTCTTTTTCTGTTCGCAAGCTGCGGGAGAAAAGTCGCCGGCAACTGTTGATGACTACGAGCAAATCACCGACAAGCCTGCGCTCGTTAAGGCCTTGAACGATTCGCTCCACTATTGCGACCGCGTCTACGCAGCGACCACCGACGCTAACTTCACTCAGCGGATGCAGATTAAGAATGTTGGTGGCACCGGCTCCACCAATACCGTCCGCGGCGCTTTGCTGATGTACAACATCACCCACAATAACGAGCATTACGGCAACCTAGCCGTTTACATGCGTCTGAAGGGCCACGTCCCGCCCTCAACCGCTCGCGCCCAGCAGCGCAAGAATCAGTAAGGCTGGGTAAGTAATCCTATAGTCGTGACAAGTCGAACGACCCGCGATAGTAGCAATTTAAGCCAATTTTCCTCCGCCGGATGGCGCAGCTCTGCCTTGAATACCATATATAAAGGACTGCTGAACGCGATTAAAACTGCGCCCACGCACCACCGCGGTAACGATCGTTCGAGTAGCCTGCACATCACTCAACCGCACGTACCGGCAAGCGACATTGCGATCAATAGCCATTTCAGGGACGAGCGAAACGCCCACACCCGCCGCAACCATTCCCAGCAAACTTCTGAACTGCCCGCTTTCAAATACAATGTTGGGCGTAATCCGCGCGCGTGTGCAGGTGTCAATACTCAGATCCCGGAAGCAGTGGCCGTCGCGCAGCATCACGAACGACTCGCCGCGGAGATCCTTGAGCGCGAGCGATTTTGCCGAAGCACGCGGATGGTTCGTGCTCAACGCCGCAAAGAGCGGTTCGGTTCGTATAGGGAACAACTCCAGGTCCTTGTGGCGCAGCGGCAACGCGAGAATCGCCACATCGATCGAAAGGTCGCGCAAACCTTCCACCAGCACCGAAGTCGTCTCTTCAACGATACGCAGTTTCGCATCGGGATATCTTTTGGCGAACCGCGCCGTATAACGCGGCATTAAATAGGGCGCAACGGTTGGGATCACGCCCACCGCGACGCTGCCGCGAAGGTCCGTATTCTGATCGGCCGCGCTCGATCGCGCTGTCTCCATCTGGTGCAAAATCGCGCGAGCGCGAGGAATGAAGGCTCGTCCCGCCTCGGTCAGGCGAATGCTGCGGCCCAAACGGTCGAAGAGCTTGGTGCCCAGCTCTTCCTCGAGCTTTAGCACTTGCTGCGAAAGTGAAGGTTGGGCAATCTTGCAGCGCTCGGCTGCGCGGCTGAAGTTGCCCGTGTCCGCGATAGCGCAAACATATCGAAGCTGGTGAACTTCCATAGGGTCTGCCTATACCTAAAATGGGAGTTATATATTGGAACTATCTCCCATTTCGATGTTAACTTAATCCCCTGGAAATCGCTTTATAGATTTCAACGAACTTATTCGTCTGAATTTATTATCTGAGGAGATGAATCATGGCTAACGAAGAAAAGTGTCCGTTCCCGCACGGCGGCAGCCCCAGCAGAACGAATCGCGACTGGTGGCCGAACCACCTGAATTTGAATCTGCTGCATTCCCACTCATCGCTCTCCGATCCCATGAGCGAAAATTTCAATTACGCCGAGGAATTCAAGAGCCTCGACTACAACGCGCTGAAAAAAGATCTCGCGGCGTTGATGACCGACTCGCAGGACTGGTGGCCTGCCGACTTCGGCCACTACGGTCCGCTGTTCATTCGCATGGCCTGGCACAGCGCCGGAACGTATCGCACTTTTGATGGTCGCGGCGGCGGCGGCCGAGGTCAGCAGCGTTTCGCGCCACTCAACAGCTGGCCTGACAACGTAAACCTCGATCGAGCGCGCCGCCTGCTCTGGCCGATCAAACAGAAGTACGGCAAGAAAATTTCCTGGGCCGATCTGATGATCCTCGCAGGCAATGTCGCCCTCGAAACCATGGGCTTCAAGACGTTTGGTTTCGCCGGCGGACGTCCCGACGTTTGGGAACCCGACCTCGACGTCAACTGGGGCCATGAGACCACCTGGATGGGAACCGACAAACGCTACTCAGGTGAACGCGAACTCGCGCGCCCATTCGGCGCCACCACCATGGGCCTGATTTATGTGAACCCCGAGGGCCCGGAAGGGAAGCCCGATCCGCTTGCGGCGGCAAAAGATATCCGCGAAACTTTCGCGCGCATGGCCATGAACGACGAAGAAACCGTCGCCTTGATCGCCGGCGGTCATACCTTCGGCAAAACTCACGGAGCCGGACCCGGCACTCACTTGGGCAAAGAGCCGGAAGGCACCGCCATTGAGAATCAGGGCCTCGGCTGGTCCAGCGCCTACGCCACCGGCATCGCCGGTGACGCAATCACGAGCGGCCTGGAAGTCACCTGGACCAGCACGCCCACAAAATGGAGTAACAATTTCTTCGAGCACTTGTTCAAGTACGAGTGGGAACTTACCAAGAGCCCCGGCGGCGCGCACCAGTGGAAGCCGAAAGGCAGCACAGGGACGGACACCGTGCCCGACGCGCACAATCCCTCCAAGCGTCACGAACCGGCGATGCTTACCACCGATATTTCCTTGCGAGTCGATCCCGTTTACGAAAAAATCTCGCGCCGTTTCAACGAAAATCCAGCTTTGCTTGCCGATGCTTTC
>Ga0209624_10003322_pt1 | contig 11425 bp, 7 predicted proteins | sample JacPinW_OM2H0_O1_FD_188565 | JGI IMG/M metagenome (GOLD analysis project Ga0209624, IMG submission 188565) | Forest soil microbial communities from Algoma, Ontario, Canada - Jack Pine, Ontario site 1_JW_OM2H0_O1 (SPAdes) (version 2) | ecosystem: Environmental > Terrestrial > Soil > Boreal... | reverse complement strand
TGCCAACGCCCCGCGGACTTGTCATCGCCCAACCTCGCGCCGGACGCAGCTGAGTTCAGGACCAACGGATGACAAGTTTTCAGATAGCAGAAAAAAAATCTTCCTTTCGCGCGCCGTGGTCCATTTTTTGGGTTGGATTTCTGCTTCGTGTCGCTTACATCACGCTGGCGCATACCTACCGCATTCGCCTTTCGGAAGATCATCTTCAGTTTGGGTGGGAGATGGGTCGCATCGCGCGCGCCCTGGTTACAGGCTTCGGTTATGCAGATCCCTTCACTGGGCACTCAGGCCGGACCGCCTGGGTGCCGCCGCTCTATCCGCTGCTGCTTGCGGGCGTCTTCAAGATCTTCGGCGTCTACACGGCACAGTCAGCTTGGGTCATCCTCACCATCAACAGCATCTTTTCCGCTGCGACCGCCCCTCTCATCTATGAGATCGCCACGCGATGCTTTCAGACGACCGGGCAGGCCCGGAAGATCGCGTTATGGTCCGCGTGGCTCTGGGCTCTCTATCCCGCGGCGATGCAGTATTCCGTTCACTGGGTCTGGGATATGGCCCTCACCGCTTTTCTTTTCTCGGCCGTCATCGTTCTTGCCCTGCGCGTTCGTAGCATCGGAGAGGATCACCCAGAACCGAATCCTCAGAGCGTTCTCCGGTGGTCGCTGTTCGGACTTTTCTGGGGCATGATCGCTTTGCTGAACTCGACGATTCTTCTTTTTCTTCCAGTCTGTGGCCTCTGGATGTTGCTGGGGGTTGCCAAGGAGAAGGGGGCACTCGGTCCTGCCATCGGCAAATCTATCATTGCAGCAATTATTTTCCTCGCCTGCCTCATCCCGTGGATGGTGCGCAATGAGAATGTCTTTCATGCGTTCATTCCGATTCGCGGAAACCTTGGGGCGGAGCTGCACGACTCCGTGCTTGACTCCTATAACGGATTCACCGTTGGTACTCGGGTGCCTGTCTGCGATGTCTGCCCGGATTATCTCGAGTACAAAAGCATGGGTGAGTATGCCTACGTCCAGCGTGAAGGCAAGCTTGCACGCGAACACATCCGCACGCACAAACTGCGTTTCTTCGAGCTTGCCCTGAAGCGCCTCTACTTCTACTGGGTCAGCGTCCCAAAGCCGGTCGAAAAAGGGGTTCTGAACGAAGCTTTCCGTGTTCTCAACTACAGCTTCGTGAGTCTCTCTGCGCTTCTCGGACTTGCGCTTGCACTAAAGCAACGGATCCCAGGCGCCAACCTCTTTGCCTGGGCTTTCGTACTTCTCCCACTGACTTATTACTTTGTTACTGTTCAGGCCCGCTTCCGCCATCCGCTCGAGCCTCTGATGACCATACTAGCGGTTTATCTCTTTCGATCAGCTACCCGCTCCAGCCCTGTGACTTCAGTTCCACGTTAAGGTCGCGAAGAGAGACTAAATTCTGACGGCGCGCTTCCAATCTGCCATGCTTTCGCATATTTCCAGCTGATGTAGGCCGAATGATAAAGATGGAGCAACAGCCCTTCGCGCCCATCCAAAAATCCGAGACGAAAGACAAAGTTCCAGACAAATGTCAGGATCGGAACCAGAAGGATGTTCCAGCAGAAAGCCGGCCACGAACGACTGACTTTCCCCTTGGCGGCAACGATTTGACCACCGAGGGTGCTGTATCGGTTCATATGTTCCAGATAAATATTCAGGTCAGGATAGCCGTGATGGAGGAAGTCATTTTTCAATGTCTCCACCCTTCCCGCAACCTGAACCGATTCGTGCACCGGTCGATCGGTAAAGCAAGCAGCGCCAGAAGAAGTCTGGTGACGAAACAAGCGCAGCTTTAGATCCGGGTAATAACCTCCGTGCCGCATCCAGCGTCCGAGAAAGACGTGCCTTAGCCGAAGCCGATAGCCATCTATTTGGGGCGCGTTCGTAGCATCGGCTTCGAGCATCAGGCTAATCTCTCTCTGAAGCTCGGCAGTTAACTCTTCATCCGCGTCTAGCGAAAGAACCCAGGTGCCGACGCATTTTTCGATCGCGGAGTTCTTCTGCCTGGCAAATCCCTTCCAGGGCTCCGTGAAAACCTTTGCCCCAAAGGACTTGGCAATTTCCAACGTACGGTCTGTAGAGCCCGAATCGACCACAACCAGTTCATCGGCAAACCGCACGCTGACCAGGGTCCGCGCGAGATTCGCCTCTTCATTCAGCGTGATGATGGCTACGGAAAGTGTCGACCTCGGCATGCCCCTTCATTCTATTGGCCTGGTACCGAATCTGGCCTCTTCATCGTGTCGTAACAACTTCAGGCTAGTGTTTTTCCTGAGTCATCAGATCGCTAACAACCAAATTGAATACTTAATGAACCCTCCCCTGGCAAAGATCCCGTCCAGTCGTGGCCGTATACGATGCTGAGCAGACGCCGCCTTCTCCAACGTGGCCTCACGACCGCCGCTGGCCTTACTCTCAGCAGAACCGTGCACGCGATGCAGCAGGCTATGGCATCGCCGGCTCAGGTTCGCAGCGGAGTCAGACTTATTCCATACGTCGATCCCCTGCCCGTCCCGCCTGTTATCCGCGCGACGGGAAGACCGGGCGAGGTCATCGACATAGAAATGCGTCAGTTCCAGCAGAAAGTGCATCGAGATCTTCCGCCGACGACGTTATGGGGATATAACGATTCGTGGCCGGGCCCAACCATCGAGGCTCAAAGCGGCCAGGCCCTCAATATTAACTGGATCAGCAAACTACCTGCTACGCATCTGCTTCCCATCGATCATTCGATCCACGGCGCTGAGTCGTCTCTCCCAGCGGTTCGCAACGTTGCGCACCTCCACGGAGCCTGCGCCTTGCCCGACGACGATGGTTACCCGGAAGCTTGGTTCACTGCGCAGGGCGAACACGGTCCTCATGGACCAAAGTTCAATCCGCGACCGTCGTCTTATCCCAATTGCCAACCTTCCACAACGCTCTGGTATCACGACCACTGCCTTGGCATCACCCGACTGAATGTCTATGCGGGTCTGGCAGGCTTCTATCTCATTCGCGATGAAGCAGAGAAAGCGCTCAATCTGCCGCAAGGCGAGTTCGAGATCCCCCTCATGCTGCAGGATCGCCTGTTTCATCATGACGGCTCGCTCTACTACCCTAAGGTCGTCAACGGCCCCAAAGAACACCCCATCTGGATCCAGGAGTTCTACGGAGATTACAACTGCGTGAACGGGAAGGTCTCGCCTTTTCTGGAGGTCGAGCCGCGCAAGTATCGATTCCGGATCGTCAACGCTGCGAATGCACGCTTCTACCACCTTCGACTTTTCATGTCCGACGCAACCGGAAAGATCCAGAATGACTCCTTCGATGTCCCGTCTTTCCAGCAGATCGGCACCGACGGCGGTCTTCTTCCCGCCGCTATGGAGATCCGTTACCTTCTCATGGGACCTGGAGAACGTTTCGATATCATCATCGATTTTTCCGACTGTGAGGGTAAATCCTTCTCGCTGATCAACGATGCCCCTGCCCCTTACACGATGGGCGGCCAGTACCTTGCAGAAGACGTCATGCTCTTCAAAGTGACCAAGACTCTCTCTGGCAAAGATACCAGCGTCATACCTGAAACTCTTGTCCCCTTCGAGCCGCTAGTCCCTACCTTCGCAACCCGTGAGCGTCTTCTCCTGGTCTCAGAAAAAGAGCGACCGTCCGACGGCTATGTAATTACGGGCCTTCTCGGGAACGCACGCTGGCACGAGCCCATCACCGAAGATCCGAAGGCGGGTTCGACCGAGATCTGGTCCTTCGTCAACGTCACTGGCGACGTCCATCCGTTGCATGTCCACCTGGTTCAGTTCCAGGTTTTGAATCGCCAGACCTTTGACGTGTTGACCTACCAACAGACCGGTAAACTCGTTTTTACGGGCAAGCCAATGGCTCCCGAAAGCAATGAGCGTCCTGCGCATAAGGACACCATCAAGTCTTATCCTGGTTACGTCACTCGTGTTGTTATGCGCTTCGATCTTCCTCACGGAGCACAAGTGTCACCCGGCGACGAACTTCTCTACGTCTGGCACTGTCACATCCTCGAGCACGAAGACAACGAGATGATGAGACCCTACAAAGTCGTGGTGTAGCTCGTACGGACCGATAGTCTACACCGTTGAAGTATGAATAGACGCTAACAAGCCATTACGTCCAAAGGAAATTTGTTGCGACGAAGTACAGCCGGTAATGTGAGCGTAATTATTGGTCATTTCATTTGCGTGTGACACGTTAACACGACCCTCGTCTCTACGGTTATCCCACTGAGGTTGTACTCCCCAGCGATTCAAAACCGCTCCCCTCAGTTTTCTGGAGGTATCACTTTGAAACGTACTGTCAGCGCCCCTAACGGGACCTTGAAGTGCGGCGCCATGATGTTGATTGCGCTGCAAGTGTTTGCGGGACTGCCACAATCCGCCTACGCCCAAACTGCCGTCCCTGCAACAAAGACCCCCATCAAGCACGTCATCATCATCATCGGTGAGAACCGCACATTCGATCACGTCTATGCGACCTACAAGCCGAAGGCAGGTCAGAGCGTCTCGAACCTGCTCTCCAAAGGCATCGTCGATGCCAACGGCAAACCTGGTCCCAACTATTCCCTCTCTGCGCAGTTCTCGGCTGTCGATAGCACCACCGCCGACAACGGCAAGTTCTCTAACAGCCCTCAGGAAAAGAGCATCTACAGCACCCTTCCCCCGTCTTTGGCTGGCGGTCCTGAAAAAACCAGCGCAACGAGCGCGCCCTTTACCACTCTTAAGGTTGCGGAGCTTGCCGACACAGGCCTGGCGCCGGCCTATAACAAGTTCCTCGTAACTGGTGCGACTGGAATCGCTGGTGGCCAGGTCGACACCCGCATTACCGATGCAACTTCTCTGCGTGAAGGCGTCTACCAGCTCACCGGTCCCAAGATGCCTTACGATGCCTACACCAACAGCCCTGTGCACCGCTTCTTTCAGATGTGGCAGCAGACTGATTGCAACATTGACTACGCGACGCAGGACAACCCCAGCGGCTGCTTGAATGACCTCTTCCCATGGGTTGAGACAACTATCGGAACCGGCAGCAACGGCGCCGTACAGCCCAAGAACTTCAATGACACCACCACTGAAGAAGGCTCCACCTCTATGGCCTTCTACAACGTCGCGCAAGGTGACGCTCCCTACTTCAAACAGCTTGCAGATGACTACACAATCAGCGACAACTTCCACCAGTCCGTCATGGGCGGAACCGGTGCAAACCACATCATGTTCGGCTTCGGCGACTCTATCTTCTACACCAATGCTAAAGGTGTAGCCGTGGCTCCTCCAAAAAATGAAATTGAGAATCCGAACCCACAGCCCGGTACCAACAACTGGTGGGATCAGGACGGCTACAGCGGTGGCAGCTACGTGAACTGCGCCGACATCAGCCAGCCTGGCGTTCCGGCCGTTACCAACTACCTCCAGTCCCTATCGCGTCCCGTCAAAGCGAACTGCGCGGCAGGCAGCTACTACCTAGTCAACAACTACAATCCTGGCTACAACGGCGACGGCACGCTCGCGTCGCAGTACTCGCCTTTCACCATTCCTCCCACGAGCCAGAAGAGCATCGGTGACGACCTCGTCGCTCACAATGTCCCCTTCAAATACTTCGGCGAGAACTGGGATCTGTATGTAACCGATCCCACCGAGTCGAACTCGTTCGACGAGTATTGCAACATCTGCAATCCGTTCCAGTACCAGACCCAGTTCATGGGAACTCAGGCCGCCCGCCAGACCTACATTGCGGACACGACTGAGCTCTATGAGGACATCGACACCGGTAACCTGCCGCCAGTCTCCATCGTCAAGCCCAGCGGCTTCAACGATGGTCACCCGGCTTCCTCCAAACTTGATCTCTTCGAAGGCTTCACCAAGAAGATCATCGACGGTGTCAAGGCCAACCCAGCCCTCTGGGCAGACACTGCCATCTTCGTCACCTGGGACGAGGGCGGCGGATACTATGACTCGGGCTACATTCAGCCGGTTGACTTCTTCGGCGACGGTACTCGCATTCCCCTCATTGTCGTCTCGAAGTACTCCACGGGCGGCATTGTTTCCCACGAGTACGGTGATCACGTTTCGCTGATGAAGTTCATCGAAAAGAATTGGGGCCTGCCGACGATCAGCGGCCGCAGCCGTGACAACCTGCCGAACCCGGTCCAGAAAGCCAACAATCCCTACGTCCCGACGAACAGCCCGGCAATCGGCGATCTAGTGGACGACTTCCACTTCTCCTCCAACTAGCAGTCCTTTTAGCCAGTTCCAACCCTTCGACGGCCAGCCATACTGGCCGTCGAAGTTACTTTTTTCAGCGAGCGACTCTCCGATAAATAATATGATCAATTCTTTCCAGAACACTCAAAAGCTCTCTTCGAAGATCTTTTCTTCCCTCGTGTTTACGCTAAGCTTGAGCCTCTCCCCACTCCTCTACGCCGCCAGCCCAAAAGTATTGCCGCAATTCCATGTGCAAGATCAATGGAATCTCGGCGGGAAAGGTGGATGGGGTTTTCTTGTGCTCGATACACCTGCCAATCGTCTCTACATTCCTCGTACCGATCGCGTGATGGTTGTCGATACCGGGACCGGCAAGCTCCTCGGCGAAATCGAGGGGATGAAGAACATTCGCGAGATCGCGCTCGACGACTCCGGCAAGTACGGCTATGTCACAGACCCCACGGACGGATCGGCCGGTTTTGTGCGGGTCTTTGACCGCTCCAACTTCAACGTGGTCGCATCTGTGGCAACCGGCGCGGTTCCCAATGCCATCGTCTTTGATCCAGCTTCAAAGTCGATCTTCGCCTTCAACTCACACAGTCATACGGCGACCATGATCGATGCCGCTACCAATCGGGTCACAGCCACCATTCCACTTGCTGGCCGTCCAGGCTCGGCGATTAGCGATGGAGCAGGCGCCATTTTCGTCACGCTCCCTGCCAGCGGCGAGATTGCACGCATCGACGTTGCCGCCAAGAAAGTTTCGGTCACCTGGAAACTGACGCCGTGTACGGGGCCCAGTGGACTGGCCATCGACAACGCCCGCCATCAACTATTTACCGTCTGCGAGGACCACAATCTGGTGAGCGTCAGTACGAACACAGGTGAGGTTGTCGCCATTGGAGATGCTCCGCAAAATGCCGGCGACATCGACTTCGACGCACAACATAACCTGCTCTTCATTGCCGACGCCACTGGAACACTTTCCATCTTTCGTCGCGACTCATTCCTGAAATTCTCTCGGGTCCAACAGGTAAAGACTCAGCCCGGCGCTCGGACCATGGTCGTAGACCATAAGATCGCGAAGGCTTACTTGGTAACTTCCAAATTTGGCCAGAATACTGGCTCGGTCTCTGAGGAGTTACAGTACCGTCCAACCCCGATCCCCGGCACCTTCTCAGTCATCATTGTGGGACGCTAATTGAGGGGCCGTACCCCAGCCATCCAGGTTACGGCTTACTCTCCAAAGTCCGCACTAACTAAGATCCCATGTTCCATGGTGGCGTCCCCAACGACACATGCCGGTACGTGGGCGAGTATCCGAGTTCTCGCGCATATCCCAATATCCGATCGAAGTCTAGGCTGATAGTCGCACCAGCCTTCTGAGTCACCTCATCTTCGATTGGTAGATCGAAGTCATCTGCTCCGTAGTTCAATCCTTCGAGCGCCTGTTGATTTTGAGTAAGCACTGAGGTCCGAATCCGCGGAATATTGTCGAGGTAGATCCGACAAAGGGCAAGATGGCGTAGGTATTCGGCATTTGTAATCTCGATACCACCAATCTGCGTGAAGTAGGGTTTGAACGTCCAACAGAGAAAACTGGCGAGGCCGCCTGTTTGATCCTGAAACTGCCGCGTGCGTTCGAGGTGCTCAAGCCTCTCCTCAAGGCTCTCGTCAAATCCGATCACCATCGTTGTCGTCGTCTTCAGGCCCGCGTCAACGATCGCTCTCTGCGCCTCGAAGTATTGCGCCACGGTGTACTTGAACTTTGAATGCCGCGCACGAAAATCCTCGGTCAGAATCTCTGAACCGCCTCCGGTAATCCATCGCACCCCGGCATCTTTCAACCTCTCCGCGGCCTGGGCATGGCTCAACTTAGCGTGGTCGGCAAGGTACATGAACTCAGCAATCGTCAGCGCGTAGAACTCCAACGCGTTCCCGTATCGCGCACGGATCGCGGCGAATAAATCGCAGTAATAATTTAGAGGCAAATGCGGGTTGAACCCCCCGTTGAACGCCGCCAAATCCCCGCCTAGCGTCAGCAACTCGTCCAGTTTCGCGAATACAGCGTCCTGGCTTAGCACATACCCGCCGTCCTGGCTGGGTAGCTTGTAAAAAGCACAATAATCGCACTGCGCTACGCAAACGTTCGTATAGTTGATGATCCGCATCACCATATACGTGCAGGAACCCGGGGCATGAAACCTCCCACGCACCCCTGCGGCAAGCGAGGACAACTCGCTGTCGGATGCATTGAGCCAAAGCCAACGCGCGTCGTCCTGACCGATGCGCGCCCCTTCGGCGACCTTCGCGGCGATTTCGGAAAACGTCACCCCGGGCGCAGTAGTCTGGATCATCCTTCTAGTGTAGTGCGCCAGACTCCTCCAGACCACTCGCAATCCATCAAGCAGCCGTGTTTTCGAGCTCCTCATAGAACGGGTAGTCACTATAACCGCGATGATCTCCGCCCCAGAAGGTGTTGCGATCATAAGGGTTGAGCGGAAGTCCGAGCTCGATGCGTTTCGGCAAATCCGGGTTGGCGGCGAAGTGACGACCGAATGCGACCAGATCAGCGTCACCGTTGTCGACAATATCCGCAGCCCCCTCAGGTTCAAACCCTCCTGCAGCAAGAATTGTTCCTTTGAAGATCTTGCGCAGCTGCGCGGCTGCGACTGGCGGTCGACCTTCCACCGGAGCTTCTGCGCCAACAATCCGAGGCTCAACAACGTGCAAATACGCTAGATCGAAGCGGTTCAGTTGTTCAGCCACATAACCGAAGGTGACCTCTGGGTTGCTATCCGACATGGAAGCCCAAGTTCCGCTCGGCGCTATGCGAACGCCGACACGACCTGCCCCCCACACAGCCACAACTGCTTCTGTAACCTCAAGTAGCAAACGAGCTCGGTTCTCTACCGACCCGCCATAGGCATCGGTACGTTTGTTGCTACCATCCTGAAGAAACTGGTCAAGCAGATAACCATTTGCTCCATGAATTTCGACGCCGTCAAAGCCCGCTGCCTTCGCCCGCTCGGCACCTCTGCGAAACTCATCGATGATACCGGGGATCTCTTCAATTTTGAGGGCACGGTGCGGAGAGACCGGTACCCATCCGTCACCTGTCACAACAACCTGCTCGAAAGGAACAACTGACGGCGCCACAGGCACAGCTCCGTTGGTCATGTCAGTATGCGACTGACGCCCAACGTGCCAGAGCTGAAGAAAAATGCGTCCTCCGTTTCCGTGGACTGCTTCGGTAACCTTCTTCCACCCAACGACCTGTGCATCCGAATAAATGCCAGGCGCACCGAGATAGCCGCGACCGAGAACCGACACTGTAGTCGCTTCAGCGACGATAAGCCCTCGCCCCGAGGCACGTTGCCCATACATCTTCGCCATCAAATCGCCCGGAATGTCGCCAGGTTGTTCAGAGCGCAGGCGGGTGAGGGGTGCCATGACTACACGATGTGACAGAGTAAAGGGGCCAATCTGAACAGGAGTAAACAACTTAGATTTTACAGGTTTGCTCATAGAATCCTCAATAGCAATATGATGGTGTGTCCCGCTCGCACAACCGATATGGCGTTCACCCGAGGTGGGCAACGGAACAATCATTTGTTAATGAACTAGATGGTTCAAAACAAGAAACGATGCAAAACCTTTTGCAAGGAGCTGGATTCAAGCCCCCTAATACCGAAATACAAGGAAATTGAACGACCTTGTTTTTCAGCAGACATCATTCGGTTTAATCAGTAACTACTTCGAAATGACCATCAGGTAATCGCGAGAGAGTCGGAGCATAGGCGCCAAGGAACTGACGCCGCCACCATACACCCTCGGTATGCTTCTGTTCCGGCGTGCTGAACCAGTATTGCCACAGCACCGCGCGAACAAAATGAGGTGGTGCATTCCGAAATGGATTGCTGGCGAAAAGCCCGAGCACATCGCGATCGTTTTCAAGAAGCAACTCTTCAGTTCGTGGAACAATAAGGTTCTGTTGCCATAGGCCGAGCGAGGCGAACCAGAGGTTCCAATCGAAACGTGGCTGATAAGGTGCATAGATACGAGGCCGTTCGGACAAGTCCTGCGGCTTGTACCGAAAGGGATAAGCCTCCCATTGCTTACCGTCGTTGGATCCCTGAAATTCGATCTCGTAGCGATGCGGGGTCATAACAGCAAATAGTCCATATTGGTTCGCAACGCGGAAAGGTTCAAGTGCAACTACGGGTTTCAGAGGAAGCGGAGCACCGCGCCAGAACATCTGCACAAGAGGAACTAAGGTTGCGTAGAAGATCCAGACAAACACGACCGCAACGATCGCAGTGCGGAAGCCGGACAGCGGACGTGTTCTTGCAGAAGTCTCATTCTCATCAGGTAAATGATCTGCGTTATCGAGTCTCGAAGCGGGAGCGTTTAGACCGTTGTGAATGAAACTATTCCGCCAATGCGATGGCAGGAAGCGACGTAAAAACGCGTCATCCAAAAGAAAGAATGCGAGGGCGAGGACGAGATAGTTCAGAAAGGCATAGTTCGCTGTCGCGATGACTCCAATTTGCCAAAAGGTTACGAGGAAGAAGCAAAGAATCTTCCATCGGCGAGGGAGAACTGCTAACCATACGAGGACCAGTTCCATCGCAAGCGTCAGTGCGGCTGTGGCGATGTGGAACCAATCCGGCAGATGTTGAAGATACCAGCCGATCCATGTGGGCAGAGGCCCGTTTTGATAGTACTCGTACGTCGCCGTCAGGTTTCGCCACGTGGGATCTCCGCTCTCCAACTTGACAACGCCTGACTCGAAATAGATACGAAACCATTCCCACAACAATAGAAACATTGCCGCTCGCATGACTGGCCGTTCCCTTCCCCACCCGGGGAAAATACCAGAAGGGGCGAGGAAGATTGATAGGACTCCCGCCTCAAGCAACATGCCGTCAGATTGGTAGCCTGAAAACTCCTGTGCAACGCTGACGAATGACAAAAAGCAACAGAAGCAGACCACGAGCATGGCGCGTGGACAGAGATTGGCTACAAGGGCCAGGGATGCAGCGAGACCAGTCCAACAAAGAGCCACAATCATGTGGTCGCTGCTGGAGAACCAGAGGACAGTCGGCACGTACCAGAAACACAAAGCTCCGAGACCCTGTGCGGCCTGAAGGTATTCCGCGGCGGAAAGAATTCCTCGCGCTC
>Ga0209624_10003321_pt1 | contig 11425 bp, 13 predicted proteins | sample JacPinW_OM2H0_O1_FD_188565 | JGI IMG/M metagenome (GOLD analysis project Ga0209624, IMG submission 188565) | Forest soil microbial communities from Algoma, Ontario, Canada - Jack Pine, Ontario site 1_JW_OM2H0_O1 (SPAdes) (version 2) | ecosystem: Environmental > Terrestrial > Soil > Boreal... | reverse complement strand
CCACCTAGGCAATCCGCAAGCTGGTTGGAAGTGGACGCGAGAGCAAGTCATCGCCAGCATCGAAGCGAGGCAAAACACATTCTTCGTAATAGACCCCCGCACGCATCAGCGTGCCGATGTCGGCGTAGTGACGCCGGCTAATCGAGCAAAATATCTTCGGACTTACGCTGATGGGGATTGGAACGACAATCTTCTGTCGTTGAGTCAGTGCCCGGTTTAATGGCAAGGCCAGTTCATAAAAGGAGCCGAAATGTTAAACATAAATGTCAGTGGTCTAGAAAAACTGCAGCGCGAGCTGGCTGACGCACAACGAGCCTTTCAGGCTCTTGACGGCACAATCGCTACGTTGAAATTCGATCCCACGGATCCGACGAGTGTTGATGGGGCCATTCGACAAATGGAAGTAGCCATCGATAATAAGACGGCTCCATATCACGGTAACGATCTTGTAAAGAAGGTTGCGCAAGGTTTGAAAGACGCATACCGCAAGAAAATTCTCGAACGGTCTAGCGGTAGTGAGCACAAGGATGAGTGAAAGGACGCCGATTAATCGTTACGTTATTTGCGGGTAGAGCATAGCCGGATATCCCGCGCTTCGAGCGCCCGATGCCGCGGAGCCCATGTTATGAACATTGTCCAAGCTACTGCCGAATTCACAGCCGGATTGCAAAATATCGAGCGCGCCATCATTGCTAAAGTGCGCGAGGCTGGTGGCACGATCACCGCCAAGGATTTCAAATGGAACCAGGGCCGAAATTTAGTGCCCCCGCCACGTGGCGCCATCGAGCTTGAGATAACCACGCAGGGCAAGAGCTTTAACGCTCGCTTGAGCTATGAGCAGGTGCGTGACAGTTGGCAGCGAGTTGAACGCGCGGACGTTGCCGCAGGTGTTCGCAATGCCGTCGCGGCACTGACCCATTAGCATCAACATAGGAAGATGCCTCTCCGTGCGCTTCTCGGCGCGGGGGGCGGACCTACGCCTCAATGCCCGGCGCATAATTCCGGTGTTTCTTGTGTATGATAAAGGACGTTATCATACATAAAGGGTGGCAGGGGACTCCTTATATATGGCGGTGCAGCACAAGACGTCCGCAGCGCTTGTCGCGGGTCAGGATCGGACAGCCCGAACGGCCGTGCCGACGCTCTATGCGCCGACGCCAGAAGCCGCCAAGCGGTTCATCGAGTACTTCGCGGCCCATATCCGAAATCCGAACACCCGGCGGGCCTACCTGCACGCGGTCCGAGAATTCGCCGACTGGTGCGCACAGCAGCGCTTCGACGAGCTCGTCGATATCGAGCCGCTGCACGTGGCGGCTTACATCGAGCAGCTGACGGCACGGCTTGCCAAGCCGTCCGTCAAGCAGCACCTCGCGGCCATCCGGATGCTGTTCGACTGGCTCGTGGTCGGCCAGGTCGTGGCTACGAACCCTGCGGCGCCAGTTCGGGGACCGAAATACACCGTCAGGAAAGGCAAGACGCCGGTGCTCGCACAGGAAGAAGCGCGCGAGCTTCTGGACTCCCTGGATGCCACAACGGTCGTGGGCCTGCGCGATCGCGCGCTCATTGCCATGATGATCTACACCTTCGGCCGCGTGGGCGCGGTCATCAAGATGCGGGTTGAGGATTACTACACCCAGGGACGCCGCGGCTGGGTGCGGTTGCACGAGAAAGGCGGCAAACGGCATGAGATGCCGTGTAATCACCATCTCGAGGCGTATTTGGATGCCTATATCCAAGCTGCGGGGCTCGCCGATGATCTCAAGGGCTATTTGTTTCGCACCACGCGGGGCAAAACTCGGGTCTTGACGACCAATCCCCTCGCCCAGGCCGATGTGTACCGCATGATCCGCCGGAAGGCGTTGGGTGCGGGAATCAAGACGAGGGTTGGGAATCACACGTTTCGGGCTACCGGCATCACCGAGTACTTACGCAACGGCGGCCGCCGCGAGCTCGCGCAGCAGATGGCGGCGCATGAATCTCCGCGTACTACGGCGCTCTATGATCGGCGGGATGATGAAGTGGCGGTGGATGAGGTGGAGCGAATATTGATTTGAGCGCCGCTCATTCCTGAGTTCGACGTAGTTCACATCGGGTGCACCGTTGCACCGAGCTTACAGGGCACGGCTCCGACGCAATGCCACACATTAGGAGGGCTCCTTTAAAGTCGAATACAACCGCTCGCGCCGTTGAAATGCGTCCTTGCCTCCATCAAGGATTTCGCAAACATGCTCCCTGATTCCTTGCTTATGCAGAATCCATTTCCCACCTTTGTCAAAGAAACTTCTTTCAAGCCCGGCGTAGACGTATTCAAACCGATAGTGTTCATTGTCGCGGCTTGACTCCTGCCCGGTCTGGTTTGCGACAACCACATACTCACTATCGCCGCCTACGACTACATTCGGGTTGTGGGTCACTACGATGACCTGGCGAGTCTGTTTCTTGCCCTTTAGGTAGATTGCTAGCCCATCGTAGATCGATCGGTTGTCAAGATCGTCTTCAGGCTGGTCGAGAATAATGGGATGCTCGCTCGAGTCCAATTCGATAATGACCCGTAGCAATGCGAGGGCACGCTTCCCGGGCGACATGATGCTGAACGAGTCCTCGCCTAGAATGAGATTATAGTTGAGATAGATCGCGTTACCCAACAATTCCTGAAGCAACCCCGTAAGGTTATTTTCGCCCTTGAGCTCCAGTAGCTCGTCCTTGGCTTGCTGTATCACGGTAGCGACTACGGCTGAGTAAGAATTGAAATTGGCGTCCTTCGGCTCAAGCTCTTGTGCTATTGCCCGAATGTCGGGATTGCTGATGTACTTCACTCTGTCACGCACAACGTCGCGCACGTGACCGCTCTTGACGTATGGTCTTATCTCAATCCGCAGTTGGCCATCCCCTTTGTGAATGGGCTGCTCGTTCACACTCATGACGTCGGAAGCTAACTCAACCCGTTTCTCAATGAAGCCATTGAGCTCTGTTGCTATACCGTCAATCTTCGTCTGTAATGCCGATAGTTCGGTTTCCAGCGCTAAAATTACCGCCAGTTTTTCTCCCTCTGTTTGAATCGCATCCGCCATCTCGCTCAGAGGCGCAGAGCTTGCGATCTTTTCCAGAACAGGCTTCAGGTCAGCGTTGCGTGCTTCAATCACGCTGCTAAGGCGTGCTAGGTCCTCTACATGCCTGGCCTTAATGGGTCTCAACCGCTCTACTACTGCAGCGTGAAAGGACGTGATCATCGGACCTACAACTTGTCTTACCTCAGCGGTAAGCTCGACCGGCGCGAACTCTGGAAGCAGGTTATTTAACGTGAAACGTTCTGCCAACGTCTCGATCGAAACAGTATCGAGTGCCCTGATACTCGCCTCCGCGGATGCCGTTTGAGTAATTGCCTGCTCAAGTTCGCGCGACAGCGCGGCGTGACGAGTGATGTCCTCCTCACTGAGATCACACGTTTTCTTTAAGTCGTTGAACCGCGCCTGCAACCTCTCGATGTTCGACTCAACATCAGACGACTTTCCCTTTTCACTCGCAATTAGCCGCTTCTCCCGTAGATCGCGTAAAGAGTTTTCAAAACTTGTGGCGGCAGCGGCAATTTCTTCGCTGAGCCTTTGTAGCTTCTCACGATAGGTGTCGAATGCGCTACCGTACCTAGCATTCTGCGCGAGCACAGCGCGTATGATCGTATTTAGCTCTTTGTTGCCGATCCCTTGGTCATTGATGCTCGAATTAAGGTAGCGCTGAGGAAAATATGTGACCTTTCGCCACTCGGTATTCCTTAAGGTAGTAACCGCGCCGTCGCGCCAAACAACTTCGAAATTCATCGCCGGCAGTTGTTGCTCTACCCAGGCCAACGGATCGGGCACACCGCCCGACGCTTTTAGTTGGTTGCGCCTGCGATATTCCTGCAGGTCGGCGGCTTTAACGATTAAGCCAGCAAGGAGGCTTTTGCCGGTTGACTTTCCGCCAATAATCGCAGTTAGGTAGGGGCTAATACCAATTTCCTGATTACCGAAGGTGTCGCCGCCGCCAACAAAGCGGATACGCTCGATAACCTGATAGGGTGGCTTTTTGTCCGGGTTCGATTCACTTATGAACAGTCGGCCTTCAGGTTCAAAGAGGACCTGACGCAGCCCGTCGAAGCTTGGTTCTGCTTTGATCCATGTAAAGCAATTGCCAACGCGATTAGGTTGAGTCGAGTCGCTGAAATAGTGCGCGTCGCTACAGTCCAATAAGCAGCTGTTTACCTTACGTTGGATCAGAGCTTGCCGGCTCGCGTCATAGGCGCTCACGCTCGGGGCAGCGGTAAACACAAGATCCGCCTCGTTTATAAGAGTGCGCTTTTCACTGGCACCGCCGCCATCCCATTTGAATTGATCCCATTCGCCTTTACCTATCGCAGTTATGACTCGATCTCGGAAGCATGTGAACTCGAGTATTTCCTGTAGTCGCCCATAGTCAACGTTGAAATTATTGAAGCCAACGTCCCAATCGGACTGGTCCTGGAGTGAGATGTTGTCCGGGCTTTGCTCTTTGATTAGGCGACCAAGTTGCTTTAAAGAATCATTACTTAAGATCCCGCTCCATGAGGGGTGCTGCGCGCCAGTCTCGAGGGTGTACTTAGGGCTAAGCGCCGATAGGAACTGAGTCCGTATTGTGTCAAGTCCAACTGCGTCGGAAAATATGACGTGATAATTGAGGCGCTTGGTTTTCTCGTTGCCGACGAGGCGATTGAGACGAAACTCAATGACGGGAAGCAAACAGTCGATGTTCGCTAAGCGACCGTTCTGTTTTTCTAAAAGGATGCGTTCATAACCGTCAACTGTTAGATAGTCGTTAATGCCAATGATTTTGAAATCAGACGGTAATGCTTCTAAGTCTTTTAGGAACCGCTCCCATATCGCGGGATCCTGCGCGTCACCGTATTGGTGATAACAGGATGCCGGAGTGTGCACATGCAGGTCGCACCTAATCCAATCAGAGCCGCGATTCATTTCAAAACTCCCGCCCACCCACTCGGGCAATAGACGGCCTCATTCAAGAAGACGCTATCCCTGGGCTGGGTCTCGAATCGCTTAAAGCAGCGGCGATACCGCGAACAACCTACTAAACCACCTCGATCAACGGCGCTGGTCGAAGCAGCTACGCGCTTCTTAGATTTTCCATGGCGATAGCAAAAGAAGAAGTCCTTTCATAAGGCTGGCTTTTAATTCAGAACCAGCCGTTTAGCGGTGCAATTCCCATTGTACTCCCTTACGTCGGTAGGACCACTTTCGGTGTTACGCCGCACAATCGCAGCTTCGTACAGTATCCGCATCTCACTAAGGCTGGATGGACTAGGCGCGTCGCGCTCGACGATGCTGCGCCGCGTGGTTATGTTGCCGAAGGGGGCCGTCACATCGCGCGCGTCGTGTGCAGGCGCTGCAAGTGGTGTGCGGAACTGCCTGAGCCCGCACTTAAAGGCTTGCGCGGCCCGCGCCTGTTCCTAGCACTGCGCTGCACTGCATGCGGGGCGCGCGATGCGGAAGTGTCGATTCGGTGGGAGTGTCCCCCGCCTCGGAAGCGCGCTCGCCCAAGTGGCTCCTAACGCTTGTTATACTGCCCGCGAATGTCCTTCACGGCTCAAGGCAGCCAAACGCTTGCCGCTTGGGTACAGGCGATCGGCTCAATTGGGGCGATCCTCGGCGCTTTCTGGATCAGCGCGAGACAATCGAAAGCGGCTCTGCAATCTGTAACAACAGCACAATTGCTTGCGGAGAGGTCTCGACAGAAAAGCATTCTGGCCATTGCAGAAGCTGCGAACGCACACGCCAAAAGGTTTGGCGAAGCCGTTGCAGCCGGTCCCGCGGACCTCATGCTTATTTATGACAGAACCATTATTAATGGCATAGCAGATGCGCTCGGACGGGCTCCCGCGCACGAGCTTGGGTCACGCGATGCGGTGATTGCTCTCTTAAGTCTCCGTGACCAGTTCGTTTTCCTAGGTATTACACTTGACGCCTTTATTGCAGGGCCGTGGAAACACCCTGAAATGCGCGAATTGCTCGAGCAGCTTTCAGGGCCGGACGACCGCAAACAACAGGCGCAGGTGCTAGAAACCTCCTGGCGCGTGTTGGCGAAAAACGTAACGGTACATGTCACCAAGATTCGCGAAGACTACGAGAGCCTAGCGCGCGCGGTGACCGGCAAGGAGGAGCGAACCTTGGCAAAAATCACAGAGCTTAAAGATGAGCACCGACAAAAGTGGTTCAAGCTGTATAACGATCACCTCGAACTCCTGAGGCGCATGCAGCAAAGGGCGGTGCGCGATACTCAAAAATATCTTTGGGCGAGCAATGCAGGTGCTGCCGTTGCACTTATGGCGTTCATGGGGGCAAAGGACGTAGTGCGCGCATCGTCCGCGGCTTGGATCAGTCTTACTGCATTTTTTCTCGGGATTATTGCGCTCGGGGCATTACGTGCTCTCATCTACCATTTGCAAACCAAACTTTTCAAGGGCTGGGTTCTGCATACGACAAAAGCTTCGAGCGGCGAAATAGACGCTGAACGGCCCATTGCTTGGATAAACGATCAGACCAAGAAGCGCCCGTGGCTACCTGTCGCCTTGGCTTACTTATCGTTCGCCTGTTTTATATTCGGCTGTGTATGGGCTGCAACCCATCTGCCAAGACTGGCGGCCGTCGAGCCAGCCTCGGTGACCGCTACCCCAAGCGCCACAACGATGGCCGCAGCAGCGATCACGAATCTCCCCGCAGTACCTCCCGAGCATTCATGGGGCTGGAAAGTAGTTCACGACCCTAACGCGACGTTCGCTGGGGCCGTCGCGTTGTTTACGCTAGCCCTCGTGGCGGTTGGTGCTGTGCAAGCGGCTCAGCTGAATCGAACAGTGCGGGCTACAAGAGATGCGGCAGCGGCCCTACCTAAAATTGAACGAGCATATGTTTTTGTGGACGTGCAGATGCCGGCTGCGCCCACTCTGACTCCTAAGGGTACTGCTCAATCGCATCTGCGCGTGGACATCACCAACCACGGCAGAACGCCCGCCTTCCTAGATCAGATTCGCGCGGTTGCGCACGTTACGACCACGCGACCCGATAAACTGCCGACGACGGACGACGACCGTCACCTGCCTTCGGGCTTTGCACTGAAGGCCGGTACAAGGTACCCGCAAAACGTTTACTTTCGAGTGTCGCAGGACGAGTGGACCGATGTGGTAGGCCTCAATGGGCCAATGCTGTTCTGCTATGGACGCATTCAGTATAGGGACGCCTTAGGCGACCGTCGCGAAACTGGTTTTTGTATGGAGTATCAGGAGCGATCCGACTTCAAGGGCTTTCAACTGTCGCCTGACACTCCTTTGAATTACTGGACGTAAGCGGCGAGGTCTAGGAGCGGCTGCGGCTAGCCTGTTGCTATCACACGCTGAGGTGGAAGTTTCCCTAGAACCTCATCGCTGTGCTGCCAAGCGGACCCCCTATGCGCGCCGCGACAAGCCGGCACGTTCTCCGTCGCCGAGGAGGTCTGTGCGCCTCTCCTTTAGAGAATTCCCCTTTCGGCGAAGCTGAGGGTGTCGCCGCCGGCGACAACCTGGTGATCCTGGACTTCGGTGTCGACGATTGAGTCTTGACCTGTTGCGAAGATCAATCCGAACGCCAATGTGAAGGGCATCACACAGACCAACGTGTATTAGGACGATTATCGAATGCGCATCTCGAGGCGTACGGTAGACGATGAAAAATCGCTTAAAGTCAGTGTTTGCGGCACCCCTCGCCGCGAGCTTTCTGCTCCTATCAGTGACCCATGGCGCAAGCGATTCGCAGGTCTTGCTCCGCTGCAATGCGCCTGGCGCCTTTGTCGCCTGGCAAGGGCGGCAAGTAGTTGTTTCGGAGTCAAATAGGTTTTACGCATGCGACGCTTTAACGGGCCAGACGACCCTGTCGGATTACCGCGCTCCAAAGCAGTTAAACGAAGCGGAGAAACTGGCTGTCGAGCAGTCGGTGAAGGAAACATTCCCCGATTCCGTTGCCCAAAAGGATCCGGTCACGGGGACAGACATCGCATGGAAAAACTTCGCCGTCGTAAAAGTTGCCGGCGCGGGAGCCCTGCCCGCGGACGCTGGACTTGCCGTGTACCTTGCCCAGGGTCGAACTTCAAGTGGCAAACCTTCCGGACCAGCAACGAGTCTTTCTGGGTTGAGCGCGCTCTTGTACCGGCACTCAGGACAGTTCCGCCTACTGAGGCTCGAGTTGTCGGGGCAAGACCCCAAAGAGTGGCCGGGTTGGGGCTATCCATGGGACTCCCTCTCAGGTCGCTTTGATCCCCAAACGGGGCGCATATTCCTCTTTTTCGCGCGGTTGAAATTGGGATCCGACCAATACAGTCCTCGTGGTTGGGCTCCTTTCCACGCTTGGTGGTTTGACCCGCAATCGGCTTCCGTAATGCACGTTGTGCTTCCGAATGGTCGGTGGTTTTCAGATGTTGCGGCGGACCCAATTCTACGGCCCTTGGGGTGCTTCTCTTGCGGGTGCGACTGCTATCGGAATTACGATATGAAAGTGAGGGGTGGGAGCGTCTTCATTCAGATCACTGCCGAAAGTGGAGCGCTCCGGGATGCTACGACGGGGACTTATGTGTTGAGACCCACGTCCTCAAAGTGGCAGAAGGTACCTGGCACCGATTCCACTACGACCCTCGATCAGCTTGCGGATGACGGCTGCAAAATCGCGCTCAATAGGTCGGGCGGCGTAGACGTTCTATCGCTCTGCGAGTTAACGAGACGAGACCCCTAAGATGGCCGCGTTACACAGCGCTCGGCCCACGCTACTTGCACTCTCGGCGGCTGTTATCAGCGTTGCGCTCTTTAGCTCCGTGCAGGCCAACGACGAACTGCGTCGTATGCCTGAGCAAAAAATATTCAGTGCTCCGGGTGAGTTCCTGCAATGGCGCGATGCTGATCACCTGGTCATAACTACTGGAGCAAAAACCTTTTCTTTACTCGATCTTCACTCCTTAAGGACGGTACCGCTCAACACTGAAGAACCCGATCCAGGGGACGTGCGGATCATTACACCGGCCTCGACTGGGCCATGGAAGGATACGTTTCCGCGGACGATCATCGTGACTCACGACCGAACAGCAACCAAAACGACGTGGTTTCGCTACTCTTACCCGGATCAGCCGTATCTCAACCTCAAGCACGATCTGATAGATCCCAGCGACGGCGCTATTGAGCTGTACGCAGCCGCGAGGTCCGACCAGCCGATCGGCGAGAAGGCAACCACGCTTGCACCCACTCGTGAGAGTCGCTACGCGCTCTTTAATAACGCGGACTCTGCTCACAGAGCTCTTCCGCTGGACCTGACGTTGAGCGAACTAACGTTGACTCCTAATTCCAACTATCGCTGGAAGACACTTGCGAGCCGCAAAGATACTGGGGACAGTCTTTACTTTGTGTTTTTCGCCAACGAGCGGTTTCTGCCCTTTCCTGAACACGATTTTCAGGGCTGGAGCCCATTTAACGCCTGGTGGATTGATGTCAAGGCCAAAGCGACTAAACATGTCGTGCTGCCTGACGGGCCCTGGATCGCCGATGCGCTTAAAGAATACCCGCTTAGAAAGGTGCGATGCTACCCGTCGGATTGTGACGACTTCCGGCACTATGATTTCAAAGTTGCCGGGCACAAGATATTCCTGCGCATCACTGCAGATCATGCAGCTCTCAGCGAAAACATTTTAGGGATTTACGAGTTCGAGCCGTCGTCAAATATCTGGCTAAAGGTGGCGGATTCTGATATCCGGTTAGAGCAAATTGCGCCGGACGGGTGTGCCACCGCGATAGATCAAGGACGAGAGGTATCAGTATTCAACCTGTGTTTGCCCTAACGAGCGGATTCGCAAGTTAATGCGCGCCAGCAAGGACCGCAAGGAGTGTGCACCATATGCGGAAGTTTGTACTCTACGGGCCCGCGCGCTTCCTCCTGCCCCGATGTGCGCTACCGATCCGCCCCCGCCAGTCAACGACGCTGTCGCGTCCTTGCCCCTTGAGAAGCCTAGTGCCCGCGCCGCTTCTGGGCTCCCTCCGAACGCGACGCCGGACACTCCCACCTTATCGAAACTTCGGCATCGCGCGCACCACACGCGCTGCAAACCAGCGCACGGAATAATCGCCAACCGCGCAGGCCTTTGAGTGCTTGCTCGGGCAACTCGGCACACCAGCGACAGCGCCGGCAGACAATGCGCGCGATGTGACGGCCCCCTTCCGGCAACACCACCATGCGCCGCAGCATCGGTGAGCATCACAGCATCCGTCCATCCAGTGTGCGAAAGCCAGTGCTACTGTATAAGCGGGTTCAAGAGGTTAGCGATGCATTAGTTTTCAGCGCATGGACGGTGCGCCGGATCTGGGTGCTCCGCGAGCGGCACGATCGACGGGTCTACCGCATCGGCGTTTTAGGGTTCGGAATGGTTATGTGGGTGGCAATGACTCTGGTGGCGGCGTACATGGGTGTGGAGGGAAATCCAAAACACAGCGTTTGGTTTTACGGGTCCAGGTTCTTGTTCTTATTACTTCCGCTCTGTTTATGGGCTGGATATGTTTGGGGGCGAATCATGTGTGCCCTATTCCCGATGCCTCCACCAAGATAAAGTCGCGACCCCCACCTCTCGGTAAACAGGCACCATATGACCGCGGGCCGGGTGATTGGACTTCTGCTCGGGCTCCTAGCGCTCGGTCTAGGGGTCAACGGCATCCGGATCGGAAAGGTGTTAACGAAGTCAATTTGGACTTTTCCTGCGTACCTCTCTCGTCAGAAGAACCCCATTTTTTTCTGGATACATGTAGTTATCTGGATCGCGCTTGGAATATTTGTGATCGCATGCGTACTCTCTCCTAAGACGCCGAGGTGGTAGGTCGCCCCGGCGGGGCTCATAAGAGCCCCCTTTCGGCGAAGCTGAGCGTCTCGCCGCCGGCAATGATGACGTGGTCGAGGACTCGGATATCTACCAGAGCTAAGGCCTCACGAAGGCGCCGTGTGATGAGCTCGTCGGCGTGGCTCGGCTCAGTGACGCCGCTCGGGTGGTTGTGGCAAAGGATGACGGCCGCGGCGTTGTGTCGGAGTGCTTCCTTCACGACCTCACGCGGGTGGACTGAGGCGCCGTCGATGGTGCCGCGGAAGAGGTCCTGGCAGGCAATCAGTCGATGCCGGTTGTCGAGGTAGATGAGTGTGAAGACTTCGTGTTCGCGCTGCGCCAGGCGCACCGTCAGGTAATCCGACGTGGCCTTCGGTGAATCCAGCAATGTTCCTTTCCGGATGCGTATCGACAGGATATGTCGGGCGGCCGCCATGATTTCTTCGAGGGTCGCCTGTCGAAAGCCGGTTGGGTTGCTAGCGTCGGTGATGTAAAGGGTTTGTGTGCTCATGATCGGTCTCCGTCT
>Ga0209624_10003320_pt1 | contig 11428 bp, 5 predicted proteins | sample JacPinW_OM2H0_O1_FD_188565 | JGI IMG/M metagenome (GOLD analysis project Ga0209624, IMG submission 188565) | Forest soil microbial communities from Algoma, Ontario, Canada - Jack Pine, Ontario site 1_JW_OM2H0_O1 (SPAdes) (version 2) | ecosystem: Environmental > Terrestrial > Soil > Boreal... | reverse complement strand
TAGAGCGAAATCAGGTACGAGGCGATCGCCTTATGATTGATCCCCATGAATCGAACGGACAAACTGGGCGAAACCTCGCCCGGCAGCCCAGGTTGGAACAGACCGATTACGCCCTGTCTGTTTTCGCCGGTCCGCAACAGCAGAATGCTGGTCTTCTCACCCTTGATCGCCAGCTTGTCGGAAGGCACCAGCGGGATGCCGCGCCAGGTCACGAACTGCGAGCCAAACAGGTTCACTGTCGGGGGCGGAACACCGCGGCGGGTGCACTCGCGTCCGAACGCGGCGATCGCTCGCGGATGCGCCAGGAAGAAGCACGGCTCTTTCCACACCCTGGCGATCAGTTCATCGAGGTCGTCCGGGGTGGGTGCTCCTTTTCTCGTCTTGATCTTGAACTCGGAAGCAACGTTGTTGATCAAACCGTATTCGGTATTGTTGACCAGTTCGTTTTCCTGGCGCTCTTTGATCTTCTCGATCATGAGCCGCAGTTGCTCCCGGATCTGGTCGTGCGGACTACGGTATAAATCCGAAATGCGGGTCTGCACATCCAAAACCGTGGTGACCGCGTTGAGCGTGTATTCGCGCGGCTTCTCTTCGTAGTCAACGTAAATTTCCGGCAGGTCGATTTCTTCGTCAGGGCTGCACTCAACCGTGCGCGTACCAGGCCGCGTGACCTTCACCTTATTCACGCGGTAGGTGCCGGCTTCAACCGGGACCCATGACAGGAAAGTGACCAGCCAGCGCGGCGTGATCACCTCCATCATGGGGACGGTCTTGGTGACATTCGCAAGCTGGCGCGCCTGCTGCTCGCTCAGCGTATGACGGACTTCGGCTTTCTCAGGCATGGATTAGCTCCTCAATGGCGAAAGGGGAATGATTATCAAATGCGATACAGGGAATTGTGGAGTTCGGGTGTGCCGAGGCAACGCCCCTAACTTGCAAACGGTAGATGCCGCCGACGGATTGCCTGTGACTCGCATCACCGCGTTCTCGGATTTGATGTGCCTCTGAGTCAAAGCGAAAAATCGTCGCGGCCCTCAAAACTTCTTGCGCCGGGTTCGAGGACTTACAGGCACAGATTTGTTTTCGTGAAGAATTCCTGATGAGATGTAACGCTTCCGGTGGCGAATGTCAAGGTAATCGATCGCCGCTGTGGGAAACGCAAAGCGTCTTTTGGAGTTATGCCTTCACGCGCCAGCGGTGGAGGCTTGCGCTCTATAGAACTTCTTCTTCGCCCGGGAGCGAGTTTCGTCAAGTTCTGTGCAGCCTTCTGATTTCTGCATCCAGCTCGATAAAACTTGGGCAGGGAGAAGTGACCATCCGGTCAGCGTTCACACCCTCGTAATCCTCGCGGGCACGCCTTTGATACATACGCAGGCGGAAGGCTTGGTTGATGGACCTCTCTCCGAGTACAAGAGAGCGAGAGTTGAGGTTTCTATGATCCGGCGATTATGCCACGAATTCGAAGCCACGTTCCGATCTGATTTTCACAGTATGGATATTCCAGGCACCGAGCTCTAAACGCCGACCGGCATTTCCGAGACGAATGGCAATCGCGCCTTTTCCCAGGCGTCAAAACCACCGATAACATTCGTGACGTTCCCGAAGCCCTCTCGCCGCAACCAGCTGCAAGCAATCATGCTCCGGTAGCCGCCCTGACAAAGGACGGCAATCGGCGCATTGCGATCGGCTTGCGGAAGGGATGTTGTGAAGTCCTCAAGCGGCCACCAAGCCGCCGCTTCAATGTGTCCTGTTTCCCATTCCGGCTTCCGGCGCACGTCCAGTAATTGAAATTTATCCGCGGCAAAATGTTCATGCAATTTTTCTACCGTGATTTGCGGCAGTTCGGCCAGGCGCAACCCCTCCCGGACCCAGCCCTCGACGCCCTCTGGTAAGTATCCGCGTGCATCATCGATGCCGACTCTGGCCAGCCGTGTTCGCGCTTCAGATAACTGTTCTTGCGATGTCGCGATCAGCAACGGTCGGGACGATAGCCCCAGCAGTACGCCCGCCCATGAGGCAAATTGTCCTGATAGCGGAATGTTGATCGATCCTGGCACATGTCCCGAAGCGAATTCATTTGCCGGCCGAACATCCAACGCGATCACTCCCTCATGCAACAGGGATTGCAGTTCTCGTGCTGAAACCGCTTTGAGGCCGGGCAATTCCGACAACGCCGGCGCGCCGGTGCGATTGATCTGGGCATCCTGGTGGAAGTATTCGGGACGAGGTGGCAAGTTCGTCGTCAACTGCCGGATGAACTCCTCCTTACTCTCAATCTGCAGGGCGTAGTTGGTCAGCCGCTCGGTGCCAATGGTAGAAGAGCGCTCCGTGCGCATGTTGCGCCCGCATAGCGAACCGGCTCCGTGGGCGGGATAAACGATGACATCGTCAGCCAGCTTGAGTAGCTTGTTATGCAGGCTGTCGTAAAGCATCCCCGCCAGCACCGTGGGAGTATGCGTCTTCGACAGGTCGGGACGCCCCACATCTCCAAGGAACAGCGTGTCACCGGTTAGAACTGTCCAGGGGTTCGGAGACTTTTCTTCATCTGTCACCACAAGACAGATGCTTTCCGGGGTGTGTCCGGGTGTCTCCAGAACCGTGATTCGCATGTTTCCCACGCGCAGTTCGAAACCGTCGTGAACCTCGGCGTGGGGAACCGTGGCACGTCCATTGGGACCGATGTAAATCTTGGCTCCGGTGCGCGCAGCCAACTCCTGGTGTCCGGAAACGAAGTCTGCATGCAGGTGAGTCTCAAAGATATGGCGGATTCTCAGCCCGCGCTGCTCAGCGGCTTTTATGTAAATGTCCACATCGCGCTGCGGATCGACCACGATGGCTTCTCCCATCGACGCGAGCAAGTAAGAGGCGTGGGCCAAACAGCCCAGGTAAAACTGCTCGAAGTAGATGCCTCCTGCTTCTTGCGGCCGAGGGACTGCGGCAATCGGGTCCAGCCGCAGAGGTATCGCTTTTTCTTCAGACCGGGCGGGTTCTCGGTTGCGACCGGCAAGCAGCAATTTCGATAGCTCCGATACCTGGACTCGCAGTTCGGGAACCGCGATGGTTTCCCACAGGCTGCCCTTGCGAAACGGGCCGATGGCATAAAGAAGATTCGAAGCCGCGCCGTGAGCATCAATCACGGCACCGTCCGCGGAAACATCCAAGCCCAGGAATAGTGGGTCTGGCCGGGCCAGTTTCTGCCCCACGAGATTCGTCAACAGGGGACTGTCCAGCTTGCGGCAGTCGCTTTCTGGCCCCGTGCAGTTGATTACACGGTCCACACGCAGCTGCGCATATTGCCTGGACTTGCGGGTGCGGTAAGTCACTTCGACTCCGTCGATGTCCTCGACATACGCCTTGACGCGGCCGGCATGGATTTCGATCTGGCCATCCTGAATCTGTGAAGCCAGCCGAGCGCCTATCGCTGGAGCGATGCGGTGACGATGCACATCCCAGTAAGGACGGACGTGGCGCAGGAAGCGGCGTCGCTCTTTGAACGAAAGGGAACGCCACATTTCCTGCGTGAAAGGACGAAGGGAGTCGATCACGGCGCGCCATCCGCTGCCTGCTTTTTCCGCGCCTTCCACTTGCTCGCGAATCAAGCGCAAGAGTCCGCGAACAGTTCTCGGGGATTGCGCGGCCCAGAACGGAGGCCAAGGAGCAGTCGCTTTGTGTACCTGTGGTAATAAGCCGCGGCGGGAGAGGATGTGAATGGTCCCGCGGAATCCACGTTGACGCAGAGTAATCGCAACATCCACGCTGGTGAGACCGGAACCGACCAACAGAATACTGCTGTCGTGAGAGACATCGCCTAGCGCGCTAGCTTTCCAAGGATTCGAAACATAACGCAGGCTCGGCGTTGTTCTTCCTGGAAGCCGGGGATCACCCGGCGGAAAATTGCCGAGGGCGATCACCACCTTGTCCGCGAATAATTTCCGGCCGCTGCGGAGACGAATCTCTGCTGTCCCGCCGACACGAGCTATCGAGACGGCTTCGTCTTGCACATGTTCGACGTGGCCGGGGTGACGTTCGATCTCTTGCTGCAGTTCGGATGCAACGTAGTGACCGTACAACGTTCGCGGAAGATAATCGTCAGGAGAAGCGCCAGGGTCATGGTTAAGGCGCACCCACTTAAGAAAGCGTTCCGGATCCTCCGGATAGGCGCTCATGTTCCTCGCCCGCACATTCAACAAATGCTCCGAGCATTCGGTGCTGTAGGCTACGCCACGGCCAAGGCGCGCGGCTCTCTCAATGAGAAACACCGAGAGCCTGCCACCTGACTTGCGCAATAGTTGAGCGGCGAGGGTTGCGCCGGTGAATCCTCCTCCGATGATTGCGACGGTGAACTGGGACATCTTCTGGTCTCCGTTGATTCCATCCGTAAGCGTCTCTATTCCCGCGAGTTATCAGGAGTCACGGGCTGGGGCGCTTAATGTCCACCATTACCATCGACAATATAGTATACTCCCGAAAATGCGACTGAAATACCACTTTCGTGGTGGTTTCCCACACGCTGCCAAGGAGTGCCTTGATCCGGTTCATCAAGAAGACCTGGTTCCCTGAGAGAGAACGCGTGTGCAGGAGTCGTGAGACTCGGACGCATTGAGCCGTTAGCTAAATTAATCAACTGGGGAGACTCCAAATGAGTCAGATCCTTTCGGAAGTACTGGCCTCCAACCGTACTTACGCTGCCAAATTCGGAGACAAGAACAAACTGTCCTTGCCGCCGGCCCGCCGCTTCGCAATTCTCACTTGCATGGATGCCCGGCTGGATCCCGCCAAATATGCCGGCCTAGCCGAAGGGGACGCGCACGTGATCCGCAATGCGGGTGGACGGGCGAGCGACGATGCCATCCGGTCCCTCGTGATCAGCTACAAACTGCTGGGCACGCGGGAATTTTTCGTCATCCACCACACCGACTGCGGCATGGAGTTTTTCACGAATGAAGTCATGCGTGGATTGCTGGCTTCGAGTCTGGAAACCGCGGAATTGACCTCCAACGGTTTTCGCGACGTGGGTCACGGTCCCGGGTCCAAAGCTGGGGAGTACATCGAATGGTTGACCATCCGCGATCAGAAGCAAGCTGTCATCGATGATGTAGAGCGCATTCGCAACCATCCTCTGGTACCCAAGTCGATCCCAGTCTACGGATTTGTTTATGACGTTCATTCCGGAAAACTGATTGAAGTGGAAGGCGCCAGCGTAATCGGGAAAGCTGCATAATCAAGAAATGTGCTGTCGGCGACCTTCTCGCGCGGGGTCCGCTGGCGAAGGCAGTCCAGTCTGCGGCCAAGGAGGGAGTGCCGGCCATCGCGGCGCTTCCTCAGTCGCTCGCCAAAGCAACAGAGTCTCAATCCGGTGTGTGGCTCTTGCCCCAGAAGTGGTTCGTTAAACGCTGGAGCAGTTGCCGTTATCTCGATTGCTCTGGGTGTCCGAAATCAGCCTTGCCGAAATCCGCTAAGCACTTTGAAATCTTGGTGAGCGGGCAGGATGCGAACCTCCGACCCATTCCTTAAAAAGTAGCCAACCCATGCAAACAACCACTTGCAGGTCCAGCTTGCTCCATATCCGACACCACAAAATCAATGAGAGGCCAACAAGACATTGGTCTGTGTGCTCGGAGGGTGCCCGGACTGGGGCCTCTCGAACAATGTCACTTCGGTTTGCTGGATCCTTTAATAACGCGAAGGAATCATTTCGCCGAACATCCAGCATCCGGCTTTTTCAGAGCTACCTTATGCTTCAGTTTGGGATAGCCGGACGGAGGCGGACCAAGGAACTACAAGGCTCCGGACGTCAGTTAGCGGACGGCAAATAACCTCTTGACCGAGAAACCGACGCTTCCGATGCGCACCAGAACGGCGCGGGCTGCCCTGTCAACCGCTGACGCCACCGCTGCTATGCTCTATTCTCCACTTTGCTGCAGCATCTTGGTCACCAGCCCCGTCCAGCCCGTTTGATGACTTGATCCCAAACCGACGCCCTCGTCTCCATCAAAGTACTCGTGGAACAACACGAGGTCGCGCCAGTGCGGATCTGTCTGGAACTTCTCGAGTCCGCCGAAGACTGGACGACGGCCGTGCTCATTGCGGAGAAATATTCCGGTAAGTCTGCGCGAGAGCTCTGCCGCCACTTCCTGCAGAGTGAGCATTCTCGCCGTGCCGGTTGGGAACTCGACTTTGAAATCGTCTCCCAGATAATGATGGAACTTTTGCAGCGATTCAACCAGCAGATAGTTCAACGGGAACCACACCGGCCCGCGCCAGTTCGAGTTTCCACCAAACAGTCCGTTCGAAGACTCGCCGGGCTCGTAGTCGACACGATGCTCGGTGCCATTTGCGGTGAGCGTGTAAGGGTGTTCACGATGGTACTGGGACAAGCCACGAATGCCGTGGGGCGAGAGGAACTCACTCTCATCCAGCATGACTCTGAGAATTCGGCGCAACTGCTCCGGATTGGCAATGGAAAGCAGCCTGCGTTCATCGACGCCCTGCCTGCCCATGCCGGCCATATTGCCGATCAGGTCCGGACGGTTGTCGATAAACCACTCCAGACGTCGTTTGAATCCAGGCAGGCGGTCCAGCAGCTCTGGCTCCAGGGTCTCGACGGCAAACAGAGGGATTAGACCCACCATCGAGCGCACACGCATGGGAAACTTGCGGCCGCCTGGGAACTTCAGCACGTCATAAAAAAAGCCATCGGTTTCGTCCCAGAGTCCAATGCCGTCGTTGCCGCGGTGGTTGATTGCGTATGCGATATGAACGAAGTGCTCCCAGAACTTGCTGGCCACATCTTCATACTCCGGCTCTTCGCTGGCCAACTCCAGGGCGATTGCCAGCAGGTTCAAGGTATACATCGCCATCCAACTGGTGGCGTCGGACTGCTCGATGTGTCCGCCGGTAGGCAAAGGATCACTTCGGTTGAATACCCCGATGTTGTCCAGCCCCAGGAATCCTCCCTGGAACACATTCAAGCCGTCGATGTCCTTGCGATTGACCCACCAGGTAAAGTTTAGGAGGAGCTTGTGAAAGGTCCGTTTCAGGAACGCCCGGTCACCCTTGCCACGAAGTTTCTTGTCGATTTTGTAGACCCTCCAGGCGGCCCAGGCATGGACAGGAGGGTTCACATCGCCGAGTTGCCACTCGTACGCCGGTAATTGGCCGTTGGGATGCATGTACCATTCTCGAAGCATCAATGTCAGCTGTTCTTTTGCGAAGTCCGGGTCCACAAGTGCGAGCGGGATACAGTGAAACGCCAGGTCCCAGGCGGCATACCATGGATATTCCCATTTGTCGGGCATCGAGATGACGTCAGCGTTGTACAAATGGGTCCACTCGCGATTGCGCCCGCTCTTGCGCTCCTCGGGAGGGACAGGACCTGCGGGATCCCCTTGCAGCCAGTCCCTAACGACATAGTGATAGAACTGCTTCGACCAAAGCATTCCAGCAAATGCCTGACGCATCACGGACTGGGCATCTGCCGAAATCCCTTGAGGAATCACAGTGGCGTAAAACTCATTGGCTTCCCTTTGGCGCACCGTGAACGTATTCTCGAAACCGTCAAATGCGCTCCGTCCTCGGAAGTCGACATCGCTCAGGCGCATTCGCACCACCGCCGTCTCCCCGGCAGCGAGTGTGAACTTGTAGTTCGCTGCTGCTTTTGTGCCTGAGCGTTCCGGATTCACTGTCCCCTTCGCTCCACTCACCACGAAGTCGTTGATTCCGTCCTTCACGAAAGGCGTGCGATTCGGCACTCCAAAAATCTTTTGAGAATTGGTTTCGTTGTCTGTGAAAAGCAATTCGGACGGGCCTTCCGAATACAGCCAGCGTCGATGCAGACGTGGATGGTTAATCTCGATCGTAGGGCCTCCGCTGGAATCGACTTTACGGAGTTCAGGACGGACACCGTCTCGGTTCCACGCCCAGGTATTGCGAAACCAAGCCGTAGGCAGCACCCATACAGGAGCCGATTCCGGGCCACGGTTCGTGACCGATACTTTGATCAGCATGTCCTCAATGTCAGCCTTGGCATACTCGACCAGCACATCGAAATAGCGGTCCCCGTCGAATATGCCGGTATCGAGCAACTCGTATTCTGCCTCGCCCTTGCCGCGGCGACCGTTTTCCTCCACCAAGTCTGCGTAAGGAAACGCGGCCTGGGGGTACTTATAGAGGTATTTCATGTAGGAATGGGTCGGCGTGTTATCGAGGTAGAAGTAGTACTCTTTTATGTCTTCGCCGTGGTTTCCCTGTTTGCCGGTCAGGCCAAAAGGTCTTTCTTTCAGGATTGGATCAGAGCCGTTCCATAGCGCCAGGGCGAAGCAGATGAGCTGATGACGGTCGGAGATGCCCGCCAGTCCGTCTTCGTTCCAGCGGTAGACACGGGATCGAGCCTGATCGTGGGAAAAATGTTCCCAGGCGGTGCCATCCTGGCTGTAGTCTTCGCGCACCGTACCCCAGGCGCGCTCGCTAAGGTAGGGGCCCCAACGCTTCCAATGCCGCTGACGATCGCGAGATTCTGCTAGCCGAAGAAGTTCCGCAGTCATAACCGTTCTCGGGAGCTCAGGTTGATGTCTCGATAGCCAGGGACTGGCTGGACTTACATCGGCACCTCCCGTCACGCATTATAACCAGAGCGCAACTTCTTGCAGTTACTTCGGTTTGCCGCGTTTGCGGCCCGGTTTAAGGGGCGGCCGTCGGACCGTGAGCGAACTTTGGGCCTCCTGCGACCTTCGGCCCTGAAGCCTTTGGACAATTGTGCCGATTAAGCAGTCGATCTCGAATGGGAAGGTGTGTGTGAGTGCGAACTTGATGAACCGAATCGAATCTCTGCCGCGAGACGAGCGCCCGAAGCTGAGCACCAACCAAAAGGCGCTTAAGATCAACCTCGATCCGATCCGTTACGGCACGTTTGCCGAGATCGGCGCGGGACAGGAAGTTGCCCGCTGGTTTTTCAAAGTGGGGGGCGCAGCGGGGACCATTTCCAAGTCGATGTCAGCGTATGACATGGCCGTGAGCGATGCCATCTACGGGCGCTGCAAGCGCTACGTGTCCCGCGAACGCCTGCAGAGCATGCTCGACCATGAACATCGATTGAACATCGAGAGACTGCATCCATCGCGCGGTGGCAGCACCGCTTTCTTCGCCTTTGCTGACACCGTCGCGGCCCGTAACTATCTAGGCACGAACGAGTGCCATGGCTGGCTGGGTGTGAAGTTCCAGGCCCACCCGCGGGACGAAGACAACCAGGTCTTGATCCATGTTCGGATGCTTGATCATGAGAACAGCCTGCAACAGGAGGCCCTCGGGATCGTCGGCGTCAATCTGCTCTACGCCACTTTTTTCCTGCACCACAAGCCGCACTTGATGCTGGAATCCCTGTTGGACAACCTTACTACCGAGCGCATTGAAATCGATATGGTCGAATTTTCCGGCATTGAGTTCCGTCACGTCGATAACCGTGTGATGAGCCTCAAGTTGGTGCAGCTTGGGCTTAGTGGGGCAGCAATTTTCGGGCCCACGGGGGAGGTACTTCAGCCGTCGGAGTTTTTGCGCAAACGCTCAATCTTGGTGGAGAGGGGCAGCTTCCGCCCCGTGACCAAGGTCAACATGGACATGGTGCGTTGCGCGCACGAGCACTTTGCTGCGGAGCCGGAGGTCAAACACCAGCCGGTTGTCGAGCTCATGGAGATCACCATGAGAAATTTGCTTTCGGCCGGTGAGATCGATCTCAACGACTTTCTAGCGCGGGCTGATGCACTGGGTGCCGTGGGTAAGACGGTGCTGATCTCAGACTACTTCGAATACTATCGTCTGGCAGCGTACTTGACGCGATATACTGAAAAACCGATCGCCATCACGATGGGGGTGTCCAGTCTCCTGGACCTTTTTGACGAGAAATACTACACGCAACTTGAAGGCGGTATCCTTGAGGCGTTTGGGAAGCTTTTCACCAAAGACTTGCGGCTTTACGTGTATCCCCTGCAGGACCACGCCACCGGCCTGATCAAGACAGTAGAGACGGTGGAAATACCAAGCGCCCAACGCAATCTGTTCCGGCACTTGGTGGAACGCGGCAGAATCAAGCCGCTTGACAATTTCGATGAAAGCGTCCTGCACATCTTCTCGCGCAATGTACTGAAACGAATCAATGAGAGCGACGCTTCGTGGGAGGACATGGTGCCTGCGGAAGTTGCCGAAATGGTCAAACATCGCCAGCTTTTTGGCTACCGTGCCCCGGATGCTCTCGATGATCCGTTGTTCGCCCCGCCCGCGGAAGGGAACACGGATGAAGCCTAGTCCCTGGAAACTGATTTGGATTGCCCCCTGCGTTTGCGCTGAGGCGAGGGAAGGATGGCAGAACCGGGTCAGAAACAACTTGAAGTCGGACTTCAGATGCTTCCATCTCAGCCCGACAGCCGGTGCGCCTACACCAGGAAGCTACCAGTGACGCGGAAAAACGGATAACTTTCGCAAAATCTCATAGCAGTCGTTGACCTGATACTGCAAGTTTACAGGGGTACCGCCAAACGGTGTAATGGTTATTCCCAGCACCGGGAGTCCTCAGCGGACCACCAGGATCGAATTTCGCTTTCCACGTGGGGGCGCAACCAACTCACACCGCAGTTTGTCAGTTTTCTACCCACGATTTCCGCCCGAGGGAGTCCGAATGTGCCGGCGGCTGCCAGATTCCACCGGGTGATGATGCCTTCGACCCAGGGGGTGGGAATCGGGAACCTCCGGTCTTATCTCCGTCGCCCCTCCCCGATGAAAAAACTAGTCACTTAGCCCACGCCAGACCATCTGCTCCGCTCCCGGCGTCGATCAGTTTCACACCCCAGTTGTTGATCTCTATCGCCGCCACCTGTTGGCTGTGGTCGCAGGACACATAGGCGACCTGACCGTCCGGTCGGATCACTACCTCTTGAGGGGCCGAAGGCACAATGATGGTCTTGACGACCTGCAACGTCGCGAGATTGACGACCGCCACGGCATTTGCATCCCGCAACGCTACCAGTAGCCATTTTCCGTCTGGTGTGGACGCAGTGCCGTATCCTGTTCCGGGCAATGCAATCCAGTGATCAACTTTATTCGTCGCAACATCGATTACCGCCAACCGGGGCTTCTCCTCATCGGAGGTAAGCACCCAGCGGTTGTTGGGCGTGATCGAGATGCGCTGCACGTGTGCCGCCACGGAGATCACCGTAAGGGTTTTTCGCGCCGCAAGATCGAGCACCGATACCGTCCCCGGTCCAACGTTCGCAGTGTAGCCATAGCGCCCGTCCGTACTTATCGCCAGCATGTGGGATTCAGCCTGCCCGGTTGGGATGTTCCCGACAATCTTTAGGGTCTGCGGGTCAATGATGGTTACAGACTTGTCTAGCTCCGTCGTCACATAGAGCAGACCGTCCTTCGGTCCAAAGACGGCGCA
>Ga0209624_10003319_pt1 | contig 11429 bp, 12 predicted proteins | sample JacPinW_OM2H0_O1_FD_188565 | JGI IMG/M metagenome (GOLD analysis project Ga0209624, IMG submission 188565) | Forest soil microbial communities from Algoma, Ontario, Canada - Jack Pine, Ontario site 1_JW_OM2H0_O1 (SPAdes) (version 2) | ecosystem: Environmental > Terrestrial > Soil > Boreal... | reverse complement strand
GAGCGCATAGCCCCAAGCGGCAAGATAATTCCAACGCGCCCCGCCGCTGGTCTTCGGATTAGCTGTGATGACCGCGACGTCGGGCCGGATAAGGTCGTTCCAATCCTTGATTTTCTTTGGATTCCCTTTGCATCCGCCAGGCCGACCCGGCGTCACTCGCGCCGCGCACCTCGCCAAGGTCAGCGTGCCCATGCTTTTTCTGCAGGGCACGCGCGATCCTTTGGCTCAACTCGAATTGCTGCGCCCGATCTGTGCCGATCTGGGGCCGCGCGCCACGCTAAACATCATCGAAACGGCGGACCACTCCTTCAAATTGCTCAAATCTTCAGGCCGCAGCAATAGCGAAGTCTTGAGCTACCTCGCGGAGACCTCGGCTTCATGGGCCCGCGCGCAGATCCCTAATTAGCCTAATCTCGCGCTGTCTCGGCGTTACATTCCCTTTTTGCGCGAAGCCGGTGGCACTAATCCCGCCGCGCGGTAATACCCAGTCAACGTGCCGTATTGCTCGGCGGAATGCCCGATAATTCCGACCCATGGCGCGCTGCTCTTTGAAAAATCATCCGCCGACTCAGCTTCCAAGGCAGCGTCGCCTTCCTTAATCGATTTTTCCAGGACCGCCACAATCGCAGCCTTATTTGGATACTGCTTCAATGTCAAATCTTCGAACTCGGCCTTCTCGCCCTTTGCGACTTTCGCGACATAGAAGTTGCCAGCGACGACGTGCAGGACTACCTCACCAAAAGTCCGGGTCTCCGGCTTGATCCGGAAGTCATACTTGTCATCCGGAAAATCCTTAGCCATATCTAGGACCTTCTTGTTCTCCGAATCAAAATGCTTGGTGATGTCTTCCTTCACAGAAGGTTTCGCCTGTGCTCTCGCGGGCACATAGCCTGCTAGAAGTCCAATCAAGACCAAACAAACGCCAAACAAAAGTTTCTTCATTTTTTCTCCGCTCCAATTTTGCCTTTTGCACGGATATCCGGCTGCCCCTGCCACATGTCCGATGGCGACTTAGCGTACACCTGCTCCGCGCGTGACAAAAACACCAATTCTCCGGTACGTCAGGTCCGGTGCGCCCCGCCGTTTTCGTATGTTAGTCTTATCTAACCGCGGAGAGGTGTCTGAGCGGTTGAAAGAGCTCGCCTCGAAAGCGAGTGACCTGTCAAAACCGGGTCCGTGGGTTCGAATCCCACCCTCTCCGCCAGGTTTTCGTGCGTGGGCTAACCCGGCGCTAAGCCGGCGCGTCCCAGAACATTGACTGGCTTCCGAAAGGAGCACGCGATGAGTGGAGTCCGAGTTCTCGTTGGCACCCGCAAAGGCGCATTCCTCCTCACCTCCGACGGCAAACGCGAACGATGGGACGTCAGCGGTCCTCACTTCGCCGGCTGGGAAATCTATCACCTGAAGGCTTCGCCTGTGAATCCGGACCGTCTCTACGCCTCGCAGTCAAGTGGCTGGTTTGGCCAGTTGATCCAGCGGTCGAACGACGGCGGTCAAACTTGGGAGCCGGTTGGAAACAAATTTGTTTACGACGGAGTGCCCGGCACTCATCAGTGGTACGACGGCACGCCGCACCCTTGGGAATTCAAACGCGTGTGGCATTTGGAGCCTTCTCGCGACGATGCGGAAACTGTTTACGCAGGCGTGGAAGACGCAGCCTTATTCCGCTCAACCGACGGCGCCCAAACCTGGCACGAACTTTCTGGCCTTCGCGAGCACGGCACCGGCCCTCACTGGCAGCCCGGTGCGGGCGGTATGTGCCTTCACACCATTCTTCTCGACCCCAAGGATCCCGCGCGTATCTTCGTCGCGATTTCAGCCGCAGGGACTTTTCGCTCCGATGACGGCGGCAAGACTTGGAAGCCCACCAATCGCGGCCTTCGCTCTGAGTTCATTCCCAATCCAACCGCCGAAGTGGGCCACTGCGTCCACCGCATCGCAATGCACCGTTCGCGTCCCAACGTGCTCTTCATGCAAAAGCACTGGGACGTAATGCGCAGCGACGACGCCGGCGAATCGTGGCGCGAAGTCAGCGGCAATCTGCCCACCGACTTTGGCTTTCCCATCGATGTCCATGCTCATGAGCCCGAAACAATTTATGTCGTTCCCATCAAAAGCGATTCCGAGCATTATCCGCCAGAAGGAAAATTGCGCGTCTACCGTAGCAAGACCGGCGGCAACGAGTGGGAAGCGCTCACCAAAGGGCTGCCCCAGGAAAATTGCTATGTAAACGTCCTGCGCGACGCCATGGCTGTGGATTCACTCGATTCCTGCGGCGTTTACTTCGGCACTACCGGCGGCCAGGTCTATGCCTCAGCCGATGCGGGCGACAATTGGGCTCCGATTGTGCGCGATTTGTCCGCTGTACTTTCCGTCGAAGTGCAGACACTGCAGTGACGCCGATGGGCACTCAATATTTGCACTAACCGTAAGCGAACGATGATTCGCATTATCCTTCCGCCTCATCTGCGAGCCCTGGCCCATGTGGATGGGGAAGTACAACTCAATCTAACCGGTGAAATTACCCTGCGCGCGGTCCTCGACGCCCTCGAGCAAAATTATCCGATGCTCCGCGGCACCATTCGCGATCAGGTCACTCAAAAGCGCCGCCCATTTATTCGGTTCTTCGCTTCCGAGAACGATCTCTCTCACTCTTCTCCCGACGAACCTCTTCCCGAAGCCGTCGTTCGCGCCACTGAGCCCTTGCTCGTCGTCGGCGCCATTGCCGGCGGCTAATTTCCAGAGGAAATCATGAGTCCTGTTGAAACTGTTCTTCAGTTCATGGATCACATCAACCAGCACAACGTAGAAACACTTGCCGCTATGATGACTGGCGATCACGTATTCATCGATTCGCTTGGCCAAGCCATTCACGGCCGCGAGAAAATGCATGCTGGCTGGCAGGCCTATTTCGATTTCTGTCCCGATTACTGGGTTTCCCATGAGGAAATCTTTGCGAATGGAGACACGGTCGCCGTGTTTGGCGCCGCTGGAGGAACCATCGGTGTAAATGGCAAGCTCACACCCGAGAGTAAATGGCGTGCTCCGGCGGCCTGGCTCGCTATCGTGGAAGGGAACTCAGTGAAGGAATGGCGAGTTTACGCCGATAACAAACCTGTCTACGACATCCTGGCTAAGGCGAAGCGGCCCCAAAAGTAGGCGCACCAATAATCGAGCGGTAGATCATGGGCGAATCGGATTCGTAGCGTTTTCTCCGGCGACCGTCGTCCATTCGCGCACGTACCAGCGCTTCACCAACCCGTTGAGCACATACGGATCCGATTTCGCGAACCGTTCCGCTACCTCAGAAGATTCTCCTTTGAAAAGCAACAGCGCACCGTCTATAGGATTTGTTAGCGCTCCCGCCAGGACCAACTCTCCTCGCTCGTTCGCGCCCCATGCTTTTTTCAGATGCGCCTCGCGAAATTCTCCGCGTCGCGCCATGTAATCCTCACTCACTTCATAAAACAGCAGGTAATGCATCTGTAGCGCCTCCGAGTCGCTCTCTACTTCTTCAAATAGCTCCTCACATCAGGGTCCATGTACGCAAGCTGCGCACTCGCATTCCACAATCCGCGCGCCAATTCCTCGTTTTGGGCCTGCGCTGTCGGCGAAGTGGGACGGCACTTCGTAAAATATGCGCCGCTCACGTTGGCCACTTCCGGCGATGAAGCTAGATAAATCATGGTTTCCGCGCCCTGTTGTGGCGTCAGTGCAAATTTCTTCGCGATCCCGATCGCGAACGATAAGTACCCGCCGCCCTGATCGCCGAAGCGCGTGGCCACAAAACCTGGATGAAAGCAATTCGCTGTAATCCCTGTGCCTTCCAGCCGCCGCGCCAGCTCCCGTGTGAATAAAATGTTGCACAGCTTCGACAGCCCATAAACCTTGAACGGCGGGCCGCCGTACACCAATTTGGTTTTCAGCGTCCCCGGGTACTCCTTCTCCGACTGCAGATCGTTCAAATCCATCGTCGCCGCTTGATGCGCGTCCGACGACGTATTCACCACCCTTGATGGCGCCCCAGCAAGAAGGCGCGGCAATAGCGCAAGCGTCAAAACGAAGTAGGACATATGATTCAGCGCGAACGTCCGCTCTAAGCCATCCTCGGTAACCTGCCGCTGCCCACCAAACAGCGCCCCAGCGTTGTTCATCAAGATGTCGATTCGCGGTTCAGCCGCTGCAATCTCCGCCGCCACCCGCTTCATCTCGCTGAGCTGCAGCAAATCCGCATAATGGATCGTGTGATTCGCATTTGGCCCTGCCTTGCGCAGACGCTCCACCGTTTCTTCGCCGCGCTTCCTGTCGCGGGCCACCTGCACGATCCGCGCGCCCATTCCCGCCAGGCTTTCGGCCGCTACCTGCCCAATGCCACTGGTCGCTCCCGTAATCACTACGACTTTGCCCTGCATATCCGCGCTCATATTCTTTTGAAGTCCGCTCAATAGGATTTCGAGGGATGTTTGGCAACCACTGTACATCGCCGTCGGCTCGATGCTACCACCTGCACTTGTCACAGGCGGCTGCGCAAGTCGGCACCTAAAGGTCAGCTCTGCGAACATCGACAGTCACTCAACAACGCTGTCCATAATCCGCCGGTCCCGAAACCATACCTGGTTGCAACGGACGCTCTCTTCAGGTCCGCACGGTTAAAATTCGACGACACCATTCCTCTCCAAGCGGAGTAGCCACGCAAAAGCGGCTGGAGCGGACCCCTCCGAGTCCGCTCCGGGCATTTCAATCAAATTTACGTCGCCTGCTTTAATCCTCGACGAACGCTTTCAATCTGCCGAGAGCCCGATCCCACGCCTCCGAAACTGTCTCCAGATACGTTCTGAGGTCTTCAATCGGCTCCGGATCGAGTTCGAAGCGACTTTCCCGTCCGACATGCACGCTATGCACAATCCCCACATCCTCAAGAACCCTCAAATGCTTTGTAACTGCCTGCCGACTTAGCCTGGTTCCCGCGGTCAATTGAGAGATCGACCGCGGTGGCCCATCTAGAAGCTTTACCACCAGCGAAAGGCGGGTCTGATCGCCCAGCGCTGCAAAGACCGGTGCATGAGTGCGCGCCCTTGCAGAGCCCGCCGTGCTATTTCGACGCTTTCGCAAGATAGCTCTCGATATTTCTCGTTTGCTCGGTCCAACCACCATCGTTCATCCGAAACGCTTCGGCGCGTCGATCGCTGGGTACCTTATCGAAGCCTGACTCCGTGATCTCGAGCAGTGTTCCTTCCGCGGTTTTAGTGAGTTTGAATTCCACCAGTGTCGGAGTCTCCTTCGAATAATCCACCTTGGGATCGATCCCGTATGGGTGCCAAGTGAACGAAAAAAGCTTCTCCGGCTCGATCTTCTGCACGACCGCCTCCCATTTCACGTGCTCATAGCCCGGGTAGGTAATATGGCCGCGCGAAATTTGCCCAGCCACAAACGGCCCATCCAATTCCACTCGGAACCACTCCCCAAATTCGCGATAGTCCGTCAGTGCCCGCCATACCCGCGAAACCGGCGCTTTCAATTCAATGCGCTTTTCAATTCTGTCGCTCATCCTGTGCAACCTCCAAGTTGCATATTATATAAGCGTCTGGCTAAACGCAACCATGAGGTTGCTCGTCTGTATTGCCGGCCCTTTGAACAGGTAGGAGGTAAAAAGAGGAAAAGCCTAAAAACCCAAATCATCCAGACTAGGGTGATCGTCCGGGCGTCGCCCTAGCGGCCAATGATACTTTCGGTCAGCCTCTTTGATCGGCAAATCGTTGATACTCGCGCGGCGCACCTGCATTAGGCCGTTCGGGTCAAATTCCCAATTCTCATTGCCGTACGACCGGAACCAATTTCCCGAATCGTCGTGCCACTCATACGCGAATCGAACTGCAATCCGGTTATCGTCGAACGCCCAAAGACCTTTAATCAGCCGATAGTCAAGCTCCTTGGCCCATTTACGCTTCAAAAAAGCCACAATCTCCGCCCTGCCATTGATAAATTCCGATCTGTTCCTCCATCGCGAGTCCGGCGAATACGCTAGCGCAACCTTTTCCGGATCGCGCGTGTTCCATCCATCTTCCGCTCCGCGGACCTTCTGCGTGGCAGTCTCTCGGGTAAACGGTGGTAGCGGCGGCCTGCTCGACATAGGCGCTCCTTACTTCGTATTGGGATTTAAGCGATCCACTCTATCGCCAAATCTAGCGCTGGAGTGGTTGAGGGTGGCAGTTGCACATCTCATCCTGGTCCCGTAGAATCGTTTCGCGGGGTGGAGCAGCCTGGTAGCTCGTCGGGCTCATAACCCGGAGGTCGTTGGTTCAAATCCAACCCCCGCAACCAAACTTCTTCTCTACAGAGAACTTCCTCAGCCACAGCAACCGCCCGAAGTTGTATGTCGCAGTTGTAGAGAGTTTTTTCCGACACGTCGACAGATCAGGGAACAAATTTGATTCGGTGATCCAAGTTTGAAACGTCAACCGCGGTCAGGAAGATCAGGCGAACGATCTTCTCCATTTTCGGATAGTCAATCTTGTCCCAGGTGTCATTTTCGGTGTGATAGTCGGCGTGCTCGCCTGTATTGAAGAGCACCATCGGTATCGACTTTTGCGCGAAGGGATAATGATCGCTGCGCGCAAACCACGATTCACGATCGTCGCTATCTGTCTTGTAATCGAGCTTCAAGCCGATGCCCTTATCTTGGGCTTCGATGATGGCCTTAAGTTCTGGATCGTAGAGTGTTCCTGAGAGATTCAGGTCGTTCGTGTTCTGTTCGGGAGTTGTATTCCAAGTTGGCGAATTCTCGTCGCGGCCAATCATGTCCATATTTAGATTCGCATCGGTCTGATTGAGCGGAATCAACGGGTGGTTGACGTAGTAGAAAGACCCCAACAGCCCGCGTTCTTCCGCGTCAAAAACGACAAAAAGGATGCTCCGCTTGGGCTTCACTTCTCCTCGAACAAACGCCCGCGCAATCTCGATCACGCCGATTGTCCCTGAGGCATTGTCGTCTGCCCCGGGATAAATTCGATTGCCAATCTTGCCGCCGTGATCGTAGTGCGCGGAGATCACAATCGTTTCATTCTTCAGCGTGGGATCCGAACCCTCGAGCAGCCCCACCACGTTGCGCATGTGCCGCACTCCGCGCTTCTCGTAAGCCTTGGTCATGGTGAGAGACACACCTGGAATTTCAAAAGAATCTGCATGGTAGCTTGCGTCGATCTTTTTCTGCAGCTCGGCGACAGTGGTGTGTTTCGCTGCGAGAAACGAGTTCGCCACGTCTTCTGAGATGGAGAAAGAAGGCAGGTCCCAGGTTCCGTCCGTTAGCGATTGTCCGTACAGCGGTGTTCCGGACTGCATGTAATCCGGCGATCCGCTTTCGAGGCGAGGGGGGCGGCGCTCCTCTTTGGAATTTATGGTCAGAATTCCTGCCGCGCCCGCTTTTCTGAGTATTTCGACTTTCGCCCAGTCGTATGAGTAGAGCGTGTCCCACTTGCCCTTGAATTTCGAATTGGGATCGGATGCTTGCGGTTCGCGCGGGAGGATCATCGCGATTTTGCCATGTAGGTCTACCCCAGCCAGGTCGTTATATCCATATTCAGGCGCGTTGATTCCGTAGCCCGCGAAGATGACTGGAGCAGTCACTGTTACCGGATTGTTGGTCTGCGGATTCCACCCAAAATTGAAATCCGGGCCGAAGGTTAGGGTTTTCTCTCCGGTGGCGGTTTTCACGACGAGAGAGGTGTGCGCTTCGTCGAGCCAAGCTCGCACCGTGTCGAAATTCTGAAAATACGAATTCGAGTCGCCCACCGGCTTGAGGCCGAGGCGCATGAATTCAGAGGCGATATAGTCCGAGGCGATGCGAGCGTCGCGGCTGCCCGCGAGGCGGCCTTGAAGGTCTGCGCTGGCCAGGAACTGCATGCGGGCCTTCAAGTTTTCCGCCTGAATCAAACCCGCGGACTCGTCAATGCTGGGCGCCGAGACGGTGAGCATCAGAAACACCAGTGCGAGCTGGCTGAGATTCATTTGCTGAACTCCTTTAGACCCCTTGGATTGCGGTTGAAAGTCCTAGAGCATTACCCACACACGGGGAGATCTGAAGCCGCTGGAAGCGGCCTCAGTGAGCGCTACCTACCAGCTTTTCCACTTCGTCCATTTCCTTTGGAATGGCGCTTGAGAGAATTTCTGGTACGCCATCAGTGATCAAGATAGTGTCCTCGACCCGGTAATGCATCTGCTTGTCCGGAAATTCAATGATCGGCTCGACGGTCACCACCTGGCCCGCTTTGACCGGACCCGAGACGTGTTTGACGTCGTGGGTGGCGAACCCCACGAAATGGCCAGGGAAACCCATCCACTGATTTCCCACACCGGCCTCATCGTAGACGGCCTTGCCCACGTCGGAGGCCTGCTCGTAGGTGTGGCCTGGTGTCAGCATGGTGATGATGGCCTTCTGCGCTTTTAGATCGGCTGCATACCATTTGGCTTGTTCGGGCGTGAACTTGCCGCTGATATTGAAAGTGCGCGTGATGTCCATCGTTTCGTGATCGAGGGAGCCCGCGTAGTCGAAGACCACCAGTTGATTGGCTTCTATCTTGTTGCGATTGGAGAAGTAGTGCCAGGTGTTGATGTCCGGCCCCGAACCGACAATCGCGGGATAGGCCACGCCTTGTGCCCCGTGCTCATACATATAGCCGTAGGCCATTCCCTCGATCTGGTATTGGTACATGTCGGGGTGCGCGTGAGCGATGGCATTGCGGTCCGCCTCCGCGCTGATTTTTCCGATGCGGCGCAGAACCTCGATTTCTTCTGACGTTTTGATATTGCGCAGATCATCGATGGCAGGGGTCAGGTCGCGGATGTGAGCCATGGCGTAGCGCTCGGCTAGCAATTTGGCGGGAGCCAGGTCCACAGGAATTGGCTCATGATACGGATGCGAAAATTTCCACGCGTGGTCGCGGCCTACTTCAGGGCGGGCGCCGTCAGCCTTGTCGGGGAATCCCAGGCGGACCCAGAGGTCGCATCCCGGATGGAATTGGAGGATGTACGACAGCGCGATATCCATGTCCGCAACGGGGTTTACGTTCTTGAATCCTAGCGCCTCGCGTTCGGCGGGAGGCAACGCTAGTAAGTTCGCGCCATACACTTGAGCGGTGCGTGGAGCCTGGCTGGACTCGAAAATCGTAACGGCGCCACTCTCGTTATCCATGAACATCACCGCGCCAGGATCTTGCAAGCCCGTGAAGTAGTAGAAGTCGTTATCCTCGCGGTAGTGCGTAGCTTCTGGAATGTCGTTACGCGCGAAAAGAATCGTGTAGCCGGTCTTTAGCTCTTTAGCTAGGCGGTCGCGGCGCGCGGTGAAAGCCTGCGGCCCACCCAAGTCGGTGATTGCCTGCCGGTCAGTGTACTGACCAAACGCGCAGGTTGATCCAGTCAAAAAAATAGCGAGTGACACAAATACCCTAACGAGGTTCTTCGAACTTCCTATAGCGCCCACTTTTGGCCCTCCTGCAGATTTATTTTTATTTGGGTCCCACGGATTTGGTTATCGCCCGTTCCTACTGCGCCATTTTGCTGAATATTTCTTTGGCGCGCGAATAGACGGTCTCGACCTCGCTCTTCTGCTCGGGCGTGTTGAAACTTTCGTCCTTCTCAGCTAGCTGGCCGACGCGCTCCATCCACTTCACGAAGTACTGTGCATCTTCGGGCGATTGCGGCTGCTGATCGCCTACGCGCAGATAGACTGCGCCGGTGTGCGCGTATACGAAGCTGTCCAGCAGCAGGTGCACGCTTTCGGGCCCGGTCACCCGCGCCGCAATCCAACCGCTGTGCTCTACCTTTATGTCCCCCGCAAACTTCACGTGCAGCGGGTCTTTCGCACTCACTGTCCCAACCACTTTGCCGTTCTGGATGATGTCGAGCGTATCCATTGGAATAGGCGAGACTACGTCAGCCTCGACGTGAACAGTCGATGTAGTGTTGGCCGGTAGCTTCACCTCCGCACCTGGCTCCTGCCCGTTCACCGTAAATCGAATCATCGGCCCGTTCGTCACGAACGTCCGGCCCGCTTTCAGGCCGTCGATCCATTTTTGATAATCGAGCGGGCCTGAAACCTTTACATAGACTCGCGTTGAACCTACAGTGGGCGCGCGCCAATAATCGGTCATCACATCGGTGCCGGCGGCGATCGGAATTTTGTATCCTAGATTCAGGAGCCGGTACCAAACCTCTGCCACTGGATATTCATCGGTCCAAATGCACATCAAGTCGTAATAATCGACCTTGCCTAAGGCTATGTCCGCGGGGAATTCGCGCCCTCCCATGTAGTCCTGTGTGGAAGGATCGATGCCCTTGGAGGTGAAATAGGGATGCACATAGCCGCCGATGCCACCTTGCTTGTGAACCTCGTCAAGCACTGCGGCATTCGTCGGGTAATCCGCGGCAAAGGGAGTGCCCGGGAAACCGGTGAAAACCGGGAACAAGTATCTCTTTAGGTTGAGCAGGCCCATGTGTCCGGCAAAACTGGGCCGAAATTCTTCGTTGAAATAAAGCAATCGATTGTCATGGGAGCTAGGATCGAGCTTGCCGGTGAAATATTGCAGATCGAGCAAGCGATCGTTCCAGTTCGTGGGAAAGTCATGGACTACGTTCAAGTCTTCCGCGTCGGCTTCGAGTAGCAACGTCTTCGGATTCGCACCCAGGATGCCGCCATAGTTCATGTGGAGGTGAGTGTCCCCCGAATACCAGCCGTCCTTCTCCACGTCGCTGACCCGCGTGAATTTTAGAGTCACATTCGCACTGCCATTGGCTGCTACGGTGACGGTCCTTTTCTGCGGCGCGAGTTCGAATCCCTTCATCGCTTCAACAGTCACTGCGCCTGTGGGTACGTCGATGGAAAATTCGCCAGTTGAAGAGAAAAAGTGGTCGTTTGTGGCGCTGGTGACGCGCGCAAATGCTCCGAGGGGCGCATAGCTCTTGCCATCGGCGGCGGTCAGGTAAACGCGCGCCGAGGTTTTCCGGCCACGATCATCCTCGATGTGCACAGTGAGATGGCCGGTGGGAACGCGGTAGTGAAAGCTCGAAATTTTTACCTCAGTGCTTTGGTCACTCACCAAGGGCCGGGTGAAAAGATGAAACGTTGAGCCGGCATTGGTGACGTAGGCAAGTTCTGTTGCATCCGGAGACCACGACGGGCAGAAAACCTCCGCGTCTTCGTAGGTGAACTGAGCGGGAACGCGGGTCAAAGAATTGACCAGCCAGAGTTGGTTATGGCCATTCCGCGCGGCGATGAAAGCTATGTTGTGGCCGTCCGGCGACCAGCGCGGCCGGGTATGCCAGAGCGTTTCCTCTTCCAGCAGAAGCCGCGGGCTGCTGCCGTCGAGACCCATGACCCAAAGGTCGCCCGATCCTGGAGCGGGCACAGGAGTTGGATAGCCTGGGACCGGAGACGA
>Ga0209624_10003318_pt1 | contig 11429 bp, 7 predicted proteins | sample JacPinW_OM2H0_O1_FD_188565 | JGI IMG/M metagenome (GOLD analysis project Ga0209624, IMG submission 188565) | Forest soil microbial communities from Algoma, Ontario, Canada - Jack Pine, Ontario site 1_JW_OM2H0_O1 (SPAdes) (version 2) | ecosystem: Environmental > Terrestrial > Soil > Boreal... | reverse complement strand
CCAGCTTTTCAGATTGCCGTCGGCATCAAACTGCGCGCCCTGATCGTCGAAACCATGCGTCATTTCATGGCCGATCACCGATCCGATGCTCCCGTAGTTGAAGGCGTCGTCCGCCTTGGCATCGAAAAACGGCGGTTGCAGAATCCCCGCGGGGAAAACGATTTCGTTATGCAGCGCGGCGTAGTACGCATTGACGGTCGGCGGAGTCATTCCCCATTCCGTCCGGTCCACGGGCTTACCGATTTTCGCGAGATCGCGCGCTTCCTCAAACGTATCGCCGCGCGTGACATTTTCGACAAACGGGCCGCGATCCACGCGGAACGCGGAATAGTCCCGCCATTTATCCGGATAACCGATCTTAAGGTTCATGGCATCGAGCTTGTGAAGTGCCTGTTCCCGTGTCGCGGGGCTCATCCAGTCCAGCGTCGCAATGTCCTCGCGAAGCGCTGCCATCAGGTTGTGGACCAACTCGATCGCGCGGGCCTTGGCCTCGGGCGAGAAATAACGCTCCACATAGAACTGACCCAGGGCCTCGCCGAGCTCGTTGTCGGTCGCTTCGACGCAGCGGCGCCAACGCGGCAGGTTCTCCTTCGCGCCAGTAAGCTGCTTTTTATAGAAATCGAAATTCTCATCCACGAACCTCGACGGCAGCGTCGGGGCGGCATTCGAAATCAGATGCCATCGCAGATACGTCTTCCAATCGGCGATCGAAACCGAAGCAAGAGCCGCGTCAACGGCCTTCAGGGCATCGGGCTGGGCGACGTCCACCTGCTTTACGCTCGGCGCGCCAACCTGGTCGAAAAACCGGGGCCACGAAAGATGGGGAGTCAGTTCGGTGAGCTGCTCGAGCGTCAACATGTGGTAGTTGAGCGCCGGGTTGCGCAGGTCTTCCCGCTTCGTGGCCGCCTTGGCGAATGAGGTTTCGATGCTTAACACCGCGCTTGCTTCCGCGGCGGATGTGGCAGCGTCATCGCCCAACAGCTTGAACATGTTCGTAACGTGCTGGACGTAGCCCGCGCGAAGCTGTTTGGATCGGTCGTCGTCATCGAGGTAATACTGGCGGTCGGGCATCCCGAGCCCGCCCTGCCCGGCAGCGAAGATCACCTGCTTGCTGTCCTTGAAATCCTGGAGCGAGCCGAAACCAAAAGCCACATCGACCCCGGTGCGCTGCAGATGAGCAATCTCGGCCTGGAGGCTGGGAATGTCCTTGATTGCCGCGATGCGCCCAAACTCCGGATCGAGTGGCTTGGCGCCTGCGGCTTCAATCTGGGATTCATCCATGCAGCTGGCGTAGAAATCGCCAATCTTCTGGCGATTCGAGCCCGGCGCAGCGGACGTATCCTTGGCCGACTCTTCAAGGATTTGATGCAGGGCGTCTTCATTTGCTGCGTTGAGCGCGCTGAAGGCGGTCCACGAGGAGTGATCGGCGGGGATGGGATTGTTCTTCATCCATCCGCCGGAGGAGAACTTGTAAAAATCGTCGCAAGGAACTACAGACCGGTCAAGATTCGCGAGATCGAAGCCGTGATCGGGCCGGGAGGCGTCGCCTGGGGCAGCAGCGCCTGACGCATCGCTGCTTGAACGGAGACTCGCGCAACCGCCGGGTGCGACACCGGACGCGTTTGCGTCGGCTGAACTCCGACCCTGCGCACAAACGAGCACAGGGAACGCCGCGAGCAGCAGGGCCATCAGCGCAGATTTTAAATGTTGAATCATCAGAGATCTCCTCGCTGGGATGGATGGTGTGCGTACACACCTGTTCCACCGGAATGCTATTGCGATTGGAAAGCTGCCCCAGGGCGAGAGATCTCTGCCCGCCACCGACCGCACCGGTATTCTGCGGTCGGCCCGACCGGCTGTCAATGCCACGAAGCCGGATCCGGGCGTTAGTTGTCGATCTGGGCGCGCTGCAGACGGTCGGAATAGTCGACGTAGACGGTCTTCCATTCGGAGTAGAAATCAAGCGCGGCGAGGCCGGCCTCGCGATGGCCATTGCCGGTATTCTTTGTGCCGCCAAACGGAAGATGGGTTTCGGCGCCGATGGTCGGCGCATTTACGTAAACGATTCCGGTCTCGAGGTCACGCTGGGCCCTGAATGCGTTGTTCACGTTGCGCGTATAAATCGCCGCCGAAAGTCCGTACTTCACGCCATTGGCGATTGAAAGCGCGTCGTCAAATGAGTCAAACGGAATTACGGACACAACTGGACCGAAGATTTCTTCCTGGCAGATGCGCATTCCGCGGTCGCAATCGGTGAAAACGGTCGGCTCGTGGAACCATCCGCGGGCATGCGCCCCGGTCTCAAGCCGGTGGCCTCCGGCGGAGAGCTTTGCGCCCTCTTCCTTGCCGATTGCGACATACTTGATGACTGTCTGCAATTGCTGTTCGTTGATGCACGGACCCATCTGAGTTGCCGGGTCCAGGCCGTCTCCAACCTTCAGTGCCTTCACTCGCGCCACGAATTTCTCGACAAACTGGCGGTACACGCCTCTTTGAACGGCCACGCGGCTTGCAGCCGTGCAGCGCTGCCCGGTCGTGCCAAAGCCGCCCCAGACAGCTCCCTCGATTGCGAGGTCAAGGTTCGCATCATCCATTACGATGATGATGTTCTTACCGCCCATTTCCAGGTGGCACTTCTTAAACGTCGGCGCGCACGCCTGACTTACGATGCGACCCACCTCGGTTGACCCGGTGAAGCTGATAAGCCCGACATCAGGATCATTCAGCATGGGCGCGCCCGCATCAGGGCCGTAACCAAAGACGACATTCAGGACGCCTGGCGGAAGACCGGCTTCCGAGAGAACCTGCGTAAGATTGTAGGTGGAAAGCGGCGTGTCCTCAGCGGGTTTGAGCACGACTGTATTGCCGCAGATCAGAGCCGGCATCGCCTTCCACGACGGGATCGCCATCGGAAAATTCCAGGGCGTGATCAGGCCGGCAACGCCAATCGGCGACCGGACTGCCATCGCAAATTTGTCAGGCAGCTCGGAAGGAGCGGTATGGCCAAACTGACGGCGGCCCTCGCCTGCCATCAGATAGGTCATGTCGATTGCCTCCTGCACGTCGCCGCGGGTCTCGGCAAGGACCTTTCCCATCTCCTGGGTCATTTCGCGGGCGTAGTCCTCCTTGCGCTTGACCAGGATTTCGGCTGCGTGAAACAGGATCTCGGCGCGTTTGGGCGCGGGCGTCAGCCGCCACTTCTGGTAGGCAGCTTTCGCCGACTCAACTGCCAGAGTCACGTCTTCCGGGCCGGACGCCGGAAAAATTCCAACCAGTTCATCGGTGTTCGCCGGATTGCGGTCCTCAAGCACCTTCCCGCCACGGGCTTCGACCCACTCACCGTTGATGAAGTTCTTGAAAATTTTTGGGGCAGATGCAGTGGCCATTGTCGATCCTCCGGTACTGCCGTGCTCCTGCGCTCTCGGCGCAGCGTGGGTATTGCGATTCGGTCTGGCAGAAACAGCGAAGATTCAGGGTAGCAATGGCGAGGCGCACCCGTCAACGCGGCGGAGCAAGCACTGCCGATTTTCCGATTCAACCTGATTAATGTGGCGAGGTCTTGGCGGGCGAGCTCGGAACGTCGGAAGAGGTGTTTGCTGACGCGATTTGCCCGCTTGGAGGCGCGGTTGAAGTCTGGCTCGATGGCGGCGAGGCAGGTGCCGTCGAGCAACAGCTAGGCGCAGTGGCCGGCTTAGGCGCCGAGACCCCGGCGATATCCGAGCCGAGCCCGAGTTTCTGAAGTGTCGGGGCGTCGAGCTTACCGTTCGCCTCGATACCGTTCGCTGATTGAAACTTCTGGACGGCGGCGACGGTGTTCGAATCCCATTTTCCGTTTGCGTCGCCTTGGTAGTAGCCGCCTCGCGCGAGCGCGGACTGAATTTCAGACACCCGATCCGCCGTGGGCGCCTTCTGCGAAGGCTCACGCTTGGCGTGATGCTTTTTCTTGTGGCTTGCGGTTTTCGATGAGGCCGAAGGGGTACCGGACTGCGAGGTGCTGGACTGCGGCAAGGGACGCGGCGCCGCTGCGGCCACCATGGCTACGCATCCAAGCGCCATCGACGCGATGATCGAAAGCCGTCTCACCTGATTTGTCCCTCTAATTTGAAGCCTGCCAGCCGGATTGTGCTGCCTGGATCCGACCACCCTGCTTCAATTATGGCAACTTGGCCGAATGACTCAAGCCGCAGGGCCGAGTGAGGGACCTATCAGCCAACGTCAGCAAAGCTCCTCGCGGCGGTTCAGCGCAGATCGCCAGGAGGTACGCCCAGGCCTTGGGCCGCATCTTCCGCCTGGCTGATTTCACTTTGCAGCGCGTTCGCGCGGCTATCAAGCCGGTCCAGCAGGTCGGTGGTCATGTTGCCGCCTTCTCCCGGCGTGGGCCTCAGCAGCGTTATTCCCTGCACCGAGAGCTGGTCTTGCATGCTGTCAACCACGCCCTGCACTTGTGCCAGCTGTTCGGAGGCATCGCGTGCCACACGTGCCGCCTCAGTTCGTTGCTCCTCGACAGACGATTGGGCAGGGACCAGCTCAAGGCCGCGCCCTTCTGCCAAAATTCCCGGAGGCAAGTTGTTTTCGCGAGCCAGATCGCCGAGTGCGTCGATTTGCTGCGCGATCTCCTGCCGGCGAGATTCCAGCTGAGCGATCAGGTTGTCGGTGGTGATGCCTTCGCAGGGAGCATTCAGTACCAGCCCGGTCGGAAGTCCAGCGCTCGTCGAACGGAACTCCCGCAATTGTTCTTCACGACTGTCCATTGCCGCCAGTTCGGCGTCGAGCGCCGTCACTTGCTGCGCGTACCACTGGGGATCCTGCTGCGGGTCGATCGGCACAACCGAGGAGGGCGCAGGCGGCGCGGATTGCGCACTCGCAGCGGAGTTTGTGACGGGCTCGCGAGCGCGACCGATGACGAACTCGGGATTGAGACGCTCCACATCGTCATTGGTCCAAATCTTTTTCTGGGTATCCGGCTTCGAGGAAGCTGGCGGCTTGGCTGGCCCGCCTCCCGTTGCGGCAGCCGCAGGAATCGCAAAGCCAACGGACAACAGGGCAACAGAAGCTAGAAAGAACGACATACGTAGGGGCAATCGCATGGCTAAACCTCCCAAGTAACGGCCTGTCTGCGGGGGGACGCAGTATGCCACGGACGGCGGGTTGTCGACAAGTCGCGTCGAGGGGCTGAAAGCTTCAGCTGCGACGGACCGGGCTCTCCTGATTGATGATAAACGTAGACATCTGCTCGAAAAACGCCCGGAGGAACTGTTCGACTTCGATCGGGAGCGCCGCATCCGTAAGCGCTTTGTTCATCAACTGCATCCAGCGATCACGGGCAGCCTGATCGATCTGAAACGGAAAATGTCGCGCCCGCAGTCGGGGATGCCCGCGCTCTTCGATATATCGCTGAGGCCCTCCGAATCGATAGATCAGGAAATCCCGAAGACGCTGCTCGGCCGCCGCAAGTTCGTTCGCTGGATACATGCGGCCCAGAATGTCGTCGTCCGGAACCTGGCCATAAAAGCCCGCCACAAGGCGACGAAAACCATCCTCTCCGATGATGGTGTAAATGCTGGCTTCGTCCATGGTCACTTCGGGCCGGTCCGGCTGATCAGCGCACTTAGCCAGGACTGGACAGAGGCAGTGAGCGACCGCTCTCGGGGTAGAGCCGGTCAAAGTCCGGGTCGCCATGAAGAGACGCGAGGTCGGGATCGCGGCGAGCCCACACGGCATCCTTGAACCCGGCTTCCCACGCTTTGCGCAGGGCGTCGACGGCCTCCGGCTTCCTCTTCAGCCCACAGTACACACAAGCCGCGTTATAAAGGATGGAGGCTTCGTTTGCGCGCAGGGTGACGGCCAGATTGAGTTCGCGCAAGGCATCGTCCGCGCGTCCTATATCGGCGTAGTTGCTCGCGAGCAGGATCCGCGCCCGGGCATCCTCGGGAACCTGCTTTAGGTGGTTCTCGAGCGCGACGATCACTCGGTGGCCCATGTTGCGTCGGGCTTCTTCCTTGCCCATGGCGCCCAAGGAGTTCCTGATCGGCACATAAACGTTGTAGTCTTCGCCGCTGGCTTCAATTGCGGCCTCGGCAACATCCACGACTTCCTGATAACGTCCCGCCGCGAACAGTGCGCGGCAGAGCATGTAGTAGGCGCCTTCGCAGTCGCGCTTGCGTTCGATGGCCTTTTTGACCATGCGCACAGCTTCGTCGTGCAATTCCGCGCAGTAAAGAACCCAGGCCTGGCTGACCTGGACTTCAGGCAGGTCCCACCGCAGCGCCAGGGCTTTGCCCGAAGACTCGCGCGCACGTTCGACCCACAGCTGATCCCTGCTGAAATTACTGTAGAACATGGCGCAGGCGTTGGCGCAGGCCGCATGGGCGAGGGCAAAACTGGGGTCGATCGCCACGGCATTTTCAAACATCTGCAGCGCGAACTCCAGATCTTGCCGAATCTGGCGCCGGGCGTATCTCTTCCCGCGGAGATAGAGGTCGTAGGCCTGCAGGCTTTCCGTGGGCCGTACAGCCAGGGCCTCCAGCTCTTGAGGCGAAAGCGTCACGCGCAAGGCCTCGGCGATCTTGCGGGCCATCTCGTCCTGTATTTCGAAAACGTCCTTCATCTCGCGGTCGAATCGCTCCGACCAGAGCGGAAAATCTGTACGCGTATCGACGAGCTGCGCGTTGATGCGGAGGCGCGCGCCGGCGCGCCGCAACGTCCCGGTAAGGACATAGGACGCACCGAGCTGCTGACCGATCTGGGCGGGGGTTACCGACTTGTCGCGGAACGCCAGTACTGTGGGACGCGAAAAAGTGTTCAGCCCCCGGATCTTGGACAGCTCGGTGATGACATCCTCGGTGATGCCGTCGCGCAGGTATTCGTCTTCCTTCGCGCCGCTCAAATTCTCGAAATAGAGAACGGCCACCGACTTTCCGGTCGGCTTCTGAACACCTGGGTCGGAATCGGTCTTCTCTTTCGTGCGCCGTTTCCCGGACTCGAGATCGCGCTTCAGGCGGCTGAGGTCGGTTTTCAATTCGGTGGCCGTCTGGCAGCGCAGACTGCGGTCCTTTTCAAGAACCTTATCCAGAATGCGCACAAAATCGGGATTGAGCGACGGATTGAGCTCGGCTGCGGGCTTGGGGTCGCGGTTCAGAATGGCGTCGAATATGACTGCTGTGGTGTCGCCGGGAAACGGCAGCGCGCCAGTGGCGAGTTGGTAGAGCACCGTTCCGGTTGAAAAGATGTCCGTCCGCGCATCCACAAGCTGACCCCGGGCCTGTTCGGGCGACATGTAGCTCACTGTGCCGACGGCCGTGCCCGGCGAAGTCAGCTCGACATCGTGCGCCAAAGTCTCCGCCTGTCCGACCGAAGCTCCCTGTACGATCTCGATCTGGCTTATCTTGGCCAAGCCAAAGTCCAGAATCTTCATCTGCCCGCGCTCGGTGAGGAACAGGTTTGCGGGCTTGATGTCGCGGTGCACGATTCCCTTTGCGTGGGCCGACTCCAGGGCGTCGGCGATCTCAATCGACAGCGGCAGCAGCTTCTCCATTTCCATCGGCTGCCGAGTCATCTTCTGGGCCAGTGTTTCCCCCTCAAGCAGCTCCATAACAATGAAGTGTCTTCGTTCAAACTGTTCGATCGCATGGATGGTGCAGATGTTGGGATGGTTCAGCGAGGAGGCGGCGCGCGCCTCGCGCTGGAAGCGTTCGATCAGCTGGCTGTCCTGCGCCATTTCAGGTGGAAGAAACTTCAGGGCCACGCGTCGGCCGAGCTGGGAATCCTGCGCTTCGTACACCACTCCCATTCCGCCGGCGCCAAGTTGCTTGAGGATGCGGTAATGCGAAAAAGTCTGTCCAGTCAGAGAAGCGGTCTCGGCCATTAGCCGACAATCTTAGATGGTCACAGCAGGTGAGTCAACGACACGACGTCGGCGCTCGATGCGGAGCAAGGACCTACTGCAGGGTTTAAAGGGAACGCAACTGCGGGGTCGTGCCGGACCGACAGAACTTCGCCAGATCTCTAGCGCGACGGAATGGAGCCGGCAAGATACAGCGTCAGCACCCGGTCGGTGTCTGACCGCCGGGCAATCCTGAACAGCACGTCCGCGCCGGGCTGGAGCTTCGCCATCTGCGCACGATAGTCGGCGATCGACTTGATCTCGACGTGATTGATCTCAATCACCACGTCGCCGCGCACGAACCCAACATCCTCGGCAAAGGTCGCCGGTTCGACTTCGGTCACGACCGCACCCGCCAGCGTGCCCATACCCAGTTTGTGCGCAAGATCCGGCGTCAGCTCTTCTACGTGCAGGCCGAACTGTCCGGGCTCCTCGCCCTGATCGGGCTGCTCCTCGTCGTCCTGGGCCGACTGCGGGAAGATCTTGGTCCGGTCGGCAACGGTAATCGTAACGTCCTTGGCCTCTTTATTGCGCACGTAGCGAATCTGGACAGACTGCCCAATCGGTGTCTGCGCGATCGGGTTCACCAGGTCCGCGCCACTATGTACCGGTTGGCTGTTCACGTTCGTAATCACGTCTCCCGCCTGCAGGCCAACTTTGTCGGCAGGGCTGCCCGGTTCAACCGCCTCGACCACGATTCCGTAGGGCGCTCCCAGCTCCCGCATCAGAACCGGATTGTTGCTGTTCTCCTCCTGGAAGGTGACGCCGATGGAACCGCGCACTACTTTCCCGGCCGTGACGAGCTGGTTGTAGACCGTGATCGCGGTGTTGGACGGCAGAGCGAAGCCGACCCCTTCAAATCCGCGGCTGCCGGTATAGATAGCGGTATTGATGCCGATGACCTCGCCGGTGAGGCTGACGAGCGGCCCGCCGGAATTACCGGGATTGATCGCCGCATCGGTCTGAATAAAACGCTGAAACTGATGGCCGACGTTTGAGCGATCCTTGGCGCTGACGATTCCTGCGGTCACCGTGGAGTTCAGCCCGAACGGACTGCCGAAAGCGAGCACCCAGTCTCCGACCTGCACTCCGTCGGAATTGCCGAGCTTGGCGACTGGAAGATCGTGATCGGCTTCAATCTTGATGACCGCAAGGTCCGTGTCCTTGTCAAATCCTACGACCCGGGCGCTGTAATGATTGGAATCTCCGTCGAGTGCGACCTGAATCTTGGTGGCTTGATCGATCACGTGGTCATTGGTGAGGATGAAGCCCTTTTTGTCCACAATGACGCCTGAACCCAAGCTCCGCTCCGCGTCGGGCGCATTGTCGGGCGAATCAAAGAAGCGGTCGAAAAAATCCTGGAACGGATCGTTCTGACCGCGAGGCGTCTTGCCGCCCCCTTTGGGCTTCTCGATCACCTGTGTTGTCGAAATGTTGACGACTGCCGGACCCAGGCTCTTGGAAATACTCGAAAACGCGCCGGAAAGGCTAATCGGATCAGGAATTGCCAGCAACGAAGCGCCATTGGGCGCTTGTGCCCGCGTGGCCATGGCGCGACCGGAAATCAACGTGCCGATGAGGATTCCCAAGCAGAGCGTGAAGGCGACCAGGAACGACGCGAGGAATTTGCGGTTTCTTGCCCAGAGCCAGAGCTCTCGAATTTCAATCCCCATCCGCGTGCTCCTTTTCGGTGGCCGGACGCAACTGAAATCAAAGTATAGCATTCATTCAGACGTCGCAAGCCTGCTCCGGGTGGCCCTTGCCGTGACGACCACGGGCATCCGCATGGATACGGGGTTTGCCAACCAGCGCTCCCGAGCGGTACAGTCTGTGCGCTCAACAGGCGCTCCCCCGGGCGGGCGAACTTCCAGGTCTTCAAAGGGCACATCCGATGAAAGTTGAGTTTGGCGTTATCGATCATGTGGACAGACAGGACGAGCCGATCTGTAAGACTTACGATAGTCGTTTGGAGCTCCTGGAACTGTACGACCAGGCCGGCTTTACCACGTTTCACATCACCGAGCATCACAGCACCCCACTGGGCCTTGCGCCTTCGCCGATTGTTTTCCTTGCGGCCGCGTCACGTATTACCACGCGAATCCGTTTCGCTCCGCTGGTGCTGATCGCCACGCTGTATAACCCGCTGCGTCTGGCATCGGAAATCTGCATGCTCGACCACCTCACCCGAGGCCGCTTCGAGATCGGAACCGGGCGCGGAGTGTCAGGTGTGGAACTTGGTTTCTTCAACGTTCGCGAACAAGACGCGCCAGCCATGTACAAGGAAGCGATGGAAGTCGTGATGGCGGCTCTCACCCGAGACGTCGTGGATTTCCACGGGAAGTATTTTGACTTCACAAACGTCCCCATCGAGCTAAAACCGTACCAATTGCCGCATCCCCCGCTTTGGTATGCGACCAACAGCCCGGAGAGCGCGGCAAGAGCGGCCCGCGAGAACATGAATATCGTCACGCTGGTGGACGCCGTCCAGGCCGGCAAAGTTATCCGCAGTTACACGGAATCCTGGCACGCGGCCCATGGAACGAGCGGAGGGAAGATGCCCCGAGCAGGCATCACGCGCTTCATCTACGTGGGAGAAAGCGACCGCCACGCGCGCGAGCGAGGAGAGTTCGGATCGCGGAAATTCTATGAGAGCCTGGTGTATCTCTGGCAGAAATTCAATGTAACCGCGGTCAGCCTGGAGGAAGTTATCCGCGCGGCCTCGGCCACGTTGATCACCGGGACTCCCGCGACTGTCCGGGCCAGGATCGAGGAAGAACTCAAGGAGTCCGGCGCCAACTATTACGTTCCGCGCTTTGCCTACGGAAACCTCACCCACAAAGAGAGCGTCCGCTCGCTTGAACTGTTCACAAGCGAGGTAATGCCCCATTTTCAGAGATAGCGGTTCTGAATTCAGCTGACAGACAACTTGGCGAGGCAGCTTTCCGGACCGAACGCGGGCGTTACTCCGGCCTGTTCAGGAACGGAAGCGGATCTGACAGCGGATCGTCCTCCAGTGGCGGAGGTCCGGTCAGAAGTTCCAGCGGTTCTTCATCAACCGAGTCCGGTTCAAGCTTTTTCTGCGCTCGGCGCTCAGCCTTCATGCGCGCCTTCTCCATGCGCTTCATTTCCTTTTGGCGCTTTTGGAATGTGGTTGTCACGGGATCTCCTTGGAATCGAAATCGGACGCGGTTTCAACCGCCGTCCACCAACGCTACGCGTGAGCGACTACCAGCGCGGCTCGCGCGGCTGGCGCGGGGACTCGCGGTAGTCTTCGTTCGAAAATCTACCCCGACCGCCTCCGCCGCGTTCCCCACCGCGGCCGCCTGAGCCTCCGCGGTCGCCACCGGGACCGCCGCCACGTGGACCGCGGGGTCCGCCGGAGGCTTCCTTGGGTCGAGCTTCGTTGACTTTCAAGTTGCGCCCGCCGAGGTCCTTGCCGTCGAGCCCCTGCATCGCCGCAGCAGCCTCCGCGTCATTGGGCATTTCCACGAACGCGAAGCCTCGCGAGCGGCCCGTTTCGCGGTCCATGGCGATATGGACTCGCGCG
>Ga0209624_10003316_pt1 | contig 11429 bp, 8 predicted proteins | sample JacPinW_OM2H0_O1_FD_188565 | JGI IMG/M metagenome (GOLD analysis project Ga0209624, IMG submission 188565) | Forest soil microbial communities from Algoma, Ontario, Canada - Jack Pine, Ontario site 1_JW_OM2H0_O1 (SPAdes) (version 2) | ecosystem: Environmental > Terrestrial > Soil > Boreal... | reverse complement strand
GACAGCATGCTTCCGGGGAGGCTGCCTAACAGGCCCGAACCACTCAGGAACGCAGTTGCACGGATTTCTTGCCTATCTAATGAAATGCGCGGTCACGGGAGATCGCTACACCATCTTCGGATATAAAAGAAAGCAGGTTCGGGACAACATCCACAGCAACGATCTCATTCGCGCCTTTCACGAATTCTTCAAGAAGCCGCGCAGTGGCGAGGTCTACAACATGGGCGGCGGAAGATACAGCAACTGTTCGATGATGGAAGCAATCGCTCTTTGCGAAGAAATCACGGGCAAACCATTCAACTTTAAGTACGTCGACGAGAATCGTCGCGGCGACCACATCTGGTGGATTAGCGACCTCTCCCGGTTCCAGGAGCACTACCCAGCCTGGAAGCCGGAATTCGACGTGCCTCAGATCTTGCAGCAGATCTACCAGTTGAACGTTGAAAGGTGGGGCCAGGAATGCTCAACGCAGGCAAAAGCAATGTTGTCGGGATCCTAGTAAATGCGGTGGATTACGAGGGGGCGCTCGAGTTTTATCTTGAGGCTGCTCAGAAGAAGCGCGGTGCGGCAGTCTCCGCGCTGGCAGTCCACGGCGTCATGACTGGCGTTCTGGACCGCGAACACAAGTTTCGTTTGAATCATTTTGACCTTTTGGTTCCCGATGGCCAACCTGTGCGCTGGGTGCTGAACTGGCTTTATCGTGCGAATTTGTCCGATCGCGTCTACGGTCCGAACCTGACTCTTAAGGTATGCGCGCGAGCCTCGGCCGAAGGCCAATCCATCTATCTCTACGGAGGCAATCCAGAAATTCTGGCGGCGTTCACTGAGTCTCTCGAGCGGAGATTTCCCGGGATCAGAATCGCAGGCGCGGAGCCCTCTAAATTCCGCAGGCTAACTCCCGAGGAAAAAACCGCACTGGCTCATCGAATTGTCTCATCGGGTGCTTCGATCACTTTAGTCGGGCTAGGCTGTCCACGGCAAGAGACCTTCGCCTATGAGTTTCGCGAGGCCCTTTCGATGCCGATCCTGGCAGTCGGTGCCGCGTTTCCGTTCTTGGCCGGACTGATCCCGCAGGCACCCCTGTGGATGCAAAATCGTGGCCTCGAGTGGCTGTTCCGCTTGACCAGCGAACCTCGGAGGCTATGGCGCCGGTACTTATACCTGAATCCTGCCTACTTGTTTCTAGTTGCCATGCAGGCTTGCCGGTTGTTGCGTTTTCCGACGGACGGAGTGTCCCCCAGCGGTGAGCAGCTGTTTGGATAACGGACCGACAACTTGCGAAGACTTCTCAAACTGAAACTGCCCAGAGGGATCGCCCGCAATGCGCTGTGGGTTTCCCTGGGACAGGGGACCAGAATCGTCATTCAGGCTGCCTACTTCACCCTAATTGCTCGGTCGCTGGGAGTCAGAAACTATGGAGCGTTCGTCGGCGTCGTAGCGATCGTCGGGATTTTTTATCCATTTGGAACATTAGGCAGAGGAACTCTACTGGTCCAAAACGTGTCGCGCGATCGCCGTCTGTTTCCATCCATGTGGGGTACGGCTCTGGCCACCACTTTATCATGCGGATCGGTGCTAATCGGGTTGGCGCTTGTGCTTTCCTCAATCGCTCTGCCTGCCGTGATTCCCCTGCGGCTCATTCTGTTCGTGGCGGCTTCCGATATCATCGGGCTGAATATCATCACGATCTCCGGCCAGGCCTTTCTAGCTTTCGAGCAGACGAACTGGATGGCCACTATCAATGCGCTAATCAGCGCTAGTCGACTCATTGGCGCCTTGATTCTTGTCGCCGTCGAGCGTCACCCGTCAGCTCTCGAGTGGGGATACGCGTACTTCTTCAGTACTTCAGCAGTTGCTCTCATCGCTTGCTATTTGGTCTCGACGAAACTGGGGCTTCCGAAGATCGGGTTCCCGAGTTCGGCGGCGGAAATCAGAGAAGGTCTCTACTTCTCGGCGGGCCTCAGCGCGCAAACGATATACAACGACGTCGATAAAACGATGCTGGCCCGCCTTGGCACGTTGAGCGCAACGGGTATCTATGGGGCGGCATATCGGCTCATCGACGTCAGTTTTTCTCCTGTAGCGGCACTGTTGTACGCTGCAAACCCTGGTTTCTTCCGCGCCGGCGTGGGTGGAATATCAGGAAGCTGTAAGTATGCCGAGCCTCTGCTGTTCAGAGCCCTCGGTTTCTCTTTGCTCATCTGTGCAGCAATCCTGCTGTTGGCGGGCGTCGTCCCGTTCATTCTAGGAGCGCAGTATGCAGCTACCGCAGAAGCACTGCGTTGGCTGTGTCCCTTGCCCATATTGAAGTCATTGCACTATTTCCTATCCGATATTCTCACTTCCGCAGGGCACCAAGCGGTCCGCACGGCGATCCAAGCGGGAGTAGCACTGTTCAATGTGCTGATCAATCTTTGGATGATTCCTGCCTTCTCCTGGAGAGGCGCTGCCATATCCAGCATTGCCTCAGACGCGTTGCTGGCATGTTCGGTGGGCGCTGCCGTATTTATTTTGCTACGCCGTTCGCAGTCAGGCTCTGCCCTCAGTATCGTCGAGGAAACTGGATCTCCCGCATGAAGCACTCAAGTCGAGTTGTCGGACAATGTGTCTGCGGTTGTCATTATCTTCTTGTCGAGGTTGGCATTTGATCGAAGGCCCCGATCTTCTCGTCGTCCAGGCCACGGACGAAGGCGGTCGATTCGTGAAAGCTATTTGGTCATCTAACTCGAGTCGAGTTACGAAAGAACCATGGAATCTGGAACGCAGAACCTCCTCTCGAGGGTCTAGACGATGCATGTAGCAATCTGTGTTGCGACGTTCAATCGGCCAAGACTCTTGGAGAAACTATTGAGTGGAATTGCAGAGTTGAGATTCCCGAAAGCGGGAATACCAGAGATCACTGTAATCGTTGTGGACAACGACGCATCAGGCACGGCCAAAGATGTGTGCCGTAAGGCGGCTTTCCCTTGGCGCGTTCAGTATGTCCGTGAGCCAAAGCGCGGTATCGCAGAGGCGCGAAACCGTGCATTGAAAGAAATCGGGGACGCCAACTTTCTGGCATTCATAGACGACGATGAGGTGCCGGGAACGCTATGGCTCGATGAGTTGCTGTCAGCTCAGACCAACTTCCACTCAGACGTCGTGGCTGGACCAGTTTTCCCGTCCTTCACTGAAGAGGTACCTGAATGGATACGAGAAGCGGGTTTCTTTATTCGGCCAGTGCATCTGACTGGCGACTCGCTCGCGTACTGTTCGACGGGCAACGCACTTGTGGCCCGAAATGTTTTCGACCGGGTCGGCGGCTTTGACGACCGATTTCAGTTCACCGGTGGTGAAGACCTGCAATTTTTCACGAGAGTCCGGCTTGCAGGCTTCAATATCGTGTGGTCTCAGGAAGCGGCTGTGATCGAGACAGTCTCAACCGACAGGGCCAATCTGCGATCGCTCCTGCGACGCGCATACACTGGCGGGAATTCCTATGCCCTCGTGGAGTCTTCACTTGATGGCCGGGCCTACCTCCGCCTCGTGCGGTTCTTCAAAGGTTGCGCGCGGATCCTTCAAGGTTCGTTGAAGGCGTGCGCTTCCCTGCTGACAGGTCGGGCTGTTGCCGCCGTGCGTGCGCTACGGAGTGTCTGCTCCGGTGTGGGAATGCTTACGGGCCTGTCTGGTCTCCGTAATGAATCGTACAAGACCGTGAGGGGAGACCCAGTCGAGGCCCTTGTTGACGTCGACCCGGCAATTGTCGCTCGAGAAATCAAAGGCTTTTCGGGATCCAACATGAATCCAGATCACAACGCCGGCGGAATGGGATTAGACGATACTTCATCAAGCCAGATCGATTGACGATTCTAGGGGCCAGATTTTACGTCGGGAGTATATGGAAAATCTCCGGTCAGTGAAGTCTTCCCTGAGTGAGCGGGCTTTCGTATGAGGCAGGAACACTATTCCGAGCCGGGCAGGTGATCTCTGGCTGATATCTTCAGCAAACTCGGGCTCAAAAGCACTTTGGCCCAGAACACCGCTTGGACGCTCCTCGGCGTAGGACTGAGGCTTCTAATCCAAGCGTTGTACTTCATCGCTATTGCGAGGACTTTGGGGGCGACCAAATATGGAGCTTTCATCGGAGTCCTTGCCCTGGTCGGAATTGCGGTCCCGTTCGCAGACCTGGGGACGGGTAATCTCCTGGTTAAGAATGTATCGCGTGACCAAAGCCGCTTCGGGACCTACTGGGGGAGGGCACTGGCGACCACAGCCGCTTCTGGCTCTGTGCTCATCACCGTTGTGCTTCTTCTCTCTCACTTTGTCTTACCATCGAATATTCCTCTGCAGCTCGTCCTATTGGTATCGGTGTCTGATATCTTCGCGCTAAACACCATCACGAATTGCGGACAAGCCTTTCAAGCTTTTGATCAATTGAATTCGACGGCTATGCTGAATGTTCTTTCGAGCGCGGGCCGTCTGATCGGGGCGTGTGTCCTGATCGGAATTCGCCCCCAACCTTCGGCGTTAGAGTGGGGATACGCCTATTGCTGCAGTTCCATACTCGTTGCGGTAACGGCATTGTTTCTCGTTTGGTCGAAACTCGGCCCGCCGAAGCTCAACTGGGGACGCTCCATCGCCGAATTGCGTGAAGGTTGTTATTTCTCCATAAGTCTTAGCGCGCAAACGATTTACAACGACATCGACAAGACGATGCTGGCGCGCCTGGGAACGCTGGAGGCGACCGGTATCTACGGGGCCGCCTACCGTCTGATTGACGTTAGTTTTGCCCCTGTTGCGTCGTTGTTGGTCGCCTCCTATTCGAATTTTTTCCGTGCCGGGGCGGACGGCATCGCGTCTTGCTTGAGATACGCGAAACCGCTGTTGCTAAGAGCAATGACGTATTCCGCGCTCATCTGCGTGCTCTTGTTGCTCTCCGCGGGTGTAATACCCCACATTCTGGGTCCGGAGTACTCTCGAACCACGGAAGCACTCCGCTGGCTCGCCGTGCTGCCTTTCCTGAAAGCCTTGCACTATTTCTTCTCCAATGTTCTTACCGGCGCGGGACATCAAGGACTACGCACATGCGTCCAAGTTGTAGTTGCGCTCTTCAATGTCGCCATCAATTTATGGATCATTCCGCTGTACTCATGGCGAGGCGCAGCTTGGTCGAGCATTGCGTCAGACGCCTTACTTGCCTTCGGGGTTGGGACTGCGGTATTTGTTCTTTCTCGTCGATCACAAGCGGTCGCGGTAAATGCAAATGCGGATGCCCTAGTCTGATAGAGATATTTGTTCAAGAACGCAAGCGAGCTAAAGATAGTCGATCCAATTCTTGGAGCGCGGCGCCAGAGAAATTTGCTCTCGACTTTTCCTAGCGAAGACTCATGAGAATTCAACGCAAAATCCTAAACGACGCACTCACGCTAGCGGCTCTTTTTTTGGCCACTGGGGCGTTCCATACTTTCGTCGTAGATCCTTCTGACCCCCTATCTGCCAACGGCTCTGCGCTTATTCAGATACTGTGGTTAGTCATTTATGGGGCAGTGGCTGTTCGCCTCATTCCACGATACCGTCAGGTCATGATGCTGGTTCGCGCAAACAAATGCCTTATGCTGCTGGTTCTGCTAGCCGTTTTCTCAGCGATTTGGTCGGAAGATCCCTCTCTCACACTGCGTCACGCTCTGCCTCTTCTGGCGACGACATTCATTGGTATCGATTTCGCGATTCGTTATTCCGTTCGAGACCAGTTACGCATGCTTTATGTTGTCCTGGGTTTGGTGGTGTTGCTCGGAATTGTGGCACAACTATTTTTCCCAGAGCTCGTCCCCAATGGAGATTTCTACCACGAAGATTGGCATGGGGTCTTGGGTTTCAAGAACGATTGGGCCCGGATTGTGGTTCTAGCGGCGGTGGCAGCTTTAAGTCGGTCGCGTCGCTCCCTGCGGGACTTGCTGCTCATTGCCTCGCTAGTCTTAGTCGCCTTCGGCTTGATAGCTCTAGCGCACTCCGCGGGTGCATTGGTCGTCTTTGTTGTTATGCTAGTGCTTTTCAAGGTTTTTAGCATCGCCCTACGGTGGAGGCCGAAGATTCTGGCTGTCGCGGGCTTGGCAAGTGCACTGCTAGTGTTGCCGATGTCTTATTTACTTGCTCAGAACCTAGATAGAGCGACTGCCGTTCTAGGCCGTGACGCCAGCCTTTCGGGACGAGTGAGTATCTGGGAACTGGCATTATCAAGCATCGCAAATAGTCCCGTCCTAGGATACGGATACAGCGCCTTTTGGGAGGCAAGCTCCCAACGAGCCACGCGAATACGAGAGGAAATGCACTGGGCTGTCCCCCATGCCCATAATGGCTACGTCGATATGACCTTAGAGTTGGGACTTACCGGGCTTTCCTTGCTGATTGCCAGCTGCGTCATTGCGGCCAGGCGGACCTTCGACTGTTGGAAGCGAGGAGCGGAACGCGAAACCATATGGCCGCTGGCCTATTTGAGCTTCTTTTTTTTGTACCAATTCAACGAAGGTAGTCTGGTCACAGCTAATCTAATCTATTGGATCCTGTACGTGGCTGTGTCTTTTTCGGTTACCAGGGTCACAGCCACCGATCCGATGAGCGATCGACAGTTCATTGCACCCATGCAAATGTTCCCACTCGATCAGGGGACAGTCGTGACAGCACATACATCTGGGTAATTTTCGATAATACTCGCTCTACCGTATCCGGAGGCACTCTCGAGAAGCCGGTGACTGTGGGATGAAACGGTAGTAGCAATCTCTGTTCTAACCCTCCCGGAACTAAACTCCCTGCCCGCCAGGGGGATCCATGAACCGAGCACTCATTTCCATCACTGTGTTGCTCCTGGTGATTGCGACTTTCCCTGCTGCGTCAATCGGCAGCAGTGACAACAATCCGCCTTCCCAACCAATACCACTAAACTATTTCGGGATGCACATCCACCTCACGGTGACGGCAAATGGGATGGACCCACTGAGACCCTGGCCAAGCGTCCCCATACCGGAGTTGCGACTGTGGGATGCAGGTGTTGCTTGGCCGAACATCGAGCCCAGGAAAGGAGCGTGGAACTTTAGTGAGCTCGATGTGTATTTGAATTTAGCCGAAGAGCATAAAACGAATGTGCTTCTGACAATTGGACTTTCGCCGGGGTGGGCCTCGGCGCGTCCCGCGGAACCATCGATATCTCGGCCAGGACTTGCGGCGGAGCCCAGAGATCTCGAAGACTGGCGCACCTATGTCGCTACAGTCGCCACACACTGCAAAGGCCGCGTGGAAGGATATGAGATTTGGAATGAGCCAAACCTAAAGGCGTATTGGAGCGGGGACGTCGACAAATTAATATTGCTTACTCGCGAAGCCTCGGAAATCATCCGCAGGGTTGATCCACAGGCAATTATTGTTTCACCCTCTGCGACTGGCAGTTACGGGACGAAGTGGCTAGCCGAGTTTCTAAGTAAGGGCGGTGGCCAGTACGTAGACGTCATTGGGTATCACTTTTATGTCAATCCGGAGCCGCCCGAGGCGATGGTGCCGATTATTCAAGATGTGAGACAGATTATGAACGACCATGGGGCAGGCGGTAAGCCCCTATGGAACACCGAGTTAGGGTGGTCAAAACCAAAGCCTTTTCCGTCCGACGAGCTGGCTGGTGCGTATCTTGCCAGAGCTTATATCCTCAACTGGGTGACGGGTGTAGAAAGGCTCTATTGGTACGCCTGGGACAATCACGGTTGGATCTCGATCGAAACGACCGAGGCGGACAACCGAACACTAAAGCCCGCTGGTAAGGCTTACGGAATCCTTCAACAGTGGCTTGTTGGCAGTCGGATCGTGGGATGTAGTGCGGACGCAGATCACACTTGGACCTGCGAGTTGAATAGGCGGGGGACACCGCGGTGGATTGTTTGGAACGTCGACCGGACCGAGCCCTTCGTCCCCCCAGTATCTTGGCACGCGAGGCGCGTTACTCCTCTGCTTGAGGAAGGGCGCAACACGACAACAAATATTTTCATAAGCCCGATCCCAGAGCTTTTTGAATAAGGCAGGCTACCAGGCGAGCCACTGCCGATCGAAAGCCCTGCTCGGGGATTGAAACAATCGGTCTCTTACAAGCATGCAATTACCTGAATCTTTGCAGCTGATGTGGCTTCTGCTACTAAGGCAGGATGTAAAAAGAACCCGACTTAGCGTCAGGTGGTTGGCGCGTCGGAACAAGACAACTAGAAGATCGATCGTTGCGTCGCACGGACCGATCGTTTCTCTAACGACGTACGGCACACGAATTAGCACGGTATATTTGGCTCTCGAGTCAATCGCCAGTGGATCTGTTCTGCCTTCGCGGATGATCTTGTGGTTGGACAACGAGGACGCGTTTAGGAATCGTCCTAGTTCACTTCGGCGGCTCGAAGAAAGAGGTCTAGAAATAAAACTGACCCCGAACTATGGCCCCCATAAGAAGTATTATCCTTTTCTTGAGTCAACCGACACATTTGAACTGCCTCTGGTCACTGCGGACGACGATGTGCTATACCCGCGAAGTTGGCTAAGCGGCCTGGTAAGCAGTTTCAATAAAGATCGCACGGTGATTAACTGCTACCGCGCGCATGAAATTCAGATTGCCGACAAAACCATAGCACCGTACGGTAGTTGGAAACCCTGTAAGTCTGAGAAGCCTAGTTTCCTTAATTTCGCGGTAGGCAGTTCGGGTTCCATCTATCCACCGGCGTTCCTACGGGATCTGAAAGCAGCCGGGAGAAGATTTGAAGGACAGTGCCCTACAGCGGACGATGTTTGGCTGCATGTGAACGCCGTTCGATCGCATTTTATGATAAAGCAAATCGGTAGCCGTCAGTTTTGTTTCCCACTCTTGCCCGGTACGCAAGACATCGGATTGCATCTCTCGAACGTCGGTCTGGGACAGAATGACGTTCAAATCAAGAACACTTACAGTTCGACCGACATTGGCACCCTCGTTTCATGCCATTCGCTGTGCATTAACGGATAGCCCCATCTGCGATTGAAAGACCGTCCATCTAAATAAGGCACTCGATACCGCTTAATACTCCAAAAGCGGATCGGAACACGATATGCCGACGCCAGATCGCACCCTCAAGCTCGCGTTGTTAACGAACATGGTCGCGCCCTCTAGAATTCCCGTTTATCAAGGGTTGGGCTCTTCTTTCGATCTTCTCCTACTTCACGGAGGATCGGAAGCCAATCGCGACTCTTGGCGCGACCTGGACACGTCGCTTCCCAACGCAAGCGTGAAACGCGCCTGGGGTTGGCAAATCCGAATGGCCAAGAAAGAAAACGGCGAAACGATTGATCATCGCTACCTCCACCTCACTCCAGGGTACATCTGGCATCTGTTGCGCTTCCGGCCGGACGTGGTTGTCACCAACGAAATGGGACTTCGCACCCTCATCTCGCTCACCTACGGTGCACTGTTCGGTAAGCCCGTGTGGGTGTGGTGGGGGGGCACGCTTCACACCGAGCGCAAATTAGGTCCCGCGCGGCGCGCCTTGCGAACGGTAGTTTCTCTTTGGGCCCGCCGTTGGATTAGCTACGGCCAGTCCTCGAGCGAGTATCTCGTCTCTCTGGGCGTGGATAGCAATCGTATTCTTCAGATACAGAATGCCGTCGACGAACAGCGGTTTGCGGCTCCAACTAAGCCCGGGTTCGATCTTCATCCTCGGCCGGTTCTACTCCATGTAGGGCAGTTCATCGCACGCAAGGGGATTGAGTTACTTCTCCAAGCCGCGGCTACGCTGCAGAAGGAAGGAAAGGAATTCTCCTTACTTCTGGTTGGTAGCGGACCGGATAAGCAGGCACTCGAGCGTCTGGCCGCCCATTTGAATATCAAACATGCGCATTTTGAGTCTTCTCGGCCGCCGGAGGAAATGCCTTCAGTCTATCGCAGTGCGGATGTCTTGATTTTCCCAACGCTTGAAGATGTCTGGGGCCTGGTTGCAAACGAGGCCATGCTCTCGGGCCTATCCGTTCTGTGTTCGAAATATGCCGGGTGCGCTAACGAGCTGTTCCGTCCTGACAATATCTTTAACCCTAAGGATCCGGCTGAATTTGCGGTAAAACTCGGAAAGGCTATTTCGGGGGAGCTTCCAAAATCTGACCTTTCATATTTAAAGTCGACGTCACAGATCGTCGGAGATTTAGTCAGAGCATTGGAGAGCTCGGCTCGTCGGACCGCCGATCGCTTGACGGATGCTCCAAGAGATCCACTCTATCGTTAGCGACCAAAGACACCTCACTTTTTAATTTTCGCTCGCATCGTCTCGAGCAGGTAGTGCCGATCGAAGGAGGAGTTGATACCGCCGTGAGTGGCAGTATGTACGCAAATCTTTCTTGGCTGCCTAAAGCTCCCGAGAAATTCTCAGCCGAATGCCGTGCCGCCTTGGCGAATGACGAAGGACTGGGTCGACGTCTGCGGAACCTCGCGAGCTATTCGCTCAACGTTAACCAGCTAGTCCGGCTGGCCCACATTACAGCCACGGCCCGGAGGGATGGAAGATCTCTCGAACCGCTGACACCCTTTCGGCTCGGTGTGTTGAGTAACTCCTCACTCGATTTCATCGTTCCGGCGCTAGAGGCTACCGCGCTGAGGCATGGAATTGCACTTGAGTGCATCAAGGCCGAATACGGACAGGTAATGCAGGAAGCGCTATCGCCCGACTCAGTGATCAATCGCGCCAGACCGGATGCGGTTTTGATCGCTGTGGATGTGCGGTATCTGCCGCTTCAAACGACGCCAGGAAGTCGGGACGCCGCGTCCCGAACGGTCGAGGAGAGTCTTCACCATCTTGAGGAAATACGCGGTAACATCCGCCGAAACAGCGGGGCGATTTTAATCCTGCAGACCCTTGCACCTCTTCCCGAGAGCCTATTTGGCAGTCTGGACCGCGCTCTTCCCGGAGCTCCTCGTCAACTAATCGATGCGGTCAATCGCGGCTTGGCAGAAAGCGTCTTTGGCACCGAAGACGCTTTGATTGACGTTGCCGCGCTCGCCGAGACGGTGGGCTTGGGTGAATGGCACTCCCCAGTGCAGTGGAATCTGGCCAAACTCCCCTTCGCAGACGAGTTCGTGCCGCTCTACGCAGATCATGTGGCGCGAGTGATTGCCGCACTGCGCGGAAAGAGCCGGAGATGCCTCATTCTTGATCTGGACAACACTCTTTGGGGCGGGGTGATCGGCGACGTCGGCCTGGAGGGCATCCAGATTGCGCAGGGAGACGCAACCGGAGAGGCTCATTTGGCGGTGCAGAGACTGGCGCTCGCGCTACGTGAACGTGGCATTGTGCTGGCGGTATCGTCGAAGAATGACGATGACGTTGCGCGACAACCATTCCGCGAGCATCCTGAAATGCTTCTCCACGAGGACCACATTGCTGTTTTTCAGGCAAACTGGATAGATAAGG
>Ga0209624_10003314_pt1 | contig 11430 bp, 13 predicted proteins | sample JacPinW_OM2H0_O1_FD_188565 | JGI IMG/M metagenome (GOLD analysis project Ga0209624, IMG submission 188565) | Forest soil microbial communities from Algoma, Ontario, Canada - Jack Pine, Ontario site 1_JW_OM2H0_O1 (SPAdes) (version 2) | ecosystem: Environmental > Terrestrial > Soil > Boreal... | reverse complement strand
CATATTGACGACGGGCTGCGGTTTTGCCTCGCCCTGCGGATGCGCTAAGTACAGCGCATACAGTGGGTGATCTTTGGGCAGGGCGTGTTCGTAGGCCTCCACAAAACCGACCGCGGACACCGATCCCGCGATGAAGACGACGCCGACGGGATCGAATTTTCCTGGCGGTAGTGCGCTCGCCGCGAGACCTGCCCAGAAGCTATGACGATCGCCGGCCACGATCCCAAATCCGGTAATGCTCTGCTCGCGCACGAAATCGTAAATCTCGGCTCGTTCGATTAGTGCATTGCTGTGATCGGAGCTCGCGATTGTGGCGTACCCGCTCGAAGGCCACGGTTTGGCCAGCCCCGGCGAAAGGTTTTGCAAATCCGCGCGCCATTCGAGCGTTCCCTCGGTATCACCCCATAACTTCCAGGTCGCCTTTGATTTACGCAATCGATCAAAAAACCACTTCTTTTGCTCCTGACCAAAGATGGTCTGAGGCGGGCTACTTTTGCGAAAATTGGGCATCTCAGCGTTCCCGAGATGAATGACATCCGGCGGGTGCCCATCATTGTAGTCACGGCCGGCATCCAATACGGCCACGGCGTCCTCGGGGATGAAGTCGGGAAAGGCGTCGCTCGACAGCGGTTTAGCTTCAGGTCGCAACAGCGGGTCTTCGGATCGATAACTGTGCTGGTCGGTCAGGATCAGTTCCACGTGGCGGCCCCATCGCATGGCTCGATACCCGCGCAGACTAGCGATGGCGAGAAGATTGTTGGGCTCTTGTCCCAAGCCGTGATCATCAAACTGAGTGATCGAGGCGTCCACCACGCGTGGCACTTCGAACCGATCGAGTCGTGGGCTACTTGGTTTATGTACTCGGGCTGGCTGGTATTCAAACCACGCTTGATTGGCCGCGACCTTTCGCGTCTGCGCAGGACGTGTCTTTCCCTCGAAAATTTGTAGCCCCTGGTAGCCGAGCCACGAGAATTCATGGTTATCCCACATATTGATGAATGGCCAGCGGGCGCGCGCATCTTGCAGATCCGGATCGTGAAGGTAGGCGCGGTAGGCGGTGCGATAGTCTTCCAGGGTCGTCGGAATATGAAAATCCCGAATCTTTTCGCCGTGGGGATAGCGAATCAAGTCGCGCAGCCGCCGACCGTAGTAGCCCTGTGGGCGATCCTCGGGGTAGTTGACAACCTCGTAAATGAAATCGCCTTGATGAAACACAAAGTCGAGTTGCTGATCCGGCGGCGCCCGCTCGTCATCATAGATCATGCGCCGGTAGGCATTTTGCGCCCCTGAGGTCACATCCTGGCAACTCGTAAACACGAATCGTGGGGGATAGTCTTCGTGATCGAGAGGTGCCGTACGCGTGCGCCCGATTCGGCTGCCGGCGCCCTGAGCATTGGTAAACCGGTACCAGTATGTCGTGTGAGGCTTAAGGCCTCCAACTAGAATGCGACAGGTCCAATCCAACTCGGGGCGTGCGGTGGTAGCGGAATGCGCGATAACACGCGTGAAGGCCGGGTCTTCGGCTACCTCGACGACGACTTTAGCTCCACTTGCGGAGGAACCCGGGTGCCGCGTCCAAAGAATCACACTATCCGGAAGCGGATCCCCCGAGGCGACTCCTTCAGGGTAGGTCTCGCGTACTTCGCGCCATGCTACCCGGGTTTCTCGCCCGCTTGGCGCCGCCCACACGGCCGTCGCGCCCAGCGCTGCAGCGGACGCAAGAAATTGCCGACGGCTCAAATCCGAAGGTGAGCGCATTGGTCCGCCATGGAACTGAATCTTGAATTCAGTATGCGCGTAGAGTCAGAGACTCGCTTGAACGCACTTGATGTGCGCGGTGTTCCGCGGACTGGCGCCAGTGGCTGGGTGGTGCGCCGGTCAGTGCCCGAACTGCACGCGTGAGGTGGGCGGGATCGGCGAACCCCAAGTCATAGGCGATGGCCGTGAACGATCTATGGGTCGTTCGAATCGAGTTCCATGCACGCCGGGCGCGTGCTTCGAGGCGAAAGACCTGCGGGACAACACCGAAGGCTTTATTAAAGCCTCGTGACACTGTCTCTGGAGTCAAACCTTCAGAGTCCGCCCAGTGCTCTAGGCGCACGTGCTCTTTTGAGCGCAGTGTTTGGGCCAGTCGCTCTGTCCAATGCGAATCGATCGTAGGATTTGGGCGAAGAGCATTGCGCAGCGTCAACACCGCCTCGCCGAGGTCTTGCTCTGCGAGCCGCGCGAGGCAGTCCGGATCTGGGACTTGGAAGTGACCTTCCAAGGTATTCTCCGTCCAAGGAAGTCGAAGAATCTGCAATGCGTGCCGCGTTGTCGTCCAATTGGCGTGACAGTCGAAAGCGCCATGCAGGAGTACATCGCCGGGGCGAGCCGCAAAACGGCCGGCGAAACTCGCCTCTTCAAACGAACCGCGCAGCACCACGGTGGCATAGCCCGCGATGTGTCGATGCCTCGGCACAAAGAGTCCGGGATCGAGCGTCTCGACGCCGAATCGGATCGACCGGTATCTCTGTGCGCAGTGTGGAACCATTCTTTCGATTGTACATCAGGGCGGCGCGTTCATTGGCGACGTCCGTGCCTTCACGGAGTAGCCGCAATCAACTTCGAAGTCCGACGGCGGAAAAGGTATTCTCTGTGTGGCCGGGGAGTGAGTGGGAAATGACCCTTATTCGGCAACCGTTCACAAAGGGTATGGCATGACGGGTAAAGAGAAGCAGAGCGAAACGGGTACAGCGGAACGAATTCAAGTTCTACGGCTGAAATCGGGGCGAACCGAGCAGGAGTTGGCGGGCGAGCTGGGACTGACCATTCATTCCTATTCCGATCTGGAGCAGCACGATGAGGAACTTGAATCCGCCGTCAGTATTGCGCAGGCATTGAAGCTCGCGAAGCTGCTTGATACGGATCTTCTGGCGCTACTTGGCGAAACTGAGATTCCCGTGAAGATGCCGATCGCTCGGGTGCGATCGGCGCTGAACGCGCAATTGGGGAAATCCGCTCAAGCTAAGGAGTTGATGGAAGACACAATAAATTGGGATCTAGGGCCGTTTCTCGAGGGGTCGGATGAATGGACTACCGTTTATACGATCGACTTCGTGCGGCAATTGGCGATTGCGATCGAGGTTGATTGGCAGGTGCTGCTGGCGGGGATTGCGGTTGGCTAGTTCTCATGCGCAGTTTCCGGATCTCGCAAGTCTCAATCGCTGGCGAGCGGTCTGCAATGGGTGCGGCTTTGAGGGTACGTCGCGAGACTACGGGCGGGTCATTCGCGGATGGTCGTCTTGGGGTCGGCATTATCACACGCTGGGTCATCTCGAGGCTTGCTTAAAGAAGTTCGATCAGGTGCGCGATCTTGCGGTCAACGCAAGCGAGGTGGAGTTGGCGTTGTGGTTTCATGATGTGGTGTACCGCACTTGGGCGTCGGACAATGAGGCGCGAAGCGCTGTGTTAGCAGCCGAGACTATGGGACGAGATGGAGCGGAGTCGGGCGCGATAGAGCGGGTGCAAGCGGCGATCATGGCGACTCGGCATCAGGGTCGGGAGCCGAATGGGGATGCGGCGCTGGTGGTAGACATTGACTTGTCGATACTGGGAGAACCGGAAGAGACTTATCAAGAATTCGAGCGCCAGGTGCGGCGTGAATATTGGTGGGTGCCGCGGCGGCGCTATGTGGCAGGCCGGTGCGCGATATTGGAGTCTTTCCTGAGGAGAACGTCGATCTATCGGTATCCTGAGTTTCAGAGGCGGTACGAGGCGGCGGCGCGGCTCAATCTCACGTCGGCAATCACGAGATTACGAACGTGAGTTGGTATAGGTGAAAGACATTTTTGAAAACCACCAAATGTCGTTTCTGGTTGGAGAACAACAGGGACTGATCTTTAAGAACTGATCACCACGGATGGGTTGAAACCGGAGGTAGAGTCTCCAGGTTAGGTGAAAGACGTCTCAGTCAAAGGAATTGATTGGCGTGCGTTTAACTGTAGCTACGCTTGCGGAAAGTGGGGTTGATAGATGCAGGCTGCGATTCGGATTCGGCGAGCTGAGGAAGATGACGCGCTGGAGCTTTCGGTCCTCGCCGAAAGCACCTTTCGCACTGCATTCGCGGAATCGAACACCGCTGCGAACATGCAGCTGCATTGCGCAACCACATACAGCCACGCTCTGCAACTCGCGGAGATTCGTGAGTCGAGCCGCGAGACGTGGGTTGCCGAAGTCGAGGCCAGATTGGTCGCGTACGTTTTGCTGCGGTTCGATGCAACATCGCCAATGATCTCGGGCGAGCGACCGGTCGAGATCCAGAGGTTTTACGTAGATGCCGCGCACCATGGAGGCGGATTGGCTCACCAACTCATGGCGCACGTTGTTGCACGCGCCGAGGCCGCCGCATCCACGGTGCTATGGCTCGGAGTGTGGGAACGAAATCCAAGGGCCTTGGCCTTTTATCGAAAATGGGGGTTTGACGTTGTGGCGGAGCATATCTTCACGGTCGGCGAAGACCCTCAACGTGACTTAGTCATGCGTCGCGACTGCAATCGAACGAGGGGGATCGAAGCCGACATTCGCGATCTGCCGTGCGGTGCTGCTTAGCCCTACTTCTTTGACGCTTCGATGATGTGAAATGGCGAATGCGTCGGGAGCATGTGCTCGAACATCAGGCCCGAGGCATCGAGGAGCACCTTGTACTCCTTCAGCGCCCGCTCCGTGACGCGCCTGTCATCGCGGTAGCGTGCGCGATAGGCTCCGGTCAGGCAACAGTAGTTGATGGCACGATCGAACTACGCACCAGATAGCGGACTCTCGCGACCTCAGCTAGCCTGCTGTAATTGCATAAACCAATTGCTTGGAGTCGCGCATGGCAGCCTATCTCATCGTAGACACCTTACTTGATGACGCCGATTTGTATGAGCAATACAAATTGAAGGCTAGACCCTTGATTGAAAAGTTCGGGGGCGAATATTTGGCCAGGGGTGGACGCATGACGATTCGAGAGACCGATCTTTGGTCACCCACCCGACTTGTGCTGGTCAGGTTTTCGGATGTTGAAACCGCGAATCGGTGTCTCGATTCGTTCGAATATCAGCAAATCCTTCCGATCAGCAAGAAATCGGCGCGTAGAACAGCGGTTGTCTTAGAGGGCGAGTAAGAAGATGGAAGGCAAACGGCTATCGCTAAGGGTTGTCGCCGGTAGCGCCCAAGTTCCGGAATCGACCCCTTTGAAATAGCCGCGACCGGCCGCTTAAGAGGTCACCGGCCACCCCACAACAAAGGACCCCGGCGCCAGGCCGAGGTCTTTGCTTTTCAAGCTGGGAGTGCGGCACGCCGCACTACTGCTGCGAAGCGGGCGCCCCGTATTTGTAAGCAGGATCATCGTCGTAACGGGAACGGATAAAAGTGAGCACCTTCCACAGATCATCCGAATTCTTGATGATTGGGCCCATGGGCGGCATGGGACCCGCCGTGGTAATGAGACCCGCGCGAGTGTAACCATGTTTCAGCAGCTCGACGCTGCCCAGAGTGACGAGCCGAAATAGCGAATCATCGTCTCCGCCGTATATCCAGTCGCTTGTAGTTAGCGGAGGGCACATGCCGCCGCCGGCATTCCCGCCGTGACAGCCGGCACAAGGATTGCTGCGGAACAGAGCTGCCCCTTGAGCAACTATGTTTGCCTGCGAATCTTTGTAAGGGTTGTGAAGACCGCCCTTAGCCGTGCGATTGACCAGATCGATAGCTGAGATTTTGCTGTAATCGACTGGCGCCGGCAGTGTATCCGCCAAAGATACTCCGAGAGCAAGAATAGCAATCACAAGTAGACTCAATCGCATGGCCATCACTCCTCTTCTGAACATACTGAATCCAGCGTACTGAAGGACGTCAACCGAGCCACCGACAACCGCGAGCGTCGCTCGCCATGGGGTGTCACTTTAGGGGACGCCCGTTTCCAGCCGATTTCACTTTCCAGGCCAAGAAATACAAATGAAATGCTTCGGCGACCAGCGACGCAGCCGCTGACATTGTGAACACGGCATCGCTACCAGCTCGCGCGTCAGCCGATGGGGCACTTCGGCGAACTTTCTGCGGTGATTTTTGTGGATTCAAATTTCTCTCGGATGGCAACTGGCGACACTGTTGTACGCGCCAACTCCAGACATACGTAGATGCGAGTGCGTTGAAAGCGCCTGACTGCCGAATACACAATTCCGGATCAGAAAATGCCGTAGTAGCGACTGGTTTAACAGTGCATCGCAGCCGTGATAAGGTCGCGAGGTTGCTGATGACACGCGAGCGGCGGCGAAATTCACGCCTACTTCCGACGCGAAGAGTGCGATTCGAGAGTTTGAAGTGCATGGGATGTCGGTTACGGAGCTGGTCAGTGCGGAGTAGGCCGCTGGCATCAAGGATAAGAAATAGAAGTCTGCTCAGACTGCGTACCACTAGTGCCGCGAACGGATAGGGACCGTCAATGAAAATTTCTAGCCTCCCCATTGTTCTTCCACTCCTAGTCTTGGGTGGGTGTGCTGCGAATAAGTCGACAGACCTGTCCGCGTCGCAGCGCGCAGAAACCGCGCAAACAGATGCTGCGCTGAAGTTGGTGGCGGAGCATCATTTCGCTGAAGCCGAGGGAGTCATCCAGCCCGTCGTTCATGCCAAGGACTTCGGTCGCCTTCCGAGCGCAGAGCAATATCGGGCCCTGTTGACGGCGGCAAAGCTTGGCTACACCCTGAAGCATCCCAAGCTTGAGTATGAGAGTCGCGTTCGTCTGCTCGGATTGCCGGAGGCGACCACTGAAGATCGGGTGTCGCGGGTAAATGCGGCCTATCGGCTTCAAGACACTGGGGAGATCATCATTGGTCTCACGGAATTGGTGCAGAAGAGCCCGGAGAAGCTGGGCGATTTGAATGATCGGTTCATCTTTGGTTCACTCAGTGACGCCACAAAGAAGCTGCCGCATGGTTCAACGGTGCCGCTGTTGCAAGCGTTGTACGCGGCGCGCTGGAAGGTCAAGTGGGATCAGGAGCCGAGCGGCGTTTGGCAGGACTTCGTGCTGTTGCTGCTCGAACAAAATCGGCTGACCGAGGCGATTGACGTTTCCTCCCATGTGACGGACGAATACGCCGTCATCTCCATGCGAGCGGATCGCCGCTTCGATACGATTGCCGCGGCCAATCCTGCGCAGTTTGACATCAGCGCCGCGCTCAAGCGCAATCTCGATCATTTTCAGGCCGCGGCGGAGCGGGCGCCAAAGTCATTGACGCCAAGGGTGGTTGTTATCGACCTTTTGATGGAACAGCAGCGTTATGGCGCGGCCCTGGCTGCGGCTGACGGTCTGGTTGCAGAGATTCGGGTCCACGGCGATGCAAAGCAGTGGTACGACGATTTCGGTGACCGATATGCTTGGGCGCTCGATAGCCGCTCGCGCGCGCTCAGACGCTTAGGTCGGTGGGATGAGGGACTCGATCAGTTGGCCGCTGCAAGCTGGGTGCTGGATAAGAATGGCGAGAATGTCAGTCAAGTGATCAATCTGGGTGATCTGTACTGTGACTTGGGACATCCAAAGGAAGCGCTCGGGGCGCTTGTTCGACTTGGTGTAAAGATTAGCCCGTATGGACTCATGCAGGAGGCCAACGTGCGGCTCGATGCCGCTGTCCAGCTAGGTGACACCGAAGAGACTGAGAAGTGGCTAACCTTCATCAGGGAGCATCGGGTGGATGCCCCTCGGGCCTACGAGGACGCGCTGCTCCTGATGAACGATGCCGAAACGGCGGCGAAATGGCTGATCGAGAGACTGGAGGATAGGGATCAGCGTGCAGCAACACTCTTAAGCATTCAAGAATATGCCGCGCCGCGCGAGACGCCGCGACAGGCGGAATTACGCAAGCGTAGACGCGACTTGATGGTTCGAGCGGATGTGCAGGCAGAAATTCAGAAAGTCGGAAGGATTGAGAGTTATAAGATTGAGGCGCTGGGGCAATAGTCGATGAGAGTATTGTGAGGATCGGACCGGCGGAGAATGCTAGACGAAGAGGGAGTCATTCATGAAGCAAATCATCACTGTTCTTGCTGCTGCTTGGTTGTTGACGGGTTGTTTGACCAACCCTCCGGATCAAGACAGCACGGGGATTGGGCACCGAGATCCTCGCACAGGCCTGTGTCACGACGCCACGCCACCGCCGTGTGAGCCGCCTAAGGACTGAGGCGCTGCGCCACTACACGTGGCTCTATCGCACTGTGCTGAGCGACTAGGTCCGGCTGCGTGAGCTGGTGCGAAAGTATCACTTGGACCAGGCTCCGTGAATGTGTGATGCCGAAGCGACGCGGCCGTGGGAGTGCGGCCACTTTTTGCCATAATTGCTCCATCGCCCTGCCACTTTTGCTTCGCATCCTGATGCGAAACCAAGTCCCGGGCAGTCGTTCCAGGGACATCCCCGTGATCGCATGCGCGAGGTGACCAAGGATGAGCAAGGGTGCCATTAAAACGTTTATCGGTGTCAGCGTCATCGCCATCGCGGTCGGCCTTTACCTGGTCAACGCTTCCTGGCTTGCTTCGCCGCCTTCCGGGCGCCCGACGGTGATTGCGCAGCGTGGCCTGCACCAAGTGTATGGTCGCGAGGGAGTTGATGATGAAACCTGCACGGCACATCACATCCCGCCGCCTTCGCATATGTTCATCGACAACACGTTGCCCTCGATCGCTGCGGCTTTCGCCATGGGTGCGGATGTTGTTGAGGTCGACGTGAAGCTCACGAAGGATCGCGAGTTTGTGCTTTTTCATGACAATGCTTTGGAATGTCGTACCAATGGGACGGGCTGGGTGGGAGAACGCACGCTCGCGGAACTCCAGACTCTTGATGTGGGGTATGGGTACACGGCGGATGATGGAAAAAGCTTTCCCTTGCGTGGAAAGGGAGTGGGATTGATGCCCTCGCTGGAAGAGGCGCTGAAGGCGCATCCATCCTCGCGATTTCTGATCCAAATCAAGGATGGTAACCGCGGGGTGGGAGATATCATAGTGGCCTATCTCGAAGGGCATGGACTGGATCAGTGGGATCGCCTTGCATTTTTCGGTTCAGCGCGGCCAGTGTCGCGAATCAAGAGTTTGAGGCCGGAGGCTCGCACATGGTCCGCCGGGTCCACGGCGCGCTGTCTTTCGCAGTATCTTGGGTATGGGTGGACGGGTCATGTTCCAAAAGCGTGCGACGATGGTGTGATCATGATCCCGATAACACAGAGCGGCTTCGTCTGGGGCTGGCCCGATCGTTTTCTTGAACGCATGCGAAAGCATCGAACAGAAGTCATGTTGATAGGCCGGATCGACGGACTGTCCGGTGCTAGTTTCTCTCGCGTGGACACGGTCACAGAGCTCAAGCGTTTGCCGCCGGGGTTCGCCGGCTCTATCTGGACGGATCGAGTTGATGTTGTCGGCCCAGCATTGTCACGCTGAACAGAGGAGTGCCATCATGCCAGTTCAGCTGAATCATACGATTGTCTGGTGCCGCGACAAGAAGCAATCCTCTGCGTTTCTGGTCCGAATTCTCGGCTGCTCGCCCGCAGTACCGTTTTACCATTTCTTGGCGGTCAAACTGGCCAACAACGTTTCGCTCGATTTCATGGAAAAGAGCGGACCTATCTCGGTTCAGCACTACGCATTTCTTATCGAGGAGAGCGAGTTTGACGCGACGTTCTCGCGGATTTGCAACGAGGGCTTGAGTTACTGGGCTGATCCGGGGAAATCTCGGCCCAACGAAATCAACCATAACGACGGCGGTCGCGGGGTTTATTTCGAAGATCTCGATGGCCACGTGCTCGAGGTCATAACGCGCCCCTACGGAAGCGGGGGCGAGTCGGGTTCGCGCGCCTGACCCGCCCGGCGTCCGAACCGGCACCGCGAGGTAACGAGCGGTGTCGAGACTGCCTTAGGGCTTCTCGGCCAGCACCCTACCGTTCTTCCAAAATATATGGGAGTGCCGTGCATGCGTGCCACCTTACGTGCGCTCTTTTTCTGCGGCGATAACTCGTCGGTGCCGGGCGAGGGTGCGGAACTTTTTAACGACTCAGCCAGTGCCATGAGGGCACATCGAGATTCCCCTGTCCTAGTATCTGGGTTTCGCTGAGTTGTTTGTCGAGCTCAATGGAGAGGCACGCGGGATTCTCCTTGAGCGCTGCGATGAGGCGAGAGGCGTGGGAGACCACGAATATCTGTGTGGATTTTGCGGCGAGGCCGATGAGTCTTGCGAGGGCCGGCAAGAGATCAGGATGCAGACTGGATTCGGGTTCGTTTAAGACCATGAGGTGCGGTGGACGGGGAGTAAGCATTGCGGCTGTCCACAAGAGATACCGCAGGGTGCCGTCGGACAATTCGGCGGCGCTCAAGGGGCGAAGCAGGCCGTGTTGATGCATCGAGACAGCGAGGCGGCCGTCTTGCCCCGCGATCTTCAATTGGGCGCCGGGGAAGGCATCGGAAATAGCGGCATTCAGCGCCGGCGCATCGCCGATTTCGAAAACGGTTTGCAGGGCGGCGGCGAGATCACGGCCGTCATGCGCGAGGACAGGTGTGTAGGTGCCGATCTGCAATTGACGCGCCGGTGCGTCGGCATCGGTTCTGAAGTGATCATAGAAGCGCCAGGTGCGGATTTGATCGCGCAGGGTGACCACTTCCGCGGCGCGTTGTGGGTCGGCAATCATGTCCATCATGCTTTCGAACGGTTGCAAGTGACTCGTGACTAAGTCCCAATCGCCGTTCTCGCGGCGAATGCGGACCACTGCGTTACGTCGTTCGACCAGCTGGCTCGCGGGGCGCAATTGTTCGCCGTGCCAGATGACTTCGGTCTTGATTACCGGATCGTAGCAAAATGCGGATTCGGAAGGGGTGGGCAAACCTAAGTCGATGGCGTAGCTGAAGTCATCGCCGCGGAAGCCCAATCGTAAGGCCTGAGACTCCATTTTCATGGTGGCTTGCACAGGTCGTTCGCCGCGCTTCACTGCCCTGGAAAAGGATTCGGGTCCAGCCCACAAGGTTGATGCGTATCCGCCCTCTTTAGCGAGGGAGGAGATCAGGCCGCCGCGTGCTGTTTCGGCGAGGAGTCTTAGGGCGCGATAGACATTCGATTTGCCGCTACCGTTAGGCCCTGTAATGAGGGTGAGCTCGCCGAGGGGCGCAATGAACTGGCGCAGAGAGCGGTAGTTGGAGACGGCGAGGGTGTGAAGCATGGGACGCTGCGCTTTGCGGTAAGCTGGTATGCCAGATGGTCGATTTTCGTGTAACGGAGTTCTTATTATAAGGTTGGCTGCGAGTTTACATTGTGGGGTGGGGAGGCGGCGTAGAAAACAATGCGGGACTGTCAGAAATTTTGTGTGCTGAGCCGTTGATTAACGATTGACCTCGAACCGATCGCCGAACACCACGGCAAATTGGGCCTTTGCCGCGCTCCA
>Ga0209624_10003311_pt1 | contig 11431 bp, 14 predicted proteins | sample JacPinW_OM2H0_O1_FD_188565 | JGI IMG/M metagenome (GOLD analysis project Ga0209624, IMG submission 188565) | Forest soil microbial communities from Algoma, Ontario, Canada - Jack Pine, Ontario site 1_JW_OM2H0_O1 (SPAdes) (version 2) | ecosystem: Environmental > Terrestrial > Soil > Boreal... | reverse complement strand
GATCTACCTGCCGCTGACGCTGTGGCTGTGGAAGGCGCCTTACGGGCCGCGCTTCCGCAAGGACCATCCGACGCCGCGCGCCGCTTTGCGCGGCATGGCCGATATCCTCGCCACCTGGCGGGCGATTGTCGCGCGCCCGACCATCGTGCTGATGACCGCGCTGGCGGGCGGCGCGGCGCTGCTGGTCGGCAACGCCTATCAGGCGCAGATGCCGGGTTTCGCGCAGGATTTCGGCCACGGCAATGCCGGATTCTATTACAGCCTGCTGCTCGGAGCGGACGCGGCGGGCGCGTTGACCGCCGGCATCGCGCTCGAAAGCTTCGGGCTGTTGCAGGCGCATACGCGCACCGCGCTGATCCTGGGCGGGGCGTGGTGCGTCGCGATTGTCGGCTTTGCATTGGCGCCCGTATATCCGCTGGCGCTGGCCTTCCTGTTCGCGGCGGGATTCGTCGAGCTGTCGTTCAACGCCATGGCGCAGGCCCTGGTGCAGATGCACGCGCCGGCCGATATCCGCGGCCGGGTGATCGGCTTCTTCAACATGTTCGCCAACGGCGCGCGCGCCTTCAGCGGCGTGACGGTGGGCTTCGGCGGCGCGCTGATCGGTATCCACGCCTCGCTCGCCTTGAGCGCAACGGCGCTGCTGGTGCTGCTGATGAGCTTGCTCGCCTGGGCGCGGCGCGTGGCCCATCACGCGACGTAAGGCGGCTAAAGCCGGACCGGTATCCCCGCCGCCTTGAGGCGCTCCTTGGCCTGGGCGACGGTGAATTCGCCGAAATGGAAGATCGAGGCGGCCAGCACGGCGCTGGCATGGCCCTCGGTCACGCCCGCCACCAGATCGTCGAGCGAGCCGACGCCGCCCGAGGCGATCACGGGAATCGGCACGGCGTCGGCCACGGCGCGGGTCAGGCCCAGATCGAAGCCCTGCTTGGTGCCGTCGCGGTCCATCGAGGTGAGCAGAATTTCGCCGGCGCCGTGATCCGCCATGCGCTTGGCCCATTCGACCGCGTCGATGCCGGTCGCGCGCCTGCCGCCATGGGTGAAGACCTGCCATCGTCCGGAGCCGTAGGATTTGGCGTCGATGGCGACGACGATGCATTGGCTGCCGAATTTCTCCGCCGCCTCGCGCACCAGATCGGGCCGCACCACCGCCGCGGTGTTGATCGAGGTCTTGTCGGCCCCGGCCAGCAGCAGCCCGCGGATGTCGTTGACCGAGCGCACGCCGCCGCCCACGGTCAGCGGCATGAAACACTGCTCGGCGGTGCGCTTGACCGCATCGTACAGCGTGCCGCGGTTTTCGGCCGAGGCGGTGATGTCCAGGAAACACAACTCGTCGGCGCCCTCGGCGTCGTAGATCTTCGCCTGCTCGACCGGGTCGCCCGCGTCCTTGAGGTCGACGAAATGGACGCCCTTGACCACGCGGCCGTCCTTGACGTCGAGGCAGGGGATGATGCGGATTTTCAGCATGTCAGGCCGCCGCCAAGGCGAGCGCCGATTTCAAATCGACCCGCCCGTCGTAAAGCGCCCTTCCCAGTATCGCGCCCGGTATGCCCTCGGCCTTGAGCGCGGCGATGTCGTCGAGCGAGGCTATGCCGCCCGAGGCGATCACCGGAATTTTCACGGCCCGCGCCAGCTCCGCCGTGGCGATGAGATTGACGCCTGCGAGCGCGCCGTCGCGCTCGATATCGGTGTAGACGATCGCCGCCGCCCCGACATCGGCGAAGCGCCGCGCCAGATCGAGCGCGGAAATCTTCGATGTTTCCGCCCAGCCTTCGACCGCCGCATTGCCTTGGCGCGCATCGATGCCCAGCACCACCCGGCCGGGGAATTCCTTGCAGGCCGCCTTGACCAGATCGGGGTCCTTGACCGCGGCCGTGCCCAGCACCACCCGCGTGACGCCCTTGTCGAGCCAGGCCTTGACGGTCGCGCGGTCGCGGATGCCGCCGCCCAATTGCAGCTTCGTCCCGCCGGCTTTGAGGATGGCTTCGACCGCGGCGGCGTTTTTGGGCTTGCCAGCGAAGGCGCCGTCGAGATCGACCACGTGAACCCATTGTGCGCCGGCATCGGCGAATTGCCGCGCCTGCTCGGCCGGGTCGCGGTTGAACACCGTCACCTTGGCCATGTCGCCGCGCAGCAGGCGCACGCACAGCCCGTCCTTCAGATCGATGGCGGGATAGAGGATCACGGCTTCCACCGCAGGAAATTGGCGATGAGGCGCAAGCCGGTCGCCTGGCTTTTCTCGGGGTGGAATTGCACGCCGAAAAGATTGTCGCGGCCGATCGCCGCCGTGATCGGCCCGGCGTAATCGACCGTGGCCCAGACATCGGCCGCCGCCGCCGCAGCGAAGCGGTAGGAGTGGACGAAATAGGCGTGATCGCCGTCCTTGATGCCGTCCAGCACCGGGTGCGCGCCGTTGAGCCGGAGCTCGTTCCAGCCCATATGCGGGATCTTGAGCGTCTTGTCCGCGGGGGTGATCGCCACCACCTCGCCCGGAATCCAGCCCAGGCCATGGGTAACGGTGAATTCGAGCCCGCGCGTCGCCATCAGCTGCATGCCGACGCAGATGCCGAGAAACGGGCGGCCCTTGCCGATGACCGCCTCTTCCAGCGCCGCTTCCAGGCCGGGCACGGCGGCCAGCCCGCGCCGGCAATCGGCGAAGGCGCCGACGCCGGGCAGCACGATGCGGTCGGCGGCGGCCACCGCCTTGGCGTCGCCGGTCACGGTCACGTCCGCATCAAGGTTGGATTCGCGCGCCGCCCGCTCGAACGCCTTCGCGGCCGAGCGCAAATTGCCCGAGCCGTAATCGATCACGACGGTGGACATCAGAGGCTGCCGCCGAGCACGCCCTTGGTCGAGGGGACGGCAGCGCCGCCGCGTGGATCGATCGCAACCGCCTGGCGTAACGCCCGCGCCAGGCCCTTGTAGCAGGACTCGACGATATGGTGGTTGTTCTCGCCGTAGAGATTCTCGACGTGCAAGGTCACCCCGGCCGATTGGACGAAGGCCTGGAACCATTCCTTGAACAGCTCCGTGTCCATCTCGCCGAGCTTGGGCTTGGAGAACTTTACCTTCCAGATCAGATAGGGCCGGTTGGAGGCGTCGAGCGCCACTCGCGTCAGCGTCTCGTCCATCGGCACCAGCGCCGAGCCCCAGCGGCTGATGCCCTTGCGCTCGCCCAGCGCCTTGGCGACGGCTTCGCCGACGACGTAGCCGGTGTCTTCGGTGGTGTGGTGAAAATCGATGTGCAGATCGCCATGAGCCTCGAGCTCGAGGTCGATCAGGCTGTGGCGCGACAGCTGCTCCAGCATGTGATCGAGAAAGCCGATCCCGGTCTTGACGCTGTATTTGCCGCTGCCGTCGAGATTGACGCGCGCGGTGATGCGCGTCTCGCGCGTCTTGCGCTCGACCGCGGCCTGACGCCCCTTGGCCCGGGGCGGCTTAGCCTTTGATTTCGCCTTGGTTTTGGCCATCTTCGTCGGTTCCTTGCAGGCCGCGTTGTAGCAGGAGCGGGGCCGCGCCGCCAGTGGCGCGTCTTGATTAACGCCCGCGACCGCCTACATTTTAAATCCGTTCCCTCCCTGAAAGGCCCTTATGGACAATTCCGACCCGAAGACTTGGCACGGCACCACCATCCTGTGCGTGCGCAAGGACGGCCGCGTCGCGCTGGCCGGCGACGGCCAGGTGTCGATGGGCAACACCATCGTCAAGTCGAACGCCAAGAAGCTCCGGCGCCTCGGCAACGGCAAGGTCATCGCCGGTTTCGCCGGCGCCACCGCCGACGCCTTCGCGCTGTTCGAGCGGCTCGAAGCCAAGCTCGAGCAATACCCGGGGCAGCTTACCCGCGCCTGCGTCGAACTGGCCAAGGACTGGCGCACCGACCGCTATCTGCGGCGGCTCGAAGCCATCATGGCGGTGGCCGACAAGGACACCTCGCTGATCCTGTCGGGCACCGGCGACGTGCTCGAGCCCGAGGACGGCATCATCGGCATCGGCTCGGGCGGGCTTTACGCGCTGTCGGCGGCGCGCGCGCTGATCGACCGCAAGGACCTCGACGCCGAGGCCATCGTCAGGAAGGCGATGGCCATCGCCGCCTCGGTCTGCGTCTTCACCAACGACCAGGTAACCATCGAAACCCTATGAGCGCATCCTTCAGCCCGCGCGAGATCGTCTCCGAGCTCGACCGCCACATCGTCGGCCAAAACGACGCCAAACGCGCCGTCGCCATCGCGCTCCGCAACCGCTGGCGCCGCCAGCAGCTCGAACCCGAGCTGCGCGAGGAGGTGCTGCCCAAGAACATCCTGATGATCGGCCCGACCGGCATCGGCAAGACCGAGATCGCGCGAAGGCTCGCCAAGCTGGCGCAGGCGCCCTTCATCAAGGTCGAGGCGACCAAATTCACCGAGGTGGGATATGTCGGCCGCGACGTCGAGCAGATCGTGCGCGACCTGATCGAAGTCTCGTTGGCATTGACGCGCGAGCGCTTGCGCAAGGAGGTGTCCTCCAAGGCCGAGCTCGCCGCCGAGGACCGCGTCCTGGACGTGCTGGTCGGGCCCGGCGCCGGGCCGGACACGCGCGCCAAATTCCGCAAGATGCTGCGCGACGGCGAATTGGAAGGGAAAGAGATCGAGATCCAGGTGCAGGACACCGGCGGCATGCCCAGCTTCGAAATCCCCGGCATGCCGGGGGCGCAGCTCGGCATGGTCAATCTCGGCGACATTTTCGGCAAGATGACGGGCGGGCGCACCAAGCCGCGCAAGATAACCGTGGCCGAGGCGCAGGCCCTGCTGCTGCGCGAGGAAAGCGACAAGCTTTTGGACCCGGAAAAGGTCGCCAAGGAGGCGATTACGGCGGCCGAGCAGAACGGCATCGTCTTCATCGACGAGCTCGACAAGATCGCCGGCCGCTCGGGCGAGCGCATCGTCGGCGACGTCAGCCGCGAGGGCGTGCAGCGCGATCTGCTGCCGCTGATCGAGGGCACCACGGTCGCGACCAAGCATGGGCCGGTCAAGACCGACCACATCCTGTTCATCGCCTCGGGCGCCTTCCACCTCGCCAAGCCCTCGGATTTGCTGCCCGAACTGCAAGGCCGGCTGCCGATCCGGGTCGAGCTGAAGCCGCTGACGCGCGAGGATTTGCGCCGCATTCTGACCGAGCCCGAGGCCAGTTTGATCCGCCAATACAAGGCGTTGCTGGCGACCGAAGGGGTGACGCTCGAATTCGCGTCCGAAGCGATCGACGAGATCGCCGCCCTGGCCGAGGCCATCAACGCCAATGTCGAGAACATCGGCGCGCGGCGGCTGCACACCGTGATGGAGCGGCTGCTGGAAGAAATCAGCTTCACCGCCTCGGACCAGAAGAACGGCGCGGCGGTGACCATCGACCGCGACTACGTCAAGACGCGGGTGGGCGTGCTCGCCAAGAACGCGGATCTGTCGAAGTTCATCCTCTGACAAGCGAAAAGGGCGCCCGGTTTCCCGGGCGCCCTTCGCAAGCGGTTTTAAGGCCGCAAGATTAGTCGGCGAGTTGCAGATTCGCCGCCGCGCTCTTGCCGCGATCCATCGCGACCTCGTATTTGAGCTTTTGCCCTTCGTTGAGCGAACCCAGGCCCGCGCGTTCGACCGCGGAGATGTGAACGAACACATCCTTGCCGCCGTCGTCCGGACGGATGAAGCCGAAGCCCTTCTGGGCGTTGAACCATTTGACAGTGCCGATAGCCAAGAGAGTGTCTCCAAGAGTTAGTGCCGTGGAAAGCCCACGGCGGCAGTCAATCCGAAGGTCGAGGTTGCGAGATCGATGAGATCGTAAGCGACGCGCGAGCCGTTAGATTGCCCGAATAAGGTGGGGCCGGCTCGGGGTGAAAGCAAATGATATTTTTGGCCGCCTTTTATTTAACCGCTTTTAACCGCTGGACGTTTCACGGAGATTTTATGGGATTTGGACGGGCGGCGCGAAACCGGACGCGGCGGATTCATCGGTGCGGTCTTGAGCAGATCGAGCAGCTTCTCGACCCGCTCCGGAGCCAATTTGCGGATGCGCTCGGCCAGAAGATTGGCGAGCTCGGTGGCCTCGGCCGAAAGCCCGGCGGTGTCGACGGTGATGCGCGGATGCGAAAGCCGCGCGAGGCGCATCAACTCGTCGGCCTCGTCCCAGATGATGTTGAGCTGGGCGCAAATCGCCACCACCATCGCGTGTGTCGGCCGGCCGCGCCGCCCGTGCTCCAGGGCCGAGAGATAGGCCGCCGAAACGCCCAGCGCGTCGGCCATGTCCTTGAGCTTGATGCCGCGCGCGGCGCGCAATTGCCGCAGCTTGATGCCGAACGGGGTCATGGCCGGGCTTTGCGCAACAACACGTAGAGCGCGCCTGCGCCGCCGTCGCGCGGTTGCGCTTGCGACACCGCCAGCACGCGGCCGCGCAGGCCCGGCTCGTTGAGCCAGCGCGGCACGGATTCGCGCAATACGCCCTGGCCTGCGCGGCCCTTGCCGGTGATGACGAGGGCCAGGCGGCTGCCCTGGGCGAATTCGCGGGCGATGAAGGCCGAGAGTTCGCGGTGCGCCTCGTCCTGGGTCAGGCCGTGGAGATCGAGCCGCGCCTCGATTGCCATCTGCCCGCGTTTCAGCCGTTCAAAGCGGGCGCGGTCGAGACCGGCCGCATGGCCGACGGCGAGCGGCGGCGGAACGGCGGCGGCCACGGGCGCTGCCGGACGCGAAACGGCAACCCGTTTGGGCGGCGGCGGCGCGACCCTGGGCGGCTTGACCTTGCCGAGCGGTTTGACGCCGCGCATCGCCGCGCGGAAGAGATCGCTGTCCGCGCTTCCCGGATTCCCGTCTCTAGGCTTGGCCATCGTCATCGTCGATCAGCACGATATGGAGGCGGCGCGGGCCGTGCGCGCCGAGCTCGATCTTCTGCTCGATATCGGCGGTGCGCGACGGGCCGGTGATGAAATTGACCGTGCGCGGCAATGCGGCGCCGCCCTCCTGCCTGGCGAATTTCCGGCGCAGCTGGTCGAACCCGTCCTCGTAGCTGGCCACCACCTGCTGACTGCGCAGGACAACAATATGCGTGTCGGGCAGGAAATTGTTGCGCGTCGGGCTTTCGGGGCCGGAATGCAGCATCAGCGTGCCGGTTTCGGCCACGGCGGCGAAACAGGCCGTGACCCCGGCGGCGTCGCCGTCCTCGGCCCGGCCTTTGCGGATTTCCAGCAACGGCCGCGCCGACCAGGGAATGGCCTCGAGCGCCGGGTCGGGCGCCATCACCAGCCGTGCCGGCAGATTGAGCCGCGACAGGTAATCCGCCACCGCGCCCGGCACCTCGTCCGCCGCGGACACCCGCGCCACCGTGGCGTTGACGCCCTCGGCCATGGCGGCGAACAGCGCAACCTGGCCGCGATGGTCGAGGGCCACGGCCCGTTGCGGAATGAGATTGCGCTTGTGTTCCTTGAGCCGCGCGGCGAGCGGCGCGGTGGCCGCTTCGTCCAAGGGCCCGCGTCTGAGGGCGCGGCGGATACGGCCCAGCATGGCTTCGCGCGCGTCGCTCATGACCGGTCCCGCGCGGCCCATAATCTGTGGAAGCTCTTTCCCTGGGGCGCGGGCATGTCGCGCGTATCGGTCCAGCCCGCGGCCAGGGGCAATGTCCGGAAGCGGCCGCGCGCCTTGCCGAAGAAGCCCAGCACGAACGCGGCGGCATCGGCGGCGGCGTGATAAAGCCGCGGCCGCGTGGCGAGGAAAGCCCACGCGGCCACGCCCCAGCGCGATGACGCCGGCGAGAGATGGCGCGCGAATTCGCGTTCGCGCCAATGGCGCATCATATTGGGCAGCGGGATTTTCATCGGGCACACGCTTTCGCAGCGGCCGCAGAATGTGGAGGCGTTGGGCAGATTGCCGGCTTCCTCGATCCCGAGCAGCGAGGGCGTCAGCACCGAGCCCATCGGGCCGGGATAGACCCAGCCATAGCTCTTGCCGCCCACCGCCTCGTAGACCGGGCAATGGTTGAGACAGGCGGCGCAACGGATGCAGCGCAGCATGTCCTCGAACTCGGTGCCCAACAGCGCGCTGCGTCCGTTGTCGAGCAGCACCACGTGGTATTGCCCCGGCCCGTCGGGATCGGCGGCGCGCCGCGGGCCGGTGGAGATCGTGGTGTAGGCCGAGAATTCCTGGCCGGTCGCCGAGCGCGCCAGCAGACGCAGGATGGTGGCCGCGTCCTCGAGCGTCGGCACCACCTTTTCCAGCGACGCCAGCACGATATGCGCGCGCGGCAGGGTCTGGGTCAGGTCGCCGTTGCCTTCGTTGGTGACGATGATCGAGGAGCCGGTTTCGGCGATGAGAAAATTCGCGCCGGTGATGCCGACATCGGCCTCCAGGAATTTCTGGCGCAGGACGGCGCGCGCCTCGTCGCACATCTGCCGCGCGTCGTCCAAGGGCCGCCGGGGATCGAGCGTGGTGTGCGTGGCGCGGAAGGAGTCCGCGACCTGCTCCTTCACCAGGTGAATCGCCGGCGCGATGATGTGGCTCGGGCCCTCGTGCCGAATTTGGATGATATATTCGCCCAGGTCGGTTTCGACCGGGACGATGCCGTTGGCTTCGAGATGGTCGTTGACCGCCATCTCCTCGCCGATCATCGACTTGCCCTTGGTCACGGTCTTGGCGCCGAGTTCGCGGCAGATCGCCAGCACGGCGGCGTTGGCCTCGGCGGCGTCGCGGCACCAATGGACCTTGCCGCCATTGGCGAGCACGTTCTGCTCGAAGGTCTCGAGATAGAAATCGAGATTGGCCAGGGTGTGTTTCTTGATGGCGACCGCCTGGTCGCGAAGATCTTCCCATTCGGGCAGGCGCGAGATCATGAGCGCGCGGCGTTCGACGAATCCCGCACGCAGATTGGTCATCGCCTTTTGCAGATTGGCGTCGCCCAAAGCGTGGCGGACGTTCTCTTTGAAGGCGTGGCTGGTGGGGATCATTCGCCCGCCGTTTCCGCGGCCGGTTCGCCGATCGCGGGCCCGTCCGCCATGCCGGCCAGGATTTCGGCCACGTGCCAGACCCGGGTCTTGCGGCCGAGCCGCTTGAGCTTGCCCGCCATGTTCAACAGGCAGCCGAGATCGCCGGCCAGCAGCGCGTCCGCCTTGGAAGAATCGACATTGGCGCATTTCTCGGACGCTATCTTGTCGGAGATGTCGCCGTATTTGACGGCGAAGGTGCCGCCGAAACCGCAGCAGGTCTCGGCGTCGCGCATCTCGGTCAAGGTGAGCCCGGCGACGCTGGCGAGCAGTCGGCGCGGCTGCGCCTTGACGCCGAGCTCGCGCAACCCCGAGCAGGAATCGTGATATGTCGCCGTGCCGTCGAAGCGCGCGGCGACGCGTTCCATTTTCATCACGTCGGCCAGGAACGCGATCAGCTCATGCGTGCGCGCCGACAATTCCTTCGCGCGTTCCAGCATTTCCGGTTCGCCGGCGAACAGCGCCGGGTAGTGGATCTTGATCATGCCGGCGCAAGAGCCCGAGGGCGCCACCACATAGTCGAAGCCGCGGAAGGCCTCGATCACCTGGCGCGCGACGGCTTTGGCCGAGGCCCGGTCGCCCGAATTATAGGCCGGCTGGCCGCAGCAGGTTTGCGCCTCCGGCGCCTCGACGACGCAGCCCGCCTGTTCCAGCAGCCTGACCGCCGCGAATCCCACGCTCGGCCGGAACAGGTCGACCAGGCAAGTAACGAACAGCGCGACGCGGGGTTTGCTGTTGACGGGTTGCATGAATTTCCTGGCGGCGTTTCCTCTTTCGCGCGAAGCATGGCCGCGCCATCGAGCGAAAGCAACGCCGCCGGAAACCCAAGCGAAAGCCCGCCGCAAGCGATTGCGGCGGGCTGGTGGAAACGCGACCGATTACTGGCCGGGCGGCGGGGGCGGCGGCGCGCCCGGCGGCGGGGGCGGCGGAGCCATGCGCCGCGGCGGCGGCGGCGGAGCCGAAGGCGGGGCTTGGTAGTAATAACCCGGCACCTGGTTGCCGCGCGAATACATGCATTGCGAATAGGCCACGTCGTAGCGCTGCTGGATCGGCATGTTGGCATAGGCGGAGCTGGACATGCCGTAGCCGGTGCCGACCACCGCGCCCGAGGCGGCGCCGATCGCCGCGCCTCTGCCGCCGCCGATCGCGGCGCCGAGACCCGCGCCCAGCAAGGTGCCGATCACCGCGCCGCCGACCGCCTGGTTGTTGGCCTGCTCGGCTCCGCCGGCGACTTGCTGATTGGCGTAGTCCTTACAGAGCGCCTGATCCTGCTGGAACACCTCGAACGGCTTGTTGGGTCCCGGCATGACGGCGACGGTCGGGCCCATCGGCGGCGCGGCGCAGGCGCTCAAGCTCAGCACCGCGGCCAAGCCGGTGGCGGTGGTCTTGATCAAATTCACGGCGAAACCTCCTGGGTGAGTCGGATCAATGCTGCTGGGCCGGAACCTGGCGCCAGCCGCTGTTGCAGGCGGAGACATAGGGGTAATAGCCCTGCGGATTGTCGCAGTAGTACCAAGTCTGCGCCTGGGGCGAGATCGTCGGCGGCGGCGCGGGCTGCGGCGCAACCACCACCGGCTGCGGCGGATAATAGGCCGGCGGCGGATAGTAATAGGCCGGCGGCGGGGCATAGACCACCGGCGGCGGCCCGTAATACCACGGCCCCGGTCCATAGATCGGCACGCCCACCGATACGAAGACGCGCGCATTCGCGGCGCCCGTCGGCAAGCTTAGCGCCGCCAGAACCAGCCCGCCCAGAACCAGGCCCGTCTTCAACCCATGCAGTCTCATCGCGGCTTGCCTGATCATGATCGATCTTCCCTGTGCTGCGGAGCGGCTATCCGAACCTCTATACAACGGCCGAAGAAGGATTTCCTGTCCCGCGCGACTGATGATTCTAGGACTCGGGGCGGGTCGCCATCCCTCGGGCGTTGCCGCCATTCCCTGCTATCTCTTTGTTCTTTTTATGACATTTCTTTAAGGCTTTTCCGGGGCGGGACGCGGCAGCAGCAGGTAAATGCGCCCCTGGGCGCGCATCGTCCCGGCGCGGGATTCGACCTCGGAACCGAAGCCCCAGAACAAATCGCCGCGCAGCGGACCGCGAATGGCGGCCCCGGTATCCTGCGCCACCGTCAGCCGCCTGGTCGGCTGCTGGCCGTCCTGCGCGACATCGAGAAAGACCGGAATGCCGAGCGCGATGAATTCGCGGTCGACCGCCAGGCTGCGGCCGGGCGTCAACGCGACGCCTTCCGTGCCGAGCGGCCCGTCGCCGGTTTGCTCGCGGAAGAAGACATAAGAGGGATTGCGGTCCATCAAATCTTTCGCCGCGTCCGGGTGCGACGCCAGCCAGGCCTTGATCGATTGCGCCGAGACCTGATCAAGGGTCATGGCGCCCTGATCGACCAGCAATCGCCCGATGCTGACATAGGTCCGGCCGTTCTCGCCGTCATA
>Ga0209624_10003308_pt1 | contig 11441 bp, 13 predicted proteins | sample JacPinW_OM2H0_O1_FD_188565 | JGI IMG/M metagenome (GOLD analysis project Ga0209624, IMG submission 188565) | Forest soil microbial communities from Algoma, Ontario, Canada - Jack Pine, Ontario site 1_JW_OM2H0_O1 (SPAdes) (version 2) | ecosystem: Environmental > Terrestrial > Soil > Boreal... | reverse complement strand
TACAATCCAACTTTGAACGCCTATCTGACAGTCACACGCGATGCCGCGCTTGCCGCCGCGCGTGAATCCGAAAAACGGATTCAACAGAAGCGCTCGCGCGGCCCGCTGGAAGGCATTCCCATCGCGCTGAAAGATAATATTTGGACGCGCGGGATTCGCACCACGGCCGGATCAAAATTTCTTGAAGATTTTATTCCCGATGAAGACGCCACCGTTGCCGCAATCCTTCATCGCGCCGGAGCAATTCTTCTTGGCAAAACGAATCTTCACGAATTTGCGTACGGAATTTCCACAAATAATCCCCACTTCGGACCAACGCGCAATCCCTGGGACACCTTGCGAATTCCCGGCGGGTCCAGCGGAGGTTCCGCTGCTGCAATCGCAGCGGGCCTTTGCGTCGCGAGCGTCGGAACGGATACGGGCGGCTCGATTCGTATTCCCGCCGCGCTTTGCGGCATCGTCGGACTGAAACCCACATTCGGCCGCGTAAGCTGCAGCGGAGTTGTTGCGCTGGCGCCGACGTTCGATCACGTCGGCCCGCTTGCGCGAACCGCGGCCGATGCCGCGCTGATTCTCGGCGTTATCGCAGGACGCGATCCGCTGGACGCGGCCACTGTTTCGCAACCGCGCTTCAAATCATTTGCCGATGTGCGCCAACTTCAACAGCATCTGCGTCCGCAATTTTCCAAAAAGCGTCCGCTAAGATTGGGGCTTCCGCGCGAATATTTTTTCACTAGCGTTAGCGAAGATGTCCGCGAGGCGGTGAAGTTGGCCGTGCATAGTTTTGAGCAACTTGGCGCGGTTATCGAAGAAGTCTCGCTGCCCAATATAAATGATGGCGACGATGCTTCCACTTCGATCGCGCTGGCTGAGGCAGTTCACTATCATCAAAGTCAGGCATGGTTTCCCGCGCATTCCGCGGACTATGGAGACGACGTTCGCAAGCGTTTGGAAATGGGACTGGAAATTCGCGCCGCGGATTATCTTGCTGCGCGCGAAGTTCAACAACGCGTGCGCGCAGAATTTGACACCGTGCTTATGCAAGTGGACGCCATCATCGCGCCGACGACCCCAATTACCGCGCCTCTCATTGGCGAAAATGTTGTGGAAATTGAATCGACGGAAGAACCTGTGCGTGGCGCATTAATTCGCTTGAATCGCCCGGCAAATTTCACCGGCCTCCCGGCGATTTCATTGCCGTGCGGCTGGAGCGAACAGAACTTGCCAATCGGATTGCAATTAATCGGACGCGCGTGGGGCGAAGAGCAATTGTTGGCGATCGCCCAACTTTTCGAGCAAGCTCATCCGGAATTTCGCCGCCATCCGCTGCAATTCTGAAATCGCGTTCGTGCGAAATTTAATTCTGCGGACATGCGCGCGATAGACGCATCGACAGTTGTCCCACGCAAAATCCAATCCATCCGACTACGATTCCCGCCAGCACGTCGGCAATATAATGATTGCGAACGTAGACTGTGGAAGCGCACATGCAAACGAAGAACGGCAGGAAAATCCAGAACAATCGCCGGCGAAATCGCCACGCGCCCAGCAGCGCCACAAATGATCCGACTACATGCTCCGATGGAAACGCGCCGCCATGCACGCGGCCGTAATGCTCGATTAAATCGCTGAGCCAGGTGAATGGGCCGCCGTTCAAAGGCACGGTGTGCAACGCGGAAAGAAAATAATGCGGGCTTTCCACCGGCACAAAAAGTGAAATTGTGTAGCCGATCACGTAGCCGGCCATCGTGCTGGTCATCACCGTCCAGAATGCGAATCGCTTTGGCGAATTATCACGAGCCGAATCCGCGCCCCGGATGTACAAAATAAATCCGAGTACTGTCAAAAAGAAAAAATAACTTAAGTACGCCATTTGCATGAAGTCTGTTAATGCCGGGCTCAAATGTTGCTGCAGCCACAGAGTGGGAGTGACGCCGGTCAGCCAGCGGTCGAAACCGAGCATCCAAGAATCGCGCCAGCCTTGACGCACTAATTGCTCCAGCGCGCCCAATTCTTCGAAACAGAAAAGAAAAATTGCCTGTGGATACCAATCCCGCACCACGCGCAAAATTCGCCCGAATGATCCGCGTCCCCAGTTAGCAGTGAGAGAACGCCGCGCGGAAATAACCAGCGCAAATATCAATGCAATCACGCTGACGTGAATTTCCAGCAGACGTCCCGTGCGCGGCAAATTCTTCCGGAACAGGATCATCAGCAGTCCGCTGAATCCCAAATAGGAAAGCGCCACCCATTCAAATGCGCCGCAAGCGTCTAGCGCGGCAACTGCTGCGGCCCGTACTCGTCGAATTATTTCCACGAAACTTTCTCCGCGAAAACTTTTCTGCTAATTTCCGCGCCGGAAGGCGTATTACGATTGCGAAGTGCCGGAACGCACACGCGATCATTCCAATTGATGAGCCGCCACCCGCACCGGCGCCCGTGCCGGGCCATTCTTGGCGCAGAATTCACCACGACAGGATGGCCCACTGCGGCGAGCAGCCATCGATCCTTCCACGAATCGGCATAAGCGTAGCTCCGGGTTAAATCGAAATGATGTTTCGCCGCGAGCCGCGTCAACGCTCTTTCCTTCGCTGGCCCGCAAATCGCTTCGCCATTTACGCGCCCGCTCCAACGATCACCATTACATTCCAATTTTGTCGCCCTCACGAAGATTTCATCATTGTCTGCGAACAAAGTTCCAACTGCCCGCGCCAACGGCGTCAACGTTCCGCTGATCAAAACAATTGCATGGCCTCGCCTGCGATGCCAGTCAACAATTTTTAGCGCATCCGAAAATAATTCCAGTTCCGTGAATTCGCGCGCGATCCATTCTTGCGTAGCGCTGATTTTCACTCCCTCCAAATACGCTTTGTTTTCGTCAAGCGCAAGCGAACTCGCGAACAAACTTCGCAGCCATTTGCTAATCGAGCGTAGGTGCAATTCTCCATTCAGCGCCAAATGCGCCAGCAAACGCAATTCCAACGACGGAGCAGGCAATAGCGTTCCGTCAATATCAAACACGGCTGCAATTCTTCCGCGCTGATTCACGCCGACGCTCATGACGTCCCCCGCGCAGTCACTACACGCACCGACGGTGGCCGCGCGCGAGCGACAGAATTTTCATTCACGCGTTCTGCCGCGCAGAATTCGCGCAGCCCTTCCCAGAAAACAGGCAGCGCCCGCAAGACGCAAAATCCCACCGTCGCAAAAACAATTCCGCTGACGGTGAAATGAATTGCGCCGCCCGATTTTGCATCTGGCGAAATCTGCGCGTGCCGCGCGATCCATTCGACTCCCAACGCGCAGAAGCAAACGCACTTCAGCGCCGCATACGCTCCGCGGCTCGTGCGCGAAGCAACTATCCGCGCGCTCCACTTTTCCACCAGCATCCAGTTCCGCTGAAATTCTCCAGCACTCGCGTGGTTGTCCAAAAGTACCCGTGTCGCGGCAATCCCGCGCAAAAAATCCGTCAACACGCCGCGAACAAAAAATACCACCGGAACCCAAACAGAAATTTGCCCGCTCGCCGCAAAATAAATAAAAAATAAATTTTCAATCACGCGGTCACCCAAAATATCCAACTGCGCGCCCAGCGCCGACGTCATGCGCAATCGCCGCGCCAAATATCCGTCCACGCCATCCAGCGCGATCGCGCAAATCGTGAAAGCCAGCGCGCAAACTCCAAAAGCAATTGTTGCGCCGCTGCGCGAGCCGACTCCGTACAATCCAATTGCTGCGCCCGCCACGAACATTCGTAGCACCGTTACTTTGTTCGGCGTCACCGACCATCGCATTTTTCACCTCGCGCCACGCCTGGCTAAAATTCCAAGCGCACGCGATAAACAAAGCATCCGCCGTTCCAACTTGCAGCCGTTTGTGAACGCCCATATCTCGATTAGATTCAGCGAGTTACGACAACGCCAAAGCGGGGGCGTGTTCGTGAACTAGAAGCTCGATCCTTCACTTGACGCCATTTCCTTTCGGTCAGCGCACATCCCAACTCCGTGCAATTCAATCAGTTCAGTGTTCAAATAATCGCTGTCATGAAATTCTTTCGAGCGGCGTTATGCATATTGTGAACGCACCCAGCGAAGCCGTCGCCGACGTGAACACCGCCGCCGCGCCGTTCGATATCGAGGCGCTCTTTCGCGCTCACTATTCGCGAGTGGCTCGCATCATCGAACGCGTTGTCCGCGATCGCGGGCGCTCTGAAGAGCTTGCCGTGGAAGTTTTTCTGAAGTTGTGGCGCAACAAAAATGCGCAGCACGAAAATGTGGAGGCATGGCTCTATCGAGTTGCCGTTCGTACCGGCATAGACGGACTTCGCCGCCAAACTTGCCGCGCGCATTACGAAAAAGTTCTCGCGTGGATCCGTCCCAGCTCCGCGCCGCCAAATCCGGAGCAGCTTCATTCCGCAAATGAAGAGCAGGAAAGAGTCCGGTCGATTTTAGCGGTCATGAATCCGCGCCACGCGCAATTTCTACTTTTGCGAAGTCAGGATTTCACTTATGACGAAGTGGCGGCGATTCTCAATTTAAATCCGGCGTCAATCGGAACTCAGCTCAGCCGCGCGCAAGAATCTTTCCGGAAGGAGTACATCAAACGATATGGACGGGAATAAATTGAACTCGCCGCAAGTCAATAGTTGGGTAGACGAGCGCATGTCCGCGCTGAACTCAGGTGAAAATTGGCAGCCAAACGTTCAAGTCTGTTTTGCGCGGCTTCAGAAATTGCGCAGTACCACAAATTGGATCGGCCGAAGAACAGTCCTGCTCGCAACGGCAGCTGCCGCCGCCATTTGTCTTTCCATCATGGCGTACCCATCACCAAAAGTTTTCGCGCGCCGCTGCATCGCCGAATGTGCTGTGATGTGGCAGAACCTTTCGTTATCTGCGCGGGCGCAGACGCACCTTACGCCGGAAAATGCCCGTTACGCTGCGCCAGATTTTATTTTGAAGGACGCGAACGATAAGAACATCGGGCTTTCTGAACAAAAAGGGAAAGTGGTTCTTGTAAATTTCTGGGCCACCTGGTGCCACGGCTGCCAGTTGGAAATTCCGTGGTTCATCGAGTTTCAGAAAAAGTATGAGAAGCAGGGATTGGTCGTCATCGGAATTTCGATGGACGACGATGGTTGGAAATCCGTCCGGCCCTGGCTCAACGAGAAGCGCGTCAACTATCCCATCGTGATCGGCAATCAACCTTTGGCCGATCGCTTCGGACTCGACGGCATGCCGCTCACTGCTCTGGTTGATCGCGACGGTAAAATCGCAGACGTTCACCTCGGCGTGGTAGATAAGGACGCCACGGAAAAAAAGATCCAGTCGCTCTTGCAGGAAAAAATCCGGCGCTAAGCGCGTCGGGCAGTCCTCCGCTTGCAGTCCGGCTTCGAGTCGGGCAATCTTATCCATTCAGGAGAAACTCAGCTTATGGGTGTGTCAGTTGTAGGAGTTTTTCTCGCCGGCCTCGTGTCATTTCTTTCGCCGTGCGTGCTGCCGCTCGTGCCGGGATATATCTCCATGCTTTCCGGCATCGGCGTTGAGCAGCTTCGCCAGGGCCAAACTCCGCGCAACAATTTAATGGGTTCCGCAATTGCATTCGTCGTCGGACTTTCCGTTGTTTTCGTAACCATGGGCGCGACCGCCAGCGTGATCGGAAGGTTTCTCACGCATCATCGCTCGCTGCTCACTCCGATTGGTGGCGCCATCGTCATCCTCTTCGGACTTCAACTCATCGGAGTTCTTCACAAGCTAAATTGGGGCGTAGGACTCGGACTCGCTGCGGCACTTGTCGCTCTCGGAGTTGCCACGCAAATGCATCCCGGTCTGCTCGGCGATTGGCTCAGCCCGATTCAATGTTACTCGCTCGCGCTGATTCCTTTGTTGGGTCCGGGGCTCTCGCATTGGATGTCACGTGACGTGCATTTTCGGAATTTGGGCGGTAGCGACGGCAAAAAAGAGCAGAGTCCCTTCGCAGCGATTGTCAGCGGATTCCTGCTCGGATTCGCGTTTGCGCTCGGCTGGACGCCATGCATCGGTCCGATTCTCACGACAGTGCTGGCGTATGCCGCGACGCAGCAAAACATTGCGCGCGGAGTATTTCTTCTGGCAATTTATTCGGCGGGCCTTTCGATTCCGTTTTTGCTCACCGCGCTTGGCATCAGCCAGTTTCTGAAGTTCTACCAGAAGTTTCGCAAGTACGTACAGATCGTCGAAGTCGCCAGCGGATTTTTGCTGCTCGGAATTGGCTTCCTCATTTTCACAAACCGCTTTCTCTGGCTTTCAGGTAAACTAGCATTTCTGAATCGATTCGTGCAGTAGAGATGCGCGCAACAATCCTTGGGAGTTATAAATGAAGAAAGTTCTAGCAGTAAGCATCACCATCGCCGTTCTCATAATTGTCGTCTTCATCTTGAACCGCGAACTTCCGCAGGCCACCACAACGGTTTCTGCCACCGACGCCAAAGCCACCGCGGATAGCTCGATTCCCGTTAACGATCTCGTCTTCAAAGATCTTGACGGCAAGGACTTAAAACTTTCCGACCTGAAGGGGAAAGTAGTCCTTCTGGATTTCTGGGCCACCTGGTGCGAACCCTGCAAAATCGAAACGCCCTGGCTGATTGATTTGCAAAATCGATACGGCTCAAAGGGATTGGTCGTCGTGGGAATCGCGATGGATGAAGGCGGACAGAAAGTCGTTCAGCCCTATACGCAAAGTGCGAAATTTGAAATGGACGACGGCTCAAAGCTCGCCATCAACTATCCGATCGTGCTGGGCACCGAGACATTAAGTGACAAATTCGGCGTCACCGGGTTCCCAACCAGCGTCCTGATTTCTCGCCAAGGCGTGCTCGTCAAAATCACCTCCGGCATTGACGAAGGCCGCGACGGAATCGAGAAAGACATCAAGAGCCAAATGTAAGCCCCGGGTGCCCCAGACGCCCCCGCCGCAGACGGGTCTGGGGGCCCTTGAATTACCTTCATTTCCTTGCCTATTTTGCCCCACTGAAACTATTCTTCCGCCCTAGCGTAGTATCAAATGAAGGTATAAGCTCGCTCAAATTCAATCGTGAAAGCACTTCAACAACTGAAAGAAGCCGCGCTCCTTGCTTTGCATACGCTGCGCGAGCACAAGATGCGTTCTTTCCTCACGCTGCTCGGCATCATTTTGTCCGTGGCCACATTAATTGTGGTCATCGCGCTGATCAATGGAGTGGATCGCTACATCGGCGAACGCGTCGCCACTTTGGGTACGAATGTTTTTCAGGTCACTCGATTTCCGCTCATCACCAATGCGCAGCAACTCGTTCAGGCCACGCGCCACAATAAAATAATCACCTGGGAAGACTACGAATATCTTCGCGACAATCTCAAGCTGCCCAGTCGCGTCGGCGTGCAAGCCTCGAACAGCACGCGCGCCAGTTCCAACGGAATCTCTATCGATCAAATCACTCTGCGCGGCGTCACTGCGAATATGGGTGACATGGCCATCGTCACGCCGGCCGTCGGCCGCTACATCATCGACTCTGACGACGCGCACCACTCGCAAGTAGCCATGATTGGCCCGGACGTTGCCGATAAATTATTTCCGGGACTCGACCCGCTCGGACGCACTGTCGAAATTGATGGCCGTCCCTTTACGGTCATTGGCGTCGGCAAGCCGCTCGGCACCGCGTTCGGCAATTCGCAGGACGCCTACGCCTATATTCCCATCGAAACTTTTATCGAAATTTACGGCAGCAAGGTTGCGCTCACGGTCATCGTCGAAGCGCGCGGTTCTGACTGGATGGATCGCACGCAGGAAGAAGCGCGTCTCCTGATGCGCGCCCGCCGCCATTTGAAGCAAACCGAGGACGACACCTTCGCCATCCTTGGATCCGATGCGCTGCTCGATTTATTCCGCAATTTGACCGGGTCCATCGCCAGCGCGATGGTCGGCATCGTTTCAATTTTCGTGGTTATCGGCGGTGTCGTGATCATGAATGTGATGCTGGCCAGCGTTACCGAGCGCACCCGCGAAATTGGGATGCGAAAATCAATTGGCGCCACGCGCACAAATATTCTGATGCAGTTTTTAGTGGAATCGTCCGTGCTCTCCGGAGTCGGCGGCATTTTGGGCCTCATACTGGCGTGGCTGCTTGCGGAGCTGGTGGAAGCGACCACGTCCGTGCCGATGTTGATCCCGCTCAGCGCTGTCGCGCTGGCGATCGTCGTCTCGACATTGGTCGGATTGTTTTTCGGAATTTATCCCGCGCAGAAAGCTTCCAAGCTGAACCCCATCGAAGCCATGCGCCAGGAAAGCTAAAGGGAATCGTAGCCGGAAAATATTATGCGAATGGCGTGGAGTGAAAACGTGCGGATGGCTTTCAACAACCTCCGCGAAAATAAAATGCGCTCGGTGCTCACCGTGCTCGGTGTGGTCATCGGCGTCACCGCGCTCATCACCGTTTCTTCCGTGCTGGTCGGACTGGACGCTTCCATCCATGACTATCTGAGCGAGTTTGGCCCCGACACTATTTTCATTTTCAAATTTAATGCGGGCATTCGCGGCCGCTTGACTCCCGAAGAATTAAATCGGAAGCCGCTCACTCTGGATGACGCTCTGGCCATCAAAGCGGAATGTCCCGCCGTAAAAGAAATAGATGTTCAAGCTCTGCAACGAATTGTTCCAAACGGCCTTCCGCCCACCGCGGTTGCCCGTTATGAAGGCCGCGAAGTTACTAACGTGAATTATCGCGGCACACTGCCTTCCGCGATTGACGTTTATTCCTTGCGCATCGCGAAAGGCCGCTATTTCACAGAATCAGAAAATCAGCATCGCGCCGACGTCGCCATCATCGGCAACGACGTCTCCAATTCTCTTTTTCTCGGAGAGGATCCTCTTGAGAAGGAAATTCAGGTTCGCGGCACGCTCTACACCGTTATTGGCGTCGAAGAAAAACGGAAGGGCGGTCTGGTCGGCGGCGGGCAGGCCGACGTGGATTTTTGGGTCCCGTATCGCACTTACCAGAAACATAATCCCATGGACGACGAAAACTTTGTCGCCGCCGAGGCTTATCCCGGCCAGGTGGATGCCGCCGAAGATGAAATTCGCGGCGTGCTGCGTCTTCGCCGTCAGGTGCCCTACGACAAGCCGGACACATTCTGGCAATCGAGCTCGCAGGAACTCGCCGATCAATTCCGGCAGATTACTTCCAGCATCGCCGAATTAATTGTGGCCGTCAGCTCCATCGGATTATTAATTGGCGGAGTCGGCGTCATGAACATCATGCTGATGTCCGTCACTCAGCGCACGCGCGAAATCGGCGTGCGCAAAGCAATCGGCGCGCGCAGACGCGACATCATCTGGCAATTTCTTACCGAAGCAATGGCGCTCACCGGATTCGGCGGACTCGTCGGCGTTTTCTTCGGCTGGCTCATCAGCGCCGCCGCGCGAGCAATTTATCCCGCGCTTCCCACTGCCGTGCCTTTGTGGGCCGTCATGCTCGGCGTCGGCGTAGCGATGAGCGTCGGGCTTTTCTTCGGCATGTATCCCGCGGTAAAAGCCGCGCGATTAGATCCGGTAGAAGCACTGCGCTACGAATAATTTTTCCACCACCGATTCGGATCGCCATCGCCGTCGTCACTGTCATCCGGAATCGAAAATTCAATCTTCTGTTCGTTCATGATGTGAATCATTTCCGAAATTTCCTTTGGATTAACCGCGCCAACGCCGGACGCCATCGCCATCATGAGCAACGCAAATACTTTCAGCCACTTTCGTTTCATGGACACGAAATCCTCCGGCCATTGGCGCGGAACTGGACAAATCCGCGCAAGCGCGGTCCACCATCTAATTGTTGAAATGCGTAGCGCCGGCATCCTGCCGGCAGTCAGTTGCTTTGCGGGGCTATCGAAGTGGAGGAGGCCGAGGAGAAAAAGCAGGTAATTCTAGTGCAGGAACTGCACGCGTTTGGTTTCTAATGACAGGCAGGACAACGCAAACGGAAATCGAAACAATAAAACATAGCGCGAAAACGAACGCCAGCGGCAGACCAAACGCACCGGGAATAATCGCAGCGGCCAGCAGGAGCGCGAGGCAGACGAATGCAGCCAATCGTCGAAGTTGGGGCGTCATATTCATTCTCCTTCAATCATACGCTCAGAAAACGATTGCTCAAACAACCGCGTTTTTTGCGAGAATGCCAAAATGCCGCCCGAACACAAATACGCCAAAATCGAGCGCGAGCGCCGCTTCCTTCTCACCGAATTTCCGAGCGACGCAAACGTCATCCGATCTCGCCGAATCATCGACCGCTACATTGACGGCACCACTCTGCGCCTACGAAAATTAATCGACGACAATGGCTCGGCGTCGTTCAAGCTCACTCAGAAAATTCCGGCGCGGGATTCAGGCGGTCAGCAGGGCTCAATCGTAACGATGTATCTCACCGAAGCAGAATTCGGCGTCTTCGAGCAACTTCCGGCGCACACACTCACCAAAACTCGTCACAGTGTGCCGCCGTTCGGCATCGACGTCTTCGATGGCGAATTAGAAGGTCTCATCCTCGCCGAAGCCGAGTTCGATTCCGCAGCCGCCGCTGATGCACTGATCATTCCTTCCTATATTTCTCGCGAAGTTTCCGAAGACGATCGTTTCACGGGAGGTCACCTCGTACGCGCTCCACGGCAGGACGTCCAGACTGCGCTCCGGGAATACGGAATTAATTTCGCTCAGCCATAAACTTGCACACTCCCTTAACCCTGCTGTACGCTCAATCCATCACAATGTCCGAACAAACCATGACCGACCAGGAATTCCGCAATCGCGCAGACTCCGCGCTCGAAACTCTGCGCAAGCGCCTTCAACAACTCGGCGACGAATATAATTTTGAAGTGGAAGGCGACGGCGGCAGGCTCGATCTTCTATTTGAGGAGCCGGAAGAAACGCGCTTCGTCATCAGCCCAAACGCGCCCGTCCGGCAAATTTGGATTTCTGCGCTGACCACCAGCTTCAAACTCGGATGGTCCGACGCCGCGCAGACTTTCGCGCTCGTAAATTCCGGCGAAACTCTCGCGCAAGCGATGAGCCGCATTCTTTCTCAACAGCTCGGCCAAAAAGTAACGGTGTGACGCAAGGTTCCGCAGGTTCATAATAAAATAAGCAGCGCCACTTTACGGTCTCTGCGCCCGGCCAAAAGAATGCGTGCCTCGCTCAAATCAATTCTCTCAGTCACTTTGTTATCGATTGCGATCGCTGCCTTTGCCCAGCACGGTGTAGCAATACCAAATGCCCCGCCTTCAAGAATTCTCGCCGACGCCCACAACCAGAATGCCGATGTTATTGTCTTTGAGCGCGCGCCGGAAAAAACCGGCGCTGGGCCGGAATGTGACATCTATTCCGTGAACGCCGATGGAACAGGTGAAAAGGCGCTCACTCATGACGGCCACAGTCATTACCAA
>Ga0209624_10003307_pt1 | contig 11442 bp, 7 predicted proteins | sample JacPinW_OM2H0_O1_FD_188565 | JGI IMG/M metagenome (GOLD analysis project Ga0209624, IMG submission 188565) | Forest soil microbial communities from Algoma, Ontario, Canada - Jack Pine, Ontario site 1_JW_OM2H0_O1 (SPAdes) (version 2) | ecosystem: Environmental > Terrestrial > Soil > Boreal... | reverse complement strand
CGGGCTAGCGTCGCAAAACACCCTCGGTTTCGGCTGCGCGTTCCTCGACGCAAATCTGGACGGCGCGCTGGACCTGGTCGTCGCCAACGGGCACATTGACGACACCGTCCGCAACATTCGCGGCAATGTGGGCTACGCACAAGCGCCGCAAATTTTCCTAAATAATGGCCAGGGAAAATTTCAGGACGTCGCCGCATCCACCGGCGAAACATTCATCCAGCCAAAGGTCGGTCGCGGCCTCTGCTACGCCGATTTCGACCGCGACGGCGACCTCGACATATTAATGACTACCAACAACGGTCCCGCATATCTCTATCGCAACGACCAGCAAGAGGGGAACCACAGCATCCGCTTCCATCTCACCGGCACGAAATCAAATCGCGACGCGATTGGCAGCATGGTCCGCATCGAGCACGAAGGCTCAACTCAGGAGCGGTTGGTAAAAGGCGGCTCCAGCTACCTGTCGCAATCCGAGTTGCCGGTAACTTTCGGCCTCGGCAAAGGCGACAAAATCGATCGCGTCACCATCGCATGGCCCAGCGGCCGCACGGAAGAATACAAAAATCTGGCAACAGGTCAAACCTACGACTGCGTGGAATCCAAAGGCATCACCGCGCAAGGCCGCTTCTAGGGAGCAATGACGGGAAATCCGGGCGAGTCCGGTTACACAGCAGCGTCCTCGCCCGAGTCCTACGCAAAGTCAGCAGCCGGCGAAGGAAATGAAGTCCCCCAGAGCATTCGGCAACTTCGGAGTGAACGGATCGAAACCAAATGATTTCCCAACGTCGAATCCGGCAGCCTTGGCCGCGGTGATGTCGACGAACGGCGTGAGGGCCGCGACTGCCTGGTCGATTTCCGTCCAGCACAGCGTGCGCTCGTAGCCGTTATTGTTCGGCGGAGCAGCGTTTTCCGCGACTCCTTGCGCCCCGGTGATTTTCTCGATCGGCCCGCCATCTTGCGCCGCCACATCCGGCCCCACCACTCGAGCCAGTGTGCGATGGTCACTTTCGATCCCCATGATGCGCGCGGCCGTGACCCGCAAATCGCGCGTGCTGAAATTGCGCACGCCCACCAGATACGCCGCGATGAACGCATCTTCCAGCGTAACCAGAACGTTCAAAGTCGTCTGCGCGTCCGCAAACATTCCCTTGGGATAGAAGAAAACCGTATACGGCGACGGCTGGCCGGTGACGGATTTCTCCAGCAGGTAGTGCGACATTTCTTCTTGCCGCGCGCCGCGTAGGTATCCCTGATCATCGGAAGGTATGCGGCCGAAAAATGGCGCCGTTTCAATAATATGCGTGTACGTCGTCACCGCCAGCGCTTCCGCTATTTCCGCGGCAATCAGGATGTCGATGTCGCGCTTGGTCACAGCGTCATGGTCTTCGTCGGGATCCCGACCGAGAGCGCTCATTGCTTTTGCAGTTGGCGAGCCCAACGTCAAAAGGCCGCTCAGTCCGGCTGCGCCTATGGCTCCCGCAACCGCAGACTGCTGCATGAAGGCTCTCCGGCTGCTTATCTCTTTCTGCTCCGTGTGCGAACACACCCATCCCTTTTCCTTTTCCGTGCTCATATCGATCACCCTCCTGTCTGATTTTTTTCCGAGGTCCAGTACGGCAGGGGCAGCAGGTAAGAACGAAACCGCCCCGGCGGAACCTCCGCTGCCATGGGTACGCAGGGGTGCGCGGATCGGATGTAACAGCGCAGTGAATTTTCTTCGTAGCTATCGACGAACGGTTCGGGACGACGCTTCCCAGCGACACGCCAATCCGCGCCCGATTTTGCGCGTCGTCGTAATCTTCAGTCAGTGACGCCAAAAACCTAGCCACCGCATCGACGTCGCTGTGACTGAGAGATATCCCTTGAAATTCCGGCGGAGGATTGCGCAAGCTGCCCGCTCGCGCCAGCGCCGAATTGCGCACGTAAAATTCCACCGCGTCCGGAAACTTCAACTTGCTCCATTATGAAAATACGGCGCCGAGTCTTCGGAGGTCGCGCAACAACGGCGTCTTGAATTGGCAGGAACAGGAGTGCGAACAGGAACTCGAACGCGATGGGGAGTTCTACTTGCAACTGGTTTACGTCAGCTTAGATATCAGGACAATTTCTACAAGAGGCGGGCGAGACCTACGGCAGTGGCGGCAACCCCACTTCGGTCAGCAGTTCCCGAAAACGAGGTTCACCGTACAAGCTGGTAAACTGCAGATCAACGCGCATGCTTACAACTTCCGGCTCGCGTTGCTGGTAAGCGGTCTGTAAATAGTCCAGCGCTTTTTGCTTTCTCCCCAGCGACGCGCAAGTCCGCGCCAGATCGTAATTCGTCTCTTTGCCGTCGGCCTGCAGCCTTTGCTGCTCCTTCAGCATTTCGCTCCACATTCCCTGCGTTCCGCCGTGCGCCAGGCCCTTTTCGCCGGCGCCTACGATTTCTAGCCGCGCCTCGTCGTGCAGCAGCGTCGCAGCCTTTCTGGACTCCGCCAGGTATTGCGGATATTCGCCTTGTCCCAGATGCACGATCGCCAGGTAGGCGTGCGGGGAGAGAAAGTCGGGCTCGGCAGCTGCCAGCTGCTTCAGCAGTTCGCTTGCCTGCGCCGTCTGCCCGGAGTGGAATAGCACCAGGCCCTTGTCCGCAAGAATGGATTTAGAATTAGGGTCCAGTTTCTGTGCTTTTTCAATTTCTTGCAGCGATTCCGAGAATCGCCCCAGATGCAGCAAGAACGTTCCGTACCAGTAATGCGCCACGGCCGAGTTCGGATCCAGCGTCAGCGCCCGCACGAATTCCCGCTGCGCTCCCGCCGCATCCCACGACCAGTAAAAATCCACGAACGCCAGGGCGCTGTGCGCTCCGGAAAGCGAATCATCGAGCGCGATCGCCCGTTGCGCGGCTGCCTGCGCCCGCGGATAGGCTTCGCTGGCCGGCATCAGCGAATACTCGCGCAGCAAGTTATAACAATTCGCCAGCCCCACGTACGCTTCCGCATACTGGGGATCGCGCACCACGGCCTGCGTGAAATAATCCACAGCCTGGTTCAGCGTCTCCGGAGTCCGTTTCTGCCAGTAGTAAATCCCCTTCAAGTAAAGCTGTTCCGCCGTCGGGTCCGGCGTGTGGTGCCGCGCACTCGTGGGCGTCGTTCGCACCGTGCGCGCCGAAGAAGCGCGCCGCACCACCGTAACCCCCAGCAGCGCCGCCACGAGCACCGCCGCAAGGATTGCCAAATATCGCCCCGCAGGCCAGCTGCGCGGCCGTAGGATACGGGCCGTCCCGCTCCGCCGCTCACCCACTCGCCGGTCGATGAAGCCCGCATTCGCCTGCCTATCGGCGGCCGTCTCGGCGCCCGTGTCAGCACCTGCTTCCGCTTCGGCGCCAGCGGCCATTCCGTTCAGTGCATCGGGATTTGGCTCAATTTCTTGCTCGCCAGCGATCTTCGCCCCGTGCAGCCATTCCGCCAGTTCGTCGGTATAGGCATACACATTCGCCCGCCCGGCTCCCGGGACGCGATGCACCGGCAGTCCGCGCGTCGTTTCCCAACGCTTCACGGTCCGCTCGTCGCGGCCAAAGAACGCGCCGATCTCTTTCCAGGTATCCAGGCGCCGATTCGCTCGAGGGCTTGATTCTGTCGAACCCATATCCCGATTTGTCCCGAATTGTCCTCTGTTACCCATCGCGCGAGGGGACGCGCTGGTTAATGATACCCCGACAGGGGTATATGTTTAGAGCCTTCCTCTGCGTCCCCCGCCAACCGGACCGCCCCCGGGAGGCGCGGCATAACCCAGCACCATGCCTCAGGGTCCCGGCCACCTCAGGCACACAAACGCACCCGATCCTATCCCGCCCACCAAAGTCAGAAAACATTGGGGCGGCACCAGAACTTGTGCCATCCTAACTCTTGTGTTCGATCTCTTTATTTTTCTGTGAGGTTTTACCGGATGAAGCAGACGTTTCTTGCGATTTCCCTGATGGCCGGGTGCGCATTCTGCGCATTCGCGCAGCAACCCGCACCAGCAAATCCTCAGCCAGCGGCCCAAACGATCCAATTAGACCTGCGCGCCCCAGCCCAACCCTTCCCCCACTTCTGGGAACAAATGTTCGGCTCCGGCCGCGCCATCCTAGCCCTGCGCCAAAGCTATCGCGACGACCTGCGCGAAGTGAAATCCGCCACCGACTTCAAATACATCCGCTTCCACGCGATCTTCCACGATGAAGTCGGCGTCTATGACGAAGACTCCGCCGGAAAACCAATCTACAATTTCTCCTACGTGGACCAGATTTACGACGGTCTGCTGCAATCCGGCGTCCGCCCCTTCGTCGAACTGAGCTTCATGCCCAAAAAACTCGCTGCTGAACCGAAATATCAGGATTTCTGGTACAAGCCCAACGTCTCGCCGCCCAAGAGTTACGAAAAGTGGGGCGAACTGGTCCGCCAATTCACGCAACATCTTGTCGACCGCTACGGCCTGGACGAAGTCTCGCAGTGGTATTTCGAAGTTTGGAACGAGCCCAACCTTGATTTCTGGGCCGGCTCCCCGAGAGAACAAACTTACTTCGAACTTTACGACTCCGCCGCCCGCGCCGTAAAAGAAGTTAGCCCGCGCCTGCGCATCGGCGGCCCCGCCACCGCTCAAGCCGCCTGGGCCGATCGTTTCATTCAGCACGCCGTAAAAGAAAACGTCCCCGTGGATTTCGTCTCCACCCACGTCTACGGCAACGATTCCGCGCCCGATGTGTTCGGCACGCAGGAACAGATTCCGCGCACGCAGATGGTTTGTCGCGCCGTGCGCAAAGTTCATGACCAGATCGCCGCCTCGGCTCGCCCGCATCTGCCGCTGATCTGGAGCGAGTTCAACGCCAGCTACATGAACGAGCCAGAGGTCACCGATTCCACCTACATGGGCGCGTGGATGGCAGACACCATTCGCCAGTGCGACGGCCTGGTGGACCTGATGAGTTACTGGACATTTTCCGACGTTTTCGAAGAACAAGGCGTCGTCAAGCGCCCCTTCTACGGCGGCTACGGTCTGATCGCCGAAGACGGCCTGCCCAAACCCGCCTTCAACGCATTCAAGCTCCTGCACAAGCTCGGCGAAACAAGGATTCCCGCAAATGCCGACGATATTCTGGTCACGCGCCGCGCCGATGGCGCCATCGTAATCGCGCTGTGGAATACCCCGGTGGTGGGAGGAGGAGGCGATCCGAAAGAAGTAGTGCTGCAGCTGAATTCACTAACAGGGCGCAAGAAAGCGACGATCTATCGCGTGGACGCCGATCACGGCTCTCTGCTCAAAGCTTACTCCGCCATGAACAGTCCCGCCTATCCAACACAAACGCAAATTCTCGCGCTACGCCAAGCCGCCCAATTACCCCCGCCAGAGAAAATGTCCATCCAGAACGGTCAAATCACACTGCAACTAGCGCCCGACGCCCTCGTACTAATCGAAGTTCGTTGATCTGTTCTTGTCTTAAAGCAGAGAAAAGAATCTCTGTTGCGCTTCGTCGGCACTACGAGCCGTCGGCCCGCTTATGTCTGTGAGTCAATCGCCGGTGCTGGCGCCGGCGCCACCGCCGGATGACGCCCCAGCTCATTCCCCGTAATAATCGCATTCCGAATCTGCGCAAAAATATCCGTCAAAGTGTTCGGCGTGTGCGGAATCAAAATCGTATTTGTATGATCGTTCGCCGCTACCTCTTTCAAAGTATCGAAATACTGCGTCATCAAAACCAGCTGCATCACATCCTGCGGCGTCGAACCCGGCACTGTCTTCGCGAAATCCTCCACCGAATCCTTCAACCCCGCGATAATCGCCTTGCGCTGATTCGCAATCCCCTCGCCCTGCAGCCGTTTCGATTCCGCCTCCGCCTCCGCCTGTTTCACCAGCAATAATTTATTCGTCTCCGCGCGCGAAACCGTGGCCTCCCGTTCCCGCTGCGCCGCATTAATATCGTTCATCGCCGCCTTCACCTTCTGGTCTGGCACGATGTCCGAAATCAGCACCTTCACGATCGAATACCCATACTCCTTCATCGAAGCGTCCAGGTTGTCCCGTAAATCCCCCGCAATGTCCGCCTGATTCAAAAAAGTATCGTCCAGCTTCATCTTCGGCACATGCCCTAGCACCACGTTGTAAACCATCGACTCAATCTGCTTCACCGGGTCGGACAGTTTATAAAACGCCGACTCCACCGAATCCGGAATCACCTTGTACTGTATCGAGACCGGAATCTGCACGAACACGTTGTCCTGCGTCTTGGTTTCCACCTGCACCTCGAATTGCTGCACCTTCATGCTCATCCGCTGCACCACCGTCTCCAGAAACGGCGTCTTCCAATTCAACCCCGGCCCCGCCACCCGTGCAAATTTCCCCAGCCTCTGCACGATAGCCACCTGCGCAGTCTGCACTGTGAAAAACGATCCCAGAAATATGCTCAGCACAAAGAAAGCAAGCAAGCCCACAATCACAAGAACAAATGTCTCCACGCTCCCTCCCCTTTTTCATTCCCGGATTCCCGCAAGCGGCGGTTTCAATAAGCACTCAGGCGATTCGCGCTGGGATTTACCCGCCAACAGCCCTAATACAACTCGGCGCTGGACAAGACTGTGCCGCCCGCCCCGCCGGCGATCAAAACGGTCCCATTGTTGAGGAGTGCCGCGACGTGAACCGCTCGCGCGACCTTGAGCGATCCGGTCGCGGCAAAACTTCCCGTCGCGGGATTGTATAGTTCCGCGCTCGCCGTGGGCCCGGCAGGCGCGAGTGCAAGACCACCCGATAGCAGCACGAATCCGCTACCGAGCAGAGTCGCCGTGTGATCAGAGCGCGCCGTGGTCAAGTTGCCGGTTGTCGTGAATGTTCCGCTCGCTGGGTTGTACAGTTCGGCGCTGGCCGAAGCGGAGCTGGAACTGACCACGCCTCCCGCGATCAGCACCGTCCCATTCGGCAGCAACGTCGCTGTGTGGAACACGCGCGGAGTATTCAAACTGGCGCTAACAGCAAACGATCCGCTTGCAGGGTCGTAAATCTCAGCGCTGCCTACGAATGCTCCGCCAGTGCCCTGCCCGCCTGCGATCAGAACCGTGCCGTCATCGAGCCGCGTCGCAGTAAGTTGTCCCCGCGCAATGTTCAGGCTCCCCGTGACGGTGAATTGGCCTGTTGCCGGATTGTAAAGCTCCGCGCTCGCCAGAAAGGAAGACGAAGATGTTTGACCTCCCGTGATCAGAACCATCCCGTTATTAAGCAGGGTTGCGGCATGAAAGTACCTCCCGCTGTTCAGGCTGCCGGTTGCGCTGAAGATTCCGGTCGCGGGGTTATACAACTCGGCGCTGGCCAGGGTATTGCCCGTGAAAGAGCCGCCCGCGATCAGAACCATTCCGTTCTCCAGCAGCGTCGCGGTCCCGAAGTAACGTGGAACGAGGGGCGTGCCTGTTGCGCTGAATGTCCCGGTGGCGGGATTGTACAATTCGGCAGCCGCAGGAACTCCGGATGATCCATCGCCGTCCGCAACCAGCACCATGCCGTTATTTAGAACAGTCGCCATGAAGTCTTCTCGCGCCACCTGCATGCTGCCGGTTGTTACAAAGCCCGTCGGCCGCACGTTGAGTGTGGCTGTTCCGCTGATGGTCCCGGCCGCGGCAGTCATCGTGATCGGTTGCACGGTTGCCGGCGAACCCACCGCCACAGCGGCCCCAGGGTTCTGCGCGTCGTTGCTGATCTGCACCGTGCTGGAATCCGAAGAACTCCACGTCACAGCGTGGAGTTGCTGATTTCCTCCAGCAAAAGTCCCCGAGGCAATGAATCGCTGGTAGGCTCCCGGAGAAATAGTCGGTGTCGCAGGAGTCGTCTGCGGCGCGGCGGAAACCGTGACGGATGTAAGCCCCGCCGGCGTCAGCGTTCCGGGCTCATAGTATTCCGCGCTGGCTACTGAGCCGTCAGCATCCAACCCGCCAACAACGAGAACCGTCCCATTCGGCAGCAGCGTCGCGGTTTGTGTTGCGCGCACGCTGTTCAAGCTGCCGGTCATGGTAAACGCTGCGGCGACGGGATCATACACTTCTGCGCTGGACAGCGGAACTTCCGCCGTGCCGCTGATTGTCCAGCCGCCCGTAAACAGCACGGTTCCATTATTCAGAAGCGTGGCAGTGGGATCAACACGTGCCGCATTCATACTTCCAATCGCGGTGAACGTCCCATGCGCAGGATCGTACAGCTCGACGCTGGCTAGCGCCACAGTGCTGGAACCGCTGAACGCCTCGCCACCGGCGATCAGCACCATCCCGTCATTCAGCAGCCTCGCCGCATGGTAACCCCGCCCGGTGTTGAGGTTGCCAGTCAGAGTGAATGTTCCGTTCGCAGGGTTGTACAACTCGGCGCTGTCAAGCATCAGGTCGGTGTTCGTGCCACCCGCGATCAGCACCATCCCGTTATCCAGTAGCGTCCCAGTCGTCAACCGCCGCGCGACGTTCATGTCTCCGGTCGGCGTGAACGTCCCGGCCACCGGGTCATATATCTCTGCGCTCGAAAGCGCCACCAGCGGATCCGTCGCCCCGGCACCCCCCGCGACTAACACCGTCCCGTTTTGCAGCAGAATCGTTGCAGCGAAACGGCGCGGCGTGCTCATGCTTCCCGTCGCGGTGAATGTGCCGGAAGCCGGGTTGTACAATTCTGCGCTGCTCAAAAAACCGCTGGAGTTATAACCGCCTGCAACGAGCACCATTCCATTATTCAGCAAGATCGCGGATTGCAGTTCGCGCGCGGCGGTCATGCTGCCGGTAACTGTGAAGGTGCCGCTCGCCGGGTTATACAGCTCCGCTTCAGACAAATAGCTCCCCGACGCCGTCCCTCCGGCAATCAGTACCGTTCCATTGTTCAGCAAAGTCGCCGTCGCGTTGGAGCGAGCCATACTCATGCTCCCGGTGGTCAAAAATCCAGGCGTCACCGTCAAGCTCGCCGCGTTGCTGGTCACGCCATTCGCCGACGCCGTGACCTGCGTCATCCCCGGCAATAACCCGATCGCCATGCCGCTGCTTGCGTCGATCCCCGCCACGTTGGGGGCGCTGCTCGCCCACGCGAACGTAATTCCGCTCATCACGTTCCCGTTCTGATCTTTCGCCGTCGCGCTAAACGAATCGCTCCCGCTTACCGCTATCGACGACTGCGCAGACGTCACCGCAATCGTCGTAACCGTGGACGCATGACCCGACCCGCCGCAATCCGTCAGAAAAATGCACAGCAGCAGGAGCGGAAAAACGAGCCATGTGGCTTTGCGAGTCAGCACGGGAATGTTGCTCCAAATCGCGGGTTTGTTCAAAGCAACGCGCGGAGTGAATTTCAGTCAGGCGGCGCAGCATAGCATAGATACGCTACGCGCTAGTGAGAAGAGACATACCTATCTGTCTAATTATTAAACGGGTGACGTCTTCCTGGGAGCGCCGCTCGCGCGTCCACCGTTCCCTCTCGCTCTAGCGCCGCCGGCCGCAAAAACCCTACTCACGGCCGCATCCCCGGATTCTCGGTAATCGGCAAATTAATTTCCCGCACCGGCCGGTCCATCTCATCAGGCGCTGCAGGCAAATCCAATCCATCCGTGAGCAGCAACCCCTGCAGCGCCGCCGCATTGATCCAGACATTCTCCAGCGTGTTGATGTAACTGGTCTCCAGCTGCACCAGGGTCCTCTGCGCGATGAGTACCTGCGGATAAGCCGCCGCCCCCTCATGATATTTCCGCAAATAAAGTTCGTAAGCCTGCCGCGCATTGGGCAGCGTTCGGCTCTTGTAACGCTCCGCAATCGCCCGCGAACTCGCATAATTCTGTACGATCGGCGCCGCCATCTGCCGCAACACCAATGCCACGCGTTGCACCTCCAGCGTCGCGCGCTCGCGATCCGCAGCAGCAGCCGCAGTATTTCCCTGGTTGCGATTGAAAATCGGCAGGCTCACGCCCACCTCCGCAAATGCCTCCGATCCCGCCGCTTTTGCCGGCTCAGTTCCCAGCTGCTCGAAACTATAGGAATATCCCGCGCGCAAAAATAAATCCGGAATCGATTCATGCTGCGCGCGCTGCACCTCAGCATCCGCCCGCGCCACCCCCAGCTCGGCAATCTTCACCGCCGGACTGTCCCGCAAAATCGTCTGCAATATTTCCTCCGCGTTCACCTTCGGCAATTTTTCCAAGTCACCCTGCAAATGCTCCAAGGCCAAATCCGGCTTGCCCACCACGGCGGCCAGCACGCTCCACGCCCGCCGCTGCTCCTGCTCTTCGGTAATCACCGCCAGCTCGTCCTGATCCGATTCCACATCCGCTTCGAGCACATCGGGCTGGTCCGCCTGCCCCACGTTAAAAAGCTGCCGCGTAGTTTCCGCCGCGTCCTTCGCGATATCGCGCAACTTGCCGCGCGTCTCCACCATCGCCTGCATCGCCAGCGACTGATAAAACGCAATCCGCACTCCGTTCTCCACGCGCAAGCGCTGTTCATCTGCTTCGGCCGCCGCCTGCTTTCCTTCCGCAGCAAAAATTTTCCGGTCCAGGCCCAACTTGCCGCCCAGAATCACGTTCTGCTGCACAAACACTCCCTGCTCGCCTCCGCCGTAAGACCCGCCGCGAATTTCATCCCCGCTGTACCCGATCGTAGGATTCGGCCACAGTCCCGCCTGTCGCAAGCGCCCCGCTGCCGACTCGACTCCGGTCTTCGCCTGCGCCAACGTCGGATTATTCGCCAGCGCCATCTCCTGCAATTGTTCCAGCGTCAGCCCGGGCTCGGTCGAACGCGCTGCTTGCGCCGATCGCTCTTGCCCAGCTTCGTGCTGCTCCTGGTGTGGTGCGCCTCCCGCTGCAGGAACTATCTGCGCCCGCACCGCTGCAGGAACTATCTGCGCCCGCACCGCCGCCGGCCACACCGCCCCCCGAAAAACATTCAACAGCAAGAAACTCAAAATTGTCAGGCGTCTCATCACCCATCTCCCGTACTGCGCTTGTATCCAATTCAAACTCAACGTCTAACGCTGCTCGCCCGCACCGCTCATCCCAGGCATCGTCGTCCCGCGGCTCCCGCGCCGCTTCTCGCGCAAATTCAAAATCTCGGCATAACGCTCCGGCGGCAGCACGCGAATCAAAGTCATCATCCCCTGCATGTACCCGCTCCATCCGGGACGCAAACCAAAAGTCTCGGGCTTCTCCACCATCGCATCGATCGCCATCGCCGGGCTCTCCATGAACGCATCCTGCGGAAATCCCGGTACCGAATTCGCATCCTTACCAACGTCCGCCTGGCCCATCTGCATACCCGGCATTGCTTGCGCGGCCTGCTGCGAAGAAGGCGGCGATTGCGGTGGCACCTGTGCCGCCATCGCCCCGTTCGCGGTCGCTTGCGACATCGCAGATCCAACTCCCATCCCGCGCCCCACACTCGGCCCATTCTCCGCCGCCGTCGCGCTGCCCCCGCGCATGATGCCCATGCC
>Ga0209624_10003306_pt1 | contig 11448 bp, 7 predicted proteins | sample JacPinW_OM2H0_O1_FD_188565 | JGI IMG/M metagenome (GOLD analysis project Ga0209624, IMG submission 188565) | Forest soil microbial communities from Algoma, Ontario, Canada - Jack Pine, Ontario site 1_JW_OM2H0_O1 (SPAdes) (version 2) | ecosystem: Environmental > Terrestrial > Soil > Boreal... | reverse complement strand
TGTCATTGTGTCGAATGTGACGGAAGATCCGGCGAGGCGGCTTGCGCTTGCAGTGAACGACAACTTTGCGATTGAGGTGTCGTTGGATTCGCCCGGGGTAAGGGAAGCGCTTGCAGACCCGAAACTTCCTAAGGACGTGCACGACTTGAAGGCGATTCTGCGGGCCCTTGCGCCGCATGAGGCCGCTCTGGAGGGTGTTCGGGATGATGTGATGCTGCTGAGCTATCTGGTGAATCCCACGCATGGTTCGCACACACTGCCTGATATTGCTGCTCGCACGACGAGTCGTGCGCTGGTGCATCAGCTTACGAAGGTGAATCCTGCCGATCCGAAGCGTTTGCCGGAAGCAGCGGCGGCCATTGTTCGGCTTGCGGCTGCAATTGGCAAGCAGATCGCTGAGTCTGGGCCGATTGAGCATCATATTCCCGCTGATGATCCTTCGCTCGGCGGTGCGATGACGCCGGAGATGTTGTTTGCAGTTCCTGCGAGTGCTGGTTCTTCGAGTGCGGGCGAATCTGCGCTGCTTAATGTTTACGAGACGATCGATAAACCGCTGGTTCCTGTGTTGTTGCACATGGAACAAGTTGGCGTGCGGATTGATCCGGAGTTTTTGCGTGGGATGTCGACTCGGCTGGCGGTTGAGATCGACGATCTGGCCGAGCGGATTTATAAGGACTCCGGCCATCGGTTCAACATCAATTCGCCGAAACAGCTTGGGGATGTTCTGTTCAACAAGATGCTGCTGCCCAAGCCGATGAAGTATGGCAAGGGAAAGGTGGTTTCGACTGCGCAGGATGTGCTGGAAGAGTTGGCAGAGAATTATTCGATTGCGGCGCTGGTGATCGAGCACCGGCAGTTGCAGAAGCTGAAGTCGACTTACCTCGATCAGTTGCCGGCGCTGGCGGATGCGGAGGGGCGGGTACATACGACCTTCAACCAAGTGGGAACGGCGACGGGGCGGCTTTCGAGCACGAATCCTAATCTGCAGAATATCCCGGTGCGGACGGCTGTGGGGCGGGAGATTCGTGCGGCGTTCATTGCGGCGCCGGGGAATGTTCTGATGTCGGCTGATTACTCGCAGATCGAGTTGCGATTGATGGCACATTTCTCGCAGGATCCGTTGTTGCTCGATGCTTACCGGACGGGCAAAGACATTCATACGTTGACGGCCAGCGAGGTCTTTGGGGTGGATGCCGCGACGATGGATAAAGAGACGCGTAATCGCGCGAAGGCGGTGAACTTCGGGATTGTGTATGGGATAAGCCCATTCGGGCTCGCTGCGCAGCTTGGCATCGATCAGAGGACGGCGCGTGAGTACATTGAACGGTACTTCGAAAGGTACAAGGGTGTGCAGCGATTTATTGAGGAGACGCTGGAAACTGTGCGTCGCGAGCAGTCCGTCAAAACCTACTTTGGGCGGATTCGTCCGATACCGGATATTCAGTCGCGCAACCCCAACATGCGTGGTTTTGCGGAGCGGACGGCTATCAATACTCCGCTGCAGGGAACGGCGGCAGACCTGATCAAACTGGCCATGCTGAGGATCGATCACCATATCCGCGAGCGCAAACTCAAGTCGCAGATGACGCTTCAGGTTCACGACGAATTGCTCTTCGACGTTGTTCCCGAGGAGGCGGAAGAACTACAGGAGCTTGTGAAGCACGAGATGGAACATGTCGCGGAGTTTTCCATTCCAATCGTCGCTGAGGCCGGCCTTGGGCGGAATTGGCGTGACATCAAGTGATGGGCTTTTTTCTTCGCTGAGTTTTGCTCTAGGATGATTCATGAGAATTTCCGCAATTCTGCTCGTTGTTCTGCTTGTCTCGTCTGCATCGGCTCAACAACAAACGTTGCTGCTTTGGCCGAATGGCAACCCTGAGCCTTCGAAGGTCACTGGGCCGGAGATCGACCCTACTACCGATGCAAACCGCATTGTTTCGGGCAAGGTTACTGTTCGCGTTACAAATATCAGCAAGCCCAGCCTGACGGTTTATTCACCTGATCCGGCGAAGAATACCGGCGCTGCGGCGCTGGTCTTTCCGGGCGGCGCGTATATTCGCCTTGCCTACAACATTGAGGGGACTGAGGTCTGCGATTGGCTCAACTCGATCGGCATGACTTGCGTGCTCGTAAAGTACCGGGTTCCGGAGGAGGGCCGGTATCCTGAGAATGTTGAGGACTTGGAGGATGCGCAGCAGGCAATGCGTTTGACGCGGGCTCATGCGGCTGAATGGCACGTTGATCCGAAGCGTGTTGGGGTGATCGGCTTCTCGGCGGGCGCGCATCTGGCTGCGGTGCTTAGTACACATCCTGATTTTCAGGGAAAGAATGTTCCGGTGTCGACGATCGATGCCCGGCCCGACTTTCAGATGATCATTTATCCAGGCTGGACGAGTGGAGCTGATGGCAAGGTGAATCCTGCGGTCGCGCCGACTCCGCAGATTCCGCCGACCTTTCTGTTGCAGGCGGAGAACGATTACGCGGCGCATGTGGAGAGCTCGCTTGTTTATTTTCAGGCGCTGAAGGATGCGAAGATTCCTGCGGAGCTGCATGTGTTTACGCAGGGCGGCCATGGGTTTGGGATGCGTCCCACGGAGTTGCCTGTGTCTCATTGGCCTGCACTGGCGGAGACCTGGCTGCATACGATCCATATCCTGGGACCGCCTGGTCCGGTGGGGCGTCCCTGAGGCGGATCAGGTTGCGGTGGTTCGGGTGTGCCAGATGTCGAGTAGAGTTTCGGCCAGGGTGAAGAGGACGGGGCCGAGGACGATGCCGAGGGGGCCGAAGAGGGCGATGCCTCCGAGGATGGAGAGCAGGATGGTGGTGGTATGGGCTCGGAGGTGCGAGCCGACGAGGATGGGGTAGAGGATGTTGTCGATGGTGCTGACGATTAAGCCTCCCCAGATGACGAGGAGAGCGGCTTTGCCCCAGTGGCCGGTGAGGCCGAGGTAGACGGCGACTGGTCCCCAGACGAGGAAGGAGCCGAATGCGGGGATCATGGCGCAGGCTGTGAGGGTGAAGGACCAGAGGATGACGTTGGGGACGCCGAGGACCCAGAAAGCGAGACCGGCGAGAACGCCTTGAACTGCTGCAATGGTGAGGCGTCCGAGTGCGGTGGCGAGGATGGTGTCGCCGAGGCGGTGGAGGAGTTCGTCGGTCTCGTCATCGCGAAGGGGGAGTAGTGCGCGCAGGGAGGCGAGAGCGAGCGCGCGGTCGCGGAGGAGGAAGAAGAGGAGGAAGAGCATGACGACTAGCTGGGTGATGAGGTGGACGGATCTGCGGAGGAAGCCGGCGAGGTTGCCTCCAACGTAGGCTGCGGTGCTGCGGGCGGCGTTGTTGAGGTCGATGGAGTTGATGAAGTCTTCGATGCGTTGGGCGAGCGCGGGGCGGTTGGCGATGAAGTTGCTGATTTTGTCCTGATGGGCCCCGTGGCGGAAGGCGTTGATGGTGGCAAGCGCTTGTCCGCCCAGTTTTCGCGCGAGGAAGACTGTGGGAATGATGAGCGCGAGGATGATGACGATGAGCGCGATGGTGGCGCGGAGGGATGGGTTTTTGATTTTGGTGCCCAGCCAGTCGTAGGGGCGTTGGGTGATGACGGCGAGGACGATGGCTCCGACGATGGCGACGAAGAAGGGCTGGAGCACGAGAGCGCAGAGGATGAAGACGCCGAGGGTGAGAAGGAACAGGGTGATCTGCTTCCAGTTTGTTTCCGCGCGGCTGTCGGGCATCAGGCGATTGCTCCGTTATTGGTGATGGAGGGCCGAGGGATGTTTCTCCCTTCTCACTCTACAGCGCATTGCCTATATGACGGCAAATCCAGCCCGAACCGGTGCTTCGGACAGCACGCTGTATCCGTTACAAGCTGGTACGAGGGCGCGACTCGCCATCGACTCCCCAAACCTGCTCCCTTCGTGCCATGCCCGGCGCTGCGCAGCCATGAGACGATATCCCTGTATGGACACGAACAGTTTCGCCATCGCCATTATGGCCGCCGGCAAAGGCACGCGGCTCAAGAGCAGACGTCCTAAGGTTCTCCACGAGATCGGCGGCCGCTCTCTGCTGCTCCATGTCATCGCCGCGGCCAAAACGGTCGTCGCTGCCGACCACATCTTCTGCATCATCGGCCACGAGTCCGACCGGGTCCGCGCCGCCGTTGCGTCGACGGGTGTCCAGTTCGTTCTCCAGCCCGAGCAGCGCGGCACCGGCCACGCCATGCAGATGCTCAAGGCCGACTTCGAACTCTCCGGGGCACCGCTCCCCAAACATCTTCTCGTTCTCTCGGGAGACGTGCCCCTGATCCGTCCCGAAACCATCACCGCCGTCCGCGACCTGCACCTCCGCGAGCACGCCGCCATGACCATCCTCACCGCCGTGCCGCCCGACCCCACCGGCTATGGCCGCGTACTTCGCGCCAGCGAAAACGGCCCGGAAGTCACCGCCATCGTCGAACAGAAATCTCTCACGCCTGACCAGCTCGCAACACCAGAGATAAACTCTGGCATCTACTGCTTCGAAACCCGCGATCTCTTCGCGAAGCTCGATGCCCTCGATACGAACAATGCTCACGGTGAGTTTTACCTTACCGACGTCGCCGCCATGTTCGTTGCCGAAGGTAAGCGCGTCGTGGCGATCCAGGCCGACAGCGTCGACGAAGTCCTCGGAGCCAACACTATTGCCGAGATGATGCATCTCGACGCCGCCATGCGCCGCGCTACCGCCCGCCGCCTCATGGCCAACGGCGTCACCATCTTCCTGCCCGAAACCTGCATCATCGACGCCGAGGTCAGTGTCGGCTCCGACACTGTTATCGAGCCCTACGTCCAACTCCTTGGCAACACGCGCATCGGCACTGACTCCCGTATCCGCTCCTACTCCGTCATTCAAAGTTCCACCATCGGCAACGGTGTCCTCGTCCGCAACGGCTGCATCCTCGACACCGCCGAAGTAGCCGACAACGCTGTCCTTGGCCCCTACGCCCATCTCCGCCCCGAGAGCCGCATTGGCGAAGGCGCCCACGTCGGCAACTTCGTCGAAACGAAGAAAGCGACGCTAGGCAAAGGCTCCAAGGCCAATCACCTGAACTACCTCGGCGATACTGTCATCGGAGCCAACGTCAACATCGGCGCTGGAGCCATCACCTGCAACTACGATGGCCAGCACAAACACCTCACCACCATTGGCGACGGAGCCTTCGTCGGCTCAGATGCCACCCTCGTCGCGCCTATCAATATCGGCGCCGGCTCCTACGTTGCCGCCGGCAGCAGCATCACCGAAGACGTACCCGAAGGCGCACTTGCCTTGGGCCGCGCTCGCCAAGTCACCAAGCCCGGCTGGGTCGCCGCGCAAAAGGCCGCGCAGAAGAGTCGCAACAAGAACTGCTGACCAACGGGAAGTGGCCACACTGGTTGGGGAATAGTTGTGCAAGGTTGCTGTAGAATTTCCGGAAATGATTCGTCAGATCGCGCCGGTGTTCTTCACCACGGATATCGTCAAAACGCTCGCCTATTACCAAGACAAGCTTGGCTTCGAGTGTATGGGGACGTGGCAGGATCCGCCAGTCTACGCCATCGTAGCGCGGGATCAGCGCGCGATTCACTTTCGCTGCGCCGAGCCGCCCACAGCCAATCCGGACAAATATGAGGACGAACTGCTCGATGCCTATATCTTCGTCGAAGATGCGGACGCGCTTTATGCTGAGTTCGCAGCGAAGGGGTTGGAGTTCGTGCGGGAGCTTGGCAACATGCCTTGGCAGTCGCGGGAGTTTGTAGTGAAGGATTGCGATGGCCGTTTGCTGGCTTTCGGTTCGAACTTATAGGCGCTTAAGCTCAGGTGGAAGAACCAAACATATTTGCCTTTCATCAGAACCCAACCAGGTTGGTACCATTGAAGCCGATGCCGTCGGCCAAGCGGAATAAGAAAGATGCTCCTCCTAAATCAGGCGCCTCCACCTCGCTGCCCCTGGTGCTGGCAATCTGCGCACTCGCAGCCCTCGTCCTCATCGCCTACTACAACAGTCTCTCCAACGGCTTCGTCTGGGATGATCACCAGCAGATCGTCATGAACCCCACCCTCAAGCCAACCGCTCCGCTGGCCCAGATATTCTCCTCCGACATTCGCTTCGCCCATCAGGACTCCGGAGTGCAAAACCGGACTTATCGCCCGCTTCAGATGCTCACTTATCGCATCGTCGCCGGGATCTTCGGGTTCAGCCCAGCAGCATTTCACCTCTGCAATCTGCTGCTCGCGATCGCCTGCGTCCTCGCAGCCTTCGCGGTCTTCTGGCTCCTGACCCGAAGCACTTTCTCCGCCTTCGCCGTCGCATCGCTCTTCGCCGTGTACCCCATCCACACCGAAGCCGTCGACTGGATCGCTGCCTCGCCCGATCTCGGCTGCACCCTCTTTCTTCTCATCGCTTTTGCCCTGTTCCTCGCCCCCCGCAGAATCGAACAACCTCGCGAACCCTCCTGGCTCCTGCCGGGTCTCTCGCTCGCGGCCTACGCCATCTCGCTTCTCTGGAAAGAAACCGCAGCAGTTTTCCCCATTCTCGTTTTCGTTTACGTTCTGATCGCAGAAAAAAACACCATCCGCGCCGCGCTCAAAGCAAGCGCAGCCTATTGGGCCGTCCTCGCGTTATACGTCATCGTCCGCTTTAGTGCCCTCGGCGGAACGGCAACGGGCGCGCGCGACTGGGCACTGAACCCCCTCCAGTTTCTACTCGCCACCTCGCACCTGATGCTGTCCTATTGGCAGAAGCTGGCGTGGCCCTTCCGATTCAACGCCTACTACGTCTTCTCTCCCATCCGCTCGCTCACCGACCCGCGCGCTCTCGCAGCCATCGTCTTCGTTCTCGGCGCCATCGCCGGCCTTGTCTACCTCGTTCGCCGAGCCCCACTCCTAGCATTGGCTGGGCTCTGGGTCTGCATCACACTGCTCCCCGCGATGAATATCGACGGCGTCGGCCGCAACGTCTTTGCCGAGCGGTATCTCTATCTCCCGTCTATCGGCTTCTGTCTCCTTGTCACTCTCGCCGCAACGCGCCTCATCGGTCTCGCCCCGGAAAAATTTCGCAAGCCCGCAGCGATATCGCTTCTCGTCATCGCCGTCTCCACCTTCGCCGTCGCTACCATTCAGCGCAACCCCGACTGGAAAGACGACAAGACACTCTTTACCGAGACTCTGCTCCGCTCACCCGACGCTCCATTTGTGCGCATGATGGTAGCGAGCACGCAGAGCGACGAATCGCCCGGCTCAGCAGAAGCGGAGGAAAACTACTTGCAGGCGATCGCTCTCGCCAAAGCGGAGACGCCGCCAGACAGGCTTGACCTGGTGGCCGCCTACAAAGGCCTCGCGTCGCTCTATGCCGACCGGTCCGAGAATCAGCGAGCCCTCGAGATGCTCGCTAGCGTCCGAGAGATCGCACCCACGGACCCTGAGGCCGACACCGAAGAAGGACTCATCCTCGTCCGCGCGGGCCGTTGGGACGAAGCCGAGCCGCTCCTCGACAAAGCCGTTGTAGCGCAACCAGACAACGAAAACGTCCTCTCCACACTGGGCATCGTCGCCTGGCAACACCATCACGATCTAAACAAGGCCGTTGAATGGTTCACCAAAGCTCTGGCCGCACATCCCGACCGGGACGGCTTCAACGCATCGGTACATAACAATCTGGGCGGCGTCTACGGCGAGCAAGGCGACTACGCCTCAGCGATCGCTCAATACAGGCTTGCCGTCGGCATCTCGCCACAGGACCCTGAGTACCATACCAACCTGGCCAACGCGCTCGGTGCGGCCAATCACTACGACGAGGCCCGTTCCGAAGCCGAACTGGCGTTGCGTATCGCCCCAAATTATCCGCAGGCACGCGCTGTTCTCGAAAATCTCGGAAACAAATGATTGCACCTGCACAATGGACCGGCGCACTCTTTCCAATCGGTAACGAACCGCCAACCTCTTACAATATCGAACATGGATGTCACCGAAGGGCGTCTACCCGGCTCAAGCTTTGCCTTCTTATCGACAAGCGAAGGTACTTTGCGTGATAACTGAGAGTTGATTCACTATGCCTGAACTGCCTGACATCAGCGCGTACCTCTCGGCTCTCGAACCCCGAATCGTAGGCCAACCCCTTACCAACATCCGCATCGCCAGTCCGTTCCTCCTCCGTACCGTTCACCCGCGTATCGAAGACATCGAAGGCCAAGCGGTCCGTTCCCTCCATCGCATTGGCAAGCGCATCGCAATCGAGTTCGATAACGGCCTCTGGCTTGTTCTGCACCTAATGATCGCCGGCCGCCTCCATTGGCGTCCGCTCGGAGCCAAACTTGGCGGCCACAACAACCTCGCTGCCTTCGACTTTCCCAACGGCTCCCTCGTCCTGACCGAGGCCGGCTCCAAACGACGTGCCTCGCTGCATCTCTTCGTCAACGAAGCCGCTGCTAAAGAGATCGATCCTGGCGGTATTGATGTCTTCTCGGCCACTCTTGCAGATTTCCGCACGGCGCTGACAGCCGAAAACCGCACGCTCAAGCGAGCCCTTACCGACCCACGTATCCTCTCCGGCATTGGCAACGCTTATTCTGACGAGATTCTCCATGCCGCACAACTCTCGCCCATTCTCCTTACGCACAAACTCACCGAAGAGCAGTGGCAGCGCCTCTACAACGCCACCCGCGTTACACTCCAACTCTGGATCGACCGCCTGAATGCCGAAGCCGCCCACGCGTTTCCGGAAAAGGTAACGGCCTTCCGCAAAGACATGGCAGTCCATGGCCGCTTTAACGAGCCCTGCCGAACCTGCGGCACCCCTATCCAGCGCATCCGTTATGCCGACAACGAGACCAACTACTGTCCGCAATGCCAGACCAACGGAAAAATCCTCGCCGACCGCAGCCTCTCCCGCCTGCTGGGTTCCGACTGGCCCCGCACCCTCGACGAACTCGAGGCGCTCAAGAAACGCTAAGGAAAAGGACCGCCATCACGGCAAAGAGCGATATACGACGACCCGATCCCCGGTCGCCCCGAGCCGGTCTGCGCGCAAGTCTTCCTCCGAAAATGCAAAACTCCGGTCCCAATGCCGCTCCAACCGAGGCACGGCCTGCAGCAATCGTTCGTACACCGGATTCACATACATGACGTAGAGCTCGCGAGGCTCCGCTTCCAGGCTTCGTGCGAGGTTTTTCAGACACTTCTTCAGAACCGGCGAAAGAAACGGCTGGTATAGAAACACGACGAGAGGCCCGGAGGGATAGGCAAACTCGGCGGCATCTCCTACCCGCGGCTCGATTTCGTGGCAGGTCTGCCACGGCGCTGAGAACCGCTCAATATTGGTTGCTGCCACGTTGCTCAAGTTTGGCGAGATCTCTACACCCACAATCCGGCGAAACGGAAAACGTGAAGCGAGCAAGAGCGCTCTGCCTTTACCTGAACCGAGGTCAACGAATGTGAACCGTGGCCAATCGAGGTCGAGCGCCTCCAGCATCTGGGTAAGCCCCGAAGGCGAGATGCCGTAGTAGGCGGTGTTCCATAGATCATTCCATCTGCCCGAAGAGAGCTCTTGTCCGCCAATCAATCCACTCGTGTCCGTACCGTGCATTAGGTCGAAGGGATGCGGACCTGGCGCTGCCCCATCGCGCGGCGTCCCAGCATTATCAGCCGGTCCCGCCGCACTGCCCACTGCGGACCTTCCATTCGAGCGTCCATTCGATCGACGCAGAATCTGCCCCGCCTTGCTACAGGCGGCAGTCCAGACTCCCATCGGGCCGCCCTCCACATAGGCATGAAGAATCTGACGCAACAGGAGCATAGCCATGGCCTGAATTGTACTTAACCTACGATGCCGGCATCGGCGGTGATGGGGAGGATGCAGGTCAAATCCGGCGTCGCATCATTCGCTTGCCAATGAAGCGTGGGTGCAAAGCAAAGGGGCGATCTCTCTTGCGAAAGACCGCCCCTGCTTTCCGATTTTTCGAAGACCTGGTTCGGTTTCCAGATCACAGCTGATGTCACGTCGAGGCTATTCGGGACCTACGGGCGAACCCGCGTTTCCCGTACCCCGTCATTCCTTCGCTGCAAGAGCTTTTTAGTTCCATCCCGCTGCAGCCAGTTGCCTGAATGCTGCGTGAGGCTCGTGTCCGATTCCCTTGCGAGTCTCTTCTTCGTTCCTCTTCGAGGTCTCGTGTCCGATTCCCTTGCGGGCTTCTTCTCCGGTCCCTCTTCGAAGTCTCGATTCCGGTTCCCTTGCGAGTTCCTTTGCCGGTACTCCGGGAGTTCCTTGTTCGGTCCCCTTGCGGGTTCCGCTTCCGGCGCTCCGATGGCTCTTGTCTACTCTCTCCTACTGGAGGATCGCTCCTCCGTTGAATTGAAAGATACTCCGGCTGGCGGAGATTGCAAGAGTGTTAAACGGCCTATTTTTGTGGAAATAAAGGGCTTCTTGTGGAAACGCACGCTATCTGCGGGTGCTTCAAGCGATAGGGTGCGCTGTGGGCTGTGGATTACTTTGATGGTGGTTAATGAGCTGCTTTTCGCGCGGCTTCGAACTCGTCGCCGGGATTCCATTCGATGCGGGGTTGGGTGATGGAGAGCCAACCTAGCTCGATGCCGAGACGGCAAAGGGTAGCGTTGCCGGTGAAGTCCCAGTCTTCATGGAAGTTGTCGGACACGTTGTGGTAGTCGTTTTTGCCGTAGGCCAGGGATTGGGCGCGGGACCAGGCTTCGTCGTGTCCTTTGTAGATGCCGCCCTGACCGAGGGAGAAGGCGGGGACGCCGGCGTGCGCGAAGGAGAAGTGATCGGAGCGGTAGTAGCCCCCACCGGTGTCGGGGCGTGGCTCGGGCAGCAGGTAGCCGAACTGTTTTGCGACAGCTTCGACGGTTGGGTAGAAGGTGGTGCGGCGGGCCCCTCCGGCGTTGAGGTGGTCGCCCTGGCCGAAGGGTAGGATCTCGTCGAAGTTTAGGTCGAGATTAAGCTGGCCGATGGGGACCGGAGGATGTTGCGCGAGATAGGCAGATCCTAGCAGGCCCTGCTCTTCTGCGGTGACGGCGGCGAAGATGATGGAGTGCGGCGGCTGGACTTTCGCGGTGGTGAAGGCGCGGGCCATTTCCATGATCATGGCGGTTCCTGTGCCGTTGTCTCCTGCGCCGTTGAAGATGTTGTCCTCACCGGGCTTGGCGTCGGTCTTGATGCCGAGGTGGTCGTAGTGGGCGGTGTAGATAACGGCCTGATCGGGGCCGGTTTGTGTGCCCGGGAGCATGCCGATGACGTTGGGGGATTGGAAGCTGCGGACGGTGCTGACGACGGTGGCATCGAGCCTGATGGGTAGCTCGCGGGATTTGAAGCTGGACTTGCCCGCTGCCGCGAACTCTGTATCGAAGTCGGTGCCGCTGGCGGCGAAGATCTGTTTGGCTACGTCGAGCTGGATCCACGCGGCGGCTTCGAGTGCTGGGTTTTCATCG